>Ga0075121_1000078_pt1 | contig 60828 bp, 62 predicted proteins | sample AntAceMetag02UKG_FD_69793 | JGI IMG/M metagenome (GOLD analysis project Ga0075121, IMG submission 69793) | Saline lake microbial communities from Ace Lake, Antarctica - Antarctic Ace Lake Metagenome 02UKG | ecosystem: Environmental > Aquatic > Non-marine Saline and Alkaline > Saline | place... | reverse complement strand
TTTAGTTAGTTCATGAAACACTATTACCTCGTCTAATCTATTAACAAATTCAGGTCTGAACACCTGTTTAACTTCACTCATAAGCTTGGACTTGGTTTCTTTATACGTCAGTTTTTCATCTGAAGAACGAAACCCCAAAGACCCGCGTTTTATATTACGAGTACCAATATTTGATGTCATAATTAACACTGTATTTCTAAAATCTACGGTATGGTTCAGACTGTCTGTCAACCTGCCGTCATCAAACACCTGCAAGAGTATATTAAAAACATCCGGATGCGCTTTTTCTATCTCGTCAAGAAGAACCACAGAATACGGACGCCTTCTTACCTTTTCAGTAAGTAATCCACCTTCTTCATATCCTACATATCCTGGAGGAGCTCCAATAAGTCTTGATACGGCAAATTTCTCCATGTACTCTGACATATCAAGTCGTACAAGAGCGTCTCTATCACCGAATAAAAACTCTGCCAGTGTCTTTGCAAGCTCAGTTTTTCCTACACCTGTAGGTCCAAGAAAGATGAATGACCCAACAGGTTTTTTTGGATCTTTTAATCCTGACCGTGAACGTCTTATTGCTCTGCTAATTACTTCTACCGCCTCATCCTGTCCAATAACACGCTGATGCAGAGCCTCCTCCATCTTAAGAAGTTTTTTAGCCTCTGTTTCCCGAAGTCTCTGGATCGGTATGCCTGTCCAATTGGACACAATATCCGCAATTACCTCTGTAGTTACTACAGCAGACGCCTTTTTATTTGACTGTTTCCAATCCTTTTGCTGGTCAAAGAGTTTAGCCTTCAGGGTTTTTCCCTTGTCTCTTAATTGCGCCGCTTTCTCAAAATCCTGTGTTTTAACAGCTGATTCCTTTTCCTTTTTGACTTCATTCAGCTGTTTTTCAAGTTTCTTTACATCCAGAGGCGCAGTCGTAACCGACAGCCGAACTTTTGCGCCGGCTTCATCTATTACATCTATCGCCTTATCAGGCAAAAATCTATCAGTTATATAACGATCAGATAGTTTAGCTGCGGATTCGATCGCTTCATCTGCTATCTTCACTCTATGATGTGCCTCATATTTATCTCTTAAGCCTTTTAATATCTCTATTGTTTCCTTTACAGACGGCGCTTCAACCATAATTGTTTGAAAACGCCTTTCCAGAGCAGCGTCCTTTTCAATGTATTGCCTGTATTCATCCACAGTCGTTGCTCCAATGCACTGAATATCTCCTCTTGCTAACGCGGGCTTCAATATATTTGAAGCATCCATTGCACCTTCTGCAGCACCGGCGCCTACCAAATTGTGGATTTCGTCAATAAATATTATCACATCATTTGATTTTTTTATCTCTGACATAACCGCTTTAATTCTTTCTTCAAACTGACCACGATACTTCGTTCCGGCAACTATAGAAGCCAGATCAAGGGTTATAAGCCTTTTCCCTTTTATGGAATCAGGAACATTGCCTGCGACTATTTGCTGACTTAATCCTTCCACAATCGCTGTTTTGCCAACTCCGGCATCTCCTAAAAGAACAGGATTATTCTTTTTTCTCCTGCTTAATATTTGGATTATTCTCTCTATTTCATCCTTTCTCCCTATAACAGGATCAAGCTTTCCATCAACTGCAAGTTTTGTGAGATTGGTGCCAAACGCATCAAGTGCCGGTGTCTTGCTTTTCGCTCCAGCCACTCCTGATCCTGCCCCCGAATGACCTGCTGTTGTACCCATAGGCTCTCCGCCGAGAAGGCTCATTATTTCAGTCCTCACCTTTTCCAGATTAAGTCCCATTTGTTCAAGAACCTGAGCGGCAATCCCCTCTTTTTCACGAATTAAGCCCAGAAATATATGTTCTGTTCCAACGTAATTATGCCCAAACGCAGCAGCCTCTTCCAGAGCAAGTTCTAGAACTCTCTTAGCTTGCGGACTTAGAGGCATCTCTCCAAGTATTAATGTTGGAGAACTTGTTTGTGCTTTTTTCTCTATTTCGCTTCTTATCTTTTTTGAATCTATACCCATTTTTTCAATTACTGCCAGAGCCACTCCACTACCCACCCCAACAAGCCCCAGCAAAATATGTTCCGTGCCAACCTGTGGATGATTCATGCGGATAGCTTCTTCCTTTGCCATAATAACAACACGTTTTGCTCTTTCTGTAAATCGGCTAAACATCTTTATTGCGTCTCCTTCTTTTTAAATTTTTCCTAATAAGGTTTGCTCTTGCTATATCACGTTCATGAGGCGCTAGTTTTTTACCTTCCAATTTCTGAAGGTACGCCGGTTGTGTAATAATAAACATTCTATTGACCAGTATTCTATCTATTTTGTCTATCATCTTCAATCCAATTCCTAATCGCAGGAGTGACAACAAGTTTAAAGTCTCCTGAAAATCAATGATCCTGACATTTGAAATTACTCCATACGCACGCCAAATCTTATCTTCTATCGCTTTTTTATCTTCTTTTACTATTAGTGTCCTGGCGTTTTCCTCATAACCAACAACTTGTTTTACTACACACTCAATATTGTTTATTATATCCTCTTCGCTATATCCCAGAGTAACCTGATTGGATATTTGAAAGAAATTTCCATACGCTTCAGTCCCTTCTCCATAAAGCCCTCTAATCGCAATACCAAGCTTGGCAACTGCTTGCAGTACTTTTCCTATTTGTTTGGTAATTACTAAAGCGGGCAGATGGATAAGAACCGAGGCTCGCATGCCTGTTCCAACATTAGTAGGACACGATGTTAGATAACCCAGAGGCTTAGAAAAAGCGAATTCCACTTGTGATTCAAGCTCTAACGTTGCCTGATTGATCAATCTCCAGCTATCCAATAGCTGTAAACCGGACTGTATGCATTGAAGACGCAAATGGTCTTCTTCGTTAACCATTATACTAATTATCTCTCTGTCACTTACCGCCAATATTTGTTCTGCCCTTGACTTGCCAAACTCATGGCTTATTAAGTGCTTTTCCACTAGAAACTGAATATCTATATCCGTTAATTCCGACATATCTATAATTAAGGCATTTTTTAAATATTTGCTGCCCTTTATCGCTTTTTCGGTTTTTAATATTACTTCCTTGAGCTGCTCCCTGTTAGCGCGATGAGGAAAAGGTATCATGTCATAATTTCTTGCAAGTCTTACTCTACTGCTTACAACTATATCCGACAAAGGTCCAGTTTTCTGCAGCCAACCGGCAATTTGTCCAACTAATTTAGTAACAGCCATTATTTTTTAATACCTTTTTCCAGTTTTTTTATCTGATCTCGAATCTTTGCCGCCTGTTCAAATTCCTCTTGTTGGACAACCTTTTCCATTTCCACCTTTAGCTTTCCAATTTTGGAGAGAGCCTTAACTTCTTTACTATGTTTAAGCGGCACGAAATTGCCAACATGTTTTGTGCTTCCGTGAATCCTCTTTATCAGCGGTTCCAGTTCAGTTTGAAACGCTTTATAGCATTCGCTACAACCAAAACGTCCTGTCTTCCTAAAATCCGAGAATAGGAGTCCGCAATTATCACACTTCAGATTTCCCTCCTCACTTTCTGTTCCTACAAAACCCGCAAGTCCTTTAACTAAATCTGACATGGAGAAATTTCCGAATTGATCTATTATCTCTTTTTTTCTTGCGCAATCCTCACACAAATGCAGTGCTACCGCTTTATTATTGATAATCTCCGTATAATGAACAGTTGCCTGCTGTTCCTCACAAATTTGACAGATCATGTTATCTTTTCTCCGTTAATAAATTTCCCATACTGCTTAATTTTTAATAAAGTACTATATCTATTCTACTCAAACCCATGTAAGTAATCTCGCTACATGCGCGATTGTTACTATTTCTACTACATCAGACTTTATGCGATATACAATACGGTAATTCTGAAATATCCTTTCTCTGAGATCGTCCCGTTGATACTCAGGAACAATTCTTCCCGCCATTGGGAAATCAGCAATTTTTTCAACCAGCAAAATAATTCTTTGAGCAAACAGCCTGGCATAATACTCAGAGTCTTTTGATATATACTCGCAAATCTCCTCAAGATCATCAGCTGCCTCAGATGACCATATCAGCTTAACCATTTTTTCATCCGCTGTTTGACTTGCTTATGAGAAACGCTTTCGCCATTATCAAGACTCTTAAGTCCTCTGTTTACTTTTTGGCAGAAATACAACTCTGCCATAATATCAACTACATTAACCTCCTCTGGCATTTGTTTAACCATGTTGATAACTTCTTCCTTTGTTTTTGACATTGGCATACCCTTACCTCCTCATTGCACTAAATTGTTCCATTTCATTATAGCTATTCCTCAGGTTTTGGCAATTTCTTTCTAGAGCAACAAGAAACAGGCAGAAGGGGGGGGGGGGAATGCTATATGTTTTTTTATGTTATGTGATTGTAACGCCCTAAATAACGAGCCGGCGAGCTTTTCCGCCGGTCACGTTGATTTTGATGTTATGGTATTCGTCTTTTATGTCCTGACAGTATTGTGGCACACCAACCTCCAACTCTAAGCCCAGCCCAATATGAGCGAACTGCTTCTGCCTTTGGTATGTGCTCATTCATGTACCTTATTTCCATTTTGTATTGCGCGATGTGTTGAACCTCTGAGCTGATTTCAGGTGTAGCTGAATTAAAACTACATAAATCATTAAAAATATCCAATATACGATGATTGTATTTCTTTCTTATAGTTTCCTCGTCCATACCTTTAGAATAGAACATTACTGCTTTAAGCATTTTTTCGGTTAACTGTTGTGAGTGAAAAACGGCCCCGTTTGTATCTATTGCTCCTTCTAAACAATCCACTGCCGTGTCTCTATCTCTTAAAGCACTAGATAAAAATGGATTCTCTTTTCTTTTTACTCCTTTTCTTTCTTCTGCATCTAATTGAGAAAGAAGATCTTCAAATTCATAAATTAGCGAGTAGCCTTCAATAAACATTTTTTGTATCTCGTTCAACTCATCTGTCGACAAGCTCTTTACCATAGAAGGAGTAAGACCATTAATAAGAGGTAATATCTCTATTCTAGGTGAACCATATACAAGTGGAATACGAATTAAATATATTTCTTTTTTTATAATTATTGGTATTTTTTCCCGATCGGTTGGTGCATTATAACGGTCAGCATATAAATCTTTGTACCAATCATTAATTTTGCTGAATAGATTGGGACCTTCATATTCCTTATAAAAGGTTGAATCAATATCATATCCAAGTACAGGACCATTGTAGTTTGGCGATAAAATCCGAAAGACATGGAAAGCACGCGCATGAATCGGAATGCCTTTTTCAGATAGTTCATTATCAACCAAAGGCATTTGCTTATGAAATTTTAATTTATCCATTTTTTTACCATAACGGTTGAACTCACTGGTTTTTTACGGCGCGCAGCGGAGTAAAAATCCAGTGCAGTGATTTGTTCGGCTTTATAGCAATCATTTTATATCTGCCGTTATTTGAAGTTTGTTCAGCTCTGCATTCAGAAAATCGATTTCAGTATCTGGCGCACATAGCATTGGTCGTAGTGTGCCATCTCCAATCGCAGTCTTGAAAAGAAACGGGACGTGCAAACTTGGTGGAAAAGGTAGCTTATTGCCGTCTTTTAAAACAAATTCGCCTATACCCATTGCCGATAGAGAAATTCGGAATTCCTTTTCCTCTGAAAATTTAGTCTTATCCTTCAAATATGTGTATCTTATCGGATTTGGTAATCTTTTTGCGTTGGCTTTATGCACATCCCAATTTACATATTCTATATTTCCATAGTTTATAGAGAATATTTGATGGCATTGAGTGCCATTACATTCAAGCACTGCATTTCCATGCCGAAAGGTCTCATTAAGTGTTGTACGTAGTTTGCTGAACTCAAAAACGAGGCAGACTTTGCCCTTCGCACTGCCATTTCCATAGTGCTCCCATATATAGTTCGAGTTCTCCATCGAGAAACAACAGGCATATGTTCTTGAACGAGATTTGTCATAATAATCTGCCATTGTGGAATCAGGGGCTTTTTCAAAACCTATCTGTGAATTAACTGTCTCATCTTTTGGCAATTGACGCCCATCATTAGAATCTGCGATTAGGTTTGAACCTGAAAGGTCAACATAACTATCAACCCGGTTAAGATGAAGGTAATTTCCGCCAACTGATCGAATCAGGTTCTCCACTGTCATTACTTTGTAAAGTAATTGTCCGTCTTGCGGAATAGTCAGCAACGGAGCGTGTGGTTCAACAAGACCTAATGGAGTTGAAATAATTTGATTTTTTGTGTTTTCAGCCATTTCACTTTTCGATAATGACATTATGTGTCATAGGTGCAGCCGAACATATACCATTGAACCTCTACCTTCATTTTGATACGGTAGCAGACAATTATGTAAAATATCAAGAAATTTAATTTTACATCCCCCAGAATCCCCCTTCAAAGGGGGAATAGAAAAAGGGGCACAAAATATTGTGCCCCTATAAATGACAAAGAGACTGCTTCACTTCGTTCGCAATGACGAAAGAGAATCTTTTACTATTTCTCTTCCAATACTGCATGAGCTGCGGCAAGACGCGCTATAGGTACTCTGTATGGAGAACAACTGACATAATTCATGCCTACGCGATGACAGAATTTCACGGATTTTGGTTCTCCGCCATGTTCACCACATATGCCGATCTTTAAGTCAGAACTTGTTTTCCTTCCTCTTTCAATACCCATTTTGACAAGCTGTCCGACTCCCTCTTGATCCAATACCTGAAACGGATCATCTTTGAGAATTCCCTTTTCCACATACTCACCAAGAAATGCACCTGCATCATCACGGCTGTAACCAAATGCCATCTGTGTCAGGTCATTAGTTCCAAAGGAGAAAAATTCCGCTTTCTGAGCAATTTTGTCTGCAACAATACATGCTCTTGGAATCTCTATCATTGTCCCTACTAAATATTTTACGTCTACTCCATATTCAGCCATAACCTCTTTTGCAACTGCATCCACAATATCCTTCTGATTATTGAACTCACCAGTTGTTCCTATAAGAGGGATCATTACTTCAGAAATAACTTCGCATCCATTTTTTGCAAGAATACATGCCGCTTCAAATATAGCCCTCGCCTGCATTCTAGTTATCTCCGGATATGTCACTCCAAGACGACAGCCTCTATGACCAAGCATTGGGTTGAATTCATGAAGTAAAGAAATTTTGCTTTTTACCTTTTCTACAGACACACCCATCTCTTCAGCCATCTCTTTTTGATTTTCTTCTTCATGAGGAAGAAACTCGTGGAGAGGCGGGTCGAGCAATCTTATTGTAACCGGCAAACCCTTCATTGCCTTAAATATACCTAAAAAATCATCTCTCTGCATTGGAAGAAGCTTTGCAAGCGCATTTTCCCTGCCGCTTACATCGTCTGCGAGTATCATTTCCCGAACAGCCTTAATCCTGTCTCCTTCAAAAAACATGTGCTCGGTCCTGCATAGACCAATACCTTCTGCACCAAATTTTCGCGCTACTTCGGCATCTTGAGGAGTGTCAGCATTAGTTCTTACCCCAAGTTTTCTAATACCATCAACCCATTTCATTAATACATTAAAGTTTTCTGAAAGTTCCGGTTGAATTGTTGGAACCTGCCCAAGCATAACCTCTCCTGTTGAACCATCAAGAGAAATCCAATCTCCTTTTTTAACAATAGCATCGCCTACAACAAACTCTTTCTTTTGATAGTTTACTTTAATTGCTCCGCAACCGGCTACACAACATTTTCCCATACCGCGCGCAACTACTGCCGCATGAGAGGTCATGCCGCCTCTGGCAGTAAGTATGCCTTGCGCCGCATTCATCCCGCCTATATCCTCTGGAGATGTTTCAATACGAACAAGTATTGTCTTTTCTTCAGTCATGGCTTCTGCATCATCAGCATGAAAAACAACTTTTCCGCTAGCAGCTCCCGGAGAAGCAGGCAATCCTTTTGCTAATATCTTTTTCTCCGCTTTGGGATCAAACATCGGATGAAGAAGCTGATCCAATTGCTCAGGCTCAACTCTGGAAACAGCCGTCTTTTCATCAATCAATCCCTCTTTAACCATTTCAACAGCAATCCTTATTGCTGCCATTGCTGTTCTTTTTCCTGTTCTTGTCTGAAGCATCCACAACTTACCCTTCTGAATGGTAAACTCAATATCCTGCATGTCCCTATAGTGGTCTTCCAGCTTATTATAAATACCATCCAATGTCTTGTATGCTTCAGGCATTACTTCCTGAAGTGTCTTTTGCTCAGAACTGGTTTTTGTGGATTCATTTACAGGCTGTGGAGTTCTGGTACCGGCAACAACATCTTCGCCCTGTGCATTTATCAAATATTCTCCATAAAACTTATTTTCTCCTGTTGCAGGATCTCTTGTAAAAGCTACGCCTGTTCCTGAATCATCACCCATATTTCCAAATACCATTACCTGAACATTAACAGCTGTACCCCAATCCCCCGGAATATTATTCATTTTTCTATATTTTACTGCCCTTTCAGTATCCCATGAGCCAAAAACTGCATCAATAGCTCCACGTAACTGTTGCCAAGGATCATCGGGAAAATCCATGCCTCTTTTCTCTTTAACCATTGCTTTAAACTTTGCTACAAGATCCTTTAAGTCGTCGGCATTAAGCTCAGTATCAGAATTGACATTCTTCTCTTTCTTCTTTTCTTCAATTATTACCTCAAACGGGTCTTCGTCTTCTTTCTTCTCCGGCTTCATTCCAAGAACAACATCACCGTACATCTGAACAAACCGTCTATATGCATCCCATGCAAAACGGGCATTACCCGACCGAGCAACTAATCCTTCTATAGTTGTGTCATTAAGCCCAAGGTTGAGTATTGTATCCATCATGCCGGGCATTGAGACACGCGCGCCTGAACGCACGGATACAAGCAGAGGATTGCTGGAATCGCCAAATTTAGCTCCCATTATTTTTTCAACCCCGCTCATTGCCTCCTTCATCTGATCCTCAAGCTCTGAAGGATAATTGCGATTATTTTTATAATAGGCATCACACACATCTGTAGTAATTGTAAATCCGGGAGGAACCGGAATGCCAAGATTACTCATCTCAGCCAAATTTGCTCCTTTACCACCCAAAAGATTCTTCATCCCGGTATTTCCTTCAGCTTTTCCATCTCCAAAAAAGTATACGCATTTGCTCATATCTACTCCCTTTCTTAATTAAAAAATTTTCCCGCCAAAATTAACATAAATACTGGTGACTTTCAACAGCTAAAACTAATTATCCAACTCTCACAATATCCGCGCCTAAAGAACACAACCTTTGTTCTATTCTTTCATACCCTCTGTCTATCTGCCGAATATTGTGTATCGTGCTTTTACCTCTTGCGCACAGAGCTGCTATAAGAAGCGCCATTCCAGCTCTGATATCAGGACTTATAATCTCACATCCATGTAAATCGGAAGGTCCGACAATCACTGCTCTGTGAGGATCGCACAAAACAATCTTTGCCCCCATACTAATCAATTCATCAACAAAGTATAGGCGGCTTTCAAACATTTTCTCAAATATTAGAACTGTGCCCTCTGCCTGAGTAGCGCTAACAAGCGCTATACTTACAAGATCTGCCGGAAATCCCGGCCATGGAGCATCGTCTATTTTATGTATTGCTCCGCCAATGTCCGTAACAATTTTTATATTTTTCTGTGCAGGAACAAAAATATCACTTTTATCTATCTCTAATCTTATCCCGAGTTTTTCAAAGACCAAGAAGATTGCTCTCATGTGTTCTACCGGCGCATTTTTTATTAACAATTCACTATGTGTAGCCGCGGCAAGTCCTATAAAGCTTCCTGCCTCAATGTGATCTTGAGATATTTGGTACTCTCCACCATTTAAACGCTTCACTCCTTCTATGGTTAGGATATTACTTCCTATGCCGGATATTTTCGCGCCAAGAAAATTAAGAAATTTACACAAACCTTGCACATGAGGCTCTGAGGCTGCATTAACTATCGTAGTTGTTCCTTTGGCAAGTGCAGCTGCCATTATTGTGTTTTCCGTTGCCATAACACTTGCCTCATCCAGAAAAATATTCGTGCCGTGAAAACCTGTTTCAATTTCTAACTCATAATCTTTTCCAACACTGATGTGAGCACCCAGAGCCTCCATAGCAAGCAGATGTGTATCAACTCTGCGCCGCCCTATTCTATCTCCTCCGGGCTTTGGCAATTTCACTCTGCCGCATCTTATCAGAATAGGTGCCGCAAACAGAAATGAGCCTCTTATCCGGGAACATAACTCGGGATTCAGCTCCGTCTTTTTTATAGATAATGCCTTAATTAAATACTCATGATCCCCTAATTTTTCCACCTCTACTCCAATGTCCTTCATGATCACAATCATGTCCCGAACATCACCAATATCAGGTACATTCTTGAGCCTTACAGGCTCCTCTGTCAGAAGAGACGCTGCTAATATTGGTAACGCTTCATTCTTATTTCCGGCAGGGGTTATTTCTCCCTTTAACCGTCTCCCACCTTGTATAATTAACCCTTCCTGCATCTCGATTTCCTCTGATTTTTGTCGCTTGCCGATTCTATCATAAGAGACCTCCTTATGCCAGCCAATTTGAAAGATTTGCGCCCAAAGCACTAAAGAGAGCTTTTGCCTTATCCAATGTTTCCCGATATTCACTTTCCGGATCAGAATCAGCAACAATCCCTCCTCCTACTTGAAAACGAATTTTGTTCTTTTTAGCAACTAATGTACGAATCAGTATATTCAAATCCATTTCACCGGAAAAACTCAAATATCCAAGAGAGCCTGTATATATGCCTCTTCTTGTTGGCTCAAGCTCCTCAATTATCTCCATTGCCCTGATCTTCGGCGCACCGGTAATAGAACCTCCGGGAAAACATGCCTTTAACAGGTCAATCCTATCTTTTTCTTTACTTAATCTGCCTCTAACCGTAGATGTTGTCTGAAAGACTGTGGAATATTTTTCAATGTCTCTTATGCTTTCCAGATATACGGAGCCATGTTCACATACCCTGCCTATATCATTTCTCTCAAGATCAACAATCATTATAAGCTCTGCCTTGTCCTTTTCGCTCTTTAACAAATCATTCTTAAATATCTCATCCTCTTTCTTTGTTTTTCCTCTTGGTCTTGTTCCTTTCATCGGCCTCGTTCTGACAACACCATTCTTTAAATAAAGATATCTTTCAGGAGAGGCGCTTATGATAGATTCCTCTCCGAAATTTAGAAAGCCTCCAAACGGAGCAGGATTTATTTCAATAAGACGTTTATACAATTCAAAACTGTCCATGTGTAAATTGCATGTGAATCGCTGTGATAAATTCACCTGATATATATCGCCTGCAGCAATATACTCCTTTATCTTATCTACAGTGTTTAGATAAGAAGCTTTTGTAAAATTGGAAAGGATATCTTCTCCATTAATAATAGAAGGAGAAACAATGGAGTTATTGGACTGTTTGCCTTTTAATTCCTTCAACCTGCCTAAAACCAGTTTTAATCTTTCTTCCGCCCTCTTCTCTCCTTTAAGCCCTTTCTCAGGAAAGCCTGTTGATACTATATAAAACTTGTTTTGACTATAACTATACGCAATCACCAAATCATAAAAAGCCAGACAACAATCAGAAACATTAACATCATTCTCGGTTTTATTGGGTATTCTCTCAAGTGTTCTTCCAAGATCATACGAGAAATACCCCACACCCCCTCCGCAAAAAGGCACCGGGGAAATGGTGTTGTCTATTTGATAATCCGATAATATTTTTCTTGTAACTTCTAATACATCTGCGTTTTTCAATACATCTGAAGAGTCTTTACGTGTAACTTTAACATCTGACCCATTTGACGTTACCAGCAAAAACGGATCCCCTCCCATAAAAGCGTACTCTCCAAGCCCATATTCATGCGTTCCGCTATCAAGAATAAACGAATAATCAGATGCTCTAAATATCTCATATACTTGAATGGGAGAAAAATCTAATTTTATCTCTTTAATTAGCGGTATCATTTTTCTATTTGCATTCTCCGATAGCTTTACGCTATAATATTATAAATTAATGAGTTAACTAAAACAAGGAGGGAAGAGAATGGTAAGTACAGCAAAACTCTACTCGGTAAGAATCGGCAAGAAGGAAGATCATGTATTTAAGGGCAAAGGAGCAAGGCAGGCTGCTCTAAAAGCTGCTTCCAGAGGGCTAAAGGATTCTGACGGTCTCATTAAATTAAGAGAGCACAGCAAGAAAAAAGACGGCAAATGGAGAATACATATATTCAAAGGATCAGTAAAGAAAATTGCTAAACCTGCTAATGCACCTGATTGGATGCCGGCTACAATAAACAAACCAGTTGTAAAAAAACTTCGTGTTGAAAAACTAGATAAAATTTAATACGAAATTATTTCATAAAAAAATAGTTAGCTCCGACCAAAAGTCGGGGCTTTTCTATTATTAGGAAAGAGTAAGGATTTCAGTGCCGTTACCAGTAATAGCTACAACATGTTCAAATTGCGCTGATAGACTGCCATCAGCGCTGACAGCCGTCCAGCCATCTGATAACACTTTCGTTTGATATGACCCTGCATTAACCATAGGTTCTATTGCTATAACCAGTCCTTTTTTGAGAGTTAGACCCGTGCCTGATTTGCCAAAGTGTAAAACCTGCGGGTCTTCATGAGGGCTAGATCCTATGCCATGGCCAACAAAATCTCTTACAACCGAAAAACCCTGCTTCTCAACATATTTCTGAATAGCATTGCCAATGTCACCCAATCTATTATTTTCCACTGCTTCATTAATGCCAATATCTAATGCTCTTTTTGTAACCTTAACAAGTTTTCTTGCAAGAGAAGATATCTCTCCCACAGGATAGGTAATTGCTTTATCTCCATTGTAGCCATTCTTACACACCCCAACATCTACAGTTATTATATCGCCTTCTCTTAAGATCTCATCTTTTCTGGGTATTCCATGAACTACTACATTATTGATGGAAGCACATATACTGTTTGGATATCCTCTGATCCCCAAGAAAGATGGAACTGCATCAAAGCTTCTAATATATTCTTCAGCAAGTCCATCTAAATAAAGAGTAGAAATTCCAGGTTTAATATATTTGGAAACATAATCTAACGTTTGTGCAGTTAACTGAGAACTTAATCTTATAAGTTCTATTTCTTCCGCTGATTTGTAATAAATCACTGCTATGTTTCTCGCGCAATAATGTTCAGCATCCTTTCAGATGCTTTAATAGCTGCTATGATCTGATCGGAATCAACTCCAATAGTTTTAAAAACCTTGTCTTTAGTAGACCATATTATCAATGTTTCAACTAAAGCGCTTGTTTTCCCTCCGGGGGGAATTCTAACTTCATAATCAATTAATTCCGGCATAGGAAGTTTCATTCTGCTGCATGCTTTTTTTAATGCATTCATAAAAGCGTCATAACCTCCGTTGCCGGATGCAGATTCCTTTATCTTATGTTCCCCATATTGAAGAACAAATGACGCTGTCGGTAATATCCCCTTTCCACTTGTCACAATACAATCTGTAATTTGAACTAAATTCCCCTCTCCTATTTCAAGAACATCGGCAATTATAAAAGGTAGATCTTCTATTGTAATTGATTCCTTTTTATCACCAATTTGGATTATCTCCTGTAGAACTTTTTTCTTATTTTCTTCAGTAAGTTCTATTCCCAATTCAGTCAAGTTTTGATCTAATGAAGCCTTTCCGCTAAGTTTACCAAGAGCATATGTTCTTTTCCTGCCAAATCTTTCAGGCAAAAGCGGATTTGCATATAAATTTGCCTTCTTATCTCCATCAGCATGAATTCCACTGGTTTGTGTAAAAACGTCCTGACCAACAATTGGTGTGTTTGCAGCAACTCTCTTACCTGAAAAAGTCTCTACCAATTTACTGGCAGAAATAATCTTTCTTTCAACAATATGTGTCTTATATTCTGTATTATCATGAATATTCGCTGCAATTTCACCCAAAGAAGCATTGCCGGTACGTTCGCCTAAACAATTAACAGTAACATGAACTGCCCTAATCCCTGCCTCAATTGCATATAAACTATTTGCAGTGGCAAGACCGTAATCATTATGCGCATGAAAGTCAAAACCCATATCAGGAAATGAATCTACCATATCCTTAACATAGGCATATGTCGTACGAGGCGTAAGAATCCCAAGAGTATCAGGCAACATTATTCTGTTGACCCTCATGTTGCATAACGCTCTTGTAATTTCCATAACATAATCATTGGAATCCCTATAACCATTAGACCAGTCTTCCAAGTAAATATTTACAGTGATACCTTTCTCTTTTGCATAATCTATTGTCTTTCTTATTTCGCTGATATGCGTCTTTATATCTTTGCGTAATTGAAATTTTAGGTGCTTTTCTGATCCTTTAGTTAATAGATTCATGACCTTAGCGCCTGTTGAGACTATCCAATCAACAGATTTTGTATGGTCAACGAATCCCAATACTTCAACCTTGTTTAGAAACCCTCTCAGTTTTGCCCATTGCATGATACTTGTAACTGATTCCTTCTCTCCCTGAGACACTCTGGCAGACGCAACTTCTATTCTGTCTATACCTACTTCATTAAGCAACATTTTGGCAATATTCAACTTTTCACTGCGAGAAAAAGAAACACCCTGAGTTTGTTCTCCATCTCTTAATGTTGTATCAAGTATTTCAACAATCCTTTTTGTGTTTTCCATATTAAAGCTCTCCTACCTCCTTTATTAATTATCCCTACTTAATCTCTTAAATAATCTTTTAACATCTACATACTCTTCAACAAGACTTTTGGCAGTTTTTATTTTTTCCATATCCGTTTCAACTATCTTAACTACAAGATCATGTATCAATGATGCAACTCCGTAAGTATCTATATCCACAGCCAAAACGGGTATTGTTGTTTTTTTGATGAGATTCATTACAGACTGGTGAATCTGCATTTTGCCTGTTAATATAATTCCTGATATCCCGTGTTTTTTCTCTGTTCCAATAGCTGAAGAACTCATAGCAGCAAGCACAATATCCTCTCTGTCCGCAGGTGTAATTAACAGCGTTCTCTCTCCAAAAAACTCCAATGCATTATGAGGTGTCATTGCTCCTACTACAATCTTTTCAATCTGATTATCAAGAGATTCCCTGCCGTTTATAAGCTTTGAAGGAAGGCTTTCCATAACTTGTTTTATATTTGGCCATGTAAGACGTTTTGTGTATGGGATAGCTCCAAACAGTTCAATCCCCTTCTTTGCTAAACCTCTCTCTATGTAATCTCTAATTTTATCCATTTTATTAGGTAAGACTTTATTGATTACAACACCTACTAACTCTACCCCCTCTTTTTCAAACAAAGCTTTATTTAAAACAATTTCATCTATCGGACGACCAATCCCGCCAACTGTTACTATAAGCGCCTTTGCGCCCAGCAATTTGGCAACAGATCCGTTTCCCAGATCAAAAACAGACCCGACACCGGCGTGACCTGTTCCTTCAATCACTACCAGATCCTTGCCTTTTGAAACCTCTTTATAAGATTCTCTAATAATATTAGCTAAAACTTGTTTCTTCCCATGGTCTATATACTCTTCCGTAAAACCCCTCTCAATAGCTATTGGACTTATATGCCGCAATTCTCCATCACAATTACAGCAACTCTTTATCAGCACAGCATCCTCATCAACTTTATATCCTTCAACCTCTACATATCGCTGACCAACAGGTTTCATAAATCCGATATTCTTGGCATATTGTTTAAACGCCTGTATAAGCCCGAGACTTACTAATGTTTTCCCGTCATTTTGTCTTGTAGCTGCAATAAATAATTTCTTTTCTTTAGACATAATATTCTATAGATACTTTCCAGCTATAATGCTTAGTTTATCCTTTGCCTGTTGCGAAATAATACTTCTGTCTGTCACGATCGCACTAGCCAGCGCATTAGCACACTCGCACTTCCTCTCAAAGGAAATTTCCTTAACAGCTTCTTTTATAATCTTTTTTGCATTCTCTGAGTTTTTATTAAGATTTGTAACTATAGTACTCACGCTTACTGCTTCTTCCGTCTCATGCCAACAATCGTAATCAGTAACCATTGCTATTGCCCCGTAGCAGATCTCTGCCTCTCTTGCCAGCTTCGCTTCCGGTAAATTCGTCATGCCAATAACATCAAACCCCATTTTTCTATAAAAGAACGATTCCGCTTTTGTAGAAAATGCAGGTCCTTCCATATTCAGGTATGTTCCTCCATTATGAACCGTTAGTCCGATTTTCTGTACTGTCTCGTATAGTATTTTGCTCAAATCAGGACAAACAGGATTAGCGAAACCAACATGAGCAACTACCCCGTCTCCAAAAAAGCTGCATCTTCTCGCCTGATTGGTTCTATCAAAGAACTGGTCAGGAATAACAATATCCAGAGGATGAATATTATCTTTAAGACTTCCAACAGCAGCAACAGAAATAATCCATTCCACACCGAGCTTTTTCATGCCATAAATATTGGCGCAATAATTTATTTCGAAAGGTAAGAGTTTATGTCCTCTTCCATGCCTCGGAAGAAACACCACTTCCTTTCCTGAAAGAGTGCCAGTAATATACTTATCAGAAGGTTCCCCGAAAGGAGTATCTACCTCAAGCTCCTCAACATTTTTGAGCCCTTCCATATCGTATAATCCACTACCGCCAATAATACCTATCTTTGCCATAGGATGTCTCCTTAAAATAAAATTTGAATGCAAATTTTCTATACCGCTACATATTCAGCAAAAGAGGTTTGTTTGGGAATAGGTAAACTATCTTCCCTTAACCCCTCCAAATGAAATTGTATTGCTTCGTGCATATTTTTTTCTGTTTTTTCCCTTGTCTTTCCAGTAGCAATACATCCTAACAGGTCAGGTGAATATGCAGAGTAATTATTTTCGCATTTTTCAATAACGACTAAAAATCTTCTCATCTTTTCGCTCCTTTAATTTGTGCTTGCTTCCATATACTATTTAACGTTCCCAAGGCAAGATCATCATTCGGATGACCAGCTATAGTAACTCTACCATGTTTTCATATTTGTTTTACCACACCAAGCCTTAGATTCAATCTTCCAAACATCGCTTGGTATTATGTCACACGGAGAATTAGCAATCAAGGGTATTTAGACTTATTCTATTCTGTCAGCTCTTGCAACTGTCTATTTGAATCTGTCATTGCGAACGAAGTGAAGCAATCTCGTCTTTTGTGATTTTCATGTAGGGACAGGTCGTGACCTGTCCTTTTGCTTTGTTGTATCATTCTTTGGGTTAATGGGGGATTCAGGTGGTAAATATTTGATATTGTTCTTTAAGAAAAGATCGCTGTCCCGTTTATGGCTTGAGCGGATTGTCATCATCGGAATCACGTACAACAATAAGCTCCGCGTGAATTTTATCTGAATATTTGATAAATTCATCCTCGGAAATAGGCAGAACAGATGAATACCAAATATTGTATTTTTCGCTGGCTGGGAGAATAATCCCGTGCAATTTCAACGATTCAAAATAATGCTGGAAAATTATCTTGTGGTTAAAACGACTTGAGCATGTTATCACGGCACCATCTTGCCAAGGAAGCAAACATACTTGACCAACAAACTCACTGTTATTTTTAAAATATAGATTAAATCGAACCTTTGGATTCCTATATTTCCCTTCTTTATGAAACTCCTCTACAGGGACTAACTTCTTTTTTAAATTATATTGATAGCCTTGTATTGTTGTCGTAGACTGTGATGAGCCTGGGTCTAATACTGATTCAAAATCGATAGCTGAACGTCTCCTAAAAAACGTTAAATGAGCCATTAATTTAACAAAAAAATGATTTAACGTTAGTTCACCAGCATCTTTTTTAATTAAATGAATATAATATGGAGGTATAGAGAAATCTTCACCACAAGTTCCACCAAATGACCCCCGAAAACTTTGTTCCAAAGGTAGCTGAACCGAATATGCAATGAAGCCCTTATTTAATACAACAACAAGGTCAATCCAATTTGAGGAATCATTTTCATCATTGATTTCTCTTAGATTCTCAGCCAATCTGTCAAGGCTTGTATAAGAGTCAAAAGCAAAAACACATCCAAGAGTATTTGTCGTAATTATTTTACTAAAAGTAACTGGCTGATCGATATTGGTGATCGGAGAGGGTTTTATTTTTTTAACAGATGATATTTTTTCGGCTGCATCACGAAGTTGTTTTTTATTAAGTTTTGATTTAACTTCGACAACAGCAGCTACGTTGTCTCGCGGTAGGATATATACTTTCGGTCCTTTTCTGTATATTGGACTATTAAGTGTATCAAAAATTATAAGATCCGTTTGTCTGCTTATACTTCCGTCTGAGCCAACAACAATGCCACTTTCAATATCAAATCTTTTTGGCAAACGATCTTTTAAAAAATTTTTTAAAATTATTTCAACTTCTGCACCACTTTCTGCGGCATGAGGATTATTTTGTCCTATTTCCTCGAATTCTTTTTTTAATTGTTCACCAGCGGTTTGAATTAGATTTTTTAATTTTATTTTATCGCCATCCATGCTTTCTTTCCCATTTAATATCAATCATTAAACAGTCACTTCTACTTTAAAGATACCCTACCCCAAATTGCTTAAAACCTCAATAAAAACATTCATAAAGAAAAAAGGACGGAGGCAAGCACCGCCCCTACAATATGGAAAATCGAAGAATTACAACGAGATTGCCACATCGCTTCGATCTTAGCAATGACACAAAAAAAGGGCACAAAATATTGTGCCCCTACAATAGAATGTTGATGTCCTTACATATTATTTAGGAACTGACAAGTTCCACAACTAATTAAATCCTCAAAATAATCAAACGGCAAATCAGGGTTTTTTAGCCGTTCATCGTCTAAGACGAACCCTTTAACTATGTATTCCCTTAAATGACGTGTTGCCCATTGTCTGAAATTAGTTGCTACTCTAGACTTAATTCGATATCCAACAGATATGATCATGTCTAAATTATAAAATCTCGTTTGATAGCGCTTGCCATCTTTAGCAGTTGTCAAGAATTCCTTGACAACTGAGTTTTCGTCCAATTCTCCTTCAGAAAACACATTTTTGGTATGCAAGCTAATATTTTGTTTAGTGGTCTGAAATAGTTCTGCCATTAACTGTTGCGACAGCCAAACTGTCTCATTTTGAAACCTAACGTCAATCTTAGTTTCACCTGTTTCGGTCTGGTAAATAATGAGCTGTGATTTATTTTTAGCTCTATTAGCCATAAAGCGTATCATCTCCAGTTCTTTTTAAAATACTCCCTCCGTCATTCTCCGATTCAATCAAGGCAATTCAGAATCGATAAGTTCTATAACTATGCTGCCGAAAGTTATCTTCATCTGTACTTTGACAGGGATTTTTCTCTCATCATCTGTAAGCCAAACTTTTATTTTGCGGTCTCCTGCTTCAAGCACTCCTTCAAGGCTCAGACCTTCAAGAACAGGTTCTATAAGTATTGTTTTATAGATGTTTTGTCCTATCTTAATTGTCTCTTTTTTCAGAACCTTCACTCTTAATACGTGATTTTTTCTATTATCATAGGCATTGAAAATCAGAGTTTCTCCTACAACTAATTTTTGAGCTCTTATATAATATAAACATGCAAAAGGATCCTTTGCTTCAGGAAGAATCTCTATAGTTTTTTCATTCACATATGCCTCATGTTTTTCCTGATTAAAACGAGTTGTTTCCTTCTTCTTATAGAATCCCTCTTTAAAATCTTTAACGCATTTCAAAGAGTATTGTTTTTCCATATCTATATAAGATTCCATGTAGTCTCTTATTTTGCATATGACGGAAAGCATTCCCGTAGAATCTCCCCTCGCTTTAATATAAATAACTCTCCTGCCGTCTTCGACTGTTATTATTGATGATTCAATAGAGCCATACCCCGCAGTTATGCCGAGCCAGCTAATTTCATACTCAAACTTATCCCCTTCGACAGAAACTGCCCGAGCATTAGCAATTACAGAGTACGAAATAATTAGCGTAGATAAGAAAACAAAACATAAGACTAAATTTTTAATCAAAGAAGCTCCCTATATACGTTTTCTATCCTGTTCATCATATCTCTGATGTCAAACTTCTCTCTTACAACTTTTAATCCTTCGTTTCCCATATCTTCTCTCTTTTCTTTATCATTTATCAGTTCTAACAAACCGTTAGCAAGCTCTTTAGCATTTTCAGGGGGAACTAGAATGCCTGTCTTGCCATCTATCACAATTTCAGGTACGCCTCCCACATTAGAAGCAACAACTGGTTTTCTCTGTGCCATTGCTTCAATTGCCGACCTTCCAAAAGATTCCTTTAAAGTTGGAAATGCCAGTATATCTATTGCTGACATTACATTTGCAATATCATTCCTGAAACCTGCAAAAATTACATTTTCCCTTAGATCCAACCTGTTTATCAATTCTTCACAAAGCCCTTTATCCCTTTCCCTGCGAACTTCTCCAACAATAAGAAACTTAACATTCTTATTTTTCTTCAAAACAATTGATGCTGCCTTCAAAAAAACATCGTGTCCCTTAAGTCTGCTTATCTGTCCGACAATACCGATAACCATGTCATCTCTGGAAATATTCAGTTCATTTCTTATGTCTTCAGTAACTTTAAATTTATTCATATCAAGACTATTGTTAATCACCAGCAATTTTTTATCCCTGTCTTTCATATCCTTGAATGCATCTGCAGCTGCACTTGAAACTGCAATTATTCTATCAGCATGCTTCAACAAATACTTACCTGTCTTATCCTGCTGAATAATATCTCTTATGTGTGATATCATAGGTATTTTTCTAAACCTGCACGCTAGAATTCCATACGGAGCATCGCTATGAGAATTGCTGTGCACAAGGGAGATTCTTTCCTCTTTTATTAATTTGGCGAGACGTATGACCGTGTGTGGAATCCATGGAAAATATTTCCCTTTTCTCCACAATCTCATTTTCACAATTCTATATGGAATTTTTATTTCATCCAGCTTTTCTGTCAAAGGACCGCTGGAGGAACATACAACAATCGGTGAAAAAGTTTTTCTATCAAGATGAGTCAGTATGTCAAGAAGACTTTTTCTTGCGCCCCATAAATTAACACTACTGCTTAGATAAAGTATTTTATGCAACATCCTGTATATACTTCCTTACTAGACCTTCAAAAAGATCTTCTGTTCTTTTAATGAATATAGGCGCATCAAATTGTTTCCGCACCCATTCTCTTCCTGCATTTCCCAGCCTTTCAGCTTTATCCTTATTCGTCAGTAAATCAATTACTGCTTTAGCAATAGCCTTTTCATTTTTAGGAGGAACAAGTATACCCGTCTTATCATCAATTACTACTTCAGGTGTTCCGCCTACATTTGTTGCTACCACCGCAACTCCACAAGCCTGCGCCTCAATAATAGAACGCGGCAGTCCTTCGTAATAAGACGGCAGAACAAAGATATCCAGAATATGCAATATCTCAGAAACATCTCGTCTCTGCCCCGCGAAAATAATTTTATCCGCAATTCCCAGACCCTTAGCCAATGTCTTAAGTTCATGAGACATATATCCGTCTCCCACAACTAAAAATTTCATTTTTTCGGGAAAATTCTTGAGTATTAAAGCAGCCGCTTTAATGAAATAAGGATATCCTTTAAGCTCAACAAGTCTTCCAACAGTGCCAACAACGCAACAGTCTTCATCGATCCCAAATTCTTTCTTTTTCTCCCGTTTACTAATACTTATGTTTAATCTTGACAGATCTGAAGCATTATGAATTAACCTTATTCTGTCCTCTCCCAAATTTAACTCTTTCTGAGTGTGATATTTAACTTCTTCCGACAGGGCAATTATCTTTTTGGGAACATGTTTTAATAAGAAATTATACTGACATATTGATGTTCCCCTCTTTTGTCCCCCAAACCTGTCTGTATTCATCAACGTATGTATTGTGGTAACAACGACGGGAACTCTCCCCAGCCATCCTGCAACACAGCCTCTTCTGTCTGCAAGCATATTATGAGTATGAATAATGTGAATCTTATATCTTTTTATTATGCCCAAAAGCTTAAAGATAGAACTAGGATTATGTCTAAGCTCTACAGGAACCACTTCAAATCCCTGTTCTTTGTAATACGAGACTATTGAACCCGGACGCGTTACTACAATAACTCTGTATTTGGTTTTATCCAATCCGGCGCAAAGAATTCTTGTATGCTCCTGCGACCCTCCTATTGCATCTTTGGAACTTATTATCTGAAGAATATTTATCTGTTTCATAATAATTTATTTGAGCTACGATTGTATTTATTATAATCTACTATAATAAAAAATTATATAAAAATATTATAAATATTTCTCGTGCAGGACAATCTTGCTGAGCTGTTTTCGATTGAGATGATTACCCGGCTTGAACTCCCTTTCTGATGGATACCCTAAAGGAGTTAAGCCTACAACCCTAACATCGGAAGGGATATTTAATATTGTCTTTACTTGCTGTTCATTAAAGGCACCAATCCAGCATGTGCCCAAGCATTCTTCTGCCGCCTGCAACATAAGATGATCGAAAACAATACCGATGTCAATCTCTTCGCTTGTGTGAGTTCCGCCGATATTCTGATAGCTCTCCTCTGGAAACGCACAGCCAACTATTATTATTGGCGCTTCTGCTATGAAGGTCTGATTTTTTGACGCTTCAGCTAGTCTTGACTTGATTTGCTTGTCAGCTACCAAAATCAGTTTAAACGGCTGCTTATTTGCGGCAGTAGGAGCTAATCTTGCGGCTTCTAAAATACGATTAAGAACCTGTTCAGGAATTGCCTTATCCAGATATCCTCGTACACTGCGTCTTTCTTTTATTGCTTTCAATACATTCATAAAGTTCATTATATCCCTAATTTATAATGGATTCAAATTTAAAGAAAAACCCCGTTAAAGAATTTTCTCTAACGGGGTAAAGAGCGAATACATGGATTCGCCCCTACATTTATTTTTCAGATTTTGTTTCAGGTTCGGGTATTTTTTCAATTGACAACAATTCCACTTCAAAGATAAGTACAGCATTCGAACCGATCTGCGGGGGACCCTGTTTACCGTATGCAAGCTCCGATGGAATAAAAAGCTGATACTTACTGCCTACATTCATAAGCTGCAGCGCTTCGGTCCAGCCGGGAATCACTCGATTCACAGGAAAGATAACAGGCTCTCCTCTCTTGTATGAACTGTCAAATTCTGTGCCGTCAATTAGTGTCCCTTTATAGTGAACCTTAACCTGATCAGTTGCCGTAGGCTTCTGTCCTTCGCCTTTGCTCAATACTATATACTGCAACCCGCTCTCAGTCGTAACCACATTCTCTTTTTTCTTATTCTCTGCAAGAAATGCTTCCCCTTGCTTTTCGTTTTCTTTGCCTAGCACTTCCATTTTCTTTTTTTGCTCCTCCATAAGTTTCATTTGCTTCTCCTGCATTTTCTTGGAGAAAGCCGTTAATTCTTTTCCTATCTCTTCCTGAGTAAGCAGTAGCTTCTTATCTTTAAAACTATCTTCTATGCCCTGAGCCGCAGCAGAGAAGTCAATATCCTCTTTTATCTCTTTCAGGCTGCTTCCAAGCTGCAGACCGATAGAATAGCTCAGCTTCTCACGAGCAGTATTTAGCCCGATTCCGCTAACAGCAGCAACTTCTTCCTTTACTACACTATCATCCTTAGGAACAATCGCTTCTTCCTTTTTTACAGCACATGCCTGAGACGACAGCAACAACCCTACTCCAACCAACATTACCAAAACTCTCTTCATCCCAATCTCCTTTTCTTAATTGTTATCGACGCTAGATTATATCTATAACCGGTTTTTAGTGCAAGCAATAATATTGCCTAATCTTCGATTTTGAGATACTATGAAAGCAATGGGCATAATACAAGAACATGATCAGGTAAAATTAGTAATAAGTATTTTTTCTCAGGATAAGAATTTAATAGATTCTGTGATAAAACTGCTTGTGGATAAGTTTGGGAAAATAGATTTTAAGACAAAGTTATTAGACTTCAATCAAACTAACTATTATGAAACGGAAATGGGCAAAGCTCTGTTCAGAAAATTTGTGAGTTTTGAGAGGCTGATAGAACCTAACAGCATCAGTGATATAAAGATATATACAAACAAACTTGAAAAAAACATCTCCCCGTCATGGAAGACTGATATAAAAAGAGATGTCAACATTGATCCCGGATATTTAAGCTTTTCAAAACTTGTTCTTGCAAGCACAAAAGACTTTTATCACAGAATATATCTGGATCATGGCATCTATGCGGAAATAACGCTTGCCTTTAAAAAAGAAACTCACTCCAAAGGAAACTTTCAGCCTTTCCAATGGACATATCCAGATTATGCGTCTCAGGAATATCGCAATATGTTTAACCAAATAAGAAAAATATATAAAGAAGATGTGGGCAAAACTGTCCCAATTCAAAGGGGGATTAGAAAGTGAAGAAACCTGAACTGGTTGCGCCTGCTGGAAACCTTGAAAAGCTAAAAATTGCGATTAATTATGGAGCTGACGCTGTCTATATCGGCGGAAAAAGATGGAGCCTCAGAGCAAGAACAGATAACTTTACACTGCCTGAAATCAAAAAAGCGACTGACTATGTTCATAAACGTAACAAAAAGATATATGTCGCGCTTAATATATTCGCGCATGATAAGCACTTTATTGGATTAGAAAATTATATAAAGAAACTCTCTAATATTGGCGTTGATGCATATATAGTCTCTGATCCGGGGATTATCTCTGTTATTCAAAAAATAAATCCTGAGGCAAATATCCATCTTTCCACTCAGGTAAGTACTTCAAATCAGCTAAGCGCGGAATTCTGGAGAAAACAGGGCGTAAAAAGAATTGTATTATCCAGAGAGCTTTCAAAAACGGAGATAAAAAGCATTACTAAAAAGACAAAATGCGGGATAGAGATATTTGTTCACGGAGCCATGTGTATAGCTCATTCAGGAAGATGTTTGCTTAGTAGTTTTATGACAGGAAGAAGCGCTAATCTTGGAGACTGCGCCCAGCCCTGCAGATGGAAATATTTCCTTAACGAAGAAACAAGACAGGGTGAATACTTGCCTGTTTTTGAAGGAGAAAGAGGCACATTCATATTTAACTCAAAAGACCTCTGCCTAATAGAACATATCCCTGAAATCTTTAAAACAGGCGCACATGCTATGAAAATTGAGGGAAGAATGAAAAGCCTTTACTATATAGCATGCGTAATAAGAGTATATCGGGAAGCAATTGATGAATATGCGTCTAATCCATCAAAATATAGATTCAGAAAAATCTGGCTGGATGAATTAAAAAAAACTAGCCATCGCGGCTATACAAAAGGTTTTTTCCTTAATAAACCAAATGATGAAGCACAGGTATATAAGTCCTCATCATATATAAAAAATTACGAGTTTGTTGGGATAATTACCAAAATCGTGAAATCAAACATCGCAAAAATTGAAGTTAGAAATAAAATATGCGTTGGAGACAAACTTGAAGTAATGGACTCAAGACTAAAAAATGACTGCGAAGAAATCATAACGCAGATAAGAAACAAGGATAACAATGAAGCAGCATTTGCTAACCCCAATCAGATTGTATTTATAAAAACAAAAAATAAGCTAAAAAAAGGCAATTTGTTACGCAGACAACTTAATTAAAAAAGGAATAATCCCGATGTATATAGATTTACACATTCACTCATGCGCCTCTGATGGGACATTCACTGCGGAAGAAATCGTAGATGCTTGTATAGAGAAAGATATCTCTCTTTTTTCCGTTACAGATCATAATTCCATTGCAAGCAACGCAGAAATACGCAACCTCATAAAATCAAAAGACATATCATATATTCCAGGAGTTGAGATCACATCAACACTTGGGGGCAAAGACTTTCATATCACAGTTTATGACTTTGACGAAACCAATAAAGAATTAATAGAGCTTTTGAGAAAAAACACTCAAGACGTAGAAAAAAGCTTTTGTAATAAATTTATAGAAGGTTTTTCGAAACAAATTCCCCAGCTCAATCTAGAAGAATTTAATGCATATTCATATGATCCCAAAAGAGGAGGAAGTAAATTACTGAATTATTTAACAGACAAAAAAGTACTTAAAAATCTGGAGGAATATTTCCTTCTTGCAGGAGATTTTATTTCCAGATTCAGAATATTCTCCACGCCATACGAAGTAATTGATATTGCGAGAAAGGCAGGAGGATATCCATTTTTAGCGCATCCTCCTTATTACTACGACACTTTTTCCGAAAAAGAACTTGACGAGTGGCGTGAATGGGGAATTGCAGGAATAGAGTGTTATTCCCCATATTTCAGAGAGGGAGAGAACGAACCTTACATTAATTTTTGCAAGAAAAATGGGTTACTCATTTCAGGAGGATCCGACTATCACGGCACATTTACCGAAAGAAAACTTGGCTCACAGCGGATTACACCGGAGATGATTAATCTGGGAAGCATACGCGTTATCAATGAGCATGTCACTAAGAATGCTTTTGTATAATGGGAATTAGTTATGCTGAGCAGCAAACATCTCTGACAATTCTTACCCACTCTCGGACTCTATTGGGATCATTTTGTACTGTTTCTACATCTTTTAGGGTAATGTCGACAAAACACCCTTTTGTAATTTCAAGTGCTTCTTTAACAATCTTGCGAATACGAACAGGGTTAAAACCATAACTTACCATTTCAGTTGTATTTGGTCTCCATGAGATAACATAATCTTGTTGAATTTGTTCAACGCATTTCTGTAAATTGGCCCATGGTGTTACAGCAATACGCCTCAGATTAGGAATCTTTCGAAGCATATCTATTTTTCGTGTAAGATCCTCACAGCATCCGTAGGCAACAAGACCGAACTTCTTCAGAATCGGCAATTGATATTGAAGTACAAATTCATCATGCATGGCAGGAGAGACACCAGTGAACTCTTGTGCGTGCGCATGGCACCACAAGCGTTTCCGGCTAATACCTCGCGTGTTGGGTGCAGGATCGTCCAACTCCTCCGCATATGCCATCGCCTGATTCGTGTACCAGTGTGAACTCAATCCCCAATCGCCAGCAACTTCGGCCTGATTATACACAGATGCAACGCCGTCCGCCATGAATTTAATCAGTGCGTGCAGCCATTCAGGATGATCCAGCATGTCCAGCATAAAATGTTCAATGCCTCGCAACATGCCAAGATCGCCTGTCAACGCAATACTGTAATTATATGGACTTCTATCACAATCGACAGTAAGAATATCACCAATCGAATCCTGTAATTGGCTTACTCTTTCCCGTGTTTGCTTTTCATCTATCTCGTGCCACGGCTTGCGTAATTTTCTCACATCGTCGAGTTCCTTAATAACGTAGTCATACTTGTACGCGCCACCTTTCTCGTCAGACATCAGACGCTCGCTTTCCAGACCCCAGCCATCACATTTTTTGACCGCATTCACTGTAATCCATGGCTCGAAGATTGAATCATCTCTGAACGTGTTCCAAAACAGACGATTGCGAAAGAAATCCTCAAACTGCCGTAAGAAGGGATCTACAATTGTACATTTGGATTGCGGCATTTCTTTCCATGCAAAGGCGCGTACGTAAATGGGGATTCGTGTTTTTATTAAGCTATTATGCCTGCGCCATAGATCGCGGCGTTCTTTCTGTACATCTTTATTGCAAATCTCAAGATATTTTTTTGCTAAGTCTCGTAAAATGCGAACATCTTTTTTGATACTCATAGAGTATAACTCTCCATTAGTTTAACGTCAAATTTTAATCTACTAATGTAGCAGTGTATTCTGTTTCAATTAAAATCAAATGGGGTAATGTATAGATTATTTGCAATATTTGGAAGAACGACTCTTAGAGGCTCTTACGCCATATATCCGGACTTAAGCCCATAACATCTTTAAACTGATGACTGAAGAAATAAACGTCCTGATATCCAAAATGATAGGCTACTTCGGAAACCGAAAGATTGCTTTCTGAAAGCATGTTTGCAGTAAGTCGTATTCGTTCTTTTTTTATCCATGCCTGCGGAGAAATGTTAAAACTCTTTCTAAATTGGTGAGTAAAGTAATGAGGATTCATTTTAACATGATTAGCAAGATCTTTTATGCTAAAACGACGTCGCAAATTTTCTTCAATAAAGCATAGTGTAAGATTTTTCTGATTAGATTTGAGTCCTAAACCATTTTTTTTCTTATCCTTCACCTGCTGAGATAGTATCTGAAATAACAAAGCGTACATAAGAGAACACTTCTCTATATCACAAAATTTAGAACCTTCAGCATGAAGTCGTGTTACCGAAAGCAGAAGATCGCGGTAGAATGCATCCCCACGGGTAATGATATAATCATTAAGAACTCTTACTGAATTTTTCTGCCGAAGTTTAAATCGACAATAAATAACGCATGTTTGTTTCATGCCGGGAGAAATAAAAAAATGAAATTTTGTTTGAGGTTGTAACCAAAGCAGTTCGTATGATTTCAATTCCATTTTCACGGTGTTGATCTTTCCTGAAATGCCGCCATATTCCAAAAAATAGATAAGATGATCATCTCGTACAGCAGGACCTAGCGACCAGTGACTGTTACATTCTACTCTTCCACAGCCAATAATGCTGAATGATATCAAGTCTTTAAGTATTAGTTTTTCAAGACTTGAATACCCCAAAATACACGTTTTTATTTTTAAATTATTAGAATACGTCTTCATCAGTGCGAACTACATAGCCACAATACATACAGGTGTCCCTGTTAAGAGAAATCTGTTTTTTGCATTTTGGACATGGTGAACTATCACGTTTTTTCTTTGTTATTTTACCATCCAGAGAACCATCTTCTTCGTCAATATCAATCAATACGTCTTTAAACTCATCTTCAGTAAAGATACCCTTTTTTATCAATAACCTCAGAATTGTTCTGTTAAACAACGCCATTCTTGAGATATCGCTGGAGATTTCTTCTATTTTTTTATTAATGTTCATTTTATGTTCCTGCTATAGGCTTGAACTTTATATACAACTTCTGATTTTCCATGTATAGAAGAGCAGTGCTCCAACCGATAGCGCAATAAACAGTATCAGTCCCCCACAACCTATGAGACCCCAGAAAAAACAACCTTTTTTCTTTTTTTTCTCGCTTTCTGCTTGAATATATTGCTCTTGTTCCATAACTACACTCCTATATTCTTACTAATTTTTATTCCCATTCTATTGTGCTTGGCGGTTTTGATGAAATATCATACACTACGCGATTTATGCCTTTTACCTCGTTTATTATTCTATTGGATATTCGCTCAAGTAATTCATACGGGAGCCTTGCCCAGTTCGCTGTCATAGCATCTTCACTTGTAACTGCTCTTACTGCAACAGCATTCTCATATGTTCTCTCATCTCCCATAACGCCCACTGTCTTGACAGGCAACAGAACACAGAAGACCTGCCATAAACTCTGATACATGCCGAAAGCCTTGATTTCATCCATCAGAATCCAATCCGCATCACGCAGAACATCAAGCCTTTTCTTAGTTATATCGCCCAAAATCCTCACTGCAAGTCCCGGACCCGGGAAGGGCTGTCTTCTAATTAACTCATCCGGAAGCCCCAATTCTTTTCCAACAAGTCTCACTTCATCCTTAAAAAGCTCTTTTAACGGTTCTATCAACTTAAAATCCATTTTTTCAGGAAGCCCTCCCACATTATGATGTGTTTTAATAGTTGCAGACGGACCTCCTAATGGAGATATGCTTTCAATAACATCAGGATATAATGTACCTTGAGCTAAGAATTTAATTTTACCTAATTTCTTTGCCTCTTTTTCAAAAATCCTTATAAAAAGGCTACCTATTATTTTTCTTTTTTTCTCAGGATCTGTTACTCCTTTAAGTTTATTTAAGAACTCAGCCTGAGCATTGATTTTTTTTAAATTAATACCTGATTTTTTAAGTTTGTTTTCTACAAGTTCTCCCTCCTTCTTTCGAAGCAATCCATTATCAACAAAAACACATATCAAATTTTTGCCTATGGCTTTACTAAGAAGCACAGCGAGAACAGAAGAATCCACTCCCCCGCTTATTGCACATAAAACCTTCTCTTTGCCTATTTTCTTCTTTAGTTCTTTAATTGCATTATTCACAAATGACTTCATATTCCATCCCGGTTTGCAATCTGCTATTTCAGTAAGAAAATTCTTAATGATTGCCTTACCATTAGGCGTGTGTACCACTTCGGGATGAAACTGAATTCCGTAAAATTTCTTATGTTCATGTTCCATCGCTGCAATATGTGAATTGTCAGTCGCTCCAATTATTTTGAATCCTTGAGGAAGCTGTGTGATTTTATCTCCATGGCTCATCCAAACAGGTTCTTTTAAGGACAAGTCCCTAAACAAGTTTTCCCTGCATTTAGCATTGAGAACTGCCTTTCCGTATTCTCTCGCTTTTGCAGCAAGAACTTTACCGCCCAACATCTTTGCCATAAGCTGAGCACCGTAGCATATCCCAAGCACAGGTAATCCAATATTAAAAATATCTTTATCGCACATAGGACTCTCTTTTTCAGTGACACTGGCTGGACCTCCCGATAATATAATACAAGCTGGCATATTCCCGGACAGTTCGCGCACCTTGGTGTTATAAGAGATTATCTCTGAATATACACCGCATTCTCTTACACGCCGTGCAATAAGATGTGTATATTGTGACCCAAAGTCTAAAATAGCTACCCAATCTTTATCCATTATTCTCCACCGTTTCAACAAAGATTTCTTCCAATGATCTCTTTACCGGCATAACAGATAATATTTGGCTGTTACCGGATCTCACAATATCTACAACATCATTAATAAACTGCTTGTGAAGATTAATTTCAAACGTGCTTTTGTCAGCTTCGTTTTCTGTAATGGAAATTTCAGGAATTTTACTCAGCTTGCTACGAGTTTCTTTATCAATGTTCATCGCTCTAATTTTAACCGCATGTTTCAAGGTTAAAAGATCCTCAAGCTTTCCAATTTTATTTAATTTTCCCTTATGTAAAATACCTATTCTGTCACAAATTAGTTCTGCCTCAGAAAGCAGATGGGAACACAGAAAAAGAGTCTTACCTTGTTCTTTTAATTTGAGAAACACATCTCTCATTTCCCTCTGTCCGATAGGATCTAAACCTGATGTCGGCTCATCAAGAAGAAGAAGATCCGGATCATTGATAAGAGTCTGCGCAAGCCCTGCGCGCTGTAGCATGCCTTTAGAATATGAAGAAAGTCTAACATGCTCTTTTCCTGCAAGCCCGACTAATTCCAGTATTTTGCCAATACGGCTCTTTCTTTCTTTTGATGATATTCCAAACAAGCTTCCGCAAAAATCCAGTAATTCCCATGCCGTGAGATAGTTATATAAATACGAAACCTCTGATAAATAACCAATCCTGTTTTTTGCCTCTATGTTGCCTAACTGCTTACCTAAAATCCTGCCTTGCCCTTCGCTGGGAGAGATAAAACCCAATAGTAACTTGAGAGTTGTTGTCTTCCCTGAACCATTTGGTCCAAGTAAGCCAAATGTCTCTCCTTTATTAATCTCTATATCCAGATGATCTAATGCTAAAACCTTTGTTTTTTTCTGCATGCCAATAACATATTTCTTTGTAAGCCCTACTGTCTTTATTACTATATTCGACATAATACTTTCCCTCCTATTTACTTCCCCAAAAGTTTCTATCCATACTTCTATATTGAATTGCCTCTGATACATGAGCAGTAGTTATATTTTTACTCTGTTCCATATCCGCAATTGTACGCGCAATTTTTAGTATTTTATCATAAGCCCTCGCACTTAGCCCTAAACTATTTATCGCAACTTTTATAAGAGACTGTGTCTGATTGTCAAGCTGACAATGTTCTTTTATCTCCTTCGCATGCATATGAGCATTACAAAAAATCTTTCTTCCTTTAAATCTTTCCTGCTGAATCCTTCTAACATTATTAATTCTCTCTTTTACTACAGCAGAGGTTTCAGGCTGTGACTTGTCTGATATCTCCTGATAATTAAGAGCCGGAACGTCTACATGAATATCAATTCTATCAAGCAAAGGTCCGCTTATTTTAGAAATATAGTTCTGTATTTGGTACGGTGTACATCTACACGCTTTTACTGGATGCGTTAAATATCCGCATGGACATGGATTCATTGCTGCTATAAGCGTAAATTTGGAAGGATATGTATGAGATGCACTTGCGCGGGAAACGGTGACAACTCCGTCTTCAAGCGGCTGACGCAACACCTCAAGAGTACTGCGACGAAACTCAGGAAGCTCATCCAAAAATAATACGCCATAATGAGAAAGGCTCACCTCTCCCGGCCTTACCAGCTGCGTGCCTCCAATCAGGGCTACATCAGAAATTGTATGGTGCGGAGCTCTGAAAGGACGAGTCGCTATAAGTCCCTTTCCCTGAGAAAGAATACCGGCAATAGAGTGAACTTTAGTTACTTCCAAACTCTCTTCAAGCGTCATATCCGGCATTATAGTTGGTATTCTCCTTGCAAGCATTGTCTTGCCAGCTCCTGGAGGCCCGATCATCAGAACATTATGTCCGCCACCTATCGCAATTTCTATTGCTCTCTTTACATGCTGCTGCCCTTTAACATCTGAGAAATCAACATCATGTACGGAGTTCATTCTGAAGATTTTTTCAATATCCACTTTGAAAGGCGGAATATCTTCCACTTTATTTATGAAATCCACTGTTTGCTGAAGGTTATCCAATGGATATGTATCTATTTTGTCTACAACAGCTGCTTCCTGAATATTATCTGCCGGAACACAAAAGGAATGTCCGCTATTTCCATTAATTGTTAATGCCATTGGTAAGACTCCCCTAACAGACCTAATATCGCCATCAAGCGAAAGCTCTCCAACAAAGCAATGCTTGCTGATAGTTTGGCTGCTTATATAACCGGAACATGCAAGTATTCCCAAAGCAATAGGCAGGTCAAATGCTGAACCTTCTTTTTTGAGTTCTGCCGGTGCAAGATTAATTGTTATTCTTTTTTGAGGAAAAACAAATCCTGAATTCTTTATCGCGGCTTTAACCCTGTCACGACTCTCTTTTACCGCGTTATCAGGAAGTCCGACAATTGTAAGCGACGGAAGACCGTTAGCTACATCAGCCTCTACCTCTATTATTTTACCGCCAATTCCAACAACCGCACAGCCATAAACTTTTGAAAACATGTTCCGTTCCCATCGTATAAATTATCGTTATTCTATTATTATGGGGTCTGACAATCAAGAGCTAAAATACATATGTGTAGAGTACCGATTCATCCAACAATTCGTAACACAAAATACGGAATAATATTAAAAACAAATATAGCTATTTTATAAAAGGCTATGCCTGAATAATGAATTGCATTGAACGTTTCTACAGGAATCTTGAACCACTTGCTATGCATGCGATAAATCCAATCATGAGCAAATGCGAAGAACAAAAACCACCATAGTAATAATCCTATATTAATTACAGCACACCATCCTAGTACTTCACGCAATATATCAACTGTCATTTGCCTCCTCCTTTTTTTGTAAATATTTTCTTTATTTTATCCAGAATGGAATCTGAACGACCCCCTGCAACCTTTCTTATTCTGGAGAATTGTGACGATTTCATAAAAATGCGAACATCATTTGAGATTTTTGAATCACTAGTGTAGGAACTAATGGTCTGTTCAATTGCACTCTTTATAACTTTTGATTGATCCTCACAAGCGTTCTTAACTTCCTCATACGACAAATCTGGTGTATCAACTGACAATAACAACGATTCAAACAGGATAATAAAATCGAGAAGCCTATCTTTGCTATTCTTCGTTCCCTGAGCTATGGCGATGATTTGTTGTGGTTTTATTTGTTGTGTACCAAAGATATAAACATTTGCATCAAGAATTCCGGCAACGGATATCAGTGAAGTTTCATCAGATAAACGGTGACTAAAATTTCTTTTTAGTTCCAAATAATACTTTGTGGTCATATTGGCAATTAAAGTAAAATTGCTTTTCTCTCCAAGTATATTCATGAAATTCATTCCTAAGTAGATATCATTTGGCGAACCTTCTTCCACTGCTGTTTCGAGATTTTTCCCTGTATCATTTTTGTAGTTATCTATTAGATTCCTGTAGTATCTTGTGCGGTATTGTCCCTCTTCATTAAACAAATCGCTTTCGGTGATATCTTTATCATCTTCAATGTCGATTCCAAATAGAATCGCTGTTTTTTTAATTCTGTCATCTTCTGAAATGGAAGGATTAAGTATATCTTTCTGTCTCTCGTGAAGCCAGTTCATAACATCTGGGAAACCTGCCAATAACCATAAAGGAGCATTAAGTGGTCTGTTTACAATAGATGTGAAATGGCTTATCGAATTAGTCGTTGGCAACCGTTGTTCGTCGTTCGTAAAGTCAAACAGCGAGGGCATACCTCCCGTTAGAATGGCATGAAGATTACCGCCGAATTTTTTAGGGTCGATCTTCACTTCAATCATTAAGGAAACTACATCTCTGACTTCTTCTTTTGTTACTAATGGCTTTTCGTATTCGTCAGAGTCAAGGAGGTTTTTCCATATTTTTTCAATCATAGTATCAAATCCTTTTTGGCTAACGATTGAATTGAGGAAAGTTGGGCGCACTTTTCCCCAAATCACTCTCAAATGATTTGTTTTGTTAGATTTATTTTCATGCTTTATTTATATGGACCTCTTTTAACCAGAGCTTCTTCTGCCCCTCTTAGATACGAACCATTTGGACCTTCATATTTAAATTTCCAAAAACTTCCATTCCAAATAACATCTTCTTTAATTGCTTTTAAATTATTTTGATAGTAGCCAACTGATAATGTCCCGTCAGGGAAAATATTAAAAACATACCCGTCTATTCCTTGACTATTTTTGTCAGATTTAATTTTTATCCATTCCCCTTCTTTAATTTTTTTCTCCATAATTTAACTCCAATTTTTTATTTACAGAACGTGTACTTCAAGAACACAACTTTAGCCCGTCCCGTGGAAGCAATTGTTTGATTCTCGATCACATGGTATCTACCTAACTGTGCCTTCCGACTTGACATATGCGTAAACATAAACAGAGTCGTCATCCCCACCACCAGAGCCTCCGTCATGTCCTGTGTCAAGATACGCCTGCTCGACATCCCTAGCGACATCAGCTGATTCGGCTTGTTCGTAGACCCACACACCGTTTTGTTCATCTACATTATGATCGCTGAAGAGCCGCGTGTGAGGATCCGCGGCAATGCCTATGTACCAGTCTGAGTTTCTGTATTGGAATTGCTGCATGTAAGCATCGATCGCGGCGATGATCTGAGCCTTTGACTTAGCCATATTATTCCATCTCCTTTTTTGAATTAAACATTAACCATCCAACTTTTCTCAAGAATTCATTCCATTTAGTGGCTGGATAATTGTAATTAATCATACCTGTTCAAGTTTCTTGATCTGATTAATTTCTTTTATATCAATAGGGTCAGAAATATAAATTTGTTCCTTTTTTCTCGGGTGAATTTCCTTTTTTGAAATATTAAGTTTAGATAAACTATCCAGAGTAATTTTTATTAAATTGTATACTGTTTCTCCATGAAACTGTTTTACTCCTTCATTTAAAACTTTATCTTCTTCGGCTAATTTAGTAAGTTGTTCTAGATAAAGTTTTATTTTAAAAGCATGGTATTTAATTAAATCAACTATCTTTACAGAAGGGCTTCTACACCCTAACTCTACTTGTAAATTCAAAGCATTAGCATAGTCTATCAAATCCTTAATAGTCAACTCTTGATTGTAGGAAGATTCGATTTTCGAAACTCTACTTTGAGAACATCTGATTTTTCCTGCCAATTGTTTTTGTGTTAATTTATGACCACATCTCAGAGAGAATAAAAATTTAGCAACGGATTTGTTTTGAATTTCTTCTGCAAATTTCTTTTTAAAACTTTTTGTTGTAGAAATTTCTTTAACCAATTGCATAACACTATTTGAGCGTTTACCCATATCAATCTCCTCCTTTTATCCTTTTAACAAAATCTTGACACCATTTAATATCTTCTTTTTGACTTTGTTTATTGCCTATAGTTAAAGCGTACAATACTTTTTCTTCGGTACAAGGAAAAATGTATAAGCGTGTTTGCTTAAGTTTGATTTTTTTATTACCACCTTTTTGATCAATTGCTTTAATTCCGACTGGTTCAGGATGTATAAAACCAGCATTTACTTGCAATGGATTTCCAGCACATTTTAAACTCTCAAAATAAGTATCTAAATTGTTAAGAACAGCCAATAATTCATTAGCTTGCTTCTTCTCATACCAGCGCAACTTCCGTTCATATTTATCAGTGAATTCTATTTGCCAACTGCTCACTATTATTCCTTATTGGAATTATTTTGTCAATATAAATGTTAAATTATTTCATTTTGGAATAATTATTTTTTATTATTCACGCTATCTCTTCTTCAGTCATTCCAAAATGATGCCCAAGCTCATGCATGAATACTTCTCTAACTCTTTCCTTTACTGCATTTTCATTTCTGCATAACATTTCAATAGGCTCTTGATAAATAGTTATCATATCCGGAAGAACGTTTGAATAATACACTCCCCTCTTCTTTAAGGGAATGCCTTGATATAATCCGAGAAGAGTGCTGGGACTCTTTATTCCCTGTTTCCTGAGTATCTCTTCAGAAGGTCTGTATTCTACTGCTATATTAACGTTATTCATTTTGCGCTGAAACTTTTCCGGCAATCCGTCAATTGCTTCTGCTACGAGTTTTTCAAACTTATTTTTCTTTATCATACATAACCGGAACCTCTCCACAATCAGGAAATTTTGGACACTTAACGCAATCAGCCCAAACTTTGTGAGGAAGTTCCGCTTTGTCAATTTTAAAAAAGCCCTTCTTTTCAAAAAACTCAGGTATATATGTAAGTGCAAACACCTTGTTTAGTCCTAACTGCGTCGTTTCTCCAATACACGCTTCTATCAGTTTGCTGCCTATTCCTTTACCTTTATTTTCAGTTCTAATAGCAAGAGACCGTATCTCACCAAGTTCTTCCCACATAACATGAAGAGCACAGCATCCGAAAATCTTCCCTGATTCCTCAAACACAAAGAAATCCCTCATGTTGTCATATAATTCGCTTAAGGAACGCGGAAGCATTTCTTCCTTGAGAGCAAATTTCATAATTAAGTTATAAATTTGTTTTACGTCAGTTATTTTAGCTTTTCTTATCATTATTTCTCTTTGCTATCCCCTCTAAAATTATAATAATTGCGAATATACACATAGCCTGAATAAATATTGCAATTGACACCCACATACTAACAAAACAAAGCAGTAAAGCATTAATCCCTACGCAGAAAGTAACCAGATAAATGAACCACACTGCTTGTTTCTGTGTCATCCCTAACTTAACAAGTCTGTGTGAAAAATGATTCATGTCTCCTTGCGAAATAGCTTTTTTATTTTTGATCCTTACAGCTAATACTGAAACCGTATCAAAGATCGGCACTCCAAGTATTAAAATAGGCATAATTACTGGAAAGAATGTAGGACTGCTCTTTGTATAATAGGAACTTACAACCGTTAATACAGCTAGCATGTAGCCTATAAACATACTACCTGCATCGCCCATAAATATCTTGGCAGGATATTTATTATAACGCAAAAAACCTAGTATGCTTCCAGCAAAGACCAAAAGTATTGTTGCTGTAAAAATCTGACCTTGTAATGCTGTTATCAAGAAAAATATCATAGATGCAATAAATGCCACGCCTGCTGAAAGTCCATCCATATTGTCCAACAAGTTAAATGCATTTGTAATACCAACTATCCATACAAGCGTAATAATACTGCTAATGAAATTATTCTCTATAAAAAGCGTTATTCTTATACCAAAACTAATAAGCAATAATGTGACCATTATCTGCGCCATTAGTTTTGTCTTTGCAGATAACTTGTGAATGTCGTCCAAAAGCCCTAACCCAAGTATAAGCAACCCACAAAACAAAATAACAACCAGTTTGGGTAATACAGCCTTTATTAAAACGATTTCATTAAGTAAAAAACTAGGTATTAAATAATTCAGAGAAGTAATCTCTGAACAACAGAAGAGTATCAATAAATTGATAAATATTATTGCCATAAAGGCTATACAGATTGCTACTCCGCCGAGTAATGGTTTAGATTTTAGATGTATCCTCCTATCATCAGGCTTATCAAGTATGCTATGTTTTATTGCAAATCTCCGAGTAATAGGCACGAGAATAAGACTCAAAAGGAAGGATAGTGCAAAACAGCAAAGATAGATTATATACCACATTATCAATTAATTTTTAGTTTGATTAGATTATCGTATATTTCTTTTATTTTATCAATCATTGTTTCTACACGAAATGCCGGATCAACAAGTTTTCTGCCATTTATGCCAATTTTCTCTGCTTTTTCCGTATTGTTCAGCAAATCTATTACTCTCTCTGATATTCCCTTACTATCTTTAGGATCAACAAGATAACCTGTGTAGCCCTTACGCACTAATTCCTCTGCTCCATCAATATCAAAGCTCACTACGGGTTTGGACATCGCCATTGCCTGTGGGATAACTCTTGCTAACCCTTCCCTTAATGAAGTATGCACAACGACATCCATTGCAGCAATAAACTTTGGTACGTCATCCTGAGGGACAAGTCCGACAAAAATAAATCTATCCTTTAATCCCATTTGCTTAACCCTGCGCTCTAGTTCTTCTCTTAAAATTCCGTCTCCTACAATTAAAAAATATACATTCTGCACACATTCCGAAATATACTTCGCTGCATTGATAAAATATTCGTAACCTTTTAATGGGAAAAGCCTTGCCACCTTACCGACAACCTTAGCGTCAGTAGGCAGACCGACGTTTCTTTTTGCCTGATGACAACTTGTTCTCTCATTAATAAATTTATCTAAATCCATGCCGCTATAGACTGTTACATATCCATAAACAGGTTTTATACCTACAGCTCGCGCTTTATGAGCCATATTATCACAGACCGTAGTTATCTTATCTGTGAATTTCCCGGCTAATCTCTCAAGGCGAATATAAAGAAAGTTTAGAAACCTGTTCTGATATGGATAAAACGGCAAACCGTGTATTGTGTGTATAATTACACTACACCCTGCCAATTTTGCTGCAAATCTTCCGATGATACCTGCTTTTGAGGAATGCGTATGTACTATATCAAAATCATTTTTCTTTATTAGTTTATACAGAGATAAAAAAGCGCACATGTCTCTGAAGGGATTTATATTTCTTGTCAATCCGTTAATGGTTACTAAATTTACTCCAAATCCTTTTGCCTTGCTAACGAGGCTTCCTTCAGGCCCTGTGGTAGGACCTGAAGCGAGTGTAACGTCATAGTCAGGATACTTCATCAACCCTTTTACCGTATACAGTGTATTTTCCTGCGCTCCACCCAAAATCAGACGAGTAATTATGTGAAGAACCTTTACTTTTTCCATAACAATCTATCCATTCCCATAGAACCCAGCACAATAACAGCAGGCATGATGGGAAGCCTGAATCTCATTGTGCCGTAAAATACCATGCAAAAAATGCAGGTATATAATATAAGACAATACAAAGGCAAAAAAGATTTCCAGTCCTTAATGCTCAAAAACAGACCTAAAATAAAAAATGAAAGGATCAATCCATAAGAAAATATGCTTATTAATTTATATTTTATGTTGGCGAAGCCGGATGTCCAATAAGGGAAAATCCTCCACAGTCTCCCAACTTTTTTTATACTCATTTTAAGAAAAGTTACAGGATTGTGTCCTATAAATTCCAATCCTTTCTTAAACATGTATTGCGATGCTTCAACTTCCCCCATACTTCCTGTCTCTTCCGGTTCTATAAAATCAACACCTCTAATACACCCGCCAGTCTTGTTCATCGGGTTATTCCCACTGTAAAAAACCCGCCCTGCTTCAGTGGTAACGGGAACAAATTTCTCAAAAACGATATAGTTTCTTATAGTCCATGGCAATATTACTAAAAACATGACTGCTAAAATTATCGCACTACCTTTAAGTCTGCGTCCGGGTACAAAAAAATAACACATTACAAAAAACAGTCCAAATCCCAGTGCAATAGGTCTTGTAAGCGCTGAAAGTCCTAAAAACATACCTGCTAACAATGAGTCTCGATAGAAACCTGTTTTTACAAATCTGATTAAATATAATAGGGATAAACAAAAGAGAAAAACGAACAAAGTTTCTGTAAGAACATACGCGCTATAGAAAACGTAAAAAGGATACAGTATAGAAATGTACGCTGAAATTCTCCCGACTCTTTCATTGGCAATTTCTTTCCCAATAAGATAGGTAATAACTGGAACTAGAGAGCTTATACAAACTTGAAAAATTCTTGCCGGCCAGTAACTTGTTCCAAATAATCTAAAAATTCCGGCAAGAATAAACGGTAAAAGGGGAGCTCTGCTTGCCAAAATGGTTGAATTAGGCAGCATGTTAAATCCATTACCTGAGGCAATGTTTTTTGCAATAAGAATATATTGAGCCGCATCTCCAAAAAGAGATTGTTCAATGTGCATTATGTTCTGTTTAAAAAAATACAGATATATGAATCTGACAACAAGGGAAAATGAGAAAATATAAAGTATAAAAATATGTCTATGTTTTTTATCCGGCATTATCTATTTTAATATTATTTAATATTTAGTATACTCAAACCATTGTTTAGCTGCAAATCTTATTATGCTATCTTGAAAATTTTCAAGATGAGGAAAAAGTGCGGGGATACAAAATGGCAGAATCCAAAAAGTCAGAAATAAGTAGAATTTTCATCGTAGCATTATCTTGCTTAATGCTTATTTCTGCATATGTATATACGAGAGGGATAGGATTTGGACTTCCCTCTCAAGCCCTTAATAATCTATATTTTACAAATAAAGATAGCATTCAAACTACAATGTCAAAGATTAAGAGCTATCCCATAGAAGAAACATGTAAGGGTATGAGAGTGTATTTAGCCTATCATCCTGAAGCAGCAGAAAAAAAATTACCTAGAAATCTATATAATCCTATAAGAACTTACCATCCTGACGAATACTATGTTATTAAGAGCCTGTCTATAATGAATCCTAAAAAATTAGATTTTAATCCTAATCAGTTCGTAGTTGGTGGAGTCTATCTGTACTTGATAGGATTTTTACTTTTTTTATTTTCTAAACTTAATTTAATTGCTGTTACTTCTGATCTGGCTTTCTATTTTTTCCACCCCGAAGAGATTGCTAAGTTCTATTTAGCTGGAAGATTCGTAACAGCGTTATATGGAACTGGTATTATTGTTTTAAGCTGCTTTATATTTAAAAAAGTTTTCAAAAATAATATCGGCTCATTTATAAGCAGTCTCTTAATTTTATTCACGCCTCTAATGTTATTAAATGCCCATTATATGTATGCTGATCTTCCCGGTTTATTCTGGATAATGGCATGTCTGTTTGTTACAATTAAACTTATTGAAAGATTTTCCTTTAAAAAACTTTTCTTGGCAGGTCTATTTTCTGCTCTTGCCTGTGGAACAAAGCTAAACTTTGGAACAGCATTGATAATACCTGTAATCGGTATTTTCCTAAATTATAAAGATTTAAGACAGCTATATAAAGAATTAGTCTTAACCGTTGCAACGTTCTCGTTTTTCTTTTTTATAACAAATCCTTATTTTTTCACAACTCTTCCCAATCCTCTGATTGCCTTGAGCGAGCATACAGGATTGTCTTTTAGCTGGAGATTCTATATTTCCAGTTTAAAATACGGGCTAGGTACGCCTCTTTTTGTTTTTACTTTAATTGGCATTCTAATAAAATTGTGGCTCTTTAGAAAAAATAAACTTTTTGAAAAGAAAATAACGTTGCTCTTATTGTTCTGGATACTTTTTTTCTTTGTTTTTATGTCTTTATTTTCTAAAACATTTTTCAGATATATTATTCCCATTGTTCCTCCGCTCATTATTATTGGATGCAGTGGATGGTTTGAATTATTAAATAAGCTGAAATCCTTAAAAAAATATATTAGTTATTCTATAATCATCTTTGTTCTGTTATTTACATTCTGTTATGGAATGAGTTATGAAAAACTTTTGGTGAACAAAAACATACGTACTGAGGCGGGAGAATGGATTGTAAAAAATATAAAGCAATCCTCAACTATTGGAATGACAGAGATTCCATGGCAATATCAGATTCCGCCTATAGATGAGAATAGATATAAACTGGTTATAGTTGGCAATGACTATTCTGAATTACAGAAGAAAAATCCTGACTATTTTATAACATCCAATACACAGTACGGATTTAATTATACTGTTTCAGAGATAAAAAAAGGTTCTCTTTCTACAGGATTCTTTCATGATTTATTCGCATCTCAGGATTATGAGATATACAAAGTGTTTCATAATCCTCTTTCATTCATGGGAATTAGATTTAATCAATTTGGCGCTTCACAGGATATGTGGTATATAAATCCGATTATCGTTGTATTAAAATACAAAGGATTGTAGTAAAAAATGTTTTTTTCTATTGTCATACCAGCCCGCAATGAAGAGAAGTCTATTGGAAAAACCGTATTAAATCTTTTACGATCATTACGTAAGAATTCAATAGACTCTGAGATAATTATTGTTGACGATGGCAGCACTGATAAAACAGAAGAAGTGATAAAGCATATTATAACAACAAACAGTTCAGTACGTTACATAAAGAATATGCCTTTTCACGGATTCGGTTTAGCAGTTAGGAAAGGGTTGGAAATATATAGAGGAGATGCAGTTGCGATAGTTATGGCAGATGGCTCGGACAGCGCAGAAGACGTTGTTAGATGCTATAAAAAATTGGCTGAGGGCTATGATTGTGTGTTTGGATCCAGATTTATTAAGGGTAGCAAGGTTAAGAACTACCCTATTATAAAACTAATATTGAATAGAATTGCTAATTATTCCATAAAAATATTATTTGGATTAAAGACGAATGATATAACAAATGGTTTTAAGTGTTATCGCAGAAAAGTAATAGAAGGAATCAAACCAATATTATCCGTTCATTTTAATTTGACAGTGGAACTTCCGCTTAAAGCCATTGTTAGAAAGTATTCTTATGCTGTTATTCCAATAAGCTGGCACGGCAGAGAAGAAGGAACGGCAAAATTTAGAATCAAAGAAATGGGCAGCAGATATATGTTTATAATTTTATATGTCTTACTCGAAAAATGGCTTTCCAAAGGCGATTACATTCGACAAGATAAATAAAACACGACTTATTTAAACATGGTTTTACGCTCATATTTATATTTTTCTGCAGGGACAAGCGCTACGTGCATGCTAAAATTTAATTTGTCCAAACTTTGTGGTACAGAAATATTAAGTCTTTCTTTGACTATATCTCCTTTTCTCCATAAGCCTGTCGGATACACACCTTTACCAAGTATGTGATCATTTCTAAGACTAAATTTGTTTTTGCCAATAAAATTGATACGAATCGCTGCAATATAATTAACATTTGTCTCTTTCATGCACTCCCAAAAATAATTAACTCGCACGAAAGGAGATGAACCAACTTTATGCTCCATGATAGTGAAACCCAATAATTTAATATCCCGATTGCATATCTTATTAACAGAACTTCCAATATCTTCTTTACTGGCTACAAATTCCTTTCTTATCTCATTTAAATTATTTATACCCTTTTTTAAAATAACATAATTATGTTCATTAAAAAATATTACTCTAAAATCTTTGTTATTTTTGAATGTATTAGTATAAAAATCAAGCTGTTCAGACCCACTCCACGAATCTTCGAAATTAAATACTATATAATCAATGTTTTTTAATGAACATGGCATATTAACAATTTCTTTTCTGTTGGCAAAATGAGTCGCAGTTCTTGGACCAGCACATAGAGAGACCTCTTGAGGAATTATTCTCTTTATTTTTGTTAGTGTTTCTTCTCTTTGTGAATATTTGCTAAACTTTTTAAAATGAAAGGACCTTGAAAATGGCAAAAAACCAAAGTAGTACGAACTGCTGACAGACAAAAACATAAGTAATACGACTAATGAAGTATTTACTATTGCTATCTTGTCTCTCCGAAATCTCTTTAAAATAAGTCTATTTATATTGGATACTCCCAAAATACTAGATGCGAAAATTATAGGTATCAGAACTGCCTGATGTCCTAAGATAACTGTATATTTCATCATCCCCCTTGTTGAGATTATCGCAAATAATGCCGCAATATTTGCAAGCAAAGTCAAGGGACTGAACAGAGAAAGCATGCCAAGCGGTACTAGGAGATGTAAAACATATACGATTTGTTTATAGCCAAAAAACATCCTTAATGTTTTTACAGGATGCATAAGACAAAAAAGAAGCACCTGCCAGATATTGTCTCCCATATATGATTGATATCTGCACATGGACACAAACTGTGCATCTCTTGCAAAAAACGGATTTGTAACATATGTGACAAAAAGAAACCAACTCACGCCAACTAAGAATACAAAAACTCCTAATCCTCTTTTTCTCAAACCTAGAAAAATTGATATTCCAAGCATAGCTATTACAAGAGAAACAATTGGCTTGCATCCCAATGCTAAAAACATCCATATAAAGAACCATTTTTTATTATTCGTATATAAATAATAAAGCGTAAACAAAAGACATATAAGAATTAAAGGGTATAGATGAAAACCATAGCTATTTGTCCAGTTCACATGCGAGAGAGGAGCATAAATTAGATATGATAATGCGAACGCCAGAGATAAAATATCATTTTTTAATATATATCTAGTCAATAAAAAAACAGGAACCACTCCTATTCCAAGAAGTATAGGTTGTAAGATTAAAAGTGTTTGATGATATGGGAATACTGCATAAATTGGCAGAATAAAAAGCAATGTCGGAGAAAAGTGATGCGCAAACCACGCCTTTATAGGTAATAAATTGCCATGTAGTATGTTCCACAAATACATACTGAACAATCCTGAATCACAGAATGTTATGCCGTTTCTATAATAAGCCCTAAGATTTATCCAACATAACGTTACTATAAATATTACAGTTGCAGTTGCCAATATAGTTCTTATTAATCTTGGATTTAGTTTTATACTTGTCAATCTAAATTTCATCTGATATGAAACAAATGCAATAAACAGTCCAATACTTATTAAGTGTATAAATAAACTAATAAATGTGTAATCATGAATTGCTAGGTACTCTATAATTAGATATATATTGAGTAAAAGAGGCAAAAATGCAACCCCTATTCTATTCAACGACGTTGTAAGCTTAATATTGTTTTTTCTGCTATTAATAACTGAAAGAAATAGCCATATGAGAAATATTCCTATTATCCACAATATGATTTTGAATAGAAAATTTAGTGAAAGAAAGGATATTGTATCTGCGCAAAAATATTCATTAATAGCATATCTTTCAAATAGGAAAAAATCACCTTGCCAATAAGTAAAATGGAAAAATCCTATCAGGAATCCTGCAAAAACAATAATTAACAAAACAATGAAATGAACGGAAGTATTATCCTTATTTAGATTTAAGCCTAATTTCTTCATTTCAATTTAAATAAGTATAATTTATATTTATATTCATGATGTTTGTGAATATCCTTAAAACTTTCTCTTAATCCCTTAAGTGTGTTTTCTTCATAAAGATACTTCTTGGTCAATATAATTTCTCCATTTTCCTTCATCCACTCCTCAAAATTCTCCCTTGGTCTTTCGGAATGCAAGAGTATCCATAATTGTTTATATTTTTTGCCATATTGTTTGATTCGCTCCGGACTGTCAAAAGAATCGATCCTATAAATCGGAAGAACACCTCTGTAATAATGAGGAAATCCTTCCATCAATCTCCCCAGAATGACAGCATCATTTTTCTGTTCATTAACAGCAACTTCTTCTGTGATTTTTCGCCAGGGAGTTACCATATCAACATCAAAATACTGTCTGTTTGTAAAGTAGTTATAATTTGAATACAAAGATGCGAGTATAATTACTGTAATTGCGAATCCTTTAAGCCAGATATATTTCATCTTGATGATACCTATTGCAAGTATTACGCAGAATGCGGGTAAAATTAGCAAGAGTTGTCTTGGAGCACACGCCGGCATGAACATTCCTATAATGAACGGTATAAAAAACCAGAACAAAATTATTCTCTTATATTGGCTGTCTCTTCTAAATAAATTAATTGTCCCGTTAATAAATACAATAGAAAAACTCGCAAGTAAAGGAACTGTCATGCATAAATTAAAAGGATAAACGGTCTGACCAAGAGTAAAATTATAGAAAAAATATGCTACCTTAATAAAATAACCGAAAGTCGATGATGTATAAGTTGTTAAGACACTGCCCCATTCCCCCTTTAACCTGAACCAGAGATTTGCTGTTATCCATGGAAGAAAGAAAACAAGCAAGATTATATTTGTAATAAGCCATGGTTTCAGCTTGTCCCTTTTGTAGATTAACAGAAAGATACCCTGTGAGATTATAACAAGCCAGCAATAATAGTGAGTATATACTAACAAGAATGAGATTATTCCATAAGTAATCCAGTATCTGGATTTATGTGATTTAGCTGATATTACATACCAAAAGCCGAACATTGAACAAACTGACAATAAACAGACTAAAGAATATTCCCGAGTCATTCTTGAGAACATTATGTGAAACGGTGATACAGCCAGAAAAAATACAGATAATAATGCAACCTTTCTATCAAACAGTTTCTTGAAAAAGCAATATGAGATTAAAATTGTCATTACCCCAAAGATGGATGAAAGTGTTCTTGCAAAAGTATCCGATGTCCCGAGATTCAGCCAGAAGTGAAGCAAAAGATAATATAAGGGGATATGCGGAGTGTTACGAATGAGTCCAGATAACATATGTCCAACCGATTGTATCGCTCTATTATACGATTCAAACTCATCACACCAGAAACACCTGCCTTCAAGGTTAATGAAGCGCAGAATAGATCCTAAAACTAGAATTAGAATAAATATCCATTTGCTATATATTTTTTTAAACATAAACAGTTATCCTATCAACTTCGTCAAAGTGAGATTTAATCTGCCGTGTCCTCTGTCTTCAAAAACTAAATTGTAGCATATATGTAAACCTTAAAAAATGCAAAAATTAGAAATTCCCGAAATCCGTATTCTTGTGTATTCCTATTGATGTCTCAAGCAACTTTTAAGCTCCCACAAGTTTCCAGGTCATATATTAACTGCTGACCGACTAAACACCGCATTAAATAATCATCGGCTTATTTATAAGGCAATCAATTACAGATATAAATATGAACGGTTCCATGATTCAGTACAAAGTCCCATGGTACAATTTCAATATTGTTGAAAAAGAATCTGTTGACATGATTTTTTCTCAAGCTGTTCTTGAACACGTTGATGAACGAAACTGGATTTAAGGTGATCTGCGATATAAGAAGTCAATTGCCTTCAAGAATTAGTAGCAATAGCCTTGCTTGATGATTTAGAGATATACAACAAGATGATTTGATTACGAGTTCGGCATTTATCCAGTCTTAAAAAATCTTCTAGTTTTCGCGCTAGATCAAATTGCCCACCTCATAGAACTGTCGGTTTGTTGTATTATAAGACAGTTTAATATCCTTTTTGCCCAAAAATAAACTTTTTACTTGACATCTATGTATTTTGATGTTAGAATTTCGCATATGAGTGAAATAATGACCATAAAAGAGCTGGCGGGTTACATTCAGATGAATACGAGAACTGTTTACAAACTTGCTAATGATTTTAAGATTCCTGCTATAAAACTTTCAAATCAGTGGCGTTTTAAGAAAGAAACAATAGATGAGTGGCTTGAAGCGCAAATGTATAAAAATGTGAGGAGGTGAATCAAATGTATATATGTGCAATATGTAAAAATGAAGTGGACTCAGTGTATTTTAAAAACAACCGCGAAGTATGTGAAAAATGTTACAGAGGACACAAAGTAGAAACAGACAAAGCAGAGATTAATTCCTCGCTTATGGAAGAACCTGCTGAATCAGTTGCTGTTGCAGTAAGCTAAAATTGAAATACAGGAATAGGATCTCGCTTATGCTGTGAGTTTGATATCATATTTAATACTTTATCGAGCTTTCGTTTGTCTATGTCTGTAGTATTCTTATTTTCGATTGCCTTTAAAATACTGTCTGCTTCGTCATATGAAAGCCCCATTTCGTCTTCATCAAATTGATCCTGCCACAGACCTGCAGAGGGTCTTCTTGCTATAATCTCTCGTGGTACGTCTAGTTCTTTGGCCAGCTGCCTTAGCTGAGTCTTAAACAAACTACCTATAGGGAGAATGTCTACTCCTCCGTCTCCATATTTTGTGTAATAGCCCAGCATTGCCTCTGTTTTATTATCAGTACCTGCAACAAGATAGTTATTAATGCTGGCAAAATAATATAGCGTAAGCATTCTGAGTCTTGGTTTTATGTTTGCTGTAGAGAGATGGTTATCCGAATTAGGCAAAATTTTTAAAAGTTTGTTAAACGACTCATCAAGGCATATTCTCTCCGTCGGAATTGAGAACTTGTTTGCAACCAGAAATGCCATCTCTTCATCATCACTATGACTTTCGCACGGCATTATCAATCCCAGGCAATTGTCTTTAAAAGCCTTCTGACAAAGAACACCAACACAGGCAGAATCTATACCTCCGCTAAGACCAAAAACCGCACCTTTTGCCCCGGCTTTCTTTACTTCTTCTGTGAGCCATGAAACTATCTTTATTGATATATTCTTCATTTTTATATTATTTTATTGCACAAACAACATTTCTCTGTACTTTGGTAAATCCCAATGTTCATCAGCTACAACACATTCAAGTTCATCAACATGTTTTCTTATATGCTCCATTAAGGGTTTTAATTCTTCGAAGAATAGATTAGATTTCTCCGACCCTTTCAGATTATCGGTCTTCTTCAGAAGTGCCTCCATCCTGCGTGTGTGTTTTCTTATATAATATATTTTATCTGTTACACCCGTTAAGTGATTCTTAAGATCTTCAAGAACTTCTTCTTTGATCTTCAAACCTGCATTCTTCTTTAAACTAACCAGATCTGCAAGATTCCTTGCTAAAAGCCCCTGATAATCAAAGCCTGCCGGTACTACATTTGAGTCCACCATTTCACGCAAAGTATGGGCTTCAATCTCCAGTTTTTTATTATACATATCGATCCATATATTATATCTTGCAACTAATTCTCCCCTTGTGAGCACACCATACTTCTCAAACAGAGCTATGTTCTCCTCTTTAATTAGAGCTTTAAGCGCCTTAGCTGTTGAAGGCTCATTAATTAACCCTCTTTTTGCTGCCTCTGCTATCCAGTCTTTGGAATAATTATCACCTTCAAACCTAATTTGTTTAGTTTCTTTAATAATTTGTTTTAATACATCCAGCACCTTCAGACTAAAATTCTTGGAGTTAGACTCTTTTCCTATTCTATCTGCAATATGATCGATAGATTCTGCGACAATTGTATTAATAATCATAATAGGTGTTGAAATATTTTGGGAACTGCCAACTGCCCTAAATTCAAACTTATTACCGGTAAAAGCAAAAGGAGAAGTCCTGTTTCTGTCAACTGCATCTCTATTAAATGTCGGTAATTTGCCAATGCCAAGATTTACAATATCTTGTTTGCTGAATTTTGCCTTTTTGCCTTTTTCTATTGTATCTAGAATCTTTGTTAACTGATCCCCAATAAATACTGACATAACTGCAGGCGGAGCTTCGTTAGCTCCAAGTCTATGTTCATTACCTGCTGAAGCTATACTAGCATACAATAGGTCAGCATGTTTATAAACAGCCCGAATTACAGCTATTAACAATACCAGAAACTGCAAAATATCTTCTGGCGTATTCCCATGATTAAAAAGATTTTTTTTCTTATCAGCTGACAGAGACCAATTAATATGCTTTCCGCTTCCATTTATACCGGCGAATGGTTTTTCGTGTAAAAGACATACTAGGTCATGTTTCAGGGCAATCTTTTTGATAATGTCCATAAGAAGCTGATTGTGATCTGCTGCAACATTGGAGTCCTCATAAATAGGAGCAAACTCAAATTGATGAGGAGCAACTTCATTATGTCTGGTCTTTAAAGGAATACCTAATTTATACACCTCGATACTTACATCATTCATATAATTTATAACGCGATCTTTAATTGAGCCAAAGTATTGGTCCTCCAATTGCTGTCCTTTTGGAGAAGGTGCTCCAATTAGCGTGCGTTCTGTCATAATTAAATCCTGCCGCATTCTATAAAACCGTTTATCCATTAAAAAATATTCTTGTTCAGCACCGCAATCTGAAAAGACTCTTTTTACATCCTTATGCCCGAAAAGTTTTAAAAGCTTAACCGTTGCTTTGTTGATAGCCTCGTCGGAACGCAATAGAGGAAGCTTTTTATCAAGCGCTTCCCCATGATATGAAATAAATATGGATGGTATACACAAAGTTTTTCCGAGTTCGCATTCTATAATAAACGCATGGCTTGAAGGATCCCATGCTGTATACCCGCGAGCTTCAAAAGTAGTTCTTATTCCTCCGCTTGGAAAGCTGGATGCATCAGGCTCACCTTGAATAAGCATTGAACCGCTAAACTTTTCAATGGCTCTGCCCTCTCGATCAATCGAAATAAAACTATCGTGTTTCTCAGCTGTAAGACCTGTCATAGGCTGAAACCAATGTGTATAATAAGTTGCTCCCTTTCCAATTGCCCAATCCTTCATTGCCTCTGCTATTTCATCTGCTTCTTTCTTGCTGATTATTTTTCCTTCATCAAGCCAACGCTTAAATGATTCAAAGGTCTTTTTACTTATATGTTTTTTTATTACAGAAATACTAAACGTATTTTCACCAAAATAGCCTGATACTTTTTTTGGTAATTTTTCCATGTTTAATTTAACACCGCTAATTTTCCCCAATATATCTTGCCTTATACTCATCTTACCCCATCTCCTTATATAACCTACCCTGAAATGTATCCATCTGCAAAAGCTTCTCTTCTATTTTACCCAGCACTTTGTTTTTGTCAACAATCCACATTGGCGCTATGAGAAATTCCCTTGAACAATCTGCGGTTATTCTCTGAATCACAGTATCTGCCCAGATGCGTTCCAGGAATTCTACAGCCAAATCTACATACACATCTAATTCCAATGGCTTATACTGCCCTTTCTTATAAATTTCTTCCAGCTTTGTTCCCTTTATTACGTGAAGAGGATGAATCTTTATACCATCTAATTTCATCCTGCCCAAAACCTCTGCCGTTTTCAAGATATCTTCTCTAGTCTCATTGGGTAGTCCAATAATAACATGAACACATATCTTTATATTTTTTCTTTTCCTTGTCAGATTTACCGCTTCCAGAAAATCTTTATAAACATGTCCTCTATTTATAAACTCTAAAGTCTCATCATGTGTACTCTGAAGACCATATTCAATCCATACTTCGTAATCGGATGCATAGCTTTCAATTAAATCGAGAATCTCCTCATTTATACAATCAGGACGAGTGCCAATGGATATACCCACAACATCTTGAAATTTTCTGACGGTATCATACTTTTTCTTCAGAACTTCTAAAGAAGCGTATGTATTTGTATACGCCTGAAAATATACTATAAATTTCTGAGCCTTAAATCTTCTTTTACCAAACTCTATGCCTTTAGCAATCTGCTCTTCTATTGGCAGAAGAGCAATACGACTGTTAAAGCTGAATCCCTTGTTATCACAATAGATACATCCGTCTTTACTTTTTGAGCCGTCTCTATTAGGACAAGAGAATCCGGCATCTATACTTACCTTATAAACCCGTACACCAAAACGATTTCTGAGATATTTAGAAAATCTGTAATATCTTCCTATTGAGCTACTCTGATTATACAACTTATTTTTTCTAACTTATATGTATCTTCTTAACAGTAACTTTGCATTTTGCCCGGCGGCAGTTGGTCAAATCTACATGATATTCAAATCCCAACGGTTCTAAGACTCTTCTGTAGAGCACATCACAGTGTTCGCAGTAATATTTATATGGTTTGATATGCTCTATCTCTAAAAGCCTCCCTTTGCTCGGACATTGACGCATCTCTATAGTAAACAGGTTCTGCTTTTCGTCCAAAACCATTCTAAAGTCAGCTGCTTCCTCAGTTAGTGTATGAGACCAGTATTCAAAACAACCAGCTAAACCTTTTTTTGCTGCCAAATCACGCAAATTCCCCAAAAATTCATCCGAAAGATTTTCCCAGAATCTAACAACCGCTTCTTTACCACCTTTTTTATCCAAAAACTTAAAAAGTTCGCTATAAGCAGGAATAAATTCCGTACACGATATCATATTGTCAATCCCTTTCTTTCCAGAATTCCTGAACGCATTTGCCTGCTCCAGGTTCATATTTACAACTGCAACAATACCCTGCTTCAGCACAAATAGTTTCGTTAACTACGACAGTCGTCTGGCAATAACGTTGAGTAAATAACAACCCTTTTCTTTTCATATGCGCTATCGCAGGACATTTGTCAACTGTCAGAACTAATTTTTGAGCTTTGTACTCAATGGAGAATTTACCTCCCTCTATGCCAAAGATTTTCTGCCAGTGCTTTTCAAGAGCAGACAGTCCTTTTTTTTTCAACCGCTCAGTTAATGGCGCATAATATGTTTTGGCAACCTGTTTCAGATAGTCTTCCGTGGCTTGTTCTCCGTAAACTTCATCCAGATACTTAATCGCATAACATAAACTGCCGTGGAAATCCTTGTGTAGATATTCGTTGTCAAAGGACTTACAATCCAATATCTTTATTTTTTTATCAGTCATTCTGATTGTCCTGTTATAGCATGCGATTAATAAATGGATGTGTACAGTGATTTTTACACAGTTTTTTATTCTTCAAGTTTGTCTTTATAGCCGCCATCCAATCTGTAATTAATTCAGGTCCAAGCATATCGTCCATTTCTCCTCTGAATTGCCGCTGCAGTTCAAATGCTTCAAGAATATTGCCATTTGTCGCTGCTTTGTAAAGTTTAATCAACGTGTCAATAAAACATGTTCCTCCGCCGGTTACAATACCATCTGCTCCCATCAGCAAAATAACATCATAGACAAATTCATCACCATAAAGATAGCTGAATGACCTGGTTTTTTTGTCAGGATACTTTCTTAGAATGTCCATAGCTATATGAATATCACATGCAGAGTCTTTAATACCCGCTATGTTATCCATGCTTAATATGGTATCTATCGTTTCAAAGCAGACCTTGTTTCCAGTTGAGCCGGGATTGTTGTAGAACAATAACGGTTTATCTAGAGTATTTGAGAGCTTCTCAAAATAATCGATAATACACTTCTGATTAGGAAAACCATAATAATACGGGGTGGTGGATACAAGATAATCGGGTCCCAAGTCCTGCATCCGTTTACCCAGTTCAATGGTTCTTCTTGTTGAACCGTCGGAACAGGCCACCATTAATGGAATCCTGCCATTTATATGCTCAACGGCTGCTTTAATCTTACTGAATCCAGCAACGCTGTTCCTTCGCCCATATTTCCCAGAATAAATATGCCTGAAACGCCTTGTTTGATAACATAGTCTATGATCTTACGCAAACTCTCTACATCCAAATCCTCGTTTTCCATTAGCGGCGTCGGAATTGCTGGTATAACCCCCGATAACTTTTGTAATTTTGCATGTTCCATTTTCTATATATTCTCCTATGTTCTATATTTAGCCTGTCTCTTTAACATTTTATCCAAATAGATATTTTAAGGTATTTTTATATGTTATCTTTGAAATCTTATCTTCTGAAAGACTTTTTAATATCTTCATTTCCATATCAAATGACGATTTTAAAGATGTATCCATCAGTTTACCATTAATGTCATAACATTTCTGTATAAAATAATTATATGGAGTATCACTTCCCCAGATAATTGCATTTGGATAACTGCTAACAATTTTCTCAATTACAGACGAAGGTTCGTTATAATCTGCTTCTATCCGTTCTTCTGACGAGGCAACATGAGGAGATTTCTGCTGGGCGAGGGTACAGTGTATATTAAATGCTGAGAGGTCAACAAAACAATTGTCTAATTTTGATGCTCTCTCCAGCACGGATTTTACAAAACGGGCTGAATGAGCAATGCAGATTCTAATTTCCGGATGTTTCTCAGCAAATTTTATAATGTCAAAGACCGAAGCCCAAGGATCCCCTTTATAATATGAACTATGAAATGTTATAGGCAAATTATACTTAACAGCAAAATCTAAAATAGGCCGGCCTTTAGTCTCCAAATCCTTTACAAATGCCTGTATGTATGTTGAGACTGTTTTTAAACCAAACAAAGGATATTCTTTATAGAGTTTCTCCAACAGTTCTGCCTGTTCTTTCGTTTTTCTCGATGGATCAAACATAACAAAGGGCAGAGCTATATCAGAATACTCTGGAAATATTTCATAAATCTCTTTCAACATGCTTTGATTTTCAATCTCATAAGGAAATTTTGAAAACATTTCATTTGTTTTAATCTCTTTTGATGCTCCCAGTTCAACAGTGTAATAACTTGAGTCGATGGGAAATACAACCGAATATGATATCCCCAGATACTTCATCCTTACCACTAGATCTTCAAAACTCAGACAATATGGATATGAATAGCTCAGGTAATTTTTATAATTTACTCCTATATGAGTATGAGCATCAATTATGCCTTTATGTGTTTTTATCTTCTCAATAAATTTATCTTTATTCATAAATTAATATCCTTTATCCCAATCAGGCGTTATATCCTGAGCAATTGTTTCTGAAATAAATACATCAGCTGATGTTAACTGAACAATAGAGTCCGGCACCAGAGGGGTTACCGGACCGTGCAGAGCCAGTCTGGTTATAAGTCTCTGCCACGATGTACTGGTTCCGTGAACACTAATAGAATAAGTGTTGAGTCTGTGTTTAGCTGCTAGGTACTCACGCGGACCGATAGTGGCAGCCTTGGGCGGTATAGCCGCAATATCGCCACTGGCGCCAAAACTGCCATGCAAAGAATTCTGGGCTAGCGTGAACGGACTTAGAGTAACAATACTTGGTCCCATTTTCTTAAATTCTTCCAGATCCTTAGAAACCTCAGGCGCATCCGGTTCTACAAATGCCAAATGTCCTGTCCAGCCTGGTCCTGCATAACAAATATCAGCCCCGCCGAGATCAGCAATCTTTTTTCCATAATCTTTAAAATTTTCATTGGTAAGCCCAATCATCTGGGTTTCCGACGGACGAAGTTTATCATCAAGTTCATTGTAAAAATATTTTTTGAGAGCATGAGTAAAGCCCAAAGGCCATGTCTCTGGTGCAATATTTCCATCTTCATCCGCATATTCATCCATATTGAACGTATAGAGATTTTTACAATTAATCTTAGAGCGATTGATCATATAGGCTACGTTTTTGTAGAACGGCCAGGGTTGGGGTAAAATCATAACCAGCTTTTTATCCGCTTCCATGGCTTCTTTGATACGAAAGAAAATATCCATCATGTATATAAAACATATCTCAGAATCTTTGACCACCTTGATTTTTAAGTCAGGATTGGGATGCTTGGCAATATCCTCCCTCTTTATTTTTCTAACTCTTTCCAGAACTTCCTTATCTCTGAACGGGACCCACTTTGATGGACTATAATTAAACTCTTTCATAGCAATCTCCTATGTTCTGTTTTTAATCAATTTTATTGTCTCTTTTATAATAACATCTCCCGCTTCAGTAGAAAAGAGACTATTGGATGCTTCATATCCGCCTTCAATATATGCTTCTTTTGTAACGATATAACCTTGCAGTTCTCCGTTGGCAAGACATGTTACAAACGTTTTGTACGGCGATTTTTCTTTTATACTAAGTGAATACTCAACAAAATATTCACCAGGAATATTAACAAAATAATTATCATTTATTTCAAAAACCTGTATTTCAGCAGGCAAGATAGTTTTTGTGATTTCCTTCAATTCATCGTTTGCAGCCAAATTGGCAATAGTTGTTGTTTCCTCAGCTCCAAACCAGTCGCACTCTGCAGTCCTTATCTCTGCATATGAAGCATTCTTCTTTTTTAATTGTTCCAATTTTTGAAGAGCTTTTTTTAGTTTTCTGTCCGCCTCTTTAACTGATGGGAATTGTTTTAGCGGAAGAGTTATCCTCGAAACAGATGCTTTTAAAGATACTGACGATTTAAAATCAATATCAGTAAGTCCTGATATTGATTTTACAATCCTTTCACCAAGCATATAACCAAGCCTTTTCGCTTCATCAAATGTAGTGCCCTTTATGAAATGTCTGGGAGACTGATTGCCTTCAGGTCCTGTATGATAGAGATAAACGATATTTTTGCCTAATTTTTTGAGTATATATTCTCTTGTATAGCCAGGGAAATCCGCAGAGTATAATTTTGAATCTTCATGAAGCACAGTCGGATGCATACAGTATGTTGTTGAGACAGCAAATATTTCTTTATCCTTCTTTCTTCTTACAACAATTACAGGAACTTCAGGGTCAGTAATACCACCTTTTATCCTTCTGTTTCCACCTACTCCTTCCCCGCTAATAGTAAGAATTGCTAATTCGGATTCAATTCTCCGGCAATATGCCTTATTAATTAAATTGGACAGGGTATTAATCAAAAATTTGGTATATTCGTTACTAGCCGATGGAACGGCAGGATCATTTTTATTTGAAGCCATGTTCACTGTTAATGGCCCGGAATGCGTATGCGAGGCAGAAATCACAATGTTTTCTTTGGGAATACCTGTTTTCTGGTTTACTAGCTTTCTTACCTCTTCCGCCTGATCTTTTCCAATAAAAATAATATCAGCCACGCAGAATACTATTTGCGTATTGCCATTATCCAGAACAAGAGCAGACGCATAAATCGGATCATGTGTGCCCTCACTGTATCTTTCCATATGAGGATACCCGAACAAAAACATAGACTTTTTAGGTGTAATATCAACAGTGGCTGCGCCTGATTTTAAAATATATTTTCGCAATGTTTTATCCCCTCCGTTTTTTATTATTTCTATAGATTTTTGCTGCACCTATAATCCCTGCGTCACGACCAGATGAAGGGATTATTTTGTATTTGCAGTTCTTAGCCAAGATGTCGAGCCATACTTTAGATTGTGATACTCCACCTGACACATAGATCTGGTGGGCAGAAGATATTTTTTCTATTTCTGAAAGATGGTATAGAAACCGATTCAAAAAATATTTAATGATAGAACCTGCTATTATATCTTTGTCCAAAGATTCATCATACCTGAGATTGCCTTCATCAATCCTGATATCAGTAAATGCTTTATTCTTTTTAACCGCATTAAACTTTGATAAAAATTCATCGTAAGTTATATCCGAGAAATGCTTTGTTTTAAATTTATCAACTACGTTGCCGAACTGAGAGTCAAGACATATCAAAAAATAATCGTTAGTTAAAGGATTTATACCTACAATTTGATTCTTTTTTATAGAATTCAAAGGTTCTTTTATAATGGTATAAAGCACCATTGCCGTTCCGAAATTAGCGCTTATGTCTCCCTTAGCTTCAAGCCCTGCTCCTACTGCTGACGCTGACTGGTCATTACCACAAAAATATACAGGCAATTCTTTTTTGAGCCCTAACTCATGTCTCATTTTATGAGTTAATTTATAGGGAATACCTGCAGCTTCTTTAATTTCAGGGAAATTGTCTTGTGTAAGTTCGAGGATATCAAGCGCTTTTTGATTTAAATGCTTTTTGCGTATATCAAAAAGTCCGCACATGCCAAAGCTGGTATAGTCAGAATAAAACTTTTCTGTCAATCTAAAAGCAACATACTCGTTAATAAGAGGAAAATAAGCAGCCTTTTTGTATATAGCAGCTTTGTTCTTTTTCAACCACAATAATTTTGAAATATATAAAGACGATAACGGCTTGGAAAAACCAGCGGTTTTATAAAATTTAGGTAGTTTTTTAGATAGATATACTTCTTCTTCTGATGCTCTTGTGTCAAGCCAGACAATCCCTTTGTCTAAAGAATTAAAATCCTTATCCACAGGCATAAAGGTTTGTGCCTGACTGGTAATTAATATCGCTTCAATAAGATATCCTTTTTGTGTAGTAATCTTGATTGCTTTTTTTAAGACTTCTCTAGCTTTAGCAAAACATTCTTCAAAATTGGATTCACAGATATTTCCATTTTGAATAATTTCAAAATCCTGAATAGCGCTCTCAACTATGCTGAATTCTGTGTCTATGCTTCCGCATTTAAGAGAACTGGTCCCTATATCTAGAACAATTAAGGCATTTTTCATATACTTATTTTTCTGCCTGTTCTATTTGACTCTAGTGCCGCAGTCAAGACTTTATGGCTCAGGGCGGTTTCTTCCGGCGTTATATTCTTGAAAGGATGGTCAGAACCTCCTTCTTTAAATTCAGACATAAACGCCCCTAGCATCTGTTGAAAAGCATCTGAAAAACCAAATTCAAAAATCCCACCGGTAATTGATGGTATTACTGACTGAGAACCTGTATCAATACGCGTCCATCCCTGTTCTTTGCCTTTTGTCTCTAAAAAATAAAAAGCCCTAGGATCGTGAGTTGTAAATTTTGCCGAACCTTCAGTGCCGTAGACTTCTATAAACCATGTATTTGTTGCGCCTGGAGCCATACGTTTGGTTTCAAGGATGAGTGCAAAATCTTTTTTGTTATCAGAATCAGTACATCTACATGTAAGCACAGCATTATCCCATGTTTGACAGGCGGCAAATCCTCCTTTTCCATCAGGCCTCGTTTCAGCTATATTTAATAAATCGGCATATACTGTTTTTGGTATCCATCCCATACGAAAAGGAATATGCTGGGTATGTATTCCCAAATCGCCCATACATCCATACTCTCCATTAATTTTTATCATCCGCTTCCAATTTATCGGTTTATCAATATCCATATCGCTGGAATGATGAAAACCGCTTCTGACCTCTATAAGTCTGCCGTATTTTTTCCCCCGTATCCACTTAATTATCTTCTGTACCCCTGGAAAATAGGGAAATTCAGAGTTGCACCGAACAATTATGTCGGGATTTTCCTGTACAGTCTTTAAAATATTGTCATTGGCTCTTTTATCAATACCAAAGGGCTTTTCTCCAAGCAAATGCTTTCCTGCCTTAATAATATCAATATACATCCTTTCGTGAAGATTATGAGGAACAGCACAATATATAGCATCAATTTTATCGGATCTGATTAATTCTCTATAATCATCTGTATCTATTTCAATGGTCGGGAAATTGTCCAAAAACCATTTTCCTGCTTCTTTATTATATTTATCACAAATACCTGTGATAACTGGCGTAGGTCCATCATAAAGCAGATGACACCAGCGGGCAATACTGCTGCCCAATTCCCGCCCCATTAGCCCAAGCCCGATAATACCAAATCGTATTTCTTTTCTGCTTTTCTTATATTTTCCCATTTTCACCAATCCTTTTGTTTTTAAAAATGCTGTCTCCTGAAATGCATGGTTTGGAAGCTTCAAGAACCAGGCTGTTTCCTTCTCCGGTAAAAGAGTGAACTACTCCCTGATTCATTGCAAAAGCATCTCCTTCTTTCATTAAAAACTCTTTCTCCGCAGTTTTCATTAAAACTTTGCCTTTAACGATAAAGAAAGTTTCATGTTTGAAATCATGGTGATGAGCAGGACAGGTTTGTTCATCAAAGAGAAACAAGAATTTTCCGCAATATCCTTCTTTTTCTTCGTTGGCAATCCAGAATTCAATAAGCCCTGTTCTGCGAAAAACACTTAATCCAAAATCTAAAACAATAGGTTCCACATTAGGCATTTTAATTTTCCACCCTTCAAGAACAGCATAGCATTTCTTTAATGCCTCTTCTTTCTCTTTGCCTGAAAGCTCAAAACTTTTTGTCCAATTATTTTCCATTTTCATAAAACTCCTTAATAAATTTCTGATAATTGTTAATAATTGCCTGCATAATCTTTTTTCCTGTTTCCTTTGTTGCTTTGGTTGGGTCGCCGTAGATTCCTGTTTTACTCTTCTGCAAACCCCATGTAGACCAAAACACCTTATCAAAATAAAATTTAGAAGAAATTATTATCTTATCCTGACTGGTCGCCTTTTTCATATCTACCATATTTTTATTCAGATAAAGCATTAAAGATGTTTCATATTCACCACCATGACAACTCCCTTTTGGACCGGCTTTACTAATTTTTAAAAACTCTTCCTTTGCCATTACTGAAGGATATGTAAGAGCCATATAGATATTATATTTATCGGAAATATTGCGCGTCACTACTCTTAATGCACCTGTATGATTTCCGTGGGTACTGATAATCATAATCTTTTTAAACCCCATTTCAATGACGGAAGAACAGATGTCAAATACCATGTTGATAAATGTTTCTTGTTTTAGTCTCATTGTTCCCGGCCATTTTGCAACACTTTTCATTGAATAACCGCTCCAAACTGCAGGCATAATCAATAAAGGAATCTTATTTTTTAGCGATTCT
>Ga0075121_1000076_pt1 | contig 60889 bp, 43 predicted proteins | sample AntAceMetag02UKG_FD_69793 | JGI IMG/M metagenome (GOLD analysis project Ga0075121, IMG submission 69793) | Saline lake microbial communities from Ace Lake, Antarctica - Antarctic Ace Lake Metagenome 02UKG | ecosystem: Environmental > Aquatic > Non-marine Saline and Alkaline > Saline | place... | reverse complement strand
GGAGATTCGCCACAAAAGACGCCGCGATTCAATAGAATCCGCTTACCGAAGACAACTTGAATTTGAAGACGCAATTGCTTTTTTTTTAAATGTGACAAAGTAGAATTAGATAAGGAGAATATGACTATGACGGCAGTTGAAATTACCGGAAAGCAGTTGATGATTGAGGAAGTCGTCGCCGTTGCATACGAGAAAACAAGTGTTCAACCGCTTTCTGATGAAACAAGAAAACAGATGGAAACCACCCAGAAATGGCTGCAGGATGCCATCGAAAAGAAAAATGCTGTTTTTTATGGCATCAATACGGGGTTTGGTTCCCATGCCAGCCAATCCATCAGCCCCGAGGATGCGGGCAAGCTTTCAAGAAATGTGATCCTTTCAGATGTTGCCGCTGTGGGAGAGCCCCTCCCCAAAGAGGTGGTCAGGGCTATGATGCTGATCCGGGCCAATACCATGGCCGGCGGCCCTTCGGCCATTCGTCCCATTGTGGTGGATACCCTGATTGAAATGCTCAACAAGGATGTGACCCCCCATGTCCCCAGGAAAGGGTCCCTTGGCGCCAGTGGTGACCTGGTGCTTCTGGCGGCCATTGCCGTTGTGGCGACATGCGATGACGATGGAGGCGGGTACAGTGGAAAAGCCTGGTACAAAGGTGAGCTCATGAGTGGTGACGAGGCCATGCAAAAGGCTGGGATTCCCCGTCTCAATCTCATCGCCAAAGAGGGCAATTCCATGATCAACGGAACCTCTTTCATGGCAGCCATGGGATGCCTGGCCATTGCAAAATGCGAAAGCCTTATCAAGCACTCGGAGATTGCCGCGGCCCTGACCCTGGAGGCCATGCTTGCTGTTTCCTCGGCCTTCCATCCGGCCATGCATGCGGCATCGAACCAGAAGGGACAGGTTGCAGTTGCCGGGAATTTAAGAAATCTTTTTAACGGCAGCCGGATGCTGGATTCCACGGATCGTGTTCAGGACGCCTATTCGTGCAGATGCATTCCCCAGGTACTGGGTCCGGTGAGAGATACCATCGAATTTGCCCGGGGGTACTTTCAGAGAACCCTGAATGCCGGCATTGACAATCCGCTGGTTTTCGAGTCGGATGGAGAAGAGCCGTTCTTTTGTATATCCGGCGGTAATTTCCATGGAGAAGGGCTGGCTTTTATGATGGATTTTCTCTCCATCGCCATGGCGGAAATAGCCAATTTTTCCGACAGACGTTCCTTCAGCCTGCTTACCCCGGGACTCAACGCTGGTCTTCCTTCAATGCTCATTTCTGCAAACGGACTCAATACCGGCCTGATGGTTGCCCAGTATGCGGGTGCAGCCCTTGTTTCGGATAATAAAACCCTGGCCCATCCGGACAGCGTAGATTCGGTGCCTACCAGCGCCAATCAGGAAGATCACGTGAGCATGGGCGCCAACGGGGCCAGGCATCTGTGGGAGATCCTGGAAAACGTCACCCACGTGATCGCCGTTGAATTTCTCTGCGGGGCACAGGCCGTTGATTTTCGTGAGAATGGCCCTGAGCGTCTGGGGGCCGGAACCAAAATTGCGCATAAACTGATCAGGGAACAGGTTGCCTTTTTTGAGAATGATAAGGAATTGACGCCGGATATCGAAAATCTGGCCTCACTCATTAAAAGCAACCGAATGATTGAATCCATTGGCTGAACCACAGGCGGCGGCCGGCTGATACAGGATTAAATAGTAGTAAAGATTTAACCTACAAAACCCAAACCGTCATAAATTCAAGGTTGCAAGGAGGAATCATCTTATGAAACCCGAAATACTTTACGAAGTCAAAGCCCAGCGTGGCAACACCCTTCGCTGTAAGGGGTGGAAGCAGGAAACTATATTGAGAATGCTTGAAAACAATATGGAAAATGCCGAAGCACCGGAATATCTGGTCATTTACGGTGGTATCGGAAAATGTGCCAGAAACTGGGAATCCTATCACGCCATCGTGGACTCTTTGAAAAACCTTGAAAATGATGAAACCCTGGTTATGCAGTCGGGCATGCCCGTGGCGATTTTTAAAACGCACAAGTTTGCCCCGTGTGTGGTTATGGCAACCACCAATATCATGAAAGCGGACTGGCCCACCTTCTACGATTTGCAGGACAAAAATCTTACCATTTTTGCCCAGTACACGGCCGCCCCCTGGGAATATATCGGGACCCAGGGCGTGATCCAGGGGACCTTTGAAACCCTCGGTGCCATTGCCGACCGGCATTTTGACGGCTCCATGGCCGGACGAATTCTGCTCACCGCCGGTCACGGTGGTATGGGCGCCAACCAGCCCCGGGCCATGAACATGCACGGGGGCGTGTGCATCAACGTGGATGTGCAGGAAGATATTATCGACAAGCGCATCAAAATCGGCTTTACCGATGTCAAAGCCAAGAACCTGGATGAGGCCATTGAGATGGCCAAAAAGGCGGCAGCCCAGGGGAAAAAACTGGCCATCGGTGTTGTGGGCAATGCCGCCACACTTTTTTGGGAAGCCTTTGATAAAGGGTTCGAACCGGATGTCGTTACCGAAATGTGCCCCTGCCATGATCCGCTCTCATACATCCCCGAAGGCTACTCGGCCCAAGAAGCCGAAGAACTGCGTCTTAAAGATCGCGATCTTTATTTTCAGAAAGCTCGTGAATCAATGGTCAAACAACTGCGCGCTATGAACGCCTTTTCGAAAAAAGGAAATGTCCATGTTTTCGAATACGGTACCTCCATCCGAAAGGAGTGTCGGGATGCCGGTATGCCCGAAACCGAGGCCATGATGATACCCGGATTTGTTGCCGAATATATCCGGCCGCTTTTCTGCGAAGGCCGCGGACCGTTCCGCTGGACCTGTGTTTCGGGTGAAGCAAGCGATTTGGCGCGACTGGATGACCTGGTTCTTGAAATGTTTCCCGAAGATAAACTTACGGTCAAATGGATCAACCTGGCCCGAAAAAACCTTCCCATCGAAGCACTTCCCGCACGGGTCTGCTATCTGGGTTTCGGAGAAAGAAAAGCCTTTGCCCTGAAAGTCAATGACTTGATCAAAAAGGGTGAAATCAAGGGGCCGGTTGCATTTTCCCGTGATAACCTGGATTCGGGTTCCATTGTCAACCCTACCTTCGAGTCCGAGAAAATGAAGGACGGCAGTGACCTGATTTCCGACTGGCCCATGCTCAACGCCCTTTTGAACTGTGCGGCCATGTGCGACCTGATTGCCATACAGGCCAATTATTCAATGGGCGAAGCAGTCCATACCGGTGTAACCATGATTGCCGACGGTAGTAATGAAGCCGAGTTCAGACTGGAAGCCTCCATGACGACGGATTCGGGTATCGGTGTGGTACGGCATGCCCAGGCCGGCTATAAAACGGCCCGTGAAGTGGCTGAAGGACGCGGCAAGCTCACTGACGACAAAATTAAGATCCCGCTCTTGTGGAGCCCCAATGCCACCTTCGGACCCGAAGGCGGGCGTCAGCTTCGTCGGGGATCTCATACAAAGGAAGACTGACGCGATACAGGTGTTTGTTCGCGTCTCAAGGAGAAAAAAATGTCAAATAGCACACGACTTCGATTTTTGACTGAAAGCGAAGTAAGTCTCATGCATGATCGCTGTTTCAAGATACTGACGGAAAAAGGGATCCGGGTGGAATATGCCAAGACATTGAAACTGCTTGAAAAGGCAGGGGCCATCGTGGACTGGGGCTCGGAAAATGTCCGGTTCCCCACAGCCCTCATCGAGCAAGCGCTTAAAACAGCCCCCAAATCTTTTACGGTTAAGGGCAGCCATGAAGAACATGACCTGACACTGCCGCATCCCCAGGGTTCATTTTATACCAGCACCTGTGTCCAGAGCATGAAATATCACGATTATGCGACCAACCGGTTTGTGGACGTGACGACCGGGCGTATGGCTGAATGGAACCAGCTCGCAGAGGCCCTGCCAAATATTCATAAAGTAGCCATGCAGACACCCATGGATGTGCCGCGTGAAACGGCGGATATCCACGGCCTGAAAGTCCAGCTTGAAAATACGGCAAAGCCCCTGATGGTCCTGGCCTATTGTCCGGAAACCGTGGGGTATATGTTTGAGCTGATGCTGGCCAAGGCAGGCAGTGTCGAGGCCTTGAGGGATCGGCCCATGGTGCTCACCTATCCCACGTCGCTGTCTCCTCTGAAATTCAAACCCATGGACATGGAGACCATTTTACAATCCTGCCATTACGGCGTGCCCATGGCGGTCAACTCCCTGGCCATTTCCGGCGCTACCGCACCGGTTACCCTTGCCGGCACTGCACTGTTGGCAAGCGTGGAGATACTGGCCATGGTAGTGATGGCCCAGATATTCAAACCCGGTATCCCGGTGGTGGCTTCTATTTATACCACCACCATGGATATGGCCACCGGAAATGCTCTTTTAGGGAATACGGAAAGCATGCTCAGCCGCGCGGCAGCGACACAATTCCTCAAGGAATCGTTCAATTTGCCTGTGGAAACCTTTTCCTTTATGAGTGATGCATACCTGTCCGACGGGCAGGCCATGGTTGAAAAATCGCTCATGCCCGCCATGCTCGATCTGGCCGGCAGTGATATCCAGTACGGTTGCGGCCGGTTGGGCGGGCCGACTTCGGCCAGCCCGATCCAGATGATCATTGATGACCGGATTTTTTCCATCATTGAAAAATGCAATTCGAAAATACCGGTAAATGAAGATACACTGGCCTTTGAAGAGATCCTTGAAAATGCACCGGATGGCGAGTTCGTTTCTACCGAGCACACTTTAAAATATTGCCGGGAAAGCATCCGGCCCGATCTTTTTGTTGCCAACACCATGGATCAATGGGAAGCAAAAGGCCGCAAAGATCTCTATGAAAGGGCAGTGGAAAAATATAAGGAGTTGAAAAAAGATCTTCACCCCCAGCCGCTGTCTGAAGAAGTAAAGCGGGAGATGGCCGGGGTTGTCAAACATGCCGACAACAGTCTTGTCGGTAAATTGGGGAAATAAGAATATTCGTATAATTTGTTGCCAATGGAACCGTTGATAAGGAAAATAATGGCAAAGGCTCCAAAAGAAGACAAAGGGGGCGCCCCTGAAGAAAAATTCTGCTGGATCGACATTATTGCTCCGGAGCAGGCATCCGGGCTTCTGGCGGAGATTTATAATGCGGTGGTATCCCCCGACGGAAATGTGGACCATCTGTACCAGGCCCAGAGTCTGATGCCCGAAACCATTACAGCCCAGGATGCGCTTTACAAAAGCGTTCTTCAAAGCACGTCCAATGTGCTGCCCGGCTGGTTTCATGAAGCCGTCGGTGTCTATACAAGTCTGCTCAATAATTGCAAATACGCGGCGGTCCACCACGGGGCCAACATGGCGCATTTGTTGAATGACGCTGAACGATCGGCAGACATCATCAATGCATTTAAAAGGGATACCCCGGAAACGGCCTTCAACGGAAAAAACTTAAAGCTGCTTCGATATGCCCGGCGCCTGGTGAAACTTCCCGGAGAAATCACCCGGGACCATGTTGAATCCCTGCGCCGGTCCGGTATTGTCGACCGGGAGATACTGGAGGTGAACCAGGTGGTGGCTCTGTTCAGCTACTTCAACAGGGTCATCAGCGGGCTGGGAATTTCCCTCGGCAGAGAGAAAATTGGGCTTTACTAAAATCGGAACATATCGGATGGGGGATAGTTGTCAATCCTTTATTAATAAAAAAATCTGTATTTGTTAAACAAGACAAAAGAAAAAAGCTAAGGAGAAGGTAGATATGAAAACTGGATTCAGATCCCAGTGTGTCCCCGAGTACCGGCTTTTGAAAGAGGACCAGATCAAGGAGATCCATCGCGCCACACTCAGGCTGCTTGAGACCACCGGTGTTAAGGTCATGCATGAAGGTGCCCTTGATATGCTCAAATCAGCTGGATGCCGCATACAGGAAAATATCGTCAGGATTCCCAACCACCTGGTGGAAGAGGCCATTGCCAGTGCACCGTCGCGCGTGACGGTATTCAACAGAAACGGTGATGAGGCCATGTATCTGGAGGGGCGCAATGTATATTACGGACTGGGCACGGATCTCCTCCAGACATGGGACATAAAAACAGGAGAATTGAGAAAATCATGTCTCCAGGATGTCATCAATTCAGCGATTGTCGGTGACTATTGTGAGAACATCGATTTTATTGCATCCAACGCCTTTCCCCTCGATGTTCCTGGAAACATGGCGTTTATCATTGAAATAAAAGAGTTGATGACGCATTCACCAAAACCCATCTATTGTACGGCCGGAGGCCCCGATGACCTGAAGGTGATCCTTGATATTGCGGCGGCCGTTAAAGGCGGGGCAGGCCAGTTAAAAGAAAAACCCTTTATCATTCATTACGCCGAACCCATCAGCCCGTTGCTTCACTCTGCCGGTGCTGTGGAAAAACTGCTGCTGTGTGCCGAGGCGGGAGTTCCCCTCAACTATGTTCCGGCCCTGCTTTCCGGAGGCAGCGGCCCGGTCACCCTTGCGGGCGCCATCATTACCGCCAATGCCGAAGCCCTGAGCGGACTGGTGATGCAGCAACTGCACGTGAAAGGTTCACCGGCGATTACCGGATTCAGTGCGACACCCATGGACCTGCGCACCGGGACAACCGTGTATGCCAGTCCGGATGAACGGTTGACACATTCGGCCTGTTGTGATCTGTACCACTGGTATGGGCTTCCCGTATGGGGTGAGGCCGGGTGCAGCGATTCCAAAAGTCTTGACGAACAGGCCGCCTTGGAGTCAATGGCATCCATCATGATGGCGGCATTGGACGGATGTAATCTGGTCCACGACATCGGCTACCTGGGACAGGGGCTCATCGGATCTCCGGCTGCCATTGTCATGTGCGATGAAATCATCAGCTATGTCAAACGCATGATGAGGGGATTTGATATCTCTTCCGAGCGGCTGGGGCTGGATGTCATCGACGAGATCGGACCCGGCGGTAATTTTCTCTCCCATGAACATACCCTGAAATACTTTAAGGAAGAGCACTGGGTGCCAAAGCAGATCAATCGCCTGAATCCGGAAGCCTGGCTGCAGCAGGGTGGCGAACGTTACAACGAGGCTGTCGTCAAAAAAACACTTGAGATTTTAAAAACGCATAACCCGGACAAACTATCCGAGGAGATGGAAAAAAAACTGGATGAAATCATCCGCAATGCTGAAAAGAGTTTGTCTGGAAAGTTGTTATCCGTTTAATTACTATCGTCCGTCCGGTGGCATCCGTGTCCCGGCCGGACGCCTTCAATGAGCACCGAAATGATGAAATTCAAAACCGTCCTTGAAAATGGAGCCATACATACCCTTTGCAGACAGTGTGATATGCATTGCGGCATCAATGTCCAGGCCGAAAACGGCAGGCTGACAAAGATAACCGGTGACAAAAGTCATCCCATCGGCCGCGGCAAAATCTGTCCCAAGGGCACTGCTGCTCTGGAGATGATTTATCACCGCGACAGGATTTTGACGCCCCTCAAACGAAAGTCGAATGGTCGGTTTGAACCTATTTTGTACGATCAGGCAATCGCTGAAATAGCGGATAAAATATCCAAAATCAAGGGCGATACGGGGGCCAGATCCGTCGGTGCATGGACAGGTGAGGCGCTTGGTTTTCTTCAGCAGGAAGAGTATGCCCGAAGATTCATTCACGCCCTTGGATCGCCCAACTATTTTTCCGCCGACTCAGTCTGCTATGCGGCGCGTCACATCGCCTATCACCTTGTTCAGGGATATTATCCCGCCTGTGAAGATTACGCCGATTCAAATGTTATTCTGATCTGGGGGGCAAACCTTGACATCACGCACCCGCCCTTTATGCAGGAAGTTCTGAAAGGCAGACAAAAGGGCGCAAAGATCGTCGTCATCGATCCAAGAAAAACCAGGACCGAAAGACATGCCGACATGGTGGTCAGGATCATTCCCGGCACCGACGGCGCTCTGGTCTGGGGGCTGATCAACCATTTGATTCAAAATGGTACATACGACGCTGAATTTGTCAGGCAATACACGGTCGGTTTTGACGATTTCAGGGCTTACGCCGAAAAGTTTGATCCGACGTACGTATCCCGGGAGACAGGCGTTCCGATTGATACCATCAGACAACTGGCAGAACTGATCGCCCAAAATGTGCCTGGGATATCTCAATATGTGGGTATTTCGCTTGAACATCAGGTCAACGGTGTGAACGTCATCAGGGCGCTGGTATCACTGGGAAATATTTGCGGCTCCACCGATATTTCCGGCGGCAGCCCGTGGCCGGAATATCCGAATGTCCGGAGCCTGGCGCTCTACGATCACCTGCCTTTGAATGATTTCCAGCCCATCGGGGCGGACAGGTTTCCATTGTTGTATCAGTTCCGGAAGCAATGCTCATCCCTGGCAGCCATGGATTACATGCTGGGGCAGGGAGATTATCCGCTCCGCGGCTGCATCATTTCCGGTGCCAATCCGGTACTGACCAATCCCAACGCCGCCAAGGTGAAGCAGGCGTTGAGCAGCCTGGACCTCTTGGTTGTGAAAGATCTGTTTGCCACCGAAACCGCCAAACTGGCCCATTACATCATTCCGGCAGCCTCATTCCTGGAGCGCAGCGAGCTGCACTATTACCCCCACAAACATCTTGCCGCCTTATCCCGCAAGGTGATTGAGTTCGAGGGAATCCGCAACGAATACGATTTCTGGAAGGATTTGGCCGATGCACTGGGGTTTGGCGCGCGGTATTTTCCCTGGCCGGATGAAACGGCCGTCAACCGGTGGATTGTTGAAGGCAGCAACCTTGATTTTCAGGACCTGGAAAAGAGCACCCGGGGTGTTGAATATGCTCCTGTACGACGGCGTAAGTTCGAGCATACCCCATTTTCTACACCCAGCGGAAAAATTGAATTGACGACGGACATAACTTCGTTTAGAGGCTTGCCGTCCATCCCGGAATACCTCCCCCCGGTGCATCGCACCAGGCGGGATGGCGCTTCTACCTTCCTGCTGGCCACCGGCGCACGGAGCCCGTTTTATTATCATTCCAGATATCATAATATAGCGCGCTTCCAAAAAAGAAAACCCGATCCGCTAGTGGAAATCAACGCCTTGGACGCCGAGCGTTTGAGTATTTCCAATGGTGAAAAGGTCCGCATTGTCAGCAAGACCGGCGAACTGATGCTTTCCGTAACAATTCTCAAAGCAGATGAAGTGTTGCCCGGGATACTCCAGATCGGTCACGGTTGGGACCAGGGCAATGTGAATTTGTTGACCGATGATACCGATGTGGATCCCATATCCGGCTTTCCGAATTTGAAACACGTTGTCGTCAGGATAGAAAAGACCTGATTCAAATTATTTATTTTCGAGAATAACCGGTTTTGATTGCGCAGGTTGTACTCACTCATCGGTTGGCGGAATTATTATTAAAATTTCTAAACAGAGGCACCATTCATCCATGTTGTCAAAGAGGAAATCATGTCAGAACCGGTAAACGAAGATTCCGATAATCAGAGTGTAGAGACGACTTCAGAACAAAGAGAAGGGCGGTTCCACCGGTTTTTACGGCTTTTTGGAGCTGTTATGAGGCTTGTCTGGGCCTCCAAAATTGCCGTCCTCGGTCTGGCCATCGTTTTGTTCTGGGTAATTGTGGCCATTTTTGCCCCCTGTCTGACTCCCTACTCCCCTACAGCCCAGGACTGGGAGGCACCGGGAGAGGGGCCCTCCTGGAACCACCCGCTGGGTACGGATGAACTGGGCCGGGATCTCTGGTCCCGTCTGATCTACGGAGCCCGGGTGGTGCTGGTGGTGCTGCCCATTACGGACCACTTCTGGATACCCGGCGGTATTGCCATTTGGGGCGTGCTGGTGTCACTGATTGTGGGGGCGGCCCTGGGGCTGATGGGGGGCTACTTCGGAGGGTGGCCGGATGAAATAATTATGCGTTTTATGGACGCCATGATGTCTATTCCCGTCATTCTGCTCTACCTCATTATTGTCGCCTCCATCGGCGCCTCGGCCATAAACGTGGTGATTGCCATTGCCATTGTAGGGGCACCGGGTATTGCCCGGTTGGTGCGAGGGTTGACCCTGGACATCCGAACCCGTGATTATATTGGTGCCGCGGTGACCCGGGGGGAGAGCGCATGGCACATCATGCTTGTGGAGATTCTGCCCAATGCCCGGGGACCGGTGATCATCGATTCTATGCTCCGGGTGGGCTATGCCATCTTCGCCATGGGCACATTGGGTTTTTTGGGCCTTGGATTGCCGCCGCCGTCACCGGACTGGGGTTCCATGGTGGCCAAGGGCCGGGAATTTATCATGATGGGCAGCCCCTGGGCCGCCCTGTGGCCCGCCTTGGCGATCGCGTCTCTGGTTGTGGGGCTTAACTTTCTGGCCGATGGGTTGCGTGAAGAGATGAGCCGCTATCAGTAGTCCATCAGTAACGCATGTATTTAACTGTTCATACAGGATTGCAAGATGATAACAAGCACACCTGCCGATGCCGGTACCCCACTGCTAAAGGTGGAGAATCTGGCCATTTCCTATGAAACCCGTTACGGCGATGTCGCTGCCGTGAGGGGCGTTAATTTTTCCATTGACCAGGGTGAAACCTATGGACTGGTGGGCGAGTCCGGTTGCGGTAAAAGTACCATTGCTTTTGGTCTGGTTGATTTTTTAGGCCGCAACGGCAAGATCGTAGACGGCAGTATTCATTTTCTGGGCCAGGAGCTGGTGGGACGTCCCAAAAAGGAACTCCGGAAAATACGCGGCAACCAGATTTCCATGGTCTACCAGGATCCCATGCAGGCACTGAACCCCACGTTGCGCATCGGCCGTCAAATGGCCGAAGTGCTGACCACCCATCAAAGTATCCGTATGGCCGCGGCTTTGGAACGTTCGGCGGATATGCTGCAGCGGGTGTATATGCCGGATGCCGGTAATGTTCTCAAACGCTATCCCCACCAGCTTTCCGGTGGCCAGCAGCAGCGGGTGGTGATCGCCATGGCCATGCTGAACAGCCCTAAACTTTTGATCATGGACGAACCCACCACTGCTCTGGACGTGACCGTTGAGGCCGCGGTTCTGGATCTCATCGAGGAGTTGAAGGCTGAATTCAACACCGGCATTATCTTTATCACCCACAACCTGGGGGTGGTTGCCAGGGTGGCGGATTACCTGATGGTCATGTACGCGGGTGAGATGGTGGAAAAGGGCGCCAGCGAAGCGATCTTCAAGGCCCCCACCCACCCCTACACACAGGGGCTCATGGCGTGTATCCCCCGGATGGGAGAGGATAAGTCCGGCTACCGTCTGGAGGCCATACCCGGGCGCGTACCGCCGCCGGCCGAGCGTGCCATGGATGCCTGCATATTCCAGCCCCGTTGCGGATTCGCACTGGATGACTGCACCCGCTCCCGTCCCGAGCCGATCATCGTCGATGAACATCACCAGGTGCGCTGTTTTCGCACAGCGGAAACCGCCGGAATGCGGGATGCTTCCCACCAGGGTTTGCCCGAAACCGGCATCGATCTCGAATCGTCTTCAAAGGATGATCGGCCTGAGACCCTGCTTTCCGTCAAGGATTTTAAAATTTATTATGAACACAGGGCCACCGCTTTGAAGGACATGTTCGGTAAGCATCGCAAGCGTTATGTCAAGGCGGTGGATGATGTGGACATCAACCTTCGCCGGGGCACCATCCTGGGTATCGTGGGCGAATCCGGCTGCGGCAAAAGTTCTCTGGTTAAGGGCATCATCGGTTTGGAGGCGATCCACGGCGGTGAGGCCGAGTTTCTGGGCATGGATATTGCCATGCCCCTGGCCCGGCGGGAGATGAAATTCATCAAGGAACTGCAGATGGTGTTCCAGAACCCGGATTCGACGCTGAACCCCACCTACACCGTGGGTTATCAGATTGCCCGGCCCATTCGCAAATTCAACACTGTTCCAAGGGGGCGGGAAACGGACGAGGTGCACCGTCTGCTGGATTCGGTCAAGCTGGGTAAATATTATGCCAAGCGGTATCCCCGTCAGCTCAGCGGTGGCGAAAAACAACGGGTGGGCATCGCCCGGGCCCTGGCCAGCCGCCCCAGGGTGGTGATCTGCGACGAACCGGTTTCGGCGCTGGATGTGTCCGTACAGGCTGCGGTGATGAATCTGCTCATCGACATACAGAAAGAACAGGGTACCACCATGATCTTTATTGCCCATGATCTTTCCGTGGTCCGCTTTCTCTGCGATTATGTCTGCGTCATGTACCTGGGAAAGATCGTGGAATCCGGCCCGGCCGGCAGTATTTACGCGCCGCCGTATCATCCCTACACGGAAGCCTTGCTCTCGGCCATACCCATCCCTGACCCCACGGTCAGGCGCAATCCGATCCGCCTGGAGGGTGATGTGCCCAGTGCCTTGACCCCCCCCTCGGGATGTCGTTTTCACACCCGCTGCCCCCGGCGTAAAACTCTGTTGCCGGACGAGGGGAGGATTTGTACGCAGCAGGAACCGCCCGGTCAGGATGCAGGCGCCGGGCATCGCATCTTTTGTCATATTCCCATGGAGCGCCTGGCTTCAATGGAATCCGTATTTACCCAAGTTGGAAAAGTTGCTTAAGGGGATTGAACTATTATTTCAGGCAGTATTATTCAATCGGGAAAAACCCGGAAAGGAAGGCTGTTATGAGAAAAAAGAATGAAAATCACCCATGGTTTTACGAACTCGTCGAATACATGAAGCAGGGGCGTATGGACCGTCGCGAATTTCTGCGCTATGCCGGGGCACTGGGGGTGTCCGCCTCCGCGGCTTACGCCACTGCAGGTTTGTGGAATCCCCGCCGGGCCAGTGCAGCGACCATCCGCCGCGGCGGCGTGTTTAAGGTTTCTGCAGAGGTACTCAAACTGGCCCATCCCTCGCAGATTTCATGGGGCCGCCAGGCCGATCAATTGGAGCAGCTTCTGGAACCGTTGGTCATCATCCGGGATGACGGTGTGCCACGGCCCTATCTCCTGGAAAACTGGCAGGCCTCGGACGATTTGAAGACCTGGACCCTTAACCTGCGTAAGGGCATCACTTGGAATAACGGAGACGCGTTCACCGCCGATGACGTGGTTTTTACCTTTAAACAGTGGATGGACAAGTCCGTGAACTCCACCATGCGCACTCTTTTCGGCCCTCTTATGAGCTCTTCAGGCATCGAAAAGGTAAACCAGCATCAAGTCAAACTCAACCTGGATACCCCGAGTATCGGCGTTCCCTTTTTTCTGTACGACAACCGCGCCTTGGTCATGAGCCATCGTACTTTTGAAGGTGACATCCTTAAAAATCCGATTGGCACAGGCCCCTACACCCTTGAAAAATACGTCCCCGGTGAAAGAGCCGTATTTAAAGCCCGTAAGGATTACTGGCAGAAAGGCGCCGACGGTAAGCCGCTGCCCTATCTGGATGGGATTCGTTTTATCGATCTGGGCTCCGAGGCCGCCCCTCAGATGGCGGCCCTGCGTTCCGGTGATGTCCACTTTATTGATCTGACCGACGTGGGCGGTGTGGAGTACTGGAAGACCCTCAACAAGGTCAAGGGCATCAAAACCATTGCGGCCCCCAGCGGTTATTGCAACGTCATGCGCATGCGGGTGGATATGAAACCCTGGGATGATAACCGGGTGCGTATGGCTCTCAAGCTGTGCCAGAACCGCAAAAAAATCCTGGGTCTGGCTTACTTCGGCCAGGGAGTTCTGGGGCACGACACCCACATCTTCCCAAAGGCGGCGGCCTATTGCAAAAAGGACATTCCGGCCTACAACCCCGAAAAAGCCAAGGCCCTTTTGGCCGAAGCCGGTCACGCCAATGGACTCAAAGTCACCATGTCTCTCCCATCGGATGTTTCCGAGATCGTGCGTTTCGGCGAAATCCTCAAGGAAGACGCAGCTCCGGCCGGATTTGATATCCGGTTGGAAACCATGCCTTCCAGTCAATACTGGGAGAAATGGCTGGAAGTGCCCCTGGGGGTTACCGCATGGGCCCACCGCAACCTGGATACCCAGGTGTTTAACCAGGCCTATTCAGTGGATGAGAACGGCAAACCCGTGGGCTGGAACGAATCCAGGTGGGTTGATCCGGAGTTTAACGCCCTCTTGAAGGATGCCAATGCAACCCTGGATGTGGAAGCCCGCCGCAAGATTATGTGCAAACTGGAAGAGATCCAGATGACCCGGGGCTCAGTGGGCATTTCTTACTTTGCCAACGGCTGGTACATCGTGCGTGACACTGTAATGGATCTGGAACCCGATCCGGTACGCACCTTTACTCAGCCCCAGATGTGGTTGTCCGCTTAACACGTCCACCTGTGGCGTGGATACGGGAGGACCCTTTTTGATGAGTCAAAAAGGGTCCTCCCCATACATTTTATCCAATATTTTAATTATTTAGCGATCGGGTGATTCCAGTGGTCAAATTTATTGTCAGACGTTTATACATGCTGATTGTTACGGTGTTTCTGGTATCGGTAGCTGTATTTGCCCTCACCGAATCATCCCCCGGCAATATTGCCAAAAATGTACTGGGCGCATTTATCACCCCGGAACAGGAAGCCTCTTTTCTGGCCCAGATGGGCTACGATAAGCCCGTTTATTTGCGGTTTACCTTCTGGTTGGTGGGCAGTGACTGGTATGCCGGCCACAAGTCCGGTTTTGATTTTAAGCGGGTGACCAACTCACAGGGGTTTGATGAGTGGTGGGCCCGGGATGAGAAAGGCCGTTTGGTTTCCTGGGAGTTGGAAGGCAAAAACCTGGTGACTCTGATACGCCAACCGGGTGGGTCGGTGCAAAAGGAAGTCGACAACACCCGCTGGCGCACGGACGCCCAAGGGAAGACGTTTTTCTGGGGGATGGATCGGCATAACCGGGTGGTGAAATGGCAAAAAGGGGCGGATAACGAAACATGGACCTTTCTGGAAGGCATGGGCTGGCAAAAATCCGCCGGCGCGCCGGTGGCCTATATCCCCATGCGAAAAGGCATCCTGCGCCTGGACCCGGGAATCTCTCTGCGCACCGGCCGTCCGGTGGGGCCCACTCTTATGGTGCGGTTGCGCAACTCCATGGTTCTGGCCGGGCTGGCCATCGTCATTATCATGCCCATTGCCCTGTTCCTGGGCATTATTTCCGGGCTCAATGAAGGAACATGGCTGGATCGTATCCTCTCCACCACTGGCATGGTTTTTACGGTGATTCCGGAATTTGTTACCGGTATTATTCTTATCTTATTGTTATCAGTGGTATTTCCTATTTTCCCCGGCGCCACTATTTTCGGTGAACAGGCCCCCTGGGCCAGACCGGATATGCTCGTGTTGCCGGTCCTGACCTTGGCGCTGATCGAACTCGGCTATATCCTGCGCATCACCCGGGCATCCATGGCCGAGACCATTCAATCGCCCTATATCCGTACAGCATTCCTTAAGGGCCTTCCCTACTGGAAGGTAATTACTGTGCATGCTCTGCGCAACGCCATGATTGCCCCGGTGACGGTGATCATGCTGCACGTCACCTGGCTGCTGGGCGGCATCGTGATTGTGGAGGTGGTCTTTGGTTACCCGGGTCTGGGCAAATACACGCTGAATGCCGCTTTGTACAAAGATGTGAATGTACTGGAGGCGTGTTCCATGATCCTGGTGGTGGTGGCCGTGGGTTCCCAGCTGGTGGCGGATATCGTCTATACGTTTTTGAATCCCCGCATTCGTTACAACTAAGGGCATTTTTTGTAACTCAGGTTGATCGGTTGAAGGTTGAAGACTGTGAGGAAAAAGCGCCATCACATTCCGCCAAAGTACGGCAATCGTGTTTGTTGACCCCTTCAGCCTTCAGTCTAACCCGCTTCAGCCTGACTCCGTGAGTAGCCATCATTTTTGATCAAAATCGTTGAAGGAAAATTAAGTATGACGCGTCAAATCAATGAACAGGAGGCAACCATGCGTCCTCATATAAAGTTTTGCAGTCCTGCCCAACTGGACAAACTGCATAATGCCGCCCTGCAAATTATAGAGCGCACCGGCCTGGTGATCCATTGCAGCGAAGCCCTGGATCTGCTGGGTGATATCGGTTGCTGGCTGGATAAGGACCAACGGGTTCGCATACCCGGCCATATCGTGGAACAGGCCCTGGCGAGGGCTCCCAAACGGATCAGCATTTACAACCGACAAGGGGATCCGGCCATGCTTCTGGAAGGCATGAACAGTTATTACGGCCCAGGCCCAACCATTCAGTACATCTATGACGCCTACAGCCACCAGCGTCGCCCCACGGATAAAGAAGACATCCAGCGGGCGGCCACGGTCTGCGATTACCTGCCCAATATTGATTTCGCCATGACCATGGGCATGACCGGCGGCGTGTTTCCTGAAAGCCAGGGTATCAACCCCGCCCTGACCGACCGTCTTGATTTCGCGGCCATGCTGGGACACACCCGAAAGCCGCTCATTTTCTCGGCCTGGACCAGGGAGGGCCTGGCCGATATCTGGAAAATGGCCGTGGCCGTACGGGGAAGTGAAAAACAGGCTTGCCGTCAACCGTTCATGATCCTCTTTACCCAGCCCATCTCGCCTCTGGTGATCGACACTGAACCGGCCCTGCAATTATTATTCTGCGCCGAAAAGGGGCTTCCCGCCATATTCTCAAGTGCCCCCACCATGGGCTCCACCGCGCCCACCTCCATTGCCGGATCTCTGGCCCTGTCCCTTGCCGAGTTTTTAGCAGGCCTGGTGTTGACCCAGTTTAAAAAACCCGGCACACCGGTGATCATGGGCGCCGGATATGGCCCCATGGACTTTCGTACGGCCAGTTCACCGTATAATGGCCCTGAATTTTATGTCAGCAAGGCCGTCAACAAGGAGTTGGCCGCTTATTACAGCCTGCCGGACTGGAATTACGGAGGACTCACCGACGCCAAGATTCTGGACGGGCAGGCCACGGCGGAAGCGGCCTTGTCCCTTTATGCGGCCACCAGCGTAGGAAGCAATTTAATCCACGACGTGGGCTATATGGAGATGGGTATGACCGCCAGCCTGGAGCTGATGGTCATGGCCGATGAACTTATCCGCGGCTTCAAAAAAATGTTCGCCGAAATCCCCATGGATGATGAGTCCTTTGGCCTGGATATGATCGACCGCGTCGGCCCCGGCGGTCATTTCCTCACCGAAAAGCACACCCTGGACCGCATGCGCCAAATCTGGCACCCCGATTTCTTTAACCGTGACAATTATGCGGTTTGGGAGAAAGCGGGAGCCCGGACCATGGAGGGGAGGCTAAATCATAAACTTCGGTGGATTCTGGAGAACCACCGGGCAGCGCCGTTGGCGTCGGAGGTCCAAAAAGAAGTGGCGTCTATCATTGCCAGGGCTGAAACCGGGAAATAGGAGGATTGTGTGGTTGAATTGAAATTAACAGTTCTCGGGGAGCAGAAGATTGAGAAGATTCATCGCGTTACCTTGAAGGTACTGGAAGATACCGGGGTAAAGGTTTGCCTGCCCCGGGCGGTTGAGATGCTGAAAAAAGCCGGCGCCGAGGTGGAGAAATCGGATCAGGTGCATATCCCGGCGGGGCTGGTGACAGATGCCATTGCCGCGTCTCCGAAGTCCATGACGATTTTCAATCGAAATGGCGAGGCGGCCATGTGCCTGGAGGATGATCGCACCTATTACGGCACAGGTCCCACTGTGCCCATGGTGCTGGATCCCTTCAGTGGTGAGCGCCGTGAAAGCTGCCAGGGTGACATAGAACGGGCAGCACTGCTCTGTGATGCCCTGGAAAACATCGATTATGTGATGAGCATGGGACTCAGCGGCGGCAGCGATCCCAGGCGCCATGGATTGCATCCGGAGTTTACCGACCGGTTGGACTTTGCGGCCATGCTGCGTCATACCGTAAAGCCGATTATTTTTTCGGCCTGGTCCCTGCAGGGCCTGCAGGACATTCATGAGATGGCTGCGGTAGTGGCCGGTGGAGATCAATCCCTGGCCGCCAGACCCTTGGCCATACATTATTCCGAGCCCACCTCGCCTCTGGTGCACAGCCCCGACTCTCTGGAAAAGCTGCTCTTTTGTGCGGGCAAACGTATGCCGCTCCTGTACATGGGCGGCCCCCTGGCCGGGGGCACTGCACCGGTTACCCTGGCCGGCCAACTGGTGCTTTCCAATGCAGAATGCTTAAGCGGCCTGGTGCTGCATCAGCTTTGCTCTCCCGGGGCACCTTTTATCTATGGTGTGGGCAGCAATCCCATGGACATGCGCACCACTCTGGCTGCCTACTGCGGCCCCGACGCTTACCTGAGTTGTATCGCCGGCAAAGAGCTGTCGGATTATTACGGGCTGCCGGATTTTAATTTCGGGGGGGTTAGTGACGCCAATGCTATGGACGGGCAGATGACCTGGGAGGCTGGTTTTTCCCTTCTGCAGGCTGAACTTTGCGGCAGCAACCTGGTCCATGATGTGGGCTATTTAGAGTCGGGCATGACCGCCTGCCTCGAGTTGATTGTCTTTTGCGACGAAGTGATCGGCGAATTACGCCATTTTAAAAACGGCCTGACGGTAGATGAAGACCACTTGGCTGCCGAGGTTATCGATCAGGTCGGTCCCGGTGGCTCTTACCTGGGGCATGACCATACCTTTAAATATTTCCGGGAAATCTGGTATCCCACCCTGCGCAATCGGGATCGCTTTGAGAACTGGCAAAAAGCCGGCGGGTTGAGCTTGGAGAAGAAACTTAACGCCAGGGTGCGCCATATTCTGGAGACCCATCATCCCGACCCCCTGTCGCCCGGGAGTGAATCCAAAATAAAAGCGATTATGCAAAAAGCGGCCGAAAGATACACCCAACCCCATTCCGGGAGGCAATAGACATGAACGGAAATCAGATAGCAGCTCGCTTTATCAAGGAAACCACCTGGGAAGGGCTGCCTTCAGCGGTGCGCCGGAAGGCAAAAACCTGCCTTCTGGATAATCTGGGTTGTATGATTGCCGGCAGCCGGAGCCGTATTACCGGTATTTGCCGTGCTTATGTGGATACGATCTGGCCCCTGGGCAATGAGGCTTCCATGGTGATGCAAAGTCGAAAATCCAGCCTCCTTGGAGCGGCTTTTGTCAATGCCAACACGGCCAACGCGACGGATATGGATGACGACGGTCTTTACTGCGACGGCCACCCCGGCGGCCAGTTGGTCCCGGTCACCCTGGCGTTGGCCGAGAAGTACCGCCTCAGCGGCATGGAACTGCTAAGTGCCCTGGTGGTGGGCTACGAGGTGGCTCACCGTGCCGGGGGATGCTGGCACGATTATCATGAGGTTTATCAGGCGTGTGGGTCCTGGGGCACCATGGCCAACGCTGCGGTGGCTGCCAAAGTGATGGGACTGGATGAAGAGCAGATACAACACGCCCTGGGCATCGCAGAATACCACGCGGGTAATTTGCCGATGATGCGTGATGTCGATCACCCGGCCATGGTTAAACACGGCCTGGGCTGGGCCGCAGTTACCGGTATTATGGCCGCCGGGTTGGCAGCCAAGGGGTTCACCGGCATTCCCAGCCTGCTGGGTTTTGAGAAATACCGCCACTGGTCGGAAAGTTTCGGACGGGAGTACATCATGGTTCGCGGGGTGAGTTTTAAACGCTATTCTTCCTGCCTGTGGGGACATCCGGCCATTGTGGCCTGCCGGGATGTGATCTCTGAAAATAACCTGGCCCTGGACCGGATCGAAAAAATCGTGGTGCACGGTTTTCACGAGATGAAGCGGCTTGGAGACCGCCTTCCCCGCACAGAGGAAGAGGCAATATTCAACGTAGCCTGGCCCCTGGCGGTTTATCTTTTAAATGGTGAGATCGAACCTCATCACATGCTGCAGGGAAACCTTTCTGATGAGGGTACCATGGCAATGGCCCGGAAAATCAAAGTAATTGAATCGAATGAGATAAACCAGGCACACCGTCCGGACAGCTACCCGTGCCGGGTGGAGATATTTTTATCGGACGGTCAGTGTCTGGATTCAGGTTTGGTCCATTATGAACACAGCAGTACCGGTGAGACGGAAACATCTTATGGTGACTACACGCGCCATGAAGAGGTGGCCGCCAAGTTTTTACACATTACCGGACCGGTGGTCGGCAGCCGGTCCGGGCAAAAGCTTCTGGAGACGGTGGAAAATCTGGACCATCTGAATGATCTGTCTCCCTTCATAGCCCTATGGTCATGATTTATAGATGCATTAACCAATCTAAAAGAGGATAACATGAAAATTACGAAACTGAATCATATTGAGTATTACCCGGACAGCCTCCGGAAATCTTTGAGTGAAATAGGCCAATACGTTGAATATGACGACATCCCTGTTCCCTCGGAAGCGTCCAGGCGTCTGGCTGAGACGGATATCGCCATCGTGGAATGGAGCGTCAACGTTGATCGATCTCTGCTTGAGGCGCTACCGCCCCGGTTGAAACACATCATTGCGCCTCTGGCTGATTATTCACACATAGACTGTGAAGCCGCCAATGAGATGGGCATAACCGTGTCTAACTGTCCGGGAGCTACCACCATCGCCGTGGCCGAGCATCTTTTTGCCCTGTTAGGTGCGGTAAACCGTCAGATATTGCTGGCCGATCGTCTGGTTCGGGAGGGCAAGCTAAACTACTACGAACCGTTCATGCACATGGAACTTCACGGTAAAACCTTAGGGGTTTTCGGATTGGGTGATATCGGCATTCAGGCTGCAGAAATTGCCCGGGGTTTCAACATGCAGGTGATCGCCAACAACAGGTCCACCAAATCGGTGCCCGGCGTCAAAATGGTGGATATGGAGACGCTGTTCACTGAAAGCGATGTGCTTTTTGTAACCATATCATCGTATCCCGAAAACAACGGCCTGATTTCCACGAAAATGCTGTCGCTTCTCAAGCCTTCGGCCTATATCATTAGCATTGCAATGCCGGGAATAATCGATGAGCAGGCGCTTTTCGATCTGATTGAGGAGGGACGTATCAAAGGGGCGGCACTGGACCTGCTGCAGGAGAATTTTCCCCTTCTTGAGTCAGATAAGGTGGTTTTGTCTCCCGGAGTGGCCTGGCTCACCGCAGAATGTCTGGAACGGTTGTTCGATACCGTTTATAATAACGTAAAGAGTTGTGTGGATGGAGATCCGGTTAATACAGTTATTTGAAGGTTTTTTGATTTTTACTTCAATCATTCTCTTGTCAGTCGATCTTCAAGTTTCTGGATCACGATGGAACAGGGCAGGGTGAGCATGAGATACATGATGGTCACCGTTATCCAGATTTCCATGGTGAGCAGGGTCCCGGTCATCAGTTCATTGGCTCTGAAAGAGAGTTCGGGGATGGAGATGACCGATACGATGGATGAATCCTTGATCAGGGAGATAAACTGGCCCGCCAGAGGCGGCAGAATACGCTGGAACGCCTGTGGGAGGATGATGTATCTCATCTGCTGATATTTTGTCATGCCCAGAGAGTGGGCCGCTTCCCACTGGCCTTTCCGAATGGACTGGATCCCGGCTCTGACGATTTCGGTGATGTAGGCACCCTCGAAAATCGCCAGGGTGAACAGGGCGGACAGAAAGGTCGTGAGGTGCTCTGGCGGGGCCAGGCAAAAGGTGACAATGGATACCAGGAGGTTGTCCTTGCCCTGGAGTGCATCGCCCAGGCTGCTGTATGGCAACAGGTTGTTTCCGATGAAAAAATATACGATAAATATAATCACCAGCGGCGGCAGGTTGCGCATGGTTTCCACATAGGTACCGCTGATCAGCCTGAGGAATACCACCTTGGATGACCGGCAGATCCCCATGGTCGTGCCCAGGATAATGGCCAGAATGGTGCCGAAGATGCTGAGACGTATGGTGTTGAAAAAGCCCCACATCAACACATTGGAGACCCACTTTCCGCTTTCCGCATCAAAGCGGTACAGGAATTGAGGGATGTGCCCCCAGTTCCATTTGTAGTTAAGTGCGATTTCCACCCGGTAATAGGTGGCCACGCCTACGAGCAGGAAAATGGCACCCACGATAAGGTCTGATTTTTTTAATCGTATATTTTTTTTGTACATAGAATTTCCTGAAGATTGCTTGCAAAAATGCAATGATGCCGGCATCATTGCACTTTTTTTTATCTGGAATTTTATTGAAGCAGCGCTTCCCATTCCAGGCTCTTCCACCAGTAGTTGACCTTCTTTTGGATAAAACCGTTGTTACGCACAACGGTAATCCAGTTGTTCAGATAAAACAGCGTATCCGGATCGCCTTTGGGAATTCCCATGCAGATGGGCTGTTGCTCCAGATTTTTATCCAGAAACATCAGCGTATCGGGATATTTGGCAGCCAACTGGGCCGGCTGAGGAGCTGTGCCCAGAAAAGCCGTCGCTTTGGCGTTCAGGAGTTCCTGAATCATGGGGCCTTCGTCGGGGAACAGCCGTACTTTGGCTTTTTTGTAGGTTTCCTTGGCCAACGCGGCACCAGTGGTGCCCAACCGCGCAATAATGGTGTTACCTTTTTTGTCCAGGTCCATATAGTCGGCGATTCCTGCTGCGAAATTTTTGTGAACCACAATATTCATACCTGCATAATCGTAGGGCATCGTGAAGTTGATTTTCAAGGCCCGCTGGGGTGTCCCGGTCATACCGGCGATAATCAGGTCAAATTTGCTGGTGAGCAGGGACGGAATAAGGCCTTCCCATTTGGTGGGTACAAATTCAATCTTGACCCCCATATCTTTGGCCAGTTGTTTGGCCACATCGACCTCGAATCCGACCCACTCTCCTTTTTTGTCCTGCATGGCCCAGGGCACGAATGAGGAGAGACCGATTCGCAATGTCCCTTTGCGCATCACTTTGTCAATGATACTGGATTTGGCAAGTTGTTTGTTGATGTCATCGGCCTGCACGGATCCCGCGAGGCAGAACATCAGCGTCATCAAAACAGCTGTTGTAATCGTCAACACACGTTTTTTCCCTGTCATCTTTTTTTTCATTGTCTTCGTCTCCTTTGTTGTGGGTAGTAGGTTTTGAAAATTGCTCCCGGTTTTCGCTCTTCCATGGTAAGTTTGCTGATTTTCAGGGAGCCGTTCCTAAAAAAACATCGATTTATTATTCCCTTCCGTCCGACCCCGCGCAACACAATACGTCTTGTGTTGCGACAAGCAGCGTGGCGTCTGACATTAAAGGATTTGGCTGAGAAAAAGTTTCGTACGAGCTTCTTTCGGACTGGTAAAAAAATGATCGGCCGTGCCTTCTTCCACTTTCATGCCATCCTCCATGAAGATAACCCAGTCACTGACTTCCTTGGCAAATCCCATTTCGTGGGTAACGACCACCATGGTCATACCCTCGACAGCCAAATTTTTCATCACCTCAAGGACTTCTCCAATCATCTCAGGGTCCAGGGCACTGGTTGCTTCATCGAACATCATGACTTTAGGGTTCAGCGCCAGCGCTCTGGCAATGGCCACCCGCTGCTGTTGCCCACCACTGAGCTGGCTGGGAAAGCTTGTAGCTTTCTCTGCTATGTTCACCTTGTTCAGCAGCTGCATAGCCTCGTCTTCAGCTTCACGCTTGGACCGCTTGCGCACGAGCATCTGTGCTATCGTGATGTTTCTAAGAACCGTCAGGTGCGGGAAGAGATTGAAGTGCTGAAACACCATGCCCACTTCCCTTCGGATTTCCAGGCGGTTTTTTTTATCGTCGTCAAGCGGAATACTGTCAATGGTGATTGAGCCTGAATCGATCTCCTCCAATCCGTTCAGACATCGCAGAAATGTCGATTTTCCGGATCCGGACGGTCCAATGAGGACCACAACTTCACTACGGCGAATGTCGGTGGAAAAGTCCTTCAGTGCCACCACACCGTTGGGAAAAGTCTTGCCGATGCGGTCAACATGGATAATGTCATCACCAAATTGTTTGGTGCTCATGCGGTTACCTCAATTTTTAATAAAATCGCTGCGCGATTTGTTTGGAATCAACCCCGTCTGCATTTTAAGAGCAGCGGTGAACAACGTTAAGACACGACCCTATAGCGTTTTTCAAAATAGGCCACGATCTGTGACAGTGTTAGCGTCAGCGCCAGATAAATTGCCGCGATGGTAAAATATATCTCAAATACCAGGAATGTCTCCGAGGCGATTTCATTGGCATACATGGTCATCTCGTATATGGCGATGATACTGACCAGTGACGAATCCTTGATCAGGGACACTGCCTGGCTTGTCAAAGGCGGAAGAATACGCCGAATGGCCTGCGGCAGAATAATATAACAATAATTATGGTACGTGCCCAACCCCAGAGCGTAGGAGGCTTCCCATTGTCCCTTGTTGACGGCCACGATACCGGACCGGTAAATTTCCGAGGCGTAGGCCCCTTCAAACAGGCTCAGCGCCAGGACCCCTGCGGCGAATCGATCGATATCAAGAATGGGGGCGACGACGAAATACATAAAGAATATCTGCACCAGTAATGGCGTGTTGCGTGTAATTTCAAGATAGACCCGGGCAATGCCCCTTGCCAGCAACGAGTTGGAGAGCCGCATCAAGGCAGTTACAAGCCCGATGATGTAGGTCAGAATAAGGCTGATCCAGGTGATGTTCAAGGTGATCTTGAGACCTTCCAGAATAGGACCCGTAATGAATCGGCCATCGTCAAATTCATAAAGGTATTTGGGAATCCGAAACCACTGCCAGTAATATCCCTGATCTTCAGCGCCTTTGAGAAGAATAAACACGCCTCCAACCATCAGAATCAGATAGGCTGAGATATCAAAGAGGTAATTTCGCTTACAAAATTGATAAATTGAATTTTTCATAGACCTGCGCGTCTCATTTCGATCCAAGTTTTTTGCCAATTTGTTTTTCGGCCTGTTTTACGGTTCTATCCATCGCCCGTCAAACATACTCGCACAGAGGTTTGTCCGTAATTGCAGTTGTAATTTCGAACTGTTTATTACCACTTTACGGCACCTTCGTCAACGCTCTTTAAACGGCCGTACCAGATACGGGGCCTTTCATCTGTTGTGCCGGATTTATAAAGCGTCACATATTAAATTGCACAAGGATAGAGGGAGAAGGCTGTATTGTAATACGCCGACGACCGATAATGCAATGAAGTTTAATATGTGACAGTCTATATATTCCCGGATCAGGCTTCAAACTGCTTACCTGCAAGGTCGGAAAGAGCATTTTCTCGAATTGCATCGATGGTTTCCTGAATTTCTTTGGACAGCGGTGCCGGTTTGTGGCTGTTTAAGATATTAATGGCTTTTTGGACGGCCTTGTCCCCCCAGGTTTTACTGCCCATTTTTTCCCATAAATCGGGGCTTTTACGGTTACACAGCTCAGGTTGCCAATGTTCCTGCTTGAAAAATTTCATGGTCTGTTCGGTGGCGATAAACGCTCCCTGGGGTCCGACCTCCCGGATAACATCCATGCCGATATGTTCCGGGTCGATATCAAATCCTTTGATAATACGCCGGACGTAACTGATTATTTCGGCATTCATCACCAGGGCTGCAGGGGAACCCACCAGCCCCTGTCCCATATAGCCGATGTCATGAATGAGATTGGCCCCGTCCAGGCCCGCCGTGAGCAGGGACATGGCCCATTCCATACCGGCCTGCTGATCTATGCAGTTGGAATCGCTTACACCGGCAGTGCCCCACATGGGGATACCGTAATAGTGATACAGATCGGAACAGGCTGAAAGTGCCAAACGGTATTCCGGGCAGCCATAGCTGCAGATGGATGTTTTCATATCCAGGGTAGACATGCCGAAGCCCGATATAATCGGTGCCCCCTTTGCTCTTAGCTGGTGTAGAACCACTCCGCTCAGGGCTTCCGCATTGCCGACGGTGATGGCACCGGCCAGGGTAACCGGGGCGCTGGCACCGGACATCATTCCGGGGGTGTAATTGACCGGAGCGGCATTGTCGGCGCAGAAAAAGAGTTTTTTGATGGCGCCCGAAGAATGCAGAAGGGGGGTCAGAGGTTCGGCATAATGAATGTGGATGGGCTTTTCCCGCAATGCCTCTTTCCCGCCCATAACCGCCGCGGCCATGTCATTGATCATTTTAATATCTTCCAATCCGGCGGCGGTGTAAAAAATGGGTTTGGTTGAATTTTCCAGTTGTGTTTTAAAAGAATCGATGTACATCAGGTTTGTCGGCGAATCATAAGGCAGGGCATAGGAGCCTAAAAAATCGATCTCTTCCAGAGAATCAGCGATTTTGGCGGCATTAGCAACATCCTGAAGCCTTGATTCCCTTAGCTTGCCGGTTTCAAGGTCGTAGGTTTTAATAAGATCGGTACCCATGCCGAAATAAGTTTTGTTACCCTCAAGAAGCATGGCTTCCTGGCCCAGTCGATCATACAGGGTAATTCGGGAGGGGGCACTGCGAATACACTCTTCCACCAGGTAATTGGGAATCCGGACGATATGGTCTTTTTTGATCCGGCATCCGGCATCGGCCATCATATCAATGGCTTCCGCATCCATTACCTTGACACCGATCGTCTCGAGAAGTTCAAGGGTTGCATAATGGAAGGTGTTGATCTGGTCCTGGGTTAAAATCCGATAGGCAGGTACGCATTGCGATTTAAAACCGGTGTTCATTAACATGTAGTTGTCCTCATTTTTCAACTCAGGTCGGTGTGGTTTTTCAAATACTCAGAATTGGGCACCAGTAAAACGATATTCTCCTAACGACATTTTTCAGAACAGGTTGTAAGTAGTTTACACTTTTCCAAAATGGGATGTATTGTTGATTTGAAAACCGGTGCCAAACCAAAGCTTGACACCGGTGTGGTATAGATCGGTGCTGACTGGATTTAAAAAAGAAAATCAACGCCCATTTCAGCAATTTCATCCTTGACTTTGTTGAACATGTCAAGGTGTTCAGATGTGGGAATGGCTTTGTCCACGTCATAGCATTCCTGATATTGACTGCCCTTGGAAGCTGTGGCGGCCTGGTCTTCATATTTGGCCAGAAGTTTGTTTGCGATTTCGTTTGCTTTTTCTCTTGTCATCCCCTGCCGTGCTACGGCATGACCCACTTCAGCGCCCATTCTGGCTTCCATCGGTGTTGCTCTGTTGCGATATTTGTTTCGGGTGGAAGCCATTTCCCAGAGGTGCCAGCCGGATACGGTGCTGACAAGGGCGTGGCAGGCGGTTTCATAAAACAGCATTTCCGTCATGGGGCCGGCGTTTGCAAACCCGTTGGATGTATATAAAAGTTTGCTGTTACGGGCCATTGCCTGGCCTGCCATGGAAATCGGCCACAAAAGTTCCCGGGTGGTGTTGGAACCCCAGTTAAGATGAAAGGGGAAGTGCTGGTTAAAAATAGCCCCGTGGATGCATAGTCCACTGAGGCTGTATGCCACAAGTGACACGGCAACACCTTCTGATCCGCCGCACCAGCCGCCGTAGATGGGGCCTGTCAGGTTGCCTGTATAGCAGCCGTATTGAGCGCAGTGAACCACACGGTTGAGAAGGGTATCCGCGGTTTTGAACTCGGTAAGGGTCCCCAGAATACGGGTGTCGGTGGTGCGAACACCCCATTCGTTATTGGAAACAGCGATCTGGCCGCTGTCATGTTCTGCGGTTCCTACGGCAACAAAAAATGTACCCGGACGACCGGTTTGTTTGGCCGCCAGTCTCATATTATAGATATGCTGGGTGCATCCATTAATTTCGGTTGGGCCTGCAGATCGAATTTTCTGGCCCATGGAATCTTCCAGGATCGGGGCGCAGAAACCGTCCAGGAGGGGTTCTTTGAGATAGGCCAGGCATTGTGAATAGTGCAGGTTTTCATCACATGTGGCATCTCCCGAGTATATGCAAAAAGGCGGCAATGTGTCTTCCACTTTACGGTGCTGCCACAACACGGCATCCTTTCCCGCCCCAACCCAGTACTGGCCCTTGGCCATATAAAGCGCCTCTTTTATTTCGTCATCAGTGACTTTGATGATGCGGTGGGTGTCTGTGTTATAGAGTCCAACCTCTCGAAAAAGCTCCCACCCTGCCTTCCATATTCGGTCAGACATCTCGTCGTCCACCGGGACCGGATTGCTGTTGTCGCACTTAATCTCATATTTTTTAACAATTTCCTGCAGTTTGGGCGTAAACAGTTTGGGAAGAAAATCATCTTCATCCATCTGGGGCCCGGTATTGGATCGATCCTGTATTTCCCAAAGACGATATGCGGTTGTCATTATTTTGTCTCCTTTAAGTTTGGTTCACTACTCAACTGTTATTTATTCAACAGCTCGGCCATCAGGCTCGGTGCGGAACCTGCGTCATAACAATAAAGGTCCGCACCAATTTCATCAGCCCAGTCCTGCGTGGTTGGCGCACCGCCGATAACCACCTTGTACTTGTCTCTCAATCCTTTGTCTTTTAAAAGATCGATAATCTCTTTCTGATGCGGCATTGTTGTGGACATCAAAGAGGATGCCGCGATAAAATCAGCACCCATTTCCTCGGCGGTTTTTATAAAAAGCAGAGGGTCAGCATCATATCCAACATCCTTTACTTGAAACCCATTGGCTTCCAGCATCAGTTTCAAGATGTTCTTGCCGATCTCATGCAAATCACCTTTGACGGTCCCCACGATTACCTTGCCTTTGCTTTCGACAACAGCACCCTTAAGCATTTTGGAGCGGCATAGCTCAACCGCTGCAGCCATTGCCTCACCGGCCTGCATCATTTCCGGAAGAAATATCTCCAACCTTGCGAATTGTTCTCCGACCTCGCCCATCGCATCGGTAAGGGAGGATATGATCTTCAAAGGATCAGTGCCATCACCTATAAGTTTTTCAGTTAACGCTACGCTCTCGTCTTTTTTGCCGGACGATACAAACCGGCACAGATTGTCCAATGACATAGTCTACCTCCTTGTTTGGTTTCAGTGATAAATTTGATAGTAACAAAATTGCCGTTTTCAGCCGCTTAATTTTTTGACCGGAGCCGATTTGATCCAAGCTTGTCCGGCCCTGATTGAAAATAAAATTCAATTGTATATACAGGTTGTCTACTTAGTAAACTTAAGTTTGAGCCTTGTCAAGTATTTTTTAAAATAATTAAAATTGTTTTTTTTTGAAATCAAAAGGCGGGATGTTGCCCTTAGTATAGCCCGGTTATTCATCATTTTTTAAAAAATCTGAATTATCAAGCATGGGGGTAAATGTGTCCATGAAAGCCATTTCTCCCCTCATGAAATATTCAACATAGGTAACAGGTTTTTCAAATGAGTACTGGACGCGCTGAATGCGGAAGACCGGATATCCCGGATCTACTTGAAAAAGTCGGGCCATTTCCTTTTCCAGGACGATGGCCGTCATGCTCTGGCTGACCCGGGTGAGTGGAAGCTGATATTTGTTTATCAGGATGTCATGAATCGATCTGCCTTGAAGATTTTCCCAGAGTATGCCTGCACACATGTCGGCGCGCAGATAGCGGATGGCATAACGGACCGGTTTTTTATCAAAGAACCAGAGTTGGCGAATGAGTACCACCTGGCCTTTGTAGTCCAGCATTTTATCAATATTTTCAGGAGGATCAATAACCTGTGATTCCACTATTACGGATGTGATCTCAACATTGAGGTCTTCCGCCCATTTCCGAAAAGGGCGGATTTTAAAAAAACCCGACGTATAATAATTTTTCTTTTTAACAAAAGTACCCTTACCCGGGATACGCTCAATAAATCCCTGCTCTTCTATTTTGTCCAGCGCTTTGCGGGCTGTCATGCGGCTTACGCTGAATGTTTTTGCCAACTGATTTTCCGATGGGACAGCGTGGGTGAAGTTTTTTGATTTGATTCCCTGGATTATGTAATCCATAATTTTTTCATATTTCGGGTAGTTTTTCGTCATGTCCTATTTCCCCGGTTTTTTATATAAACGGCAGCATATTTATATTTCAATTGATTACAATGAGATATTCAAGATATATTTTTTTGGTATACTGTATTCCATCTTGCTGAAGAATGTCGAGAAATTTTTTCCTTGACATGACCGGAAGATGATTTTATTCTCTATTAAAGTTGTATATACAATCAACGTTTCAGGGCAATTTTAAGATATTCAGGCGGCAGCAGTTGCCATATAATTATGTTGATATGGAAGTTTACCCGGGCTGCGGCTGCCGGAGATGATGGAGGGGCGGGAATCATGATCAGCAGACTGTTTTGTAATGCTCGGATTTTTACGGCACTCGATACAGGTACTCCGCTTTGCGGAAAGCAGCAGGGCAAGATTATCTCTTATAAAAAAGGGGCGCTTTTCTGCCGTAACGGGCTCATCGAAAAGGTGGGAGAGGAAATAGAAGTCAGGCAGGCTCTGGCCTCCGAATCCATTGATATGGAAGTTGACTGTGACGGGATGTGCCTGATGCCCGGGTTTGTGGATCCGCACACGCATATGTGTTTTGCCGAAAGAAGAGAGACGGAGTTCGGGTTGCGCCTTCAAGGGACGTCTTATCTTGAAATTTTACGCAGGGGCGGGGGAATCCTTTCATCGGTTGAAGCGGTCCGAAAAATACCCGAGACGGATTTGTATCAGACAACCCTTGACAATGTGCTGGCGGCTTTACAGCTTGGCACTACTACGCTGGAGATCAAGAGCGGATACGGCCTTTCCACTGAGTCCGAACTCAAGATGCTGCGGGTGATCGACCGGGTGGGCCGAAAAACGCCCCTTGATATTGTACCGACTTTTCTGGGGGCCCATGCGGTTCCCGGGGAATTTCGAGAACGGCCGGATGCATTTGTGGATAAGGTGGTGGAAGAGATGCTGCCTGCTGTGTGCGATCAGGGCATTGCCCGTTTTTGCGATGTGTTTTGTGAACAGGGCGTGTTTTCCGTGGACCAGAGCCGCCGTATTCTCAAGGCCGCCCAAAAGGCCGGGCTGTCTGTCAAACTGCATGCAGACGAAGTCCACGACCTGGGGGGGGGCGGCCTGGCTGCGGAGCTGGGCGCCAGATCGGCCGAACATCTGCTGGCTGCCGGCGACGGCAATATCGCTGCCATGGCAAAGGCCGGCGTGATCGCCAACCTGCTTCCGGCTACAGCCTACAGCCTGCGCAAACCTTATGCCAGGGCTCGTAAAATGATAGCAGTCGGTGTTCCTGTAGCCCTGGCCACGGATTGCAACCCCGGATCAAGTTTCACCGAATCGATGCCCTTTATCTTCGGCCTGGCCGTCATGAATATGGATCTGACCGTTGAAGAGGCCCTGGTTGGAACTACGTTGAATGCCGCTTATGCGATCGGCATGCAACAGCAGGTCGGCAGTCTGGATGTTGGCAAGCAGGCGGATATTATCCTGCTGGATGGAGAATCTCCGGCAATCCTGGCATATCATGCAGGTGTGTCCCCGGTGGTGGAAGTGTATAAGAAGGGCGAGTCGGTTATTTAGAATTTGAAAATAATCACGGTTTTTCAGCCGTAGTGGAATGTGAAAGAATATAATCTTAACGGACTCCGCGATCACCTTGGTGCCGAATGCAATCAGGAGGTAAAATTACTTCCGGAAAAGATCGGCGCCCTAGTCGAAATATTTGAAAAGAAGGTCTGGCCGGCTCCTGGTTAAGGCCGGATCTACAGTGCGGAAATTTTTCCCTACATGGAGAGTAAAAAAAATGAAACAAATATTGTTGGATAAAAACGGACTGACCATTGACGATATTGTGGCAGTTGCCCGCTATGGTGCTCCGGTTGGAATTACGAATGTCGGAGAAGAACGGGTCGAGCGTACCCGGAAGCTGATTTCCAAGTGGGTAAGGCAGAAGAAAAATATCTACGGCATTACCACCGGGTTCGGTGCTTTGTGCAATGTTTCCATTTCAGAATCCGATACCCGTGCATTGCAGAAAAAGATTATCATGAGCCATGCCGCCGGAATAGGCAATCCTCTGCCCGAAGAGGTTGTGCGGGCCGTTATGGCGATTCGCGTGCATGATCTTGCCATGGGCCATTCCGGTTGCCGTATAAAAACCCTGCGTTATTTGCTGGCGTTTTTAAATGACGGTGTTACGCCGCTGATCCCGGAAAAGGGTTCGGTGGGTGCCAGCGGAGATCTGGCCCCCACTGCCCATATGGGGCTTGTCCTCATCGGTATGGGCGAAGCGTTTTACAAGGGGCAAAAAATTTCCGGGGCTCAGGCCCTGGAAAAGATCGGGCTGGCGCCGCTGGTCCTGGAAGCCGGCGAAGGCCTTGCCCTGATTAACGGCACCCAGGTCATGACCGCGATTGCTTCGCTGGTGGTACGTGATGCGATTCGGCTTTCAAAGCTGGCTGATATTGCCTGTGCCATGAGTCTTGAAGTCCTCATGGGCAGTAACAGCGAATTTGATCCCAGAATTCACCAGATTCGCCCTCATCCGGGCCAGATCGCATCGGCGGATAATATGCTCCGGATGACCCAGGACAGCCAGATTATTCTTTCCCATGTCGGCTGTGCACGGGTTCAGGATGCCTACACCCTGCGTTGTTCGCCCCAGATCCATGGCGCCAGTAAAGATGCCGTTTCACATGCCCAGCGTGTCGTCGATATCGAAATCAATTCCACCACCACTAATCCGCTGATTTTTCCGGACACCGAAGAGATCCGGCTCGGGGGGAATTTTCACGGTCAGCCCATTGCCATGGCGGCCGATTATCTTTCCATGGGGATCGCCGAACTGGGCAGTGTGTCGGAGCGCCGAATTGAAAGAATGGTCAATCCGCAACTGAGTGAACTGCCGGCTTTTCTGGTAAAGAACGGCGGTCTTAACTCCGGCTATATGATTGCCCAGTATACTGCGGCGGCCCTGGTGTCTGAAAACAAGGTGCTGGCGCATCCGGCTTGCGTGGATTCGATTCCCACCTCGGCTAATAAGGAAGACCATGTGAGCATGGGCACCATTGCCATTCGCCAGTGCCGGGAGATTCTGAACAATGTCGAGCATGTTATCGCGGTTGAGATGATGTGCGCGGCCCAGGCCTATGATCTGATCACCGAGAACAACCCCCTTGAAGCCGGTCGGGGAACTATGGAAGCGTACCGGGTCATCCGGGAAGAAGTACCATACCTGTCGGAAGACCGGGTTCTTTCGGGAGATATTGAAACCATGGTCGCCCTTATTCGCAGCAACAGGATCGTTGATGCCGTTGAAAAGAAAATGGGCAAAATAAAATGCTGCTCCATGGATTAGACGAATATCGGGGAATAAAATCAGAAAAGAGGTTGTTGAAGTTCAGTCCACAGTTTTTCGGGATGGTGTTGCAACATGTCTGGAATAGAGAACGCCGTGTCTACAAACCACCGTTGTCCGGTTCAAGAAAGCATTGATATCCTCACCGAGGCGTATACCGCCCAGGTCGTCCTGGAGCCTGAATTGCGCCGGCACATGGCCGGCTTGCTCCGCCTATTGGAGGAGATTGCCGCGGGCGGGGGGGGGATTGAGCATTTGGCCGCCATGGAAGCCCTGGCCGGCAGGCTGGCAGCGGCCCACAAGGACGCGGCGGTTTTGGGTCGAGCGTTTTTGAAAACTCTGACCGGCGAACGGGAGGTTTTTCAAAGTCATATTGAGAGTCACAACTGTCCCACGGGCGACTGTGACCTGCTTGCCCCGGCACCCTGCCAAATGGCCTGCCCGGCCGGGATTGATGTGGCTTCCTATGTAAGCCTGATCGGCCGGGGACGTTATGAGGAAGCCGTGGACCTGATCCGCCGGGACAATCCTTTTCCATGGGTCTGCGGGCTGATATGTGCGCATCCCTGCGAAACCGAGTGCATCCGCCAACGGCTGGATACGCCGGTGGCCATTCGCGACCTGAAAGCCTTTGCAGCCCGGCAGGTCATGTCTTCTAAGACCTGGCACCCGGACATCGCTCCGGCACCTGCCAACGGCCGGCAGGTTGCCGTCATTGGGGCTGGTCCGGCCGGACTTTCAGCCGCATATCATCTGGCCTTAAACGGCTATGCAGTGACCGTTTTCGAAAAACTGCCCATAGCCGGCGGCATGATGGCCGTTGGCATTCCGGCTTACCGCCTGCCCCGGGAATTGCTGGCAGCCGAAGTCGGGTTAATTCAGGATCTGGGGGTAAAAATTCGGACAGGGGTCACCCTGGGTGAGGACATAACCCTGGCAAAACTGCGGGCCAATGGGTACAGCGCCTTTTTTGTGGCCACCGGTCTGCACCTCAGTGGACGTTTGAATATTCCCGGCGAAGACCTGCCCGGGGTCCTCAAAGGAGTGGACTTTTTACGAGACGTTTCGCTGGGTCGGCCGATATCCCTGGGCCGGCGGGTGATCGTCATCGGCGGCGGCAATGTGGCCGTTGATGTGGCCCGCTCAGCTCTGAGAGTAGGGGCCGGGGCGGTGTCACTGGTATGCCTCGAAAAGCGGTCAGAAATGCCTGCCTGGGAAGATGAGATCAAGGAAGCCCTTGAAGAGGGGATTGGCCTGACCAACTGTTTTGGTCCCAGGCTGTTTATGGAAGAAAACGGCCGCGTGGCCGGGCTGGAGTTCAAACACTGTATTTCGGTATTTGATGAGAATCACCGCTTCAACCCCTGCTACGATGAATGCGTGTTGAATTTTATGAAGGCCGACAACATTATCGTTGCCATCGGTCAGGCTGGGGATTTGGATTTTGCCCGTACCGAAGGCATGGCCCTGACCCCCCGGCATGGTTTAGCCGCAGATGCCCTGACCCATGAGACGGACATGGCAGACGTTTTTGCGGGCGGTGATGCAGCTTACGGACCCCGCTCAGTGATCGAAGCCATCGGTGCCGGAAAATCGGCGGCCCACAGCATTCATTGCTACCTTCAGGGACTACCGCTACCTTCGATGGCGGCGGTTCCCGTACGGCGCATGCGGACAGACTGTTTCGAGATGCCCGCCGCACGGAAAATGGAATTACAGCGGCCCAGGCTTCCGGCGGCCGATCCGATGCTGCGCAGCCGAACCTTTGAACGTCTGGAGAACGACCTGTCCATTGCCCAGGCCCAGAATGAAGCCCGGCGCTGCCTGCGTTGTGATATCTGCAAGCGCTGCGGCCAGTGTGCATCGGTCTGTCAGGAAAAAATGGGGCTGGACGCCCTGCCCTTCAACTATTTTGACTCACCGGAACCACCTGCCGGCGATTTCAGGGTAACCACCGACCGATGCGTACTGTGCGGCGCCTGCACCGAAAACTGCCCCACCGGCGCTATCCGGATTGAGACCCGCAACGGCCAGTGTCGACTAATTTTTTGCGGTACCGTGCTGTGTCAGGACCAAATGGAATACTGTCAGGCGTGCGGCGCCGAACTGGGTGCCACACGCTATCTGGACCATGTACACCGTCGCATGCAGGAAATTGATCCATCGCACCCCCATCGGCAGCACCTTTGTGCGGCCTGTATCCGACGGGATCTGCAGGGACGGTATCTGGCAATCCCACACCGCCCCGGCCTCCTGAGACCAGCCGGATAATGGATATATAGTGCCGAATGAAGTTTAAACCGATAATGGTAAACCGTGAACGATTACCGAAGTTTTGTGTAATGTAAAATTTGAGTAATGAGAACTGTTAATGTCAATATGACAAGTCCCTGTGAGGTATTCATATGAAAATTGTTTTTGTGGAACAGGATCGCTGTTTTGGCTGCCGTCACTGTGAACGGGTCTGCGCCTATCAACACAGCGGTAATTTTAAGCCTGAGGATGCCAATATAAAGGTGTCGGTGGATTCCGAAAAGATGACCCTTTCCAATATGACCTGTTTCCAGTGTGAAACAGCCTACTGCATGGAGGTCTGCCCGACAGAGGCCATCAGCATCGATCCCGATACCGGTGCCAAGCTGGTGGATCCGAAGCGCTGCATCGGCTGCCGTATGTGCGTGATGGCCTGTCCCTTTGGGAACATGTATTTTGATACCCAGAGACATATTGCGCACAAATGTGATCTGTGCGGGGGGGAACCGCGTTGCGTGGAATTCTGCATGGCCGGTGCGTTGCACTATGCCGATATCAACGAGCTGGCCGAGATCAAGCGCCGGCATGCGGACCGCAAACTGAGAATTTATGCCATAGCAGAGCAGGAGGGCCCCGGAAAATGAAAGCCAACGCCATTGTACAAAACGGAATTGTCAAGACCCTTTGCCGCATGTGCGATACACGCTGCGGCACCAAGGTCTATCTGCGCGACGGTGTCATGGTGGACATCCGCCCCAATGAGGATAACCCCGTCAACAAGGGGCACATGTGTACCCGGGGGCCGGCAGCCATGGATCTGTTCTATCACCCGGACCGGATTCTGAAACCACGCAAACGACACAGTGACGGTAATTTCAGCGAGATCTCATGGGATCAGGCCATGGACGAAATCAGCGCCCGGATGCTTAAGATCAAAAAAAATTACGGTGCCCGTGCCATGTCGACATGGAAGGGCGAAGCCCTAGGCTTTTTCCAGCAGGAGGAATACGCCAGACGCTTTATCCATGCCTTTGGCTCGCCCAATTACTTTTCCAACGACTCAGCCTGTTTTGCCAGCCGCTATATCGGCTATAAACTGGTCAACGGTTTCTATAATTCGTTTCCCGAATTGGAAAGCGCCGATTTAATCGTGTTGATGGCCACCAATCCGCCGGTCTGCCACCCGCCGTTCGTGTCCGAGATGGCCGACGCCGTTCAAAAAGGCGCCAAGCTGGTGGTGGTGGATACGCGGTTTAATCCCATTGCCTGCAAAGCCGACATTTTTGCCCGTCCCCGCACCGGCACTGATGGCGCCCTTTTGTGGGGCCTGGCGCGTCATCTAATCGAGACCGATAACTATGACCACGAACTGGTCGAAAAATATTCCGTCGGATTTAACCGTTTCGCCGAATATGCCCGTCAGTTCACCCCTGAGCGGGTGACCCGGGAAACCGGTATGGACGAGAAGACCGTTGTGCAAATCGGAGAACTGATCGCCCGGCACCGGCCCCGGGTGATCTTTTATCCCGGTGCTGGCCTGGAGCACCAGGAAAACGGGGTCAACACCATCCGTGTAATGACGGCCCTGATGTGTCTGTGCGGCGCGCTGGATATCCCGGGAGGGCTGGTGTTGAACGAAGGCCTGGATAGACGTCATTTAACCCTGTATGACGAAATTCCCCTGCTCGATCAGAATCCCATTGGTGCCGATGGTTTCCCGGTGCTTTACGACCTGCGTAAAGAATGCCACACCATGACCGCCATGGACTATATCCTCGGCCATGGAGAATATCCCCTGCGGGGCATTGTGATGACCGGCGCCAACCCGGCGGTGAGTAATCCCAACCTTGCCAAGGTCATCAAGGCACTGTCCAGCCTGGACCTTCTGGTGGTCAATGATTTTTTCATGACCCGCACGGCCCAACTGGCCGATTACGTCCTGCCGGCGGCCACTTTTCTGGAGCGGTCGGAGCTGCACTGTTATTCCAAATACCAGCATGTGGCCCTTTCGCGTAAAATCTTCGACATTCCCGGGGTACACGATGACTACACCCTGTGGAAAACCCTGGCCGACCGCCTGGGATTCGGTGAAAAATATTTCCCCTGGAAGGACGAAGATGCTGTCAACCAGTGGCTACTGGAGCCGACCGGAATCACGTTGGAACAATTAAAGAAACATCCCGGGGGGTTGCGCTACAAACCCCAGCGTTACAGAAAATATCTGACTGAACACCTGCCGACGCCTACCGGTAAAATTGAATTCACCTCCAATTATCTGAAAGAGAAAGGACTGCCGGAAATACCTGAATATGTGCGGCCCCGCTATCTCGGCCTGCAGGAGCAGTACCCGCTGGTGCTTCAGTCCGGTGCGCGCAAGCCGCTTTTTTATCATTCGCGCAATCAGAACATCCCGCGCTTTCGCACCGAATTCCCCTGTGCCCAGGTGGAGATCCACCCGGACACGGCCGGCACTCTGGGCATCAAAAACGGGGATCGGGTCAAAATTTCTTCAAAGATCGGATCCGTGGAGGTGGAAGCCCTGGTGGTGGGATCCAATGATATTCTCCCCGAAGTCCTGGAACTTTATCATGGCTGGGAACACGGGCGCGTCAACTGGGTGACCTTTGACCGGCACTGCGACCCCATCAGCGGGTTTCCGCCCCACAAGGCCACACCGGTGAGGATAGAAAAAGCATAGCTGATTCATGACATCAAATGGTGAAAAAGAAACATGGTTCTTTGAATTAGGTTTCTTTTTCACAGCATGAATAAAAAGCAATTTTTTTAGAAACGACACATTATGAGGCGCTGTCTGAAGTTACAGGCTTTTCAAGACGTCGATCATCGAATAAACCACGGATTTACTGCCCCTGCTTACCTTTTGAGCCAGATAACCCGCCGCATCCAGAGTGCCCAGAGCATAGATATCCCGGCCGTTGACATTGTGGGAAAACTCGAATTTGACGGTATCATCTGTAGAGGTCAGGCTGTAGGTATGCCAGGCATGCCCTGAAAGATATTTTTTAGGTACACCCAAAATTGTTTGCTGCTTTTGAGGATTCCTTTCTTTTATGATTTGATCTGCCGTGCAGGGCATCCCCAGTCGGCTAAAGTACTCCACCATGGCCTTGGCGGTTCCGCTGGTATCGGCCTTTCCCTTCTGGTGGCTCTCCCGGATTTCCAGTGTGTATCCGTCAAACAGTCCGGGGAAGGTATGGGCGGCCCATTCCATCATGGCCTGGAATCCCACAATCTGCTTGGCCATGTTGGGGGCGATCACCGCGCTGATTTTCGAATCGCAGACACTCTGGTGAAGCCGGTCCCGGTCTCCGCCGGTGGTGCCCATGACAAAGGGCAGGTCGTGCCTGCAATAAAATTCGGCATTGTTGTTCACCGCCGACGGATGGGTAAAATCGATGCTGATAAACGGGTAAAATTCGGTCTTGATGTCATCCATCATCGCTTCGGCCATATCCGGCTTTACCAGGCGGATGGCCCGATCCCTTATAAGACAGTTGGCATCGGTTATCTCCGGACCTGTCAGGGAGTATGGGATAATCTCGAAGCGTTGATCAATCGCGGCGTGTGCAGCAATAGTGGCGGCCATATCGCCGGGCAGCCCGTTTATCATTATTTTTACAGGATTCATTTTTTTATCTCCATTTTTACAGATTTGTTATGTGTCTGTTCAGGGTTTTTCTCACGATGATTCATCCGGGCCAGGCGGTTTTGCATTTCGGGCAACAGGCCGGATAGTTCGGGGAAAGCCGTGTCCCCGGCTTCCGACAGGCTTTGCGCCAATGTCCGGACGGCCTTGGGAATATACGCCTCGAAATCAGTTTTGTGCTTGACCCGGCTCAGGAATGCAAAGGCCCCGAGCATTTGCAGATTTCGAGTAATACGGCAATACCGATATCCGGCAAGAAATTTTTTACGGCTGCAGGAAACTGCGGTTTGGTAGCGCCGCATGCCGTAATCCAGCAGGTGTTCCTGCAAAAGATTCGGCAGTTCCACATAGGGATCGATTAAAAGGGACGCCAGATCGTATTGAATCGGACCGATCCGCCCCCCCTGGAAGTCGATTAAAAATGATTGTCCGTTTTTAATCATTATATTGCGGGATTGCAGGTCCCTGTGCATAAATCCGTTGCATGAATAGTGCACGGTTTGATCTGCCAGTTGGAAGAAATCTTCCCGAAGTTGGCCAAAATCAATGCCAAGGGTAAGATATCCGTTTAAAAAGGCATCTGTAAAATAACGGCATTCTTTTTCCAGAATAAAGCGGCGGTCGTAGCAGGATGTCTGGCATGTCCATTTGGAATGAAACCCCTTTGCGCCTTCTACGGAAAATTTCACCAGGATATCGATGATGGATTCATAGAGTCTGCCGGCTTTTTTCTTGTCCGGCATAGAATTCACCAGGTCCTGAAGATGAATGTCGCCAAGGTCCTCCAGTAGAACCAGTCCGCAGAACCGGTCGAACGCCGGGATTTCAGGTATTGGTATGCCCCGGGCTCGAAGGTGGCGGCCGATATCGATAAACGAATCTACCTCTGAGGTTGCCTTTTGCCGGCGCAGGCCGTGATCCGCCAGAATCAGGCAATGGCCTGCCCGTGTGATTCTGTACCAGGAGCGATCCGAGCCGTCACCCTTTAGCTTAATGGTCGTCTGAGTCGTATGGGCGGTGAAGTCAGTCAGGGGCCAGGTGTGTCTGAATGCCCTGTCCGTTAGTTTTTTCAGGTTTATCCGCCGGTACTGCTCCGGCGTGCCGATATCCTGCCAGAACAAGGTGCCGGGCATAAATGCCTTTATTTCATCCCCCGAAGCCATCAGTTTTCGGTAGGCATCGATACTGCTCGAAAAACAGTTGGTCGGCATGACATCCAGTACCCGCGGATCCAGTACCTGTATTCCGGTGAATGTAAGCTGCCTGGTATTCTTTTGTATAGGCCGATCTCCCTGAAAACCGGTGATGAAACCTTCATGGCTTACACTGACGGTATTGAACCGGTCATTATTGCAGAGCACCATGGTTGCCGGATAGGGGTGCCCCATGTGAAATCTGTAGAGTTTTTTGAAATCAAGATTGGTAATAATGTCGCTGTTGATGACAATAAACGGCTGTTCATCCCAGAAATCGGCTGCGTTTTTGATGGCACCCCCACTGCCGAGAATTTCCGGTTCATAACGCGTATCAACCGGAATGGAATAGAATTGACGGGCAAGAAATGAGTCTATCTCTTTGCTCAGGTGATGGGTGTTGACCATGATCGCACTGCACCCGGCCTGTTCCAGGCTGCGAATCATGATATCCAGCAGGGGGCGGCCGTCAATGGGAAACAGCGGCTTGGGGGTATGGGCGCTATATGGCAGGAGCCGGGTGCCGAAACCGGCTGCCAGAATCAGTGCTTTCATGGTTTGTCTGTTGGGTGCAATACAAAAAAGCTACATCATTTAGATAATGCCATTTTGCCATTTAACATGCTGTTTGAATGTCGAACAGGGAATGTCGAATTATGAAGTTTTTTTCTTATTTTGTCCGGCTTTGGGCTTTGTCGTAATTTTGAGCCCAGCCCCGAAATTCAACAGATCTTTCGTTATTGGGTCAGATAATCCCTATAATGTTCAATGGTTTGAGTAAAAAATTTGAGTCGTTGATCCGGGGCATGGCCTGATTTGGTTTTTGATTTGAACAGGGCTATGGCATTTCTGTAGTTTGCCTTGGAAAGGGCTTCTTTTAGCTCAATCTCCTGTTTTTTGTACATTCGGTTGCCAAAGGATTGAATTTTTTTCAGACTTTCTTTGGTGCCGCTGTTTTTTTCAGAGCTTTCCTTCAGATATTGTAATACGATCTGGTATGATTCAAAATAGGTTTTAAGAAAGCGGGCATAATTTTTTAATTTTTCAAAACCTTCTGCGGTCAAGTTGTATGTGTCCGGGAGCGTGGCATGGGGCATGAGAATGGCATCATTAATAAACGCTTTAAGGCTTTTGCGGACAATAAAATCAGCAGAAAGGTCTGCATTATAGGTAAATTCAAACCTGAAAAAATTTTGCAGCAAAGCATAGGGGGCATGCAGATCAGACGCGGTAAACTGGAAAGCGTTTTTTCCAAGAATTCCCAATGCCGTAAATGCCGCCGGTACGAAAAAGGCGATACAGTTGTTCTTATAATAGTCAAGAACCGGGCGTTTGGCGATGTTGACCTGGAACTGAGCATCTGTATAGGGTTTTGATTTTTCACCGGAGATTGGCAGTATGAATTTTCTTTGGACATAGGCATCAATAACCTGTTCAAGTGCATAACCATGGTCCAGGATAAGCGTATCCGACAACATGACATCCTGTTGGTGTAGATAGTGGATATATGTTTCGACTTGAGCCAGTATCCGGTCGTAGGAAAAACGGTTTTTGGAAAAGTTTAAAATTGCACCTGCCACCAGCGCATGAGGGGTGACAACCGTGGTCCGGTCTATTGCATTCAACACCTTGTGCCCGATGATGCGGCATATTTTTTTATGCTGGCCGGTGGAGTCGCCTGCCAGGTCAAAATTATTTTGCCGCAAAAATTCTGTAAGCGTAAAAGGTTTGTCGAAGTTTACGTAGATGCGGCCATATTTTTTCTTGAGAAATTTTCTGGCATTGATCATCCGGGAAAAGCTTTCGGGGTTTTTCTTGCCCCCTTCCAGCTCATGCAGGTAGGCGCTTTCTTCCAGGACCCTGTCATAGCCGACGAAGACAGGTACGAAAATAAGGTCCTCGCATGCCCCGTTTTTATAAGCCTCGATCAGAATGGATAGCATGCCGAGTTTCGGCATCAGTAATTTGCCGGTTCGGCTGCGGCCGCCTTCGACAAAAAGTTCAAGGTTGAATCCTTCTTCAAGTATTTTATAAATGTATTCTGAAAATACTATGGAATAAAGGGGCATTCCCTTGAATGTTCGCCTCAGGAAAAACGCACCGGATTTTCTGAATATGGGCCCTAAAGGCCAGAAGCTGAGGTTCTTGCCCGCAGCAACCAGCGGACACGGCATGTTGTTTTGATTCATGATATAGGAGAGAAGCAGATAATCGATGTGGCTTTTATGGCAGGGCAGGAGAATCAGGGGACCTTTTTGAGACATGCTTTTAACCCGGCTTAAACCCTTCTGATTGACCGTGAAGCCGTCAAACATGATTTTAAACAGCCAGGTTAAAAATGCTGAGAATACCTTTATCATGTTTGTGCTGTACCTGGCAGCGATCTCTTTAAGGTATGCATCGGCCTGTTTTCGTGTTTTCTGGATGGATATATTCTTTGATTTGGCATGCTGCCGCATGTAGCGGCTCAATCGGTCCCTGGTAAGGATGCTTTCTTTCATCTCTTCGATGGATTTGAGCTGCGGACCGGTGATGCTCTGTCTGTGTCGGTTGAGCTGCCGCAAAAGGTTGCGGCGGACCATGAGGCAGAGATGTTCATTGCCGAGGTTGTGTTTCGCCTGCTGTTGAACAAACGTCATTAGGTTCAGGGGCTCTGAAATTTCTATAAATATTTTGCCGGGGTTTTTTAAAAGCATCACCAGGCGACGCAGCACGCCGGGTTTTTGTTCCGAACCGAACAGGATATCGATGATGCCCGGAATGGGCCGGGAGGGCTTTTTGCTGAAAAACATCAACTGGGGAATCAGAAATATCGGGCGGTCAATGGATTTCTGCATTTCAACCAGATACTCGATGGGGCCGGCTTCCGATTTGACAAAGCGGCGGTAAAAACCCCTGGGGCTTACAAGCGACAGAAGGGCTGTTCTGCCTGCAAGCAGTTCATTGCGCATATATCCGCTTTTGTAGGGATCCGGAAAAGAAAAATGGCGCAGGATATGATCCAGGTAAAAGAGCGATATCCTGAAAATTCGAGAGATCGGCTGCCACAGAAAGACCTCGTATCCCATGCCGATTTCAGGAAAACGGCACCCGAGCTGCTGGTACCGGGTATGGTAAAACAGGTATTTGAAGTGACTCTTGTACTTGGTTACATAAACCACGATGGCGTCTTCGGGAATTTTGTCAAGAACAGCTATCTGGTCACTGCCGACGGTTATGCCGCGATAAAAAAGTCTGAGCATCCAGGACGCTGTAAATCCCTTTTTGCCCGGCAAGAAATAGCTGAAGTGGTGCTGCTGTCCCTTGAGAAGAGAGTTTTCCCAGGTGCGTATTTTATCTGTAATTTTGTTTAATTTGTTTGTTTTCAATTTCATAGTAACTGGTGTTATCCGGCTGAAAATTATATATTTAGTGTTTGGCCAAAACACATATATCTTTGAAAAAACAAAGTATTACCAACGATCTTAGTTCCCTTGAAGATCAGCCATTAGCTGTTAGCCAAAGGAGGCCTTCATTATTTCGAGCTGAAAGCCAATAGCCAACTGCTAAAAGCTTAAATCTTCGTTTGTTTAAATCTATAATAAAGCAATTCAGAAAAATAACAAAATCGGGCCTGCTTTGCAAATGGTTTGTTTCTTTTCGGGCCTCCTTTTCGTGTAGACTGCCGAGTCGTCGGATATGTGATACGTTGACAATGCTTTTCCGGCTGAAGTTTTTAAGCGAAGGTTGATGGCGTGAGAGGGCGCTCAGCGATGGTTACGATTTTTTCAAGCATCGCGGCTCATGCCCGTCAAGTTGCTGAGTTCACGATCTTTATCCATGAATGCCCCGGAGGATGATTCTCGCATCCGCAATACTCAACCCCTCCTCGTAAACCAGCACCGGGTTAAGATCCAGTTCCTGAATTTCCGGATATGCTTCAATGATCTCGGACACGGTGAGCAGGAGCTTAACGATAGCTTTCCGATCACGGGGAAGACTGCCCCGGAACCCGTCAAGCAGTTTTGAAGAGCGGATTTCATTCACCATATGACGCGCGGACCGGCGGGAAATCGGAAGCACCCGAAAGACCACATCTTTTAAAACCTCCACCAGGACACCACCGATTCCGAACATTATTACCGGGCCGAACTGATCATCAAATTTGGTGCCGATAATGATTTCCAGACCATCTTTCAGCATGGGCGTGACCAGCACGCCGTAGATAACGGCAGATGCGTTATAACGTTCGGCATTGGCCATAATTTTGTTAAACGCCTTTTTTACTTCCGCATCCGTATTCAGTTTGAGCATGACACCACCGGCATCGCTTTTGTGAATAATGTCGGGGGACACGATTTTCATGGCCACCGGCCCCTTGATCGCTTGAGCTGTTTTTACAGCTTCTCCGGCTGTTTTTGTTAGTATCTGGTCTGATACCAAGGCCCCATGGGCGGTCAGAATTCGCTTGGATTCATGTTCCAGAAGGGCGCTGCGCCCTTCCTGTTCGGCAGCTTTAATAATAGACTGCACTTCAGGGAGCGTGTTTTTACCCTCGTTTATTACAAAGCTGAATTTTGCATGATAACTGCCGAGATATTGCCCGTATTCCGAAAGGACTCCAATACATTTGGTGGCGACATCAAGGGAGTCATAAACAGGTATTTTGTAGTATCTCAGAAGGTCGAGACTGTGGGGTTTCGCTGAACTGAACAGGCTGTGAACAACAATCGGTTTTTGATTTTTTTTGATCATTTTCCCCATACGATGGGCGCCGTCTTCCTCCATCAGAGAAAGGCTTTCAGCAAAGCGGATGCCATAACCGCCAAAAAGGCCGACGATCAGGAGTCCGCCGACATTGGGGTCCTGGAGCATCACCTGGGCACAGTCGGCAAAAATGGACGGGTCCGAGTCGGTACCGCCGGCAACATCAACCGGATTCGGCACCGAAGCCGCCGCAGGCAGCAGTTTCCGCAATTTTGTCTGTGTTTTTTCGCCCAGGACGGGGATTTCAACCCCGAGATCGGTTAAAAGGTCGGCCGCTATCGTGGCATGTCCACCACCGTCAGCGAGGATCGCGACTTTGTTGTTTCTGATGGGCGGCAAGTTGGAAAGAGCCTCTGCCGCTGGAAACAACTGGTCGGATTTTTCAACAGTGATGATCCCGGCGCGTTTGAACGCGCCCATAGCAACCTCGGACATCCCTGCGAGCGCTCCGGTGTGAGAGCCCGCCGAGCGTTTTCCCGTTGCGGATCGCCCGCTTTTTAATAGCACCACAGGTTTTTCAATGGTTGTTTTATATGCCTGCTCGAGAAATTTACGCCCCTGACGCATACCTTCCACATACATGAGAATAACGTTGGTATGGGGGTCCCGGCGGAAGAACTCCAGATATTCATGAAATTTAATATCTGCTTCATTACCCACTCCGACATAGTAGGAAAATCCCTTTTGACTTTTCAGTTTTGCCTCTGTTATCAGGGTCAGGGCCATATTGCCGCTCTGTGAGAGCAGGGCGATATCGCCTTTGGGAACATCCCGCATGCCCACCAGGTTCATGCCTGCATTCATGTTCATCATCCCGGATGTATTGGGGCCTATGAGGCGAATGTCGTGCTTGCGGGCAATCGCAACAACATTATTTTCAAGCTTTCTTCCGTCTTTCCCGGTCTCACCGAATCCACCGGCCAGGATGACGGCACCTTTGACGCCTTTTTTTCCGCAGTCTTCAAGAACCGACGGCAGCGTTCCGGCAGGAGTTGCAATGAGGGCAAGGTCAACCGCACCTTCGATCGAGGAAACGCTTTTATGGCATTTAAAGCCCAGAATAGAATTTTCACGGGGGTTGACCGGATAGATGTCGCCTTCATACTTTTCTTCCAGAAGGGTCCTTATCGTTTGATAGCCCCGTTTGGTTTTATTTTTTGAGGCACCTACCACCGCAACGGATTCAGCGTTCAACACTTTGTCTAACACGATATTTCTCCTAAATTTCAATACCTGTTTTTACTTTTTTCGATCTTCAAAATCCGTGAGCGAATCCTGCCGCTCCTTTGTTGATACACAGGCCAGGCAGGCCTCGACTTCAAAATCCATAATGGCTTCCAGGCTGGCTTCACCCTGGGCCATGTGGAGTCCTTTTTTAATCATTCTTATCGAAAACGCAGAGTTGGCTGCAATCTTTTCAGCCATTGCCGTTGCTTCATTCATAAGTTTTTCAGCAGGTACGGCTCTGTTTACAAGCCCGATTCGCTCCGCCTCTTTGCCGTCAATGTTTTCGGCGGTAAAAAGCAGTTCCCTGGCTTTTCCTGGGCCGACCAGGTTCTGGAGCAGACGCATGGCGCCGCCGGTTACCGATGACGTGACCCTTGCCTCGGGAGACCCGATCTGTGCGTCATCAGCCGCGATGCGGATGTCACAGGCCAGGGCAAGTTCGTATCCGGATCCAAGGGCATATCCGTTTACGGCGGCAATGGTTGGTTTCTCAAATTTGAGAATTTTGCGTGAAGCTTCCTGGAGTTCTTCGAGATAATCCCGGTAATCTTCAAGGCTCCTGTTTTTGGATTCTTTCAGGTCGGCGCCGGTTGAAAAAGCCCGGCCTTTTCCGGTGATGATCAGTGCTTTTATGGAGCGATCATGTTTGGTGTCTTCAAGCGCGGCCTGGAAGTCAAGCCAGAGTTGTTTGTTCATGGCATTAAGCACCCTGGGACGATTGAGCTTGATGACGGCAATTCCCGCATTTTTTTCATAAATAATACATTCAAATTCCATGGTTTATTCCTTTCTATAAAAAGGGTGCCGCACGGTATTGTTACCTCAAAGTCCGGTCATTTTAATTTCATACGGGGGATGAAAACTCAGGTCAAGGAAAAATTAATCCCATTGTGAAAAAAGAGTCGGTTTCAAAATGCTCAATTTCGAGGTCGGCGCTTATCTGTCCAAGGTCAAGAAGGGCGAAAATTGTAATCGGAGGGATATATTAAGTATATTCGTGATGGGGGATGATGATTTGATTTTTCTGTTTTTTTGCCGGGGCTTCCGGTTCTCCGGAAGCCCCGGACATGTATACGGTTTTCATCTGCGATGCATAATCGACCTGTCATGATGGATCATATATCGCGTTCCACTTTCTCCTTGAATATGTTCACCGAGTTGATGTTAATGTCCAGAAGTTTGGCAATCCGAAACTTGGCGTCCATACCCTTGGCTACACCGGGGGCCTCATTGACACGACCGATATCCAGATCTTCCCGCAGTTCGTTCATCACCACCGGATCTGCGAGATCATCTATGGAAATTTTTAATTTATCTGCGACATGTTTTTTTGCTGCGTCAATTTTCATCGAGCTATTGAGCTGCATGCGCGCTACCAGATCTCCGGCAGTGCGTATTCCGCCCATTCCCGATGCGTTTGCATGTGCAGCGTGCATCCCGCAAGGATCTCCCACACCCACCTACAATCCATCCAGTTTGCAAATTTCCACATGGGCCTTTGAGGCCCTTGAAACAGCGTCTATGGGGGGTGTAAGGGCCAGGGGAACGCCACCAACCCCCATTCCCAGACATGCATGTACGGGAATCTCGGCAACATCCGTACAGGCTTTTGTCCAGGTCACGGAGCGGGCCGTGTTCCAGGGCAACGATTTGCTGGTGACGATATTGACGGCCGGTCCGAAAATATTGACACCGGCTTCCTGGGCCAGCTTGATTTGCTTGTGGGGATAGAGCCCGGCCAGACGGACACCGTTATACTCTATCTCTCCGTGCATCCCCAGGACGAATTCCGCGGCCATGCCCATCTGGATTCCCATGGCAGGATATTTTTTTCTGAGAATTTCCACAGCCTTGAGCGTTGCATAAAATTCCGCATCCCCGGCTGCTGCCGTGGTATCAAAGTTGATACCGTCGGCACCGGATTCATACATCTCGCTGCCCACATAGACCATGTCCGATATTGCGTATTCGGCTGCCTCTTCATAGGAAGCCCTGGCTTCGGCGATTTTTCCGTTGGGAAGAAGGTCCGCCGGATTCGGACATGGCCCGTCCGGCTGGCTGTAAAGCCCCAGATTCGGCATGGCCCCATAGAGAAGGGCCGGGATGGTAATCAAGACGGCCTGCTCCATAATCGGTTTCTCAAAGGGAATGATCGGTTTTACCGGTTTATAGCTGTAATCGATGTGGGCAAGTTCCAGGGTATCCGCCCCCAGCGCCCTTTCACAAACCTGCAGGGACTGAATTTTACTGGTTGAAATCTGGGCCCGTTTGATTTTGGTATTAAGGCTGTCATAGGTGAGAACGACCTCATTGCCCTCTTCAACACCCACCATTCGGTATGGAGAGGCATAAATTTCAAAAAGCTGTTGCAGGTCGTCTTCTGTAAGCGCCTCGACATCGGCGCGTTCCGCCGCATCCTGGGTCCCTTCCTCCAGGGCTTTGCGGACTTCGGCTTCGGTCATTTCAACCTTAAAGCCGTCGCCCATTCGCGTTTTAATTTTTCCCATGTTTCCTCCTTCAAAGTGAATGTTTTTTGTGACTATGAAATAATAAATTAACCATTATTTCCCATTCAGCGCCGTTCCCCAGTCATATCGCCGTTTGATAAAATCCAGTATCAGTGAGGTATCGATTTTGATGACGCCGTCTATTTTGCTGATGTGTTCAAAAATCAAGGTATTGAAGTCATCCAGGGATTTGACGATAAATTCGGCTTCAATGCCGGTGGTTCCGCCGGTGGTCTGGACAACAAACCACAGGGCTTTTATCTCTTTCAATTTTGCAACGATCGTTTCCTTCTTGGCGAGATCTATTTGCATCCTGATTTGACCTACGATTTTAAAGCCGAGTTTGATGGGATTGCTTACGGCGACAATCTGAATAATTTCGTTTTTAATCAACCGGTTCAGGCGTGTGCGAACGGTTCCTTCGGAAATACCGATTTTTTTTGCGATATCGGTGTTTGAAATACGGCCGTCCTTTTGCAGCAGATCGATAATTTCGCAATCGACCAGGTCCGGCTTTTTATTATTATTTTTGGATTTGCTTATTTCCATTAATATTTCTCATTTTTGAGCGTTTGTATAGATATTTTTTCTCACTACGGCAATATTTCAAATTACTGAAGTGCCGGTTGAAAATGGATTATGAAATAAAAATAAATTTTTTAGCATAACAATTTGGCTGAAAAAAGCTAAAAACGTAGAAAGTATAAAAATAATACACCGAAAAAGTAAAGGTTATGGTCATTTTTTTCTTGACATCGTAATTATCAAAGTTTATTTAACTTAAAATTCGATAAATTTTCTTTTAAAGAACATTATTATATTTTTTCGTACAAATCAAATAAAAAATTAACAAAAACCGTAAAAAAGGGAGGATGTGTCAAATGTCGGAAAAATCAAGATATTTTATGGACAGTGAATCATCTGCAGAGAATTCAGTGAAAAAACTGAAATATTGCGTTGACGGGCAGTGGCTTGAGTCTAAAACAACAAAATACATGGATTGTTACAATCCGTCCACCGGCGAGGTGATTGCCAAAGCGCCCCAGTGTACATCTGAAGAAGTGGAATCAGCGATTCGTTCAGCTAAAGAGGCGTTTCCAGCCTGGGCCGACACCCCGGTCAGCAAAAGGGTTCAGGTTTTGTATCGGATGAAGGCTCTGGTGGATGAGCACCTGGAAGAGCTGACGTATCTTTTGTGCCAGGAAGAAGGTAAGAACTGGCGGGAAAGCATGGGCGATGTGTTGAAGGTCAACGAAGTGGTTGAGTTTGCCTGCGGCACGCCCCACCTGATGAAAGGGGAATCTTTAATGAACGCTTCCGCCGGCTATGACACGATTCTCTACAGACATCCCGTCGGCGTTTTTGCCGGTATTGCCCCCTGGAATTTTCCCGCCATGATTCCCCATGGATGGATGGCACCATTATGTATCGCCACGGGGAATACCATGGTGTTGAAGGCGGCCAGTTTTGTACCTCAGTCCTCCATGCGGCTGCTGGAGCTCTGGTATGAGGCAGGACTTCCCAAGGGGGTACTCAATCTGGTCACCGCGGGCCGCAATGAGGCCGAAATTCTCCTTCGCCATCCTGATATTGCCGGGGTATCTTTTGTAGGCTCCCTCAATATCGGCAAACACATCTATGCAACCGCTGCTGCCAACGGTAAGCGCGTGCAGGCACTGACCGAAGCCAAAAATCATGCGCTGGTCATGCGGGATGCGAAACTGGAGCGAACCGCCAGGGGCATTATCAATGCCTATTGCGGCTGTGCCGGTGCCCGGTGCATGGCCTGCCCGGTAGTGGTCGTGGAAGATTGTATTGCGGATGAGCTGATTGTACTGCTGAAAAAATTTGTGGCCGAAATGAAGCTTGGCCCTGCCTATGATCCGAACACCGGCATGGGGCCCATCTTAAACGCGGGTCATTTGAAGTTTGTCACCGACTGGATCGAAAAAGGACTTGAAGAGGGGGCCGAATTGATCGTGGACGGACGAAATCCCGAGGTGCCCGGCCATGAAAACGGGTTTTATCTGGCGCCCTGTATCTTTGATCATGTGACACCGGAAATGAGCGTCGGCTGGAAGGAAATCTTCGGCCCGGTACTCTGCATCAAGCGGGTTAAAGATTTTGAGGAAGGGCTGGCGTTGATGAATAGCAGCCGTTTTGCAAACGGTTCGGTAATTTACACCCAGAACGGCCACTATGCGCGTGAATTTTCCAAACGGACCGATGCCGGTATGGTGGGCGTCAACGTGGGTATTCCCGTACCCCTGGGAATTTTTGGATTTACCGGTCACAAAAAATCCTTTCTTGGCGATCTGCATGTGATGGGCAAAGATGGCATCAGTTTCTTTACCGAATCCAAGTGTGTCACCGCCACCTGGTTTCCGGAAGACCAGGAAGCCGGCGGCAAAGTGGATACCTGGGATGGGACCATCTCTTCCATGCCGGATGAAAAATAATTACGAATCGTAAAATAATTATGAATATTAGAAAAGGAGCTTGAATTATGAGTCCGAAAACAAACCGGCTTGATTACGATGTGGAAGAGATGATTGCGGCCGACAAGGATTTTCTCTGGCATCATCTCAAGGACCATAATGTCTTTGAAGACAAGGAACAGATGGTCATTGTAGAAGGAAAAGGCCTGGTGTTAAAAGATATTCGAGGCAGAGAATATCTTGATGCCGTTTCCGGTGGTGTGTGGGGCGTGGTGGTGGGTTACGGCCGCGAGAGTATTGCCGAGGCGGTTGCCGAACAATTAAAAAAACTGTGTTATTACGCGGGTGCGGTCGGTACGGTCCCCGCCATTAAGTATGCTAAAAAACTTGCCGAAAAACTTCCCGGCCAGAGGAAAATCTTTTTTTCAAATTCCGGTTCCGAAGCCAATGAGAAGGCGTTTAAGATCATCCGGCAGCTTGCAAAAATCAATGATGATCGTAAAGGTAAATTCAAGGTTATTTACCGTGACCGGGACTATCACGGCACCACCATCGGTGCTTTGAGTGCCGGGGGGCAGAGTGAAAGAAAAGAGCATTTCGGTCCCATGGCCGACGGGTTTGCCGAATTTCCCCACCCCCTTTGCTACCGGTGCGCCTTTGGCAAAACCTATCCGGACTGTAACATTGAATGCGCCCGCGCATTGGAAGATGTAATTTTAAAAGAGGGCCCGGACACGGTGGGGGGGGTGATCGTGGAGCCGATTGTCGCCGGCGGCGGCATCCTGGTACCCGTAAAAGAATATTACCCCATACTCCAGCAGATTTGTAAAAAATACGGGGCCTACCTGATTTTTGACGAGGTGGTCTGCGGGTTCGGCCGTACCGGAAAATTCTGGGGACACGAGCACTATGATGTGCAGCCGGACATGGTGACCATGGCCAAGGGCGTTGCCAGCTGCTATGAGCCGCTGTCGGTTACCGCGATAAGCGAGAAAATTTTCAACCTGTTCCTTGATACAGGCAAGCCTGAAACGCGATTGAATTATTTTCGGGACATCAGTACCTATGGCGGATGTACCGGCGCTATGGCAGCAGGTCTTGAGACCTCCCGCATCATTGATGATGAAAACCTTGTGGAGAACAGTAGAGTAGTGGGCGAATATCTGCTCAACGGGCTGAAAGATTTTTTTAATTTTCCCATCGTAGGGGATGTGCGGGGCAAAGGTCTTTTCTGCGGTGTGGAGTTTGTGGAGGACAAGGCATCCAAGACACCTGTTTCCGAGGCTTTCATGGGTAAGCTTGTAGCGGATGTGGCCGCCGAAGGCGTATTGGTGGGCAGAACCAACTCCAGCCTGCCGGGCATGAACACCATGATGCTCTTTGCGCCGGCACTGGTTGCCACTAAAGATCAGATGGATCAAATTATAACAGCCGTTAAGAAAGCCATCGAAAAGAATGTTTAAATGACCTCAGAATTTCCAGGCTATTTGGTGGTTGGGGCCGATTGCTTTGTTTTAGGGCTATCGTCACCCAACCACCTTTTTTTTATAGGTTTATTCAAGATCATCTCGTGTTAGATAAAGCGTTACAACTCACCCAGAGCAATATCCAGCACTTCAATTATGAAATCCACATCTTTCCGGGTGATGCACATGGGCGGCTTGATGCGCAGGACGCTTCCGAAAAAGCCACCTTTCCCAACCAGCAGTCCCAACTCTTTGGCCCTTTCAAATACCTGAAAACATTCAGCGGAGGCCGGCTCTTTGGTCTGTCGGTCCTTAACCAGTTCCACCCCCGTCATCAACCCTTTGCCACGCACATCTCCGATGATGTCATGTTTTAATTTCAGCTTCTGATATCCTTCCATCAGATAGGCCCCGACATCGACACAATTTTGCTGAATATTTTCTTTATCAATGACTTCAAGAACGGCCTTGCCCATGGCGCAGGATACGGGATTGCCCCCAAATGTATTAAAATGGATACGCTCGGATAACAATTGAGCGATTTCAGGTCTTGTCACCACGGCGGCCAGCGGTGCGCCGTTACCAATACCTTTGGCCATAGTGACAATATCCGGGACAACCCCCTGGGTTTCAAAGCCCCAGTATTTTTCACCGGTTCTGGCAAATCCGGTCTGTACTTCATCTGCGATGCAGAGTCCGCCAGCCTCACGGACATGTTTGTAAGCCTCTTTCAAGTAGCCGTCCGGAAACACAACCGCTCCGCCGACGCCCTGGATGGATTCCGCAAAAAATGCACTGACCCTGCCGGATGTGCCATACTGAATCAAATCTTTGATATCCGCAGCATATTTAACGCCGGCATCAGGATCATCAGTGCCCCATGGCCCTCTGAAGGTATCCGCCAGAACGGCATGATGGACACCATTATTTTGAGGTAAATTGAATTTCCATGTACTGTGGGCCGTAAGTCCCATGGTTGAGGGACTGCCGCCGTGGTATCCGTTTCTGAGGGCAATAATATCGTAATTTCCCGTGTAAAGCCGACTCATCATAATGGCGAGATCATTGGCTTCTGAACCGGAGTTGACAAAATAAACTGAACTCAAGTCGCCAGGAAGTTTTTCCACCAGTGCCTTGCCATACTCGGCAATGGTTGGATGATAGTATATGGTGGTGGCGTGCTGCAGGGTTTCAAATTGCTCCCGCGCTTTTGCAGTAACATAGGGATGGCAATGACCCACACTGACGGTTACAATGCCGCCGAACCCATCAAGGTACCGACGCCCTTTTTCATCGTATAAATACTGCATCAACCCTTCCACGATCATGATGGGTTTTTTGTAGTATGTTAAGAGCGCAGGTGTCAGGTATCGCTTTCGCATTTCTTCCACCTCTTCAAAAGAAGGGCCGGTATATTTTTTGGGTTGATGATCAAAGGGCGGTAATTCAGGTGTTTTAAATTGAGTCGTCATTGCATGTCTCCTGTTGTTAGTAGATGTAAATTAGGTATATTGATATGGGCCAAAAAGCATTCGGTTCACTTATTGAATCCGGTATGATTTGTTCTCATCCGGGATCAGTGAAACTATTTGGCAACAATTGCCGACAAAACAGTCAAAAAAAAGTATAAATTTAATAATTCAGAGGTTGCGCCCCAAGATAGATATCTTCCACCGGGATCCAGCTCCAGTCGGCACTTGCCGATTCCGTGCCGTATACCCAGATCATTTTCATGGGGACAGGCCCCATTGTCTGTGCCCCGTGAATCTGCTTTTTCCCTACATATGCGGCAACACCCGGTTCCATTGGAATGACATCATCCCCGCAAAAAAGAACGCCTCTGCCCCCAAGTCCGATAAACATTTCAGGCTGGTCATGGTAATGCCTGCTGTATCGTCCTCCGGGAGGGATAATGGCTGTTCCGACAATCATCTCTTCATGACCACCGCGCGCTGCGTCAAACAGGCTGGTCCATCGGATACCCTTGGGTCCCTTTGAGGGCTCCCAGTAATACCAGGTTTCAAAACTTTCCGCCACCGCCCACCTGGTTTTATCCATGTTGGGGCGATCGATCTTGTTGGCACGGTCCGGATTCACCGGGACGCTTTGGACATTCTGACCTTTTTTTTCGCATGCATAAATAGAATAATATCGTAATTTTTCCCTACCCACGGCTTTATAGGCATGGGGCATTCCAGCGGGGAAATAGGTGGCACTGTCCACTTCCAGTTCAACCCGGCGGCACCCCAGTTGCGCCCATACTCTGCCGGATATGATATAATCACTATGGGCGTGTCCATGGCAATGCATGGGAAGCACGGCACCTGGTTCCATTTCAGAGTATTTTACAATAAACTCCCTGCAACCCCCAAGTTTGCCGTTCAGTAGAAGTTTTGATTTAAGCTCTGAATACAGCTCATTGTCACCCTTTTTCCAATCCGTTTCCTGAATACAATTATGTTGTTTCATTATGCGATGTCCGATGTCCATAGCCTTCAGGGCGGCTGCGTCCTTGATATTGAATTACAATCTATAGGAATCGCGGCGCTTGCAGCCCACTTCGAGGGGGCTTCATCAAGCCACCTGTTCTACTGGTGCAGGTGATTTATTCCATTGATTTGACGTACTTGCCCCAGTAGGCGCCAAAGATCTCCTCGTCATCGGGGATTTCCCGTGGTTCAATGAGCCGGGCCAGCCGGGTAATGTTCATGCAGTGCTTGTATGTGACGTTTTCGTCTATGGAGTTGCCGCCCCAGCTTCCGCATCCCAGTGTGGCGGTGAAGGGCAGACCGTTATTGAAGTTTCCGCTGTTGCCATAGGCCTGGGCCTGGTTTACCAGAATTCTGCATACATGAACGGAGTGGGCCAGTTTCATGATGTGGTCTTCGTTTTTAGAATGAATGCCGCAGGAATGCCCTTTGCCCTGATAATCCGTAATATCCTTAACAAGCTTTATTGCATCGTCAAAATTTTTGTATTTATAAGCTGTCAGAACCACGGATAATTTTTCTCCGGAAAAAGGATGGTCGGGTCCGGTTCCCGTTTCGGGAACAATGAAAAATGCTGCATTTTGAGCCGCATCGGATTTCATCTCAACCAGGCAGGCTATGGCATTTGGATCCTTGCATATGATATCGATGGTCAGATGGCCGTCCTTCCACATCACCTTTTCAAGGCGTTTTTTTTCATCCTGTGGTACAACATATCCACCGTGTTTTTTCAAATTTTCGATCACAGTGTCGTAAATGCTTTCCTGTAGTATTATACTGTTTTCGGAAGAGCAACTGGTAGCATTATCAAAAACCTTTCCCAGGTAGATCTTTTCGGCAGCATCTTCCAGGTCTGCGCTCTCGTCCACCACCATCACTGAATTACCCGCCCCCACACCAACGCAAGGTGTTCCACTGGAGTATGCAGCCCTTACCATGCCCTGACCCCCGGTAGCTATCACGGTGTCCACCTGGCGCATGAGCTCCTGGGATAGGTTGGTAGTGGGATTGCTTATTCCCTGAATCAGGTTGTCGGGAGCGCCTATTTTTTGAAGCTCCTCGTTCATGATTCTGATGACTTCGTCACTGGTTTTTTTGGATCTGGGATTGGGAGTGAATATAACGGAATTGCGGCATTTAAGGATCATCAGTGCATTTCCAATGGTGCCCGGGGTAGCGTTTGTGCAGGGCGTTAGGGCTCCGATAACTCCTTTTGGTTTGGCGATTTGGGTTACGCCGGTTTCTTCATCCACATGGATAACACCCACTGATTTTTTTCCGATGAGATCAATGACCGCACCCTTGGTCCGGTTTATGTTCTTGAGGGCCTTGTCCCTGATGTTTCCCATGCCGGTCTCTTCCACCTCAAGCTTTGCCAGGTATTCTGCATTTTTCTTTTGATAGATGGCCCAGCCCAAAGCGGTGATGACTTCATCAACCTGTTCCTGATTATACTTTTCAAATTCTTCTTGAGCCGTCCTGGCTTTGACTATCATTTCAGTTATGAATTTTCGATCCGCCTGCTTTTGTTCGTCTGTTAAAAGTGCCATATAACCCTTCCTGTGAATCTGATTCGATGTGTTAAAATATTTTTACTGCACTCACCGGACACAGGTAGTGGTGCCCGGTGAGTTGTCTATATATGCCGGAGTGTTATTCTTTTCCCATACTATTAACCCGGAATAGTTGCTTATTTCATCATTAACGGTTCGCGTTTAACAAACTTGCCATAGCCTTTTTCCCCGACAAATTCGACATGGTCATTTCTCCATTCTGAAACTTTTTCACCACGTACATAAACCGCCACCGGCATACCGGTGACTTCCATCCCTTCGTAGGGTGTATAGTCTACATTCATATGAAGTTTTTTCTGGGTTATTGTAAATTTCAGTTCGGGATCAAAAATGACAATATCGGCATCCTTGCCGACACGGATCTCTCCTTTATCAGCAAGACCAAACATCTTTGCTGTCGTTGTTGATAAAACATCAACCATTTTTTCAAGGCTTATTCTTCCTTTGACAACACCTTCAGAGTGCATCAGCATCAAGAGGGTCTCAATCCCGGGGGCACCGTTTGGTATTTTCTTATAATCATCCGTCCCAAACATATCCTTTTTGCCTTTGAAATCAAAGGGGCAATGGTCTGTTGCAACAACCTGGACATCACCCTGGTTGATACCGTCCCATAGAGCTTTGTTGCTTTCTTTTGTTCTTAACGGCGGAGACATTACATATTTTGCCCCGTTAAATCCCGGTTCTTTATATCGTTCTTCATCCAGAAGCAAATATTGGGGGCAGGTTTCGGCAAAAACATTGATCCCCTTATCCCTTGCTTCTTTAACCCGGGCCAAGGCCTCTTTGGAGGAAAGATGAACAATGTAGATCCTGGAACCTGTCAGCTCCACCATTTTAGCAGCTCTTGATACTGCCTCTTCTTCGGCGATATTGGGGCGGCTTTTTGCATGATAGTAAGGAGACAATGTTCCTTTCTTTTCAAACTCTTCATTTAAATGATTAATAATATGGACATTTTCCGCATGGACCTGTACAAGCCCCCCATATTTTTGGGTCTGTTTGAGCAGCTTGATCATTGTTGCATCATCAACCCTGAAATCATAAACCATGAAAATTTTAAAACTAGGTGTTCCATATTCCTGGATAGCCGTCTTAATTTCGTCAATGACCTCCGGTCTCGGATCCATAATAGCCGGGTGAAGAGAATAATCCACGGCAACTTTATCTTTAGCCCATGATTTTTTTCTTTCAACAGCTTCGAAAATAGATTCCCCTTTTTGCTGAAGATCAAAATCAACCACACTGGTCACGCCGCCGCAGGCTGCTGCGATCGTACCTGTTTCATAGTCATCCTGGGCAAAGGTCCCCATAAAAGGCATTGCGAGATGAGTATGGGGATCAATGGTACCTGGTAAAACATATTTACCCATAGCATCAATAGTTGTTTCTGCAGCACAATCAAGATTAGTGCCGATGGATTTTATTTTGCCATCTTCAACATATACATCAGCAGAATAACTGCCCGTTGAAGTGACAACCAAACCATTTTGTATTAAGATGGACATCTTCTCCTCCTTGTTTATGATGATATAAATGGTTGATATTTAATTTGGGCTTCCAAAGATGTATCCATTATTTGCGTGTCCCGCCTTTTCCATGTCCCGGGCATCTCTGTAAACGAAATAATGCCGGCAACAGGGCAGATAAAGCTGCATATCATGCAGCTTAAACATTTATCTTCGATTAAAATCGGACGTCTTTTTTCTTCGTCCCAATCCAGTGCAAATCCGCCGGCATCCCTGCAAACGGTATAGCATTGACCGCATCCAACACATTCTTCCAGATTATATTGTGCACGTCCCTGCCTCTTTAGATCAAATTTATCCGTTGTTTCAAGATTGCCAAGTGCCTTGCCGACAAGGTCTTGAACCCTGGATATATTTTTTTCAACCATAAAGTCGGTCAAGCCTTCAATCATATCTTCAACAATGCCGTATCCATAATGGATGATCCCAGTGGTCACCTGTATGGTTGATGAGCCGAGAAGTATATATTCCAGCGCATCAACCCATGTTTCAATTCCACCGATACCCGACAACGGCAGGGATAGTTCTTCACACTTTGCCATATCCGAGATAAACCGGAGACCAATGGGTTTGACTGCCGGCCCTGATGTCCCGCTGACGGAGCCAAGTCCAAAAATATTTGGCTTTGGTGTGAAAACATCCAGATCTATCTGGGAAATACCGCTTACGGTATTTATGGCTGAAATGGCATCCGCCCCGCCCTGTTTTGCATAAAGAGCCGGTTCGGTCATATCTGTGATATTTGGGGTCATTTTTGCAATAACCGGTATGGAGACGCATTGTTTTACCGTGGTTGTAAATTTTTCAATAAGATCAAACGCCTTGCCCACGTGGTGGCCGGCACCTTCCACCGACATATGGGGGCATGAAAAATTCAGTTCTAGCATATCCGCACCATTGTCCTCGGATACTTTGGCAAGATAGCCCCATTCATCATTGGAAAAGCCCATGATACTGGAGATGAGAATATGATCCGGATATTTTTTTTTAAGATATAAAAAATCCACCAGATTATCTCTAAGAGGCCTGTCTGAGATCATTTCAACGTTTTGAAGCCCCACAAGCCTTTTATTGCCATAAGCATACCCGTTCATACGGGGAGATGGATGAACAATGGGGATTGTATCTGAGTTCAGGGTCTTAAATACAACACCGCCCCATCCTGCGTCAAAGGATCTGGCTACCATTTCAGCGCTGTTTGACACCGGAGAAGAAGAGAGCAAAAACGGATTTTTGAATTTTACACCGCAAAAATCAATAGATAAATCAATATCATTTTTATTCATTATAGCTCCTCCTCTGTTTCAAGTAGCTGTCTATAGTGCCCGCGGCTGTTTTCCCATCCTGAACGGCATTTACAACAAGAGATGGGCCCCTTACGATGTCACCCCCTGCAAAGATTGCCTGTTTTGAGGTCCGGCAATTGTCAAGGGATGCTTTGATCAGTTTTTTTGCATTAATATCAACGCCTGGATATAATTTGCCTGAATCCTCAAAGGCTTTATTGCCGATGGCTTCCACAACAAAATCAATATCAAGAATCCATTCAGAGTCTTTTACCTCAATGGGTGCCCTTCTTTGGGTGCCCCTGGCCGGGGATAATTCTGTGCGAACAAGTTTAATACCGGATACCAAGCCATTGGGATCTGTGAGGTAGGCCCTGGGCTGGTTAAGTATCAGGAAATGTATATTGTTCTCAAGGGATTCAATTTTTTCATCATTTTCAGCCGGCATCTGGCAAAAGGATCTTCTGTATACCAGATAAACATCTGAAGCCCCGAGAGTTACTGAATACCCGGCGCAATCCATGGCAACAGATCCTCCGCCGATAACCGCCACTTTTTTATCCTTGATCCGGTCTTTTACGATATCCAGATGACCTGTGTGGGGGCTGGACAAAAACTCCACAGAATTATAAACGCCCTCAGGCTTTTCATCAAAAATACCGGCAGCATCCCATAGGCCGATTGCAATAAAAACCGCTTTAAAACCCTTCGTGAGAAGATCTTCAGCCTCACCCTCTTCCTTTATGGGATGGTTACATTCAAATTCAACCCCAAGATTTATGATATCTTCAAGCTCTGTTTTCAAATACTTCTTGCTGAATCTATAGGAAGGAACCCCATATCGCAAAACACCTCCGGGTTCACCCATTTTTTCAAAAATGGTGACGTTATATCCTTTTTTTGCGAGCTCAGCCCCGCAACTTAAGCCTGCAGGCCCTGATCCTATTACAGCCACTTTTTCAAGAGTTAATTCCGGTTTTTCAAACACCTTGAAACCGATATCACGACCATGCCTGACTAAAAACTCCTGTATTTTTCCAATCTGAATTGGCCGGTCAAGATGAGAGCTTGCACATTCCTTTTCGCATAATTTTGAAGTGGGACATAAAATGCCGCAGGCACCACCCAGGATATTATTTTCTTTTATGGTCCGAACGGCACCTTTTATGTTTTGCATCCTGAATTTTTTGATAAATTTTCCAGGGTCTGTGTTGGCCGGGCACCCTTTTGAACAAGGTGCATCATGACAAAGAAGACATCGATCCGCCTCTGCCAA
>Ga0075121_1000075_pt1 | contig 60978 bp, 46 predicted proteins | sample AntAceMetag02UKG_FD_69793 | JGI IMG/M metagenome (GOLD analysis project Ga0075121, IMG submission 69793) | Saline lake microbial communities from Ace Lake, Antarctica - Antarctic Ace Lake Metagenome 02UKG | ecosystem: Environmental > Aquatic > Non-marine Saline and Alkaline > Saline | place... | reverse complement strand
CTGAATAGATACCAATTATGCCTTTTTGTCAAAAATTTCAAGAAAATTAGGGCGGAAGAATGGTTTCATCTGAACGGGGATTAACGACTTCTAATATCTTTCGTCTTTTTTCAGGTACACAATATTTCTGTTTTGGGCTCCGGGGACGGGCCAGTTCCGTCATTTCAAGATAACCGGTGTTCAGCAAAGAATTAATCTCACCTTTTTAAATTTTGTCCGATCTGATCGATTTGAAAATTTTAGCAGATTAAGCATGGTACTGACTCTGGCCGTGACTCTGGCTTCGATGGGTTGCAAAACTTTTAAAATGTGGCGCATACATACAGGTTGCCCTACACCACAGGGCCCTCGGAAGACACCTTTTGACCATCAACGTCGGCGGGGCTTTGCCCGGCCGGTCGGCATGGCCTCTAAGGGGTTGTCCGGCCAGTAATGTTTGGGGTAGCGGCCCCTTAGGTCTTTGCGGACTTCAAAATAGGTGTTTTCCCAGAAATTTGCCAGGTCCCGGGTGACCTGCATGGGACGTGATGCCGGGGACAGCAGGTGCAGCATTACCGGCACCTTTCCCCCTGCTATGGCCGGTGTATCAACGGCGCCGAACATCTCCTGGAGGCGCACCGCCAGAACCGGAATATCGCCCGCAGAATAATCAATTGGAATTCTGGAACCGCTGGGCACGATTATATGGGTAGGGGCCAGGGCATCCAGACATTTTTGCTGCTGCCATGTCAAAAGGCCTGAAAGCGCTCCTTTCAGGTCAATGCGCTGCAGATGTTCTTTCCGGGACATGCCGGTCAAAAATGGTGCCAGCCACTCTTCGAGGGTGCCTGCAAGGCCCTGGTCCGAAACATCGGGCCACTTGTCGGAAGGTGCAAAACGATGTACAAACAGAACCCGAGCCTGCCATGCCTTGTGTTTCTTATTCCAAGGCAGAATATTGATGCCCGTCATCCGGATTCCATCGAGCAGGGCCGCGGTGACCCGGGCCGGATCAGGATCAGGCAGGGCTTTATCGCTTATAGCCAGGTGGTCCAGCAGGTGCTGCCGGCGGGACACAACCATCCGGCGGCGTGCATCCCAGTATATCTTTTCCACCTTTCTGATCTGATCTGCAAACCTTTGTTCAATCTCTTCCCGGCCAAAGGGAGCCGCCAGATAAATGCGTGCATTCTGCTGATTTCCGTCCAGATCCGGTACCACCAGATACTCTTCCACGCCAAGGGGCTGGGGTTCGCTGAAAAAAGCCCCGCGCCCGTTGGCCAGCAGATAATGCCCGCTGTTTTCTTTGCGCTGCCCGGCAATCCTGTCCGGATAGGCATAGGCAAGTAACATACCGGTTTTATTTAACGAACCTGCCGTGTGGCTGATACCCATCCTTTTTTCCAGGTGATGCACCCGCTTCAGGATTCGTCGGCAGGCATTTACATCCACCTGCATTCCGGGCAGGCCTGAAAATCTGTTTTTCTCCACGGCCTGCAACACCTCCAGCCGCAGACGCAGGTCCGCATCCCGATTGCCGGGCCGGGCATGAATAATATCGCGCTCTTCCAGCAAAACCGCCATACGGCAGGCCAGGGGACCGGCCTTTGCCTGCCGACCCTTTAAAATCATGTGGGCCAGCCGCGGGTGCATGCCCAGATCCGCCATCTTTCGGCCATGGGGCGTTACCTGCCCCTTTTCATCCAAAACCTCAAGGCGCCTGAGAAGCTGCCGGGCCGTTGCAAAAGCAGCGGCCGGCGGCACATCGAGCCAGGCCAGCGCATCAGGCCTGTCAAGACCCCAGACCGCCAGCTCAAGGGCCAGCGGGCAAAGATCGGCCTCTATGATTTCAGGTGTATTATAGGGTAGCAGGCTATCATGACTCTCTTTTGGCCACAGGCGATAGCAAACCCCCGGCTCAAGGCGCCCGGCCCTTCCGCGGCGCTGATCAGCCGAGGCCCGGGACACGGCAATGGTTTTCAGCCGGGTCATGGCACTACGCACATCAAAGCGCGGCACCCGCATTTGCCCGGCATCCACCACCACACGGATACCTTCTATGGTCAGGCTGGTTTCGGCAATGGATGTTGCCAGTACGACTTTGCGCATTCCCGGTCCGCAGGGATCGATGGCCTGGTCCTGGTCCCTGCGCGAAAGAACGCCGAAAAGCGGTGCCAGGATGATGTTTTCTCCCGGGTCGGTCCCGGCAAGCAGATTATTCACTCGTCGGATTTCTGGGGCCCCGGGCAGAAAAACCAGAATGCTGCCGGTCTCGCGCGACAGGGCACGCAACACTGCCGCCGCTGTATTCTGCTCAAGAGTACGGCCGGGAGATGGGGGCAGATACTCGGTTTTCACAGGATAACCGCGTCCTTTGGCCGTTATCACCGGAACCCGACCCAGCAACCTGGCCACGGGACCCGTTGCCATGGTGGCCGACATCACCAGTATCCGAAGGTCGGTACGTACCTCTTTTTGCACATCCAGGCAAAGGGCCAGCCCCACATCGGCCTGCAGGTTTCGCTCGTGGAATTCGTCAAAGATGACCAGGCCCACCCCTTCCAGGAAGGGGTCCCGCTGCAACCGCCGGGTGAGGATTCCTTCGGTAACCACCTCTATGCGCGTATCCGGGCCCACGTAGCTGTCCATGCGGACACGGTAGCCCACGGTCCGACCCACTGCCTGACCCAGCAGGTGTGCCATTCTCCGGGCTGCGGCCCGCGTGGCCAGGCGCCGGGGTTCCAGCATGATAATGCTTTTTCCCTCCAGCCACGGCGCATTCAAAAGCGCCAGAGGAACCATGGTGGTTTTGCCGGCCCCGGGTGGCGCCTGCAGAACAGCACTGGTGCCTGTTGCCAGGGTCTGATTTATTTCCGGCAGCACCGGTTCGATGGGAAGGATTTGCATAGTATATCACACGGCGGAGTAAAGCGATTCCTCAGCCGGCCGGCCGTCGTGCCGGTCGGCCCGGGAAGAAAAAAACAATGACCAGAATCAGCACCGGTAAAAACGATACGTAAAACAGGACCTCCCTGATGGAAAAAATATCCGCCAGCTTTCCCACCACCGGTGTCAGAATACCGCCCAGCCCATAGGCAAACCCCATCATCAGGCTTGATACCATGGCTCTCCCCTTAGGGACCAGCTCCTGGGCCATGACCACCCCCAGAGGCATTGCAGCCAGCAGAAAAAAGCCCGCCAGAAAAACACCCGGATAAATCCATTTTCCGGTAAGATTCAAAAACAAAAAAAGAATCGGGGTCATCAGGGCAAAATTGACAATAAAGACCGGCTTATATCCGATTTTATCGCCGATATATCCGCCCAGAAGGCCGCTTACAGCGCCGGCCACTGTAAACAGGGCCACCATGGTACCGATGGATATCAGTGAATATCCCTGGCGGGCATAATATACCGGTAAGAATGTTAAAAAGGACTGGCTGATAAGGGCCCGCAGCACCATCACCAGCCAGATCAGAAATATGGGCTTCCAGACCGGCCCGATGGTCTCCCTGAGGGAACCGATGAACCCGAGCTTCTTGAGGCCTTCTCCCTGGGGCATGGGAACCATCCGGTACAAAAAAAGCATGAAAACAAGGCCAAGCATCATGGTCACCGGGGTTGCCTCAAGACCATAGGAGGCGACAAACCAGGTAATAAACAGCGGCCCCACGGCAAATGACAGGGTTCCGCCCATATTAAAAATCGACATGGCAACGCCCATATGATTACGGGCATACAACGTCACCATGCCGGCCACCGAGGGATGAAACATGGATGATCCGACAGCGCCCAGTGCCGTAAAGAGCAGCAGCATCCAGAAGCAGGGCGCAATGCCGGTTAAGGGGATAAAAACAATGGGCAGCAGCAACCCGCCCAGGATAAAAAACCGCGTCTGGTATCGATCGGCCAGGTATCCCACCGAGGGCTGGACAATAAAGGCCAGAAAGCGGCTTAGCCCTGCAATAAGACCGATCTGGGTCATTGTAAGCCCTAGTTTTTCCACAAACACGGGAAATAAGGGGCTGGTAAAGGAACTGTAAAAATCGCCGGTAAAATGGATCAACGTGAGGGCCAGGATCACTCTTACATTGGCGGATTCAAAAATTTTCAATATGATGTGACCTTGTTGGTTTTTACGGATTAAACTCAAGGCGAAAATGATAGGTCACGCGCAGGGGATAGTCAAGAATAAGATAGGGGGAAAAGTTCGGGGGCTCGATGGAAATTTATTATAATAGAATGTCGAACAGGGAATAATGAATGCCGGTACGTGTTCTCGGTTGACAGTTATCGGTTCACGGTTGAAAAAACTGTAACCTGTGAACCGATAACCGTGAACGATTACAGAATATGAGCCAGAAACTGCTGGCTTCGTTTCTCTTTGGGGTTGGTGAATATCTCCCCGGGCGGCCCATTTTCTATCCAGTTGCCTCCGTCCATTATGAACACCCTGGTGGATACATCGCGGGCAAAATGCATCTCGTGGGTCACTGCGATAATTGTCATACCCTCTTCGGCGAGCCGCTCCATAACATCCACCACCTCGCCTACAAGCTCGGGGTCCAGGGCCGATGTGGGCTCATCAAACAGCATGATCTTGGGTTTCATGGCAAGGCTGCGGGCAATCGCCACGCGTTGCTGCTGGCCGCCCGAAAGGCGCGCCGGGTATTCATCGCGTTTATCGGAAAGGCCAACCCACTCAAGCAGTTCCTCTGCATAGGGGATCGCCTCTTTTTTTGACTGGCCCAGCACCGTCACGGGCCCCTCGATTACATTTGCGATGGCGGTCATGTGGGGAAAGAGGTTAAAAGCCTGAAAACACATCCCGGTCTTTTTGCGGATATCAAGGATCTTGGCAGCGTGATCGCTGGACTTTTCACCGGCCTTGATGGCAACACCATCCACCTCGATGGTCCCTGCGGTGGGCTCTTCCAAAAAATTGATACAGCGCAACAGGGTACTTTTCCCCGATCCTGAAGGGCCCAGAATCGTTACGACCTCACCTGTATGCACATCCAGATCAATCCCGGCCAGCACGTGAAGATCCCGGCCAAAAACCTTGTGAAGATTTCTAATCTTAATCATACCTTTGTCGTCGCTCATCCGTGTTCCCCCCTTTCTCCCCGGGCCATGTGTTTTTCGATCCTCTCCTGTATGGTCTGCAGGATGATACACATCACCCAGTAGATCATCGCCACCAGAACCAGCATCTCCAGGGACTGAAAATATCGTCTACCGATTTTTATGGCCCGGAAGCTGAGCTCCCAGACCCCCATCAGAGAAACCAGTGAAGAGTCCTTGACCATGGCGATAAATTCATTGGAGACCGGCGGAATAATGACCCGCAGGGCCTGGGGGAAGATGACCCTGCGCATTGCCTGGCCGTCGGTCATGCCCAGGGCTTTGGCAGCCTCGTTCTGGCCGATCTTGATCGATTGAATTCCGGCTCGTACGGTTTCGGTCATATAGGCACCGTAGCACACGGCAAGGGCCATGATACCGGCCGGTATGGCGGGCAGGGTGAGGTATTTCTGGATCCCGGTAAAGCCAAGATTCTGGAGCGCACCACCGATCTGGGGGAGCGCCAGGTACCACATGTAAACCTGTACCAGCAGCGGTGTACCCCGAATCAAAGACACATAAAGGGTAGCCATGCCGTTTAAGATCGGGTTGCGCGAAAGTCTTCCAAGGGCACCGAGGACTGAAAAGATACATGCCAGGCTTATCGCACAAACCGAGACCAGCAGTGTGAACCCGAGTCCCGTAAGGATAAATCCCAGCCATTTGCCCATGAATTTAAAATCAAGCCCAAGCACTACGAGGCTGCCGATAAGCAGCCCCACCATAACCGCAAGGGAAATTTTTAAATTGATACTGAAGTTCCTGCGCCTGGCATCTATGCGCTTCATCACCTCAAGCGCTTCGGATGGAATTCCTCTCTCCGCAACACTGTTGAGTTGGTCCATTTCGCCTCCAAACTGAATACCGTTTATAGAATCACAATTTGCATATGGCCACGCCGGCCAAGGTTCTGTCCTGTGCTTAACGCCAATAGTTGCTGGGTAAACAACGAAAAGACAAATTCGCACCGGCCGGCCGAAATATTTCCCAAATCAAATTCCGGTTTCCCGCAAGGCATAAAGCCACAGAGGGAAGCCGGAGATCACATAAATACTATAGCTCGGGAATGAGGCTCACGCCGTAAAACTGCATGGAGAGCTCCACCAGTTTTCCGTCTTTGTACATGGAAGTGAGGATCTGGTTCAGTTTTGCCAGCAAAGACTCACTATTGAGTCGGCTCTTGTCAAGGGCAACGCTCAGATGCTCATAATAGACTGGATCACCCAGCATCTTAATGGGACAACCGCCGCCGCAACCTGATTTTATGGCTTGAAAAATGGTCGGCTTGGCAGTGAGCAATGCGTCAATCCGGACACCATCGCCCAGGGCCAGATCTTCTATAGCGTTTGCATCTGTCGGATAGGTAGTGATTTTTCTCGCATTCCAATCCTGATACTTCATCTCGACGCCCACAAGCTCAAGGTCTCTAGCAAGATATCGGTCATAGGTGGTTTCGGTTGCTACACCGATGTGCTTACCGGCCAGATCCTTGAGGCTTTTTATCGTGGTGTTATCCTTGTGAACAGCAAACTGGGCGGGTGTGCTGTAGTACGGTATGGTGAAATAAAGTGCATTCATGCGTTCCTTGGTGGGGGTCATGGAGCCGATGGAGATATCCCAGCGTTTACCCCACTTGCCGGCAGTGATAAGATCCCAGTCCGGCGTTACGAATTTAACTTTTACACCCAGACGTTTGCCAACTTCCTTGGCCACGCTGATATCAAAACCTTCCAGTTCGCCCTTGTCGTTGAGATAACTCTGGGGGGCATAATTAGCATCTGTGGAGACCTTCATTACCCCGGCCGCCATGATCTCATCCAGAACCGAGCCTGCAAAAGCACTGCCGGCGCCAACGAACACAAAACTGACGATCAACAATCCCAAAAATAAGAATTTTTTCATTTAACATCTCCTTATGATAGAAAATTAATAAAAAACCCCATTCAATTTTTTCGGCTTGACTATAATATATTAAGTAGCTTGAACTTACAACCACTAATTTATTTTTTTTAAACACCATCAAAAGCAATCCGGAAAGTGTACAAAACTCTCTGAAAAATCAGTTAGCTGACGACCGGCTTCACTTGCCCCGGGCTGCCCTTGCAGTTGCTGAATATTGCCGGGTTTAAGGTATGCACGCGATCACCAAATTGATTCTCCGGATACCTCTTTTCCCTTGGAAAGAAGTGGAATTATCGTCTGCGTTCTCATAACCCCTTTGATCTGCCGAATGTAATCGGTAACATACTCGCCGATTATCTCGGAATCCGAACTTAAAAAATTACGTGTCAGGACGATTTTTACAATGATATCGATCTCGCCCGGCACTGCATGGACTTCCCGCACCTCCTTTAATGCAAACAGTTTATCTATAATACGATTTTCATCCTTGCCGATTTCTACATTTATGAAAATAAAAGCCGTTACTCCGAGCTGCATCTCGGGGAATTCCATTTTTTTTATAGTCGCCATTTTCTCTCGAAACTCCTCCATGTTTTGGGGAATCAGGTTATCAATCAGGGAACTGTATTTGTGTTTACGATCTCCTTCCCATTGATGAAACGATATATACAAATAGAGATCCGAAACCGTGCGTCTTGGAAAGGCTTCGAGTAGTCGGCTTTTTCTAACGATTTCGCCCAGCGGGCGATAAATGGTCTTATACCAGTTAAGAGCCGCCGTATAAAATGAGACCTCTTTGTCCGTATTTTTCTGTAAATAAACCTGATGCTTTGTAATCTGTTTTACAAGGTATTCATACTGACCGATTTCCGTAAGCGTGATGGTATCCGGGAGCCCGGTCTTTTCACAAAACTCGACTCTTTCGCGATACAGGATGTTCTGCAGCGTATTTTTAGACGGCAGAAACTCAACAACACCGGCATTAATATCAGGCCTCCCAAGAGCCTTGGCAGCCGATACGCGATGATTGCCGTCCACGACATAGTACTCGTCCTTGATCTTAAACACATTGATCGGCCCCAGGGCTTTGCCCTGCCGCATGGCCTCCTTCACGTGAAGAAACCTTTCAGACGACAGGGTCTTTTTCAGGCGGAAACGGCTGTCAAAATCATGGTATCGCCCGACGCTGCCGACAATTTTGCCCAAAGGCACCATCCGAACACCGATCTTGCGGCTGTCAAAAGCCTGCTCCTTTTGCTGAATTTCCCTGAAATTTTTTACCGTATCTTCTTCCAGATTTTTTTTTATGGACCGTTTGGCTCTTTTGAAAAAACTCATCTTTTCGGAAAACTCGTTTTTTTCGATTTCAAACAAATAATAGCCGCAGGTATTGATAACTTTTGTCTGGTTTACAAGCGTTATCCGATGCGCAGGGTCATCAAAACGACTATGAATATGCCCATGTAGAAAATAGCGGGGAGAATACCGGTCGATAAGCTGTCGAAAACATTTAAATCCCCTGTGACATCGATCTTCGGCATCACGAATATAGCGCGGCGGTGCATGGGTAATAATAATATCAACGCCTTTGTTCCGCCAGATTTTCCATCGCAGACCCCGGATCAGTTTTCTCATCTGAGGCTCGGTATACTGATTGGGACCGCCATTATACCATCTGGACCCCTCAAGCCCCAGTATCTTTACCCCGCCAAACCGCTTCAGTCGGCAATGCATATCAATACACCCCATCGGGGGTTTTGAATCATATCGGATATCATGATTTCCACGGACATAGCACAAGGGCACCTGAAAGGCGGCCATTAAAAAGGAAAGATACTCCGGGGGCAAATCTCCGCAGGATATAATTAAATCCGGGCGCGGAAATTTATGAGGCTCGATTTTGGGGTAAAGTGTTTTTTCAATGCTGTCTGAAACCACCAGTATTTTCATTAAGCCGCCGCTGTTGCACGCTCCGTTCGCTTTGTGCGACGGAGTAAAGCATCCTGATGGAAAATAGCATGAATTAAATCAAATGGCCATAAAAAACCACCGCAATTTCAAGAGGCAGGCAGATTACACATATTCCAAGGTTATTCTATCAATCTTAACAAAAAGACAGAGCGGAGCGATACAACAAGTTTTCAATTCTAACTATTCAATCCGGTTCCGATTCCGGATTAAATACCCAGATCGCGTTTAAAAAGATCCACCGAGCGGATATTGATCCCCAGAACCTCTGCGATCCTGTATTTGGCGCGAATTCCCCTTGGACTTCCGGCAATGGCGGTGACGGTGCCGATTTTCAGGTCGGCCCTGATTTCCCGCATCACCTCCTCGTCGGTCAGATCCGGGACATCTATACCCAGTTTATCCGCTACATATGTTTTGGCTGCATTGATTTTCATTTTGCGGGTCATCTGCATCCAGGCCACCAGATCTCCGGCGGTCCGTATGCCTCCCATGCATGAAGCCATTATATGCGCGTTGTGCATCCCCATGGGGTCGCCGACGCCAATCTACAACCCGTCGGCCTTTCCGATCTGGACCAGGGCTTTTGAAACCCGGGTAACGGCATCAATGGGCGGTTGTTCCATCATGGGTATGCCGCAGACGCCCATGCCCACGTTGGCATGAATCGGGATATCTGACGCACTCGTCGCCGCTTTGAGAAACGTCACGGCCCTGGCCAGGTTCCAGGCAACGGATTCACTGGTGCTGGTATTGATGGCCAGCCCGAATATATCGGCACCCGCGGCCTCCACCACCTTGACCTGCTCCTGGGGATAAAGTCCGGCCAGACGTTTGCCGTCAAAAATTACCTCTCCGTGCATTCCCAAAATAAATTCGCCGGAAGCTCCCATGAGAATCGGCAAGTCGGGGGCCGCCTTTTTGAGTTCCTCCACCGCCTGGAGGGCCGCCAGAAAGTCGGCATCGCCGGCGGAACCGCAGGTATCGAAGTTAAGCCCCTCCAGACCCACGTCCGCCAGCCTTTTGCCGATAAAGACAAGATCGTCTTTTAAATACTCGGCCGCCTGTTCCTGAGATTCACGGGCTTCTGTTATTTTTCCCAGCGGAAGAAGCTCGCCCGGGTTGGGGCAGGGGCCGTCAGGCTGAGAGTATAGCCCAAGATTGGGCTGGGCTCCGTAAAAAAACGGGGCCGTTGTGACCATGGATGTGTTATAATACTCACCGGTCTCAAAGTTTATGATAGGTTTCACGGGTTTGAAGCTGTAATCGCTGTGGCCCATGGAGGTGGAATCGGCTCCGCAGGCCCGCTCATACGTCAAAATGGCCTGCTGCCGGCTTAAGGGTATGCCGACACCTCCGCCGTCCTGTCCGGAATAAAAACTCATGGTGCAGCCGTCGTCACTTACGATGACTTCCTCACCGGGAGATACGCTGACAATCCTGGATGGATCGGCAATGATGTTGAAAAGCTGCTCTCTTTCCGCATCGCTGATTACCGGAATACCACCCCTGTCGGCCGCATCGGCGGTGCCCTCTTCTATATCCGCTTTAATATCGGAAGCCGCCATCCAGAGGCGTTCGCCATCTCCCATTCGGGTTAAAATTTGTTTGCTCATATACAATCCTTACGTTTTACTTACTGAAATCGCCATTTCCGCCTCTGTTTCTTCCACGATGGAACGAATTTTTGCCAGTACATCGTCCGGTACCGGCAGCGGAGTGTGGTTTTCCAGTATATATTTTACTTTTTCCATGGCCCGCTGGTGGGCCGTACTAGCTCCGGCATTTTCCCAGACCTCCCGGGATTTACGATCGATCAGTTCCGGACGGGACTGACTTCGCATTCCCTTAAAGGTATGTTCGTGGGTGAGAAATTCACCCGCGGGCCCTACCTCCTTGATGACATCCAGGGCAATGGTATCATCATTGACCGGAATGCCCTGCACCGTGTGTTTGATCATGCGGGCAAACTCGCAATCTAAGACCAGTTGGCCATAATCAAAGGTGATGCCGCTTTCGACCATGCCCAGACCGTAAATCATATTGGCGCCTGCCAATGCGGGTATCAGTCCGGTAAGGGTCTTTTCGTGGCCCATCTGGCTATCGGAAATTTTACCGTCGCCCTACCCGCCGGCAACATAGCTCGGCAGGGCGTAATAACGGGCCAGACGCGCAACGGCGCCGCTGATCAGGGCGCACTCGGGGGTTCCCACAGTGGCTGCGGCAAGTTTCAGGTCCATTGCGGTTGTGGAACTGCCGTAAATAACCGGGGCTCCTTTTCGGGTCAACTGGGAAAGGGTGAGGCCGCCCAATATTTCGGCATTATGCGTGACCAGTGATCCGGCCAGTGTAACCGGTGCGGTTCCTCCGGCCATGGCCATGGACAGGATGTTGCACACCACATTGTTTTTGGCCGACTCCATAATAATTTCGCAACAATCCCCGATCAGTTGCAAAGGGCTTACCGGGCAGGTAGTAAAGGAGACCAGGGGTCTTTTTTTGAGATTTTTCATTCCTCCGGCAATGGCAGCAGCCATCTCTATGATTTTATTCAGCAGCTTTCCGTTGCCCGGGCCAAATGCGCAATGCTTGCTGGTGTTGGTCAGATACACCTCTGCGTTATGCAGCGGTACGCTGTCCTGATTGACATCATGGGCGCCCAGGGCTTTTTCGCAAAAATCGATCTCGTCCAGATAATCAATGACCCGGGCGCTGTCGATGAGGTCTTTTTTCATGGGTGGTCGATTTTCACCGGTGTAAGGATCGTTGATCATCACCCCTTCACTGAAATTGGTAAAGTGGACCCTGTTGCTTTCCAGCACGATATCGTGTTTGGGATCGCGTCCATACAGAATCACCTTGGAGGGGGCCGAGCGGATGGCATCCTCCACGATATAGGGAGGGATTTTTACGATTTTTCTATCCCGATCCACCTGGGCGCCATTATCGGCAAAACAATCCAGGGCATTGTCCTCTTCGATAAAAATACCGGTGGTTGCCAGCAGTTCTATGGTTGCCAGATGGATTTCGTCGAGTTCGTCATCGGTTAGAATATTAAGACTCAATCCCCCGTTTAAATTTTTCCCCGCATGTAAACTTCGTTTCATAAATCAGAGACCTAACCCGGACAAGCCGGAATTAAATTGACAATTGAATAGATCGGGCGAACACAGGGTTCGCCCCTTTTTTAACATAAAAACACCAAATTATGGACTTAAATATTCTTTTAAATATTCATAGTCCGGTGCCAGTTTCCCGTTATAGACAACCACTGCCTTTTTAATCTCCGGACAAAGACCGGAATCTTCAAGGGATGTGTGGTAATCAGCCGTTATTATATTGGGCACAAAGGGCTTGAGCTGGTTGCTGAAAAACGTGGAAGAATCATTGGGCAGTTCACAGGGCAGGTTATCCACGGCCAGCAGAACGATGCCGTTTCCCCTGTGGCCGTCGATAGTGGTACGGGTGATCGGGTCGCACAGGTAGGCCGGCATCTGGGTTTCAGTGGCTCTCACCGTACATTCCACAGCGCCGTTGACATCGCAGCTTATGTCGGCGATGCCGCAAAGCCTGGGCTGCTTCTTTTCTTTGTAAATTTCTTCAAGGGCATCCCAGGTGACAAACCTCGGGCAGCTATCTTCCCAGTAAACCGCATTGATCAGGATGGAAATATAGGGCAGAAATCTGTCAAAACGACTTTGATATTTTTCCGGATACCGATAGTAATCATTCAGATCAAAAGGTGTGTTATCTTTACGGCAGACAAGGTCTTTCTCCTTGAAAATCGTCATATATACGGTTTTATTATTGACCCCGTCTTTGTCCGCCAGGTGTTTTAATGCATCGGGTTCAATCTTTTCAACCGGTAGGCAATCAAGGATCTGCCGGGCACCGCCCGATACGTTTCCATATCCCATAATACCGATGACCATGGGGCTCAAAGCTTCGGGAAACCCTTTGGTTCTGATCCGGTCACCGATTGTTTTCAAATGCGAACGGGCCTCTTCCACGGAAGTGTACTGATGTGCCCTGCGGCACTCGCGAAACGGGGTGTCATGGCCGTGGTGTTCCCAGTACTCCCCCATAAGGGAAAGGATATCGATGGTGCCGGCATCGCCGGCATACCGGCCAAAATAAATCAGACGGCGGTTTTTATCGTCAATTATTTTTTCATAATCAATAAGGGTCGATCCGCTGGAAATAATTTTTTTCAAAAGCGGCATGCCCGACTTCTGGCCCTTTATGGTGTGCGAGAAAAAGAGATAGGTTTTACCGTCAAGAATTTTTTCCTCGGGAATCTCCTTGACGCCAAAAATAACATCACCGGCATCCATGCCCCGGCAGGAAACGGCACCGGCAGCTTCATAGTCACGGGCCTTGAAAAAGCGTTTGTCCGATTGTTCAACAAACGCGGCAGCATGGGTCTGTTGAACAATTTCCTGCAAATCAGCAGGAACGATGGGTGCCCGGCGCTCCCAGATATTTTTGTCTTCGGCCCGAATCAGTAATTTTTTCATTATAATAGCTCCCTTTTTGTTTAGAAACCTTTAGCTTGATTTTAACTTTGGCCACCGCAATTTTTAAAATGGCTGAAGTTAGAACCAACCCTGAAACATTTTCCCCTGATGTTTTCCCGATCTGTCCGGATCAGGTATTTGTCGGATCGGTCAGATCGGTTTTACGTTCCGTAAAAGCTATATTCAGGGTTTTCAGCTCGGCCAGCACCGGTTCGTAAATTTCCGGCAACACTGGAATATGAACGCCGGCCAGATTAATCTTTCCCTCTGCGATCAGTTTTGTGGCAATGGCCACCGGCAGGCCCACCGTGCGGGACATGGATGTGTCGCCGCCCGGGATACCCGTATCGATCAGGGTCGATGTGATCATCTCTTTTTTGTGGTCCGGATACTCCACCATAAATTCATGGTGCTGAATCAAGAGGTCTTTTTCACCCTCGTGGTAAATCAGCTTGTTCTGCAGGGTATGGGCAAACATATCAAATACACTGCAGGTACCGATATCGAGTATTGTATCGTCAAAAAGGCCGAGCCACTCGAGTTTTTTGATTGTCAATGCGAATTCGGGAATTTTGAGGTAGGCGGCCACCCCTTTTTTCAAATCCGGGCCATCGCTGTTGATAATATTGGCAATGACCTGGCGGGGGGTTATCTCGGAAAAATCGAATTTCATTTTGCGATTGAGCATGCCCAGTTTTTTCAAAAAATCCCAGGTTTCGCAATAGCCGATATTGCGCAGGGTACCCCGGTACATATTGGCGGCCGACTGGATACCATATATTTCCCTGTACGGTACTGCATCACGGTTTACATATGCTTCAAATACACCGGCGCCGGGGATATCCACAAGCCAGTAATGCTCGAACAACAGGCTGCCGGGTACCTCGACAACCTGCCCGTCTTTCAGGTACCGCCCGTCATTGGTAGCCGCAAGCATGGCCCCTTCCGGGCTCCAGGAAAATTTATAACCCAGTGGGTTGTTGTTGTTTTCCAGAGCCGGCAGTCCTCCGCAGTATGAATGAAAGCCGGTAATATTACCGCCGGCATTGTTGAGCCGATTGATAATCTGCATGGCGGACATATGGTCCAGGCCGGGGTCAACACCGATTTCATTGAGAAAAATCAATCCTTTTTGTTTTGCAAGCGGGTCCATTGCCCGCATTTCATCCTTGACGTAGGAGGCGGTCACCAGGTGTTTGCCGTATTCAAGGCATAGTTTGGCGATTTGTGGATGAAATACCCAGGGCAAAAGGCTGATGACGATATCAACACGGCCAATCGTCTCCTTTAGAAGCTCCCGGTTGTTGATATCCAGTTCAAGTGCGGTGCCCGAAGGGTGATTTAAGACAAGTGACTCCGCCTTTGTGAAAACCTGATCTGCAACGATAACTTTCATCGTGGGCTGGTCAAGCAGATAGTGAACAAGGGGCTTGGCAACCAGTCCGGCACCGAGCACAAGTATTGTTTTCATAATTCCTCCCCGATCCATGAGAAAGGATCATTTTAATTGTTTGGAAATAAACGCTTCTCCCAGATCCATGATATGCGCGTAATCTGCGGGAGCGTCGATGTTTTCGAGCAACTGCTCCGTGTAGGTTCTCAACAGGTCTACTGCTTTGGGTGATCCTTTAGACTGCCAGTTTTCAAGACTCAGGCCCGGCCAGATTTCATTGCTGTAATCGATCTTACGATACAGCTTGCAGGTCAGGTCCGACAGGAGATAGTTGCCTCCGGAACCAGTGGTTACAACATCCTCCATGCCCACCGATGGGTCATCCAGGGTGAAGCCTTGTGAAAAGAGACGCGCCTGACGGATAACCTGATCGGCGTAAACCACCAGTGTCGGAGAAAAGGCAAGGGAATCAAAGTTGCCCCCCACAAAGGGGGCCAGCCCCACTGTGCCCATACAGCCGGTTAAATGGTTCATCCACTGGGTACCGCCGGCCAGCAAATCAGGTCCCCAGCCGGAGCCGCTGCCGGAAGTGCCGGAATGGGGCAAATCATAATGAGCCAACATTTCCGCGCAGGCCAGATTCAGCAATATGGTATGGGGGGTATAGATGGTCAGCATGTTTTTCATATCAAAGCCGGCGGGCAGGCTGCCGAGAATTACCGCTGTGCCTTCTTTTACCAATTGGCTAAACACCAGTCCGGCCAGCAGTTCTGCATTCAAAACCACAAGGGTGCCGGCCGGTGTTATGGGCGCAGTTGCGCCCGACATTCCGTAATTATTGTATATCAGAGGCAGTCCGCGCCGGATGCATGCAATCATTTTTTCGGACGTTTCCGGATTCAACACCAGCGGGGTAATCGGATTGAAATAGGGAATAAAACAGGGGCGGCTGCGAAGATCCCCGGTCAGATGCTCGATCAGATCCAGCACGGTATCAAACAACCGGTGTTCGGATACCAGAAGAACCAGTGGTTTGATCGTGTTGGCCACCATTTCAAGGGTTGCGTACAGATCGGCAGTATGTGACGGAAGATCCTGAATGATTCCAGGGGTTGATACGATATCGAAACTATGAAGTGCCTCTCCCAGCCTTACTGCGGATTGCAGATGTTTTCTGGAAAAAGGCTCCACCGCATCTGTCTGCACATCCTGGTAGTAGAGGTTTGTGACCCCAATGCCGAAGCGGGTCTTATTTTGGGCGCTGTTGCCCAGCTGAAAGACAAATTTTCCTTTACGGTCATGAATATTGATTGTGGACGGAGCGGCCGTTATGGCCCACTCCACAATTTCGGGCGGAATAAAAACCTGCCTGTCTTTGATTTTACATCCATTTTTGACAAACAGGCTCCGGGTCTGCTTTGAATCCACCCTGATTCCAACGGTAGAGAGGATGTGTAGGGAATATTTGTGAATCCGGGCGATTTGTTCCGGATCCAAAATGGTTATTTTCGGTCTGACATTACTCATAGTATAGCTCCGGGAAAATACTACCGCTCAACATTTTTTACCCCAAAGGGCTTAGTGGTAGGGGTTTAAGAACTGTTGCTACCAAGAGGACAACACATACCAACCATTGCAGGAAGTGTCAAGGGTTTTTATAGAAGCGGCACTTTTGGGATTTCAGGGAATTGTGGTGTAACTTATTAATAACATCCTGTCGGATCCACCTTCAGAAACATAGCAATCGGGTTGCGTATTAATGGTCCTGCATATCCCTTCCGTTTATATTTTCAAATTATTATAGTGTTTTTAACGGCATTGAGAGGCAGGGCGTGTCGTTTGGCCCGACGGCTATGGGGAGGGGAATACAAAATAAGCATGCGATTAAAGGGTGTTGCTATGCCCTTTAATCGCACAATCATTCTGGATACGGATACTTGAGAGTTGTCCGGTTTATCCTTTTATGCCGGAAATATAATGCTCTGCAGAAAATGCTGCAATGGCGGCATCGCCAACGGATGTGGCGATTTGACGCAGCGGTGTATTACGCACGTCCCCGGCCGCAAAAACACCGGGTACCGATGTTTCCATTTTTGCATCGGCGATAATAAAACCGCCTTTATCGATTTGAACAGCATCTTTTACAAAACTAGTGTTGGGCTTTATGCCGACCCAGATGAAGCAGCCGTCCACGGAAAGGTCTTTTTCTGCACCGCTTTTGACATTTTTCAGACCCACTTTTTCGACATTGAAAAATCCACTGATACCGGTTAAAACCGTATCCCATAAAATTTCTACTTTATCGTTGGCAAGAACCCTCTCCCTGAGAATACCCGTGGCCCGCAACTCGTCACGGCGGTGAATTAAATATACTTTTTTGGCAAATTTTGTAAGGTACAGACTTTCCTGAACGGCAGTCTCGCCCCCGCCCACCGCAGCAACAATCCGGTCTTTATAAAAGGGTCCGTCACAGGTTGCACAGGTGGACAGGCCCTTGCCGTAAAACTTCTCTTCTCCTGGAACACCGAGTCTACTGGGAGAGGCCCCGGTGGCAATTATAAGCGCATGGGTTGTAATTGTTTTGTCTCCGAGGACGATTTTTTTTACCGGTTGTGACAAATCAAGAGCCGTCACCTCATCACTTTCTATCTTCAAGCCGAATCGCTCAGCCTGTTGTTGAATTTTCTGTGTCAGGTCGACCCCGGTAAGGCCCTCGGGAAAACCCGGGTAGTTTTCGATCCAGTCGGTTACCAGTATCTGTCCACCGGGAACCAATTTTTCGATAAGGATTACATTTAATCTGGCCCGGGCCGCATAAATGCCCGCAGTCATGCCGGCAGGACCCCCGCCGATAATTACAAGATCATAATCGGGTGTTACCATAATTTACTCCTGAATGTATGTTGGTTTATAGATTTATTGCTTGAGATGCCGGCGGGCCTTATTTGTTGGCCTGTTTCCGGACTGCTTTTGCAAACAGTAATGCCATGGCAAACTTGTTTTTGCAAGAAACAATGGTACGCCATCGCACAGTATTATAAGACACCGGTTATTCAAAAAACGTGCCAACAATAACTTTCTAAAAATCACGAACATTGGGGAAATTCGTGGCTGCTGCCGATATTGGAAAACAATACCCGGATAAATCGGCGCTGTTGAAAAGGCGTACGCCGCCAATAACAAAGTACAAGCACCAAATGATAAACAAATTCCAAATCTCAAAAAAAATCAACCGCCATGTGATTAACCCCATATAGTCTTGAATTGGTGTGCATTTTGATTTCTCCCTGTTTTGGATTTTGGAATTTTAATCCTTGAGATTTGATTGGAAGTTGTCTTTTTACGCCCCCGTTGCTGCAGATAGGTGTGAAACCAAACGTAACTTTTAAAAAAGTAACGTTTGGTAACGCAATTTTCACCCCTTCAAAAATCTTTCCCCATAACAATATATTGACAGACGATTTCGGCATACATATTGTATCCATATAACACTTGAAACTGACTACTTTACGCTGAATTCCAGTGTTGATTTACCGGTGCCCTGTTTATATCACTAAACCCCTGTTTCGCGACCCAGGGGGGGGATGAGGATAAAAAATTAAGGACAACCTGCTTTTTTACAAGTATTGTCAATTTTAAAGGAGCATAAAATGACCAAAGCAAAAATTAATGCGGGGATATGCGGCTTTAATACAACTGTTGAGGCCTCAATGAACGGTTCGGGATGTATGGTTCGTATCAAAAGCCAATGCAAGGCGATCCAGAAACTGGCGGAAAAACTGGACTATGTTGACCCGTTCCAGGAGATCACTTTCCGACACGATGGCCCCCTGACTCTTTCCATGGCGAAACAATATTGCTCACACACCGCCTGCCCCGTTCCGGTGGGCATTATCAAGGCGGTAGAGGTAGAGGCCGGACTCGCTTTGCCGGCGGAGGCCAGTATCAAACTTTTCAAGTCATAGAAAAAATGCACTTTCCGGCATCCTTCACCAAGGGTGTTGTGACATACAATAAGCGTCCCCGCAACTTACGGGGCCGCTTATTCAAGTAGTATCCATATTTTTTCACCGGGTTTGAGATTGCTGCCTTTGTCAAGATGGGGAATATCACTTCTTGTCCGCCCTTTTTTATAATACTTTTCAATAATTGATTGCAGCGTATCACCCCTCACCACGGAATAGCGCCAGAAAAAATGGCCATCTTTTCGCATTATAATTTTTTTGTATATTTTTGCGGCAGCATCCCTGTTTTTTAAAATATTAAGCGTAACACCCTTTCCAATATCATAGATGCCTACATGGGGATTATGCTCCAGCAAGACCGGATAATAGCTCCCTTTCCCATAATGTTTTTCTGCAATACCCCAAAGTGTATCCTCATCTACGGAATTATAGAGCCAGAAGATCGGCTCTTTCGGGTTTTCCTCTTTTTTTGCGGTTCCCTGCTTTTTTTCCGGGGTAGTCTCTTTTACATCCTGTGTGAGCGATCTTTTTTTCCATTTTTGCCCCTCGTCCTTTTTTTTACCAAAAACAACCTGGTCTGATATTTTTTTTAAACCGTTTTTTGACGCCGGCCCGACAGATTTTTCCTTCTCGGGGGGCTTTATTATAGTATCCTTTTCTACAACCGGTTCTATCTCATTCCGGGGGGATATCTCTTGTTGTACTGCAAGCGGCTTACTCTCTATTATTTGTTTTTTTTCCTTGGGTGAACTCGGAACAAGTAACTCAACCACTTCTTTCCGATACTCTTCTATTTTATGATATACCAAGTTTTTTTCCGCTAACCCTAATTTTTCAGAATCACTGCGGTTTAATAAAACAACCGCCAATACGATTAGAGCTGTAACCATGCCCAATATTACAAGTATGGATGATTTTTTCATAAACGATATGTCCTTTTCCAACTCTTCGCTGTTTCGATCTTGAATACTTTTTACCAAAATTTTACAAATTCACATTCGGTTATTTTTAAAACAACTCCATCTGAACCGGTTTTTTCTTTTTTTTATAGCTTTTTTTTTCGTACTCAATCAGATGCGGCTCAATATCTTCAATAAATGGAGATATGTGCCGGGGTATGGATCTTCCGTATATTCGGCGCTCTTTTACATAACTTAAATACAACTTTTGCATAGCGCGCGTCATTGCCACATAAAACAACCTTCTTTCCTCATCAATGTCATTTACTGCCCCGCTTTTTTCAAATGGGATGAAACCCTCTTCGCATCCGGCGATAAAAACAACTGGAAATTCGAGTCCCTTGGCGGCATGCATTGTCATCAGGGAAACTTTTTCAGCCTTGTCATCATAGCTGTCACTATCGGTCTGAAGGGCGATATCGCACAGAAAAGAAGCTGTTTTTTTACCATATTGTCCGGCGTTCGTTTTTATCATATGCACAATATCCTCAATTTCTCGATCGCTTTCGATAATAGCTCTGATTCCTGTGCTATTGATAATAAAATTCAATTTTTCTTCCACGTTTAAACTTTCCGAAGCTTTTTTAATTTTTATTGTTTTTTTTATAAAATCAGTAAGTTTCAATTGTGTTACAGTGTTCATTCCATCAATAGGCAGCCTTAATGCATGATGCATTCCCGCGTCCAGGTTAAACCGATTTTGGTAACACCAGGTTTTAAAAATATTCAGCGTTTTCTTTCCAAGCCCCATTTTTAAAACGGTAATAATTTTTTCAAAGTCGATAAAAGAGCCAACCGACGCTATAATTTTAAGATAGGAAATAAGCTCAGCAACACCGGATTTAGTGAATATGTTTTCGTGGGATACTATCTGGCAGGGAATACCGGCACTTTCAAGAACCTCCTTAAAAACCCCTCCCTGGGCAACGGTCCTGAATAAAACCGCAAAATCTGAAAAACTATATTCCTCATTTTTGATTTCATTATCAAGTTTACCGAAATCCATGGAATGAAAACCAATACCGCCGATCATTTTTTCAATATTTTTACCTACGGCCACCGCCTCGGCCTTTTCCGAAACACTTTCAAGGATAGTAATGGTCCTTATACCGGCTATATCAGAGTAAATTCCGGCCTGACCGTCGATTATCCGATGATTTTTAATTACCTGGTAAGATGCGGCAAGAATAGTTTTGGTGGAACGATAATTTCGAGTCAGATGGATCACCTCGGCATCGGGATAATCTATTTTAAAATTTTTAAAATAGATTACATCAGAGCCCCTGAAACCGTATATTGACTGGTCGGGGTCACCAATAACACAAACATCGTTTTTTTGTTTAATATCAAAATTTCCGTCTTTTAAACGGTCTGGTGCTGCAAGTATTTTTAGTAACTTATATTGCCCCTGGTTAAGATCTTGATATTCATCTATAAAAATATGTTTGAAACGCTCCTGGTATAGACGGCGGATTTTCCCGTCTTTTTCGAAAATACGAACCACCTTGACGATCAGATCGTCAAAATCGTACAATCTTTGAATTGATAAAATTTCCTGATATTTTTTATAAACCCTTACAACAAAATCTTCGTCCTTTTCAGAAAAATGCTCGCCAAATGGTTTATCATCAATATACTGTTTGGCGGCACTTATTTTTTCAAGTATTCTACGTGGGGTTATCTGCTTTTTTTCCCCTGTTTTTTTTACATTTTCCACAGCCTCGCTTATCAGGTATAATCTATCATCATCATCGATTATACTGAAAGATGTCCCTTCAATTTCTTGTAATATTGTTACACAGAGACTGTGAAAAGTAGCCACCGTGGGTAACCCTGCAATGGGGTTTACTATACACTTTAGCCTTGTCAGCATCTCCCCGGCCGCTTTTCTGGTAAATGTAAGAGCCAGGATGTGATCGACTGAAATATTTTTTTTATCTATTAGAAAAGCGATCCGCCGGGTCAGTGTGCGCGTTTTTCCAGTACCGGGTCCGGCGATAATCAACAAATGTCCACTTTTGTTTTCCACGGCTTTTTGCTGTTGACGGTCCAGGCTTGCAGAGATATGGGGAGTGGTTTTTGCAGTAATTATTTTTTGTGGTTTTTTTAAATCTTTAGCTGCTTTTTTTTGAAAACCACGGGTGCTTTTTGACATATCAAATAAACACCGTTGTCCCATAAGGTTTTCACGTTCACCCTCATTAAAAAATCTTACTTTTCCATATTCTCCATCGTAACCCGGGTTGATTTCCAACCGATTTGCCCGCATTCTTTTTATGGCTTCCCCTAGCAGGGGAATACCTGCTTTTTCAATATTGTCTATTGAAAGGCTTTGCAGAATTTTAAATTCCGGCCCCAATGCCTCTATGGCTGCCGCATATTTTCCACCAACCGTCTTGGTTTGGGGTCCTACCCTGAAAATATCAGATAAAATATCTGCCAGGGGAACAATACAGGAATAAGGATTTCCTCTTTCCGGCTTTATTCCGGCATTCCGGTCGGCCAGTTGTTCTACCCGGTACAACACGCCGAGTGTCAATTTCCTACCGCAAACCGGACATATCCCCTTATTTTTAAGTGTTTCCTCGGGGGAAAACTGAACCCCGCATTTTCGATGGCCGTCTAAATGATATTTTCCCTCCTCCGGATAAAATTCATAGGTTCCTAAAAACTTTTTTTTATCACCGCTTTTAAGTGCTGAAAATATTGATCCGTAGGAAATTTCGGTATCAAATATATTGGATTCACGACCGAGATTCCTTGGTGAATGAGCATCGGAATTGGAAATAAGGGTTATATTGTCCAGTCCGGATACTCGCCAGTTCATAGCAGGATCAGAAGAAAGTCCTGTTTCCGCGGCAAAAATATATCCGGAAAGATCCTCAAAACACTCCTTTATGGTTTCAAAACCCGATTTTGATCCCAACATTGAAAACCAGGGTGTCCATATATGAGCCGGGATTAAAAATCCATTGTTGGAAGTTTCCAGTACAATTTCAAGAAGATCCCTGGCATCGAGTCCTATAATAGGTCTTCCATCCGATTTTATATTACCAATTTTACCGAGTATCGAATTGAATTTTTCAACACTTTTAAAATCCGGAAAAAAAACAAGGTTGTGATTTTTGCGCACTTTTTTGTTTTTTTTATATATACTGCTTATCTCGGTCTGCAGCATAAACCTTACCTTGTTTCTACAGGATTCGGGAATCTTTTGATCACATTTTTTAGAAAAAATTTTTTTCAGTTTAAAAAGCCCGGGCTCAGCCTCATCAAGTTTTTCTTTTATTTCTGCAAACCATCCAGGGTGGGTAAAGTCACCCGTACCCACAACTTTTATACCTTTTATCTGCGCGGCAATATAAATATTTTCCAAATCAAGATTTTTAGCCGTTGCCCGGGAATATTTGGAATGAATGTGTAAATCTGCTATAAATTTCATTTTTATCGATACTTATGCAATTTTTTTAAAATGGTCTTTTCATATTTTTTAGGACTCGTTTACGTGCCCAATCTCATCTTTATGTATTGTAAAACAAATGCCCTCGGGGTGCTTAAAAAATTTTATCTTGTTTACATAATATAAAAAGGGTATATATATTTGTTTACGGTCTATCTCAGTGAGACCAAACTTGTATTATTAATTTTTTTACCATTATACTGGAATACTATATCAGAGGTTATAAGTCTATGGGATTATTATCATCTTCCGTATCCATCACGCGTTATAAAGTTGAGGGTAAGCTGGAAGAACCTGTTGTTGAAGCTGTAACCCGGGGCCTTAAAAACAATATATTACATGAAATAGATGATGCTGATGATGAAAAAACATCGGGATGGACATCCTTTACCAACCCCTTTAAACCTGATTTTAATGGATCTTCTTTTTTAATCGGCACCCATTTTGTATTTTCTTTAAGAATCGACAAAAAATCAATACCTTCAAAGATTATACAAAAATATTATGTTTTGGAAACAACAAAAAAACTGGCTGAAAGTAATAGGGATTTTTTATCCCGTAATGAAAAAAAAATTATTAAAGAACATGTTATTAATGTCTTAAGCCTTCGTATTCCGGCTACGCCCAATATTTACGATCTTGTATGGAATTATGAAGAAAATTATTTGTGGTTTTTTTCAAATCTAAAAACAGCCAACGAAGAACTTGAAACGCTTTTTTCAAAATCTTTCAAATTACCCCTGATACGTCTTTTTCCATACACTATGGCTGATTTGACATGTGATTTAAGCGATGCTGATCGTGATGTACTTTTAAAAATTTCTCCTGCCGAATTTACGAGGTATTAAATGCTGGATATATCTGTTGCGTATAATCGCTATAAATTTTTAGGGGATGAATTTTTAACATGGTTATGGTTTTCAATGGAAAAAGACCGTGATCAATTGATTACTCCGGATAAAGAACCCTTTTCCATTGAAATAGGCAATCGTATTGTACTGGAAAACAGAATCAACGAGGCTGTTGAAAGTATAACCATAAAGGGAGATGACGCCGGTCTGGAGGAGGGATTTCTTTCTTTGCAAAAAGGCTCTCTGGTGACTGAGCTTCATTTGATTTATAAAATCGGCAATCAGGAATGGAAATTCAATATAAAAGGTGAAAGCCTCAGTTGTTCCGGCCTTAAACATCCTGATATAGGTGTAGTTGAATCCGGTGATCGGGTAGAGGGACTGGTTCTTGAAAAACTTTTTTTATATGAAAAAGTTTCCACGCTGATAGACAGTCTTTTTAAAATTTTTATTGGTGTAAGAGTTAAAAGTAAATGGCAAACAGAAGCTGTTCCGGCTATTCATAAGTGGATTCAGTTAAGTTTAAAAAAATAAAACTTAACTTCCTCAAAAAACAATTTTACCATAAATGATATACCGCGGTACCGATACTTTTTAACTTATTTTTCTAAACAGATTGTTATTGATATTTTGTCAATAATTCACTACTTATTAACAAAAAGATATTTTTGTTAATTACCGGTTTAGTTAAAATTTTTACATGCCCTTTTAATGCGTATCTTTATTTATATAATTTTAAATTATATAAATAGGTTATCATAGTTATTATAGTTATGAACAAACCTTATTATGATTATTTATATATAAATATACAAACAATAAGGAATTAAAAATGAAATTTAAAGTAAATAAGAATGATGTACTGGATGTACTTTCCAAAATTCAGGGGTTAACCGGTAGAAAAACCAATCTTGCAATAACCGAAAGTATTTTAATCAGATCTACGGATACCGGTATTTCGATTGTAGCAACAGATCTGGAAACCGGTTTTGAAGGATTTTATCCGGCTGAAATTGAAAAAGATGGCGTCATTGCCATTAATTCAAGAAAACTTTATGAAATTATAAGAGATTTTCCCAATGATGATATTCTGATCAATGAAGTGGAAAATCATTGGATAGAGATAGGAAAGGGAAAAGTTTTTTATCATATTGTAGGAATGAATCCAGATGAGTATCCGGAAAGCCCGTTTTTTGACGAGGTCAGCTTTATAGAAATAGATTCCGCTGTATTAAAGAGGATGATTGAAAATACAGTTATGATAAGTGGATCATCAGATGAAAAGAGAGCTCATCTGACCGGTATTTTGTTTGAAAGAAAAGAAATCGGCGGGCAAAAAATTGTTCGTATGGTTTCAACGGACGGCAGCCGTCTTAACAAAGACGAGTATAATATTCCTGAAGATGCTGAATTTAAGACTTCTGAAAATATTATTATACCCAAAAAGGGGTTGTCCGAAGTCGCTAAATTTTTAGACAGAGACGGAATGGTAAAAATAGGAAATAAAGATGATAAGCTTATCATTAAAAAAGACAGGGAAACCATAATCGTCAGACTTCTCGAAGGTGATTTTCCCGAATATGCGGATGTCATTAAAAAAAATGATGAAAATATTTTAAAATTAAACATAAAGCTTTTTCAGATGATGCTTAAAAGGATGTCAATTTTATCTTCGGATGAATATAAGAGTGCCATCTTCAGTTTTAAAAATGATAATTTTACCATAAAGGCAACCAACCCTGATATAGGGGAATCAAAAGAGGATATGGTGATTAAATTCAAGCGAGAAATGATTGAGGCTGCCTTTAACCCCAAATATTTTTTAGATACCCTTGGTTTGATCGAAGGCGATACTGTTGTTATTTACCTCAAGGATAATGAAAGTCCCTGTTTATTGGAAGGGGTGGATGATAAAAATTTTATAAGCGTAATCATGCCGATGAGAATATAATGGAAAATAATGAAAATAATTATGACGCAAGTAGTATAGATGTTCTGGAAGGTCTTGAACCCGTAAGGTTGAGGCCTTCCATGTATATTGGAAACGTAGATGTAGAAGGACTTCATCATCTTGTTTACGAGGTTGTCGATAACAGTATAGATGAAGCCATGGCCGGGTTTTGTGATACTGTAAAAGTAACGGTTCATCCGGATAACAGTATAAGTGTTGAGGATAACGGACGTGGAATCCCTATCGATATTCATAAAACCGAAAATATTCCGGCGGTTGAAGTTGTTTTAACCAAACTGCATGCCGGCGGCAAGTTTGATCACGAGAGTTATAAAGTATCCGGCGGGCTCCACGGTGTTGGTGTTTCTGTTGTAAATGCACTATCAGGATATCTTGAAGTAGAAATTTATTTAAATAATAAAATATACCGGCAGGCTTATGAAAAGGGAAATAAAAAAAATGAACTGACGATAATTGGTGATACGAAAAAAAGGGGTACTAAAATACACTTTTTCCCAGATGAAGAAATATTTAATAAAGTTGAATATGTTTATGAAATATTGAGCCGCCGGTTAAGAGAGTTGGCTTTTTTAAATAAAGGGTTAACTATAAAAATTGAGGATGAACGGTCGGATAAAAAAGATGTATTTTTTTATGAAGGCGGACTTATATCTTTTGTGGAATATCTGAATAGACTCAATAATCCACTACACGATCCCATTATAATAGAGGGCGAAAAAAAAGATATTCAGATTGAAGTGGCGATTCAATATAATAATACATATAAAGAAAAAATATTTTCCTTTGCCAATAATATAAATACGGTTGAAGGTGGATTTCATCTCATCGGATTTAAAGCAGGACTGACCAGGACTATTAATAACTATTGCGCCAACGGTAATATTCCCAAGAATATGCAGGTCAAAATAAGCGGCGATGATGTCAGGGAAGGATTGACCGCTATTATAAGTGTTCGAATAAAATCTCCTCAATTTGAAGGCCAGACCAAAACAAAACTCGGCAACAGCGAAGTAAAAGGACTTGTAGAGTCCCTGATCAATGAAAAGCTGGGAATATTTTTTGAAGAAAATCCGGCCGTCATAAAAAAAATTATTTTCAAGGCGGTTGAGGCGGCAAGGGCTAGGGATGCCGCCCGAAGGGCTCGTGATTTAGCTCGCAACAAGGGATCTTTGATCGATTCAACCCTGCCTGGAAAGCTGGCCGATTGTCAATTTTCCGAACCTGAAAAAAGAGAAATTTTTATAGTTGAGGGAGATTCGGCAGGAGGCAGTGCAAAACAGGGAAGGGATCGAAGATTTCAGGCAATTTTGCCCCTCAGGGGCAAAATATTAAATGTTGAAAAGGCGCGCTTTGATAAACTGCTGCGCAGCGAGCAAATTAGAAATCTTATTACGGCCCTTGGAACCGGTGTGGGCAAGGAAGAGTATGATATTGAAAAAATAAGATATCACAAAGTCATAATAATGACCGATGCCGATGTCGACGGATCCCATATTCGAACACTTCTTTTAACTTTTTTTTACCGCCAGATGCCCGAACTTATCGATAAGGGATATTTATATGTTGCCCAGCCCCCGCTTTTAAAAATAGGTAAAGGAAAAAATGAAATATACCTTAAAGATGAAATAGGGTTGAGTGAATATATTATAAAAAAATTTTGTGGCGCAAAACAAATAATTCTGGCCGATGAGCAAGTCGTATCAGATTACGATCTGAACCTTTTTTTAACAAATTTATATGAATATTATTCGGTGATTTTGAGACTTGAAAAAATGGGATTCGACAATACTCTGATAGAATTGTTGATCGCCGAACAGGTAAAGGATAAATATTTCCTGCGGGATAGAGATAGAATGAATGCGCTGAGGGAAAAATTAATTAAAGAAAGATATGAAACCGGAGAACTTTTATGGAACAGTGATCTGGATATTTTTGAAGTAATGGTTGAAAAAAAGGAAGAGGAACAGACCCGGGTTGACGAAAATTGGCAGGATTCAAGAGCTGTTAATATCGGAAAGAGGTTAATTTATTCAAAAGATTTTCAAAAATCTTTAATTTTGGCGGAAAAAATAAAAGATTTCGATAAGCCGCCCTTTAAAGTCATGAGCATAGACCCTAAAAAAGATGAATCAACCGATATTATTGAGAATAAAAGAAAAATTTTAGAATATATGATAGAAGGGGGAAAAAGAGGTATAAATATCCAGAGATATAAGGGTTTGGGTGAAATGAATCCGGATCAACTTTGGGAAACCACAATGAATCCGGAAAAAAGAAACCTTCTACAGGTTAGAGTTAAAGATGCCGTGGGAACCGATGATATTTTTACTGTTCTGATGGGAGATGAGGTTGAACCCCGCAGAGAATTTATTTACAACAATGCCCTCGAAGTAAGTACGCTTGATATATAGCAAAAAACATGAATAAAAAAGGTATGTTTCACGATAATATATACTTCTAAGTCAGGCACGGATTAAATAAATTTAGATGAGCTAAATATCAGAACTCTATGGAATTAGGTGTGCGTGGAAAAGGGATAACATCCCGGATGTTGGATATACCCGTTACAAGCATGAGAAGTCTTTCAAAGCCCAGCCCGAATCCGCTGTGCTCCACGGAGCCATACCTCCTCGAATCAATATACCACCAGTACGTCTCTTTTGATAAACCGGTTTCCTCCATTCTGGCCTCGATAAAGGAAAGGCGTTCTTCGCGCTGACTGCCTCCGATTATTTCACCGATATTGGGTACCAGAACATCCATGGCGGCAACCGTCTCGTTGTCATCATTGACCCTCATGTAAAAAGGTTTTATACTTTTGGGATAATCGATAATAATAACCGGTTTTTTAAAATAATTTTCCGTTAAAAAACATTCATGCTCGGACTGCAGGTCTTTCCCTCTGGATACCGGGTATTCAAACTTTCTCTTAGATTTTTTTAAGATACGGATCGCCTCGTCATAAGTAATTCTGATAAAATCGGATTCGACAATATTTTGAAGGGTTTTATTAAGTTTCTTATCGACAAACCTGGCAAAAAGAGAAATATCCTCATCACAATTTTTTAAAACATGAGAGACGGTTTTTTTTATCAGTTTTTCCCCGGTATCCATATTGCCTGTCAGATCACAGAAAGCCATCTCGGGCTCCACCATCCAAAATTCGGCCACATGCCGGCGGGTATTAGAGTTTTCAGCCCTGAATGTGGGGCCAAACGTATAAACATCCCCCAGAGCCAGGGAAAACATTTCAGCGGATAATTGACCGGATACGGTCAGATTGGCAATTTTCCCAAAAAAATCTTTGGAATAATCCACGGGTTTATTTTTTTTATCGATATTTTGTAGGTCGAGTGAAGTTACCTGAAAAAGTTCACCGGCTCCTTCACAATCGGAGCCGGTTAAAATGGGTGTATGGATATAAAAAAAACCCTCTTTTCTGAAAAAATCGTGAATGGCATATGCCAGCTCAGACCTTATACGGAAGGCAGCACCATATTTATTTGTGCGCGGCCTCAAATGAGCGATTGTTCTTAAAAATTCATTACTGTGTCGTTTTTTCTGAAGCGGGTAATCTTCGGGCGTGGAACTGATGATATCTATCTTTTCAGCCTGAATTTCCCATTTTTGACCACCACCCGGAGAGGGAACCAGCCTGCCGTAAACCGATACGGCTGAACCCGTATTTATTTTTTCAATATTTTGGTAATTTTCCAGCGAATTGTCAGCCAGTATCTGAATATTTTTAAGACTGGAGCCGTCATTTACCTCAATAAAACTAAATTTTTTTGAATTCCTGATAGTCCTGACCCATCCCTTAACAAGCACATCTTCCACAGGGCCATTCATTTTTAACAGGTTTACTATTTTAATTCGCTGCATAATATTTTTACTCTCACCATATTTAAATTATCCAACTATTAATGATAGTTCCGCCACAGGGCGGAAAAGGCCGAATAGTCAGCAAGTATAAAAATAATACAATTGTTGTGGTGATCGGGTCAACCCCTATAAAAATTTGACTTAAATATAAAATCGGCCCTTTTACCGGCTGGAGCCGACCGGTTACGAGAAAAAAATTGTAAAGCTTTTGAAAAATCGTTATATTTAAAAATAAAAGTACCGGATTTATGGAAGGTCAAACAATAATGCCGTTTATCGTAATATTACCGATTCCGTTCAAACCAAGGGCTTTTTTAGGAAAATTATATATTCAAGGTTTTTAGCCGGGGATAAAAAAGGTGATAAAGGGAGTGTAAAATAAAAAATAATGAGCATAAAAACAATGAGGGATATTTTATCACTGGTTGAACAACCCAGTGTTTATCTGGGTTCTGAAAAAAATACCATCAGAAATGAGCATTCCAACTACAAACTTAAAATAGCGCTGGCCTTTCCGGATCTTTATGAACTTGGGACATCTCATTTCGGAATTCAGATTTTATATCATATTATCAATAAACAGCCTCATTGCATTGCGGAAAGAGTTTTTGCACCTCGTAATGACATGACTGATTATCTTAGAAAATATAAAGTTGAGCTGGCCTCACTGGAAACGGGTACCCCGCTGGGTAAATTCGATATTATCGGTTTCAGTTTGTTATACGAGCTGAATTATACAAATATTCTGATGATGCTGGATCTGGCCGGCATTCCGTTTCGGACCTCTCAAAGAGATAATTCATTTCCTTTAATAATTGCAGGTGGCCCCTGTACCTGCAATCCCGAGCCGGTGGCGGATTTTTTCGACGCCATGGTAATCGGAGACGGCGAGAATGTAATAATAGAGATGATGCGACTCTGGAAAAAATGGAAAGAAAAAGGCGGCACAAGCAGGGAAGCTCTACTGGAGATGTGGTCCGTTGTAGAAGGGGTATATATTCCCTCTTTTTTCAGCACGGAATTTAACGCAAAAGGTTTTCAAATATTGAAACCGCAGAAAAAAGAATATTCAAGTGTAAAAAAAGCGCTGTTGACGAATCTGAACAGTGCACCTTTTCCAGATGCGCCGGTCATTCCATTCGGGAAACCGGTCCATGACAGACTGCGCCTGGAAATTGCCCGGGGGTGTACCCGGGGGTGCCGTTTTTGCCAGGCCGGTATGATTTATCGTCCGGTAAGGGAGAGATCGGTTGAAACGCTGATGAAACTGGTAAACACATCGCTGTCAAGCACCGGATATGATGAAATCTCCCTCCTGTCTCTGAGCACAGGAGATTACACGGCCGTTGGAGAACTTATGGAGGTGCTTATGCAGCGCTGCGAGGGGGATCATATCGCTGTTTCCCTGCCGTCTCTAAGAGCCGGCACCCTGACGCCGGAATTATTAAAACAGATTAAAAAGGTCAGAAAAACAGGTTTTACCATCGCACCCGAAGCCGGGAGCCAGCGGTTAAGGGATGTTATTAATAAAAATATAAGTGAAAAGGAAATATGTGACACGGTAAGTGAGGCTTTTCAAATGGGATGGAGACTGATCAAGCTGTACTTTATGATCGGGCTGCCTACCGAAACCCGGGAGGATCTGGAGGAAATTGTTACTCTTGTGGATCAATTGCGGAAAAAAGGGGGCCCCGGGAAACGTCAGGCTAAGATTAATGTAAGTATAACAACCATGATACCCAAACCCCATACCCCTTTTCAGTGGTATCCCCTGGTTCCCCTGGAAGAAGCCACTGAAAAAATAAGGAAATTAAAGACCCGGTTAAAAATGTCCGGAATTCATGTCAAATGGCAGGATCCTAAGGTAAGTTTAATAGAGGGGCTGTGGTCCAGGGGGGATAGATCCCTTTCAATGCTGCTGGAAAAAGCATATGAAAAGGGGTGCCGGTTTGACGGATGGAGCGATCAGTTTAATTTTATAAAATGGCAGGAGGCAATTGATGATGCTATGATCGATATGGATTTTTTCACGACAAGGGCAAGAACGATAGATGAGCCATTGCCCTGGGATCATATCGACATGGGTGTGACAAAAGAGTATTTGACAAAAGAGTATCAAAAGGCTGAAACGGGCGGTATAACCGATGACTGCCGCTGGGGACAATGCACCCAGTGTGGCGTTTGTGACTTTAAAAAGATAAGACCGCACATATTTAAGATAGAGAATACGAAAAAAAAGGCCTTTGGAACGAATGAAAAAATAGGGGATGAATTTTTTCAAAGGCTTAAAATAACATATTCCAAAATGGATGATGCCCGATTTTTTGGTCATTTAGAGATGGTTAAAATAATAACAAGGGCTATAAGTCGGGCGGGCATAACCGTTAAATATTCCAAAGGCTTTCACCCCATGCCCCGGATTAGCTTTGAAGATCCGTTGCCCATTGGAACCGAAAGTCTTGATGAAAAATTGTATTTAACCGTATCGGGGTATAGTGAGGCCGACAAACTAATTAAATCCATCAATTCGGAATTGCCGGAAGGGCTGGCTATAAAAGGCTGTGAGGTTGAACCCCGCAAGGTAAAAGGAAAACAAAATGAAATAGTTGACTATTTGATAAGCTCAGAGGACGATATTTTTAAAAAAGATGCCATAGAGCAGTTTGTTGCTGAAAAATCCATTATCATCACCAGGTTGAGTAAAAAAGGCAAGTTGAAAAAAGTAAACTTAAAAGATATAGTAATCGGGGTTAATGCTGAAAAATCAGACCTGTTGATGTTGAAAATTAAAAAAATAATAGATAACTCAGCCAGGCCCGGTGATATAGTAAAAAAAATATTCAATCTTTCTGCAAGGGAAGTCAAAAGGGCTAGAATAGTGAAAATAATAAGTAAAAATATCTTAAACAACGAAGTTGAGACGACGCCAAATGTATAAAACAATCGTTATAAATGCGACAGACCATGAAACACGTATGGCGCTCCTGGAGGACGGAACGATTTCCGAGATATTAATGGAAAGAAATGATGATTCGGACATCGCCGGTAATCTTTATAACGGGCGGGTGCAAAGGGTACTGCCTGGGATGCAGGCTGCGTTTGTGGATATCGGATTGAACCAGGCTGCCTTTATTTATGTTGATGATATAATTGATGAAAGCAGCGGGGATTTAGAAAAAGTTTTCACCGAAGATAAAGTAGATTTTGAAAATATTGACGAAAAGGAGAAAAAAACAACAACCTCACGGAATGGCCAGATTGAGGAACTGATTCGTGATGGCCAAGAGATGTTGGTTCAGGTGATAAAAGCCCCTATCGGGACGAAAGGTGCTAGAATAAGTACATATATCTCTCTGCCGGGCAGATTTTTAGTGTTGATGCCAAAGTCAGACCATATTGGTGTATCAAGACGGATAGAAGGCGAGGAAGAACGCAGCCGCCTTAAAAAATGTGTTGGAAATTTGAGAACTGAGCCTTACGGGTATATTGTTCGAACAGCCGCAGAGGGTGTATCTGAATCCAAATTTGTTTATGAAATGGGATTTTTGAACAATATGTGGCAAAATATTCAAAAGAAGGCTCAGACGACATCGGCGCCTGCACTTTTACATCAGGAGTTAAACTTGACACTTCGAGCCGTGCGGGATCTGCTTTTGCATGAAGCTGAAAAACTGGTAATCGATTCGAGGAAGGGATATGAATCCATTTTGGAATTTTTAGATACATTGATGCCGAGCCTTAAAAGCTCAGTGGAGCTATATGATGGGTTGGAGCCTATTTTTGACGCCTACAACCTCGAAGGTGATATTTTCAGAGCGATAAAAAAGAAAGTATGGCTCAAATCCGGAGGATATATTGTTATAGAACACACCGAGGCCTTGGTGGCCATTGATGTAAATACAGGAAGATATGTTGGAAAACACAATCTTGAAGAAACCATTTTGAAAACAAATCTTGAAGCGGTCAAGGAAATTGCATATCAGATAAGATTGAGGGATCTCGGAGGTATTATCATAATCGATTTTATCGATATGGAAAGAACAGTCAACAGAGAAAAGGTTTATAAGGCATTGAAAGAGGCGCTTGAGAGGGACAGGAGTAAGACACACGTGCTTCCAATTTCGGATCTGGGCTTAATTCAAATGACACGGAAACGTATCAGAAAATCCCTTTCCAGGATTCTCTGTGAGCCCTGTTTTTATTGTAATGGAGAAGGTTATCTGGTATCACGGCGGACAATATGCTATAATATTTCAAGAGAAATAATGCGCGAGGTAGCGGATATCACGGGAGTAAGGTTAACACTCCGGGTAAATCCAGAAATTGCCGAACTCCTCCACGGAGAAGAAAATAGTATTATTGTATCGCTGGAAAAACAGATCGGAAAACAGGTCATAATCTACCCAAACAGCCAGTTTCATATGGAGGAATTTGATATTTTTGAAATGGCGCAATAGAATCACGGGCATTTATCAACCATCATTGTTGCTTCGGATACGTAATCCAAAAAGGCAGCCATTTTTTAGGAAACATTGCCAAATCCGCCTGATATTATAGCTTGACACATCTGTGAGCTTGTGGTTAATTAGCAAGATTTGATTTTAAGTATTAAGAACATTTCGCAAAAAACATATAATATTTCGTCAAAACAGGGATATAAAAGTATAGAAAAAGGGATTAGGGATTATGAAAAGGACATATCAGCCAAGCAGAATTAAACGCGCAAGGACACATGGATTTTTAAAAAGAATGTCAACCAAAGCCGGGCGTAGAATTGTAAATAGGCGTAGGGCTAAAGGCAGACAAAAATTAACCGCTTGAAAAATATTCATAAACAGTAATATACAAAGGGTTACAGGGATTAATTAAGATTGCGTTTTTTTTTAACAAATCCGAGAGATTATTAAAGCGTAGTGAGTTTATAAGGTTATCCAGGTCAGGAAAAAGGGTCCGAAACAGCGTTTTTATTGGAAACTATTTACCTGGCAAAATCGATAAATGCAGGCTTGGTATAACTGTAACCAAAAAAGTAGGATGTGCTGTAACCAGAAACAGAATTAAACGGCTCGTAAGGGAATATTTCAGAACCCGAAGATCGACAATAAAAGGAACCTGGGATATAAACATAATCGCCAGGAAGGCTGCCGCTGAGTCGTTATCTGAAAAATTGTTTCCAGCACTTCAAAGAATATTTGATGAAATATCAAATAACGAACGCGATTAAAAGAATACTTCTGCTACTCATCCGGACTTATCAGTATTTTATCTCCCCGGTCTTGGGACCGGCGTGTCGTTTTTACCCCAGCTGCTCAGAATATTCGTATCAGGCTGTTTCCAGGTATGGCGCCTTTAAGGGGGCTCTGCTGGCTGTAAGAAGGATATTGCGTTGCCACCCTTTCAACCCCGGGGGATTTGATCCTGTACCAGAGCAGGAAAAAAACTCAAATGCAATAAATTTTGCGATTTTGAAAATGCGGACAAATAAAGACTTGTAATTTTGAAAAAGCAAAATTTTAAGCAGAGCTTTTTAACGCTGAAAACAAAGATTACCGGATGGGCCGGAATCGAATCGTCGTTCAATACGCACAAACCTGGGCCCACATTGCATTTTCGGTAAGATTGTGCCAAGCAGAATCAAATTCGAAAGACAATTAAGACCGGGTGTTTTGATTTTTCCAAGGCCCTTAGAGACCTGCCTCAGAAATTTCTGCAAATATTCTGATATCGCAATCAATAAAAAATTTAAATTTTGAACTGTCCAGGGAGAAAAAATGGATCAAGCCAGGATTATTTTAGCTATCGTATTGAGTTTTCTTGTTTTCTTTTTGTGGAATTACTTTACTACAGACAAGGATGCCGTTCTAAAGACCAGAGAGGAAACACAACTTAGTCAGGTTGAAACACAGAAAAAACTTTCTCCTGAAGAGGAATTCAAGGCCGGCAGTACTGCAAATGAATTTCTGGAAAAAACCGAAGCCGTCGAGGGCACAGGCCGAACAATAAGGATTGATACGGAACTATATACCGCTGAAATATCAGAAAACGGCGCGGTTCTAAAAAGTTTGATGTTAAAAAAATACAGGGAAACCAATGATAAAGAATCTCCTTTAAAAGAATTGATATCAAAAGATTTGATTAATGGCGTCTGTCGTACCTGGTTTAAAAATCAAAGTACACCTGAAATGATCAAAGCTGTGTATAACGCGGACACCGGCGATGAAAAAATTGATGTGATATCGGAAATGCGGGTAGTTAAATTCGTATGGGTTTCCAGTGATGGTGTTACCGTTGAAAAGGAATACAGTTTTTCACCGGATTCCTACCTGATCGGGTTGAACCTGACAATCAACAATGGATCGGATCGGCCCTTGGTCGACCATCTTATTTTATCAATCGAAAAGAAATTTTCTAAAGAAGGGCGTATGTATGGCTTCACGGGTCCCAGCGCCCTTATAAACAACAAGTTGGAACAGATAAAAACAAAGAAGCTAAAAGATAAAGATACTTTTGAAGGCAGTGTAAACTGGATTGCTCTGCAGGATCGCTATTTTCTGGAAAGTGTAATACCTGAAAATAAAGATGATGCCAAACTGAGAGTCGTGCAGCATGAAGAGGGCCTCTTGGAGAGCCGGCTGATTACCGAAATGAAAAACATCAATCCCGGAGAGGTAAAACGGTTTGCATTTGATCTCTATTTCGGCCCCAAAAGCATGAAAATTCTGAAAGATTTGAATAACGGACTCGGCAAGGCCATTAACTTTGGCATGTTTGATATCCTTGCAAAACCCTGCCTCTGGATCATGAATTTTGTATACGGATTCATTCCCAACTATGGAATCGCCATTATCATACTCACTATTTTCACAAAGGTTTTACTATGGCCCCTTGGCAACAAAAGCTATAAATCGATGGGAGAGATGAAAAAAATTCAGCCGCTGATGGCTGAACTCAGGGAGAAGTACAAGGATGATAAGAAAAGAATGAACCAGGAGCTAATGAGCTTGTATAAGGTATATAAAATCAACCCCATGGGCGGATGTTTGCCAATGGTGGTCCAGATGCCGGTGTTTTTTGCCCTTTATAGAATGTTGTATGAGGCGATTGAGTTGAGGCACGCTCCTTTTTTTATGTGGATCAATGATTTGTCGGCACCGGACAGGTTGTTTAGTTTTGACTTTTCGATACCTTTCATGGAGCCTCCATCCGGTATTCCGGTTTTAACCATTGTTATGGGGGCTACAATGTTTCTACAACAAAAATTAACACCAGCCCCGGGAGATCCTACCCAGGCTAAAATGATGATGTTTATGCCGATTATATTTACGGTAATTTTTATAAATTTTTCATCGGGACTTGTATTATATTGGCTTATAAACAACATTCTTTCTATTGCGCAGCAGCATTATACACAAAAGAAACTGGCATAATAACGGAGGTTTTAAATGGCCCCAAGTCTTGAGTTCGAAGCCAAAAATGTGGAAAAGGCACTAAATGCCGCCAGCACAAAACTAAAAAAAAGCAAAGAAAATTTAAAATATGAGATTATATCATATGGCTCAACCGGAATTTTCGGGCTGGTGGGGAGAAAAAAGGCAAAAATACGGGTAACCATTGAGGAAAATAAACAACAACCGAAGCAACCGTTTAAGATTCAGAAAAAGCAACCGGAAAAAATTGTTGCGGATGAAATCAAAGAGAAGAAGGAAGTTGTTGTAAAAGAAATCAGCCCAAAAACCAACTCCGTTGATTCTGAGAAGGACCTTAATGACTCTATGGAAAAAGGGGCCAAGGCACTAAAGAAAATTATCGAGTGCATCAGCCGGGATTCAACCATCAAGGTTAACCGGGAAAATGAAGTTCTTGACTACCAGGTGTCTGGAGGGGATTCCTCAAGGCTGATAGGCAAAAGAGGGCAGACACTGGAAGCCATTCAATACATACTGGAAAAAATTGTAAACCAGAATCAGGATAAAAGAATCCGGGTCCGGGTTGATATTGAAGACTATTTAAAAAATAAGGAGATACAACTTGTCGGTATGGCTGAAAAATTAACCGGTAAAGCAATAAAAACAGGCAGGCCCGTTTCAATGGGACAACTCAACGCTCATGACAGGCGACTGGTTCATATCTCCTTGAAAAACGACTCCAACATCAGGACGCAAAGTCAGGGGCAGGGTTTTTATAGAAAACTGATAATTTTTCCAAAAAACAAAAAAAGCGAAATATCGCAATAATATTATCGTGTTGCTATCGGTTCATGGTAAACTTGTTTCAGGTTTTATACCGCTAAAACCATTGCTTGTGTCAAACGACAAAAATTAGCCCACAGGGTAGTGTATACAGGACGAAAAAAGCCGTAACGGCTCGACAGTCATAAAAACACATAAGTTACTGAAAATATAGAAAAAACTTAAACAACCGTGGTTTGCTCCTCTGTTTTATTTTCACAGATATCGCTTAATTGAAGATAACCACATTTATAAAGAATAGATATAATGGAAAGTAGCACCATCGCCGCGATATCCACTCCCCCAGGCACCGGAGGTATAGGGATAATAAAAATTTCCGGTCCACTGACCCTCTCTATCGGTGAAAAAATATTTCATAAAAAAGGATTGTCCAAACACGCAAGGCATGGTTCCGGATTCTCATTCCAACCCCATCGATTTTATTACGGCCACATAATCGAACCCGACACCGATCATCTACTCGATGAAGTTTTAATTGTTTTTATGAAAGCCCCAGGCAGCTATACAAGGGAGGATGTGTTGGAAATTCATTCCCACGGCGGTTATGCTGTATTGCAGGCAATAATGAATTTGGTTTTGAACAGCGGCGCTGAACTTGCACAACCCGGCGAATTTACTCGAAGAGCTTTTTTAAATGGAAGAATTGATTTAACCCAGGCAGAAGCGGTAATGGATATAATCAATGCCAAATCAAGGGGTGCACTTGATATTGCCGCTGCCCAGATAAAGGGCGTGTTAAAAGACAATATTTTGATGGCCAAGAGTGAACTTCTCAAAATTCAGGCATTATGTGAGGCATTTATTGATTTTCCTGAGGATATGGATGAAGAGTATGAAACAAGCGACATCATCCCCCAAATGCAAACGCGAATTGAAGAGCCGCTAAAAGAGTTGATTGTAAATTATGAATGTGGCCATGTTATGCGTGAGGGCATCAAGATCGTCATAATAGGAAAACCGAATGTTGGAAAATCAAGTCTGATGAATCGACTGCTTGACAAAGAGAGGGTGCTCGTTGCGAATATTCCCGGAACCACAAGAGACATGATCGAAGAGACTTTAAATATCCACGGGATCGCCGTTATATTAACCGACACAGCCGGTCTGCACCATACAAATGACCCGGTTGAGGCCATGGGAATAAAAAAAACGGACGAATATATTAAAAATGCCGACCTGGTTGTTTTTATGATAGATGCGACTGGACCATCCGATGAAAATGACGCTCGAATATATAAACAAATCAAACATAAAAAGCACATTCTCGTAAGAAATAAAATTGATGCCATCAATAGAGTGGTTCCGGACACAAAACAATGGAAAGATACAAAGGCAATCAATATTTCCGTATTAAGGAATATCGGGATTAAAGAATTAAAAAAAAACATTTTTCAAACTGTAGGAACAGATGTTGATGTAGAAGCCGGTCATAAAATTGTTCCAAATTTAAGGCAGAAGAAAATCATAGAAAAAACAATTACACATGTCACCGATGCGATTCTTGGAATCAAAAGGGGTGTTTTTTGGGAACTGGTCGTCTTAGATATCAAAGATGCCGTTGAAAACCTTAACCAGGTACTTGGTATAAGTATGCGGGAGGATGTCCAGGCAACAATATTTGATCAATTTTGTATCGGTAAATAATGTTTCACGTGAAACATTCCGGTTGCGGGTTGTGAAATAAACGCAGTTTTATTGGAGAGGAGTAAAGATGGATATCGACTTTTCACCATATTTTAAAAAATATGAGGCACTAATCAAGACGGTTGATGATGTTTTTCTGCGGGTAAAAAATGATTATCCCGCTTGTGTGAAATGTAAAACCGCCTGTGATGACTGCTGCTATGCGATGTTTGATTTAACCCTGATCGAAGCCTTATATATCAATCATAAGTTTAAAACGGTTTTTGAAAACCCGGACAGGGTGAGAGTTCAAGAAAGAGCCAATCTGGCAGATAGAAAAATTCATAAAATCAAACGGTCGGCTTTTAATAAACTGGAAAAGGGAGCGACTGAAGCGGCTATTCTATCTGAATTAGCGTTGGAGCGAGTTCGCTGCCCACTTCTTAATGATTATCAGATATGTGAAATGTATGCGTTTCGGCCGGCAACTTGCAGATTGTACGGAATCCCCACAGCCATCGATGGCCGCGGGTACACGTGCGGCAAATCCGGATTTGAGCAGGGGGGGGCTTATCCAACGGTTAATATGGATCAGTTGTTTGGCCGGTTGCAGGAAATATCCGCGGAGTTTGTTTTGGATATTAAATCAAAATATGTAAAACTTGCGGATATGCTGGTGCCGCTTTCCATGGCTCTTTTAACAGACTACACGGAAGAATATCTTGGGATAAAGGATGATGCCGAAACCGGTGGTGCTGGAATCATCAGATAGGGGAATAAATGAGCAATCTGACACCTGAGGAAATAGAGGTCCGAAAAAAGGCGATATTCAATTCCATGTCGCCTCGAAATCAGAAACATATCCATAAAAAAGGATATGAAAAATGGGATCCATTCGAGGAACCCAAGGACCCGATTGATATTCGAAAGGATAAAACCAAGAGAACGACGCATCAATTGGTCCGGGAATTTCTCCAATCGTGTACTTTTGATGAGTATAGCAATGCTTACGGGAGAGGTGTTGTAGATATCTGTCATGGAATTATTAACAACGACGAGCGGTTTCAGGGCATGTATGATTTTGCCATCTGGTATCGCAAACTTCTTGCGAAAGAGGGCTATGAAGAGAAGCTGAAAAATGATTGACCATAGGTTATCAGTAGAGGGAATCAACAGGACTGAGAAAAAAATCAAAGTAGTTGCGGAAAAATACGATGTTGTGTTTCGTCTGGACCTAACTACATTGATCTGTGAATGTATATTGGGTAGTTATGTCGCAAGAGGTTGAAAACATTATTCTCAAAACCGTCTGTGAATCCAGCGGGCGGTTGACACCTGGAGACCTGCAAACACAAATTAGCCTGAATCATGGTTTTTGCAAAAAGGAAATACGTAAGGCTTTGGACGCTCTGGTGGAACAGGGTGATCTTGTCTATTCTTACATGTTCGGATGCAGCTTTATCGAGAAATCTTTTAACGGCGCTGTACGTATCTCGGAACGGGTTATCCTGAAACCGCCAAATGTGACATTTCAGGCTGCGCCTGGTGATATTGTCGTTGAGATCCAAAAAGGTGCCTCCTTTGGAACGGGTGCGCATCCGACAACACGTTTGGCCGTAAAGGCAATTGAAAGGGCCTTGGGTCGCACAGGTAATCTGATTTTGCAAAAAAAGCTTCGTGCACTGGATATCGGTGCCGGTTCCGGTGTGCTATGCATCACGGCCGTGCGCCTGGGGATTGATTCTGCAATAGGGCTGGACATTGATCCTTGTGCGATTTCAGAAGCCCGTGAGAATGTATTGCTCAACGGCCTTCAGGGACAGATAATTATTTCCAATTCTCCCATAGATGAACTTGCGGAGTTGTTTTTTCTTATCATCGCAAACCTGAGATACCCGACTTTGAAATTATTATGTTATGAAATAGGTACCCGTACGGAAGAAAATGGGTTAATCGTCCTGTCAGGGATAAAAAATTTCGAGGTAGAAGACCTTCTGAAAACATATTCCCGAAATTTTTTTGACCTTCTTTGGAAGTTTGAAGAAAAGGGATGGAGTAGTCTGGTTCTGAAAAAAAGGGCGAAACGCACTGGATAACGCACTGGAAAGCGGTTCAATGGTCTTTCTGATTCTCACTGAATACTCGAGCAGCATTTTTTTAAATAGCACATTTTTTTCAGCGCCCATTCGGCATAAAATTAGCCAAAGATTTATGAACCCTTATCCCCACCTTTTTTTTAAATCATAATTATCGGATACGCGTGCTTGTTTCAGGGTAAACGGATTCGGCTCACAAAAAACGATGCTGGCCAAGTCTAAATTTAAAGTTTGAAATATTTTGATCTGGCCGAATAATAATTCCCCTTTAATTCAGCCGTCATCATCGCCCCCAACTTTTTTTCAAAACGATAGGGTGGCTGCAATGAGCTTGATTTGGTAAAAAACATATAATATCAGTTGGTTAGCAGGGTGCCCTGTAGAAATGTCTTTAAAATAGCCGCCAAAATACTTTAACCATACATTGGTATGTATAAAACAAAAAACGGCCTAAAATGGCTAAACAGGAGGGCGACGCTGTAAAGCCTTGATATAATTGAACTGGCAGAGATTGTAAATGGGTTTGGTCAAGGGGGGGGCAAGATGGCTGAGCAATAGTTAAAAAAATGGATCAATGTCGAGTGTGTGATTTTTGTATTAAAAAAGATCGAAATTTGCCGCCCATATACTGCCCGGTGAAAAAGGCCGCGATAAAAAGTGGAAGTGATGAAGGATTCCAACCGTAGCCGGCTAAAAAACGAATGCCCACTGCCAACGGTACGGGAATATGCAATGCCAGGAACCATGCTATGGAAAATTTTTTTTCACCCCCGCGCCAGAAACCAAAGGGAAGGTTCAGCAATACAATGGCTAAAATAAATATCCAGATATGATGCATGGTTTTTATCAGGAGAGCTGCAGTATGAAAAACAGTGGGCGATGAAAAAAAACATCGCCCACTGTGTCTCGTTTTGATTCAAACAACCGGGGGGTAAACTATTTGGTTACGCCGGTGGCGGCACCGTGTAGTTTAACCTCAACTTTTTCCGTAAGCCCTTCGTAGTACTCTCGGAGAATGTCAACTACTTCTTCGCGGCCGAAGTGGTCAGGAAGTTCCTTGTCTTCGGAGAGCATTTTGCGCAACATGGTGCCCGAAAGCAGTACGCGGTCCTCTTTTCCATGAGGGCAGGTTCTCATGGAGGCCATGCCGTCGCATTTGTAGCAGTAGAAGGTCCAGTCGATCTTGAGGGGGTTACAAAGTAATGCTTTGCCAGGCTCTTCAGGAGTCGGGATTTTATCAAAGATGGTCTGGGCTTCGAACATGCCGTAAAAATCGCCGACGCCGGCATGGTCCCGGCCGATGATCATGCGGGAGCAGCCGTAGTTCTGCCGGAAAGTGGCGTGCAAGAGTCCTTCACGGGGTCCGGCATAGCGCATGTCAAGGGGATATCCACCCTGGACAACGTTGTCTTCGACAAAGTAATTTTTTACCAATGCATCGATGCATTTGACGCGTACTTCGGCGGGAATATCGCCTGGTTTCAGGTTTCCAACCAGGGAATGGATATATACACCGTCGCAAACTTCAACTGCGATTTTGCATAGATATTCATGAGAGCGGTGCATGGGGTTCCGTAACTGCAGGGCGGCCACTTCACTCCAACCCCTTTTTTCGAAAATTTTGCGGGATTCGGCCGGGCGCATGTAGACACCGGGGTATTTGGTCGGATATTCACCTTCGCTCAGAACTTTGATGGGACCGGCCAGACTAACGTCCTTCTGATCCATGACCATCTGAACGCCCGGGTGATCGTCTTTGGCGATTTTCCAGAACTCTTCAGCAGTCGGAGTGCCTTCGCCCATGAAGATTTTTTCGCATTCATATTTCTTGTCTTCGGTGGTCATTTCAAAATTTTCGGTTACCTTCATGGTAGCCAGGATTTCGCCGTTTGCTGTAACCAGCGCGATTTCTTCGCCGTCTGCGATGAGATCGGCATCTGCCTTGTCAGTGGAGAGAGTAACCGGTATGGGCCAGAAGGTTCCGTCGGCTGTCAGGAAGTTGTCGCATACGCCCTTCCAGTCCGACCTGGTCATAAACCCTGTCAATGGGCTGAATCCCCCGATACCCATCATGATGATGTCACCCTCTTCACGGGGGGAGATGGTAATTTTTTTTAAGTCTGCAGCTTTTTTCTTTTCCTGCTCGAGTTCAGCGCCCTCGAGAAGGCAACAGGTCAAGCCTTTTCCACCATGAGGTTCAATCAGTTTTGCCATTTGTTAATTCTCCTTTCACTTGCGGTTTATTATAGACTGCTCCGATAATATTATACCTCCATCTCAATAATATTATGCAACTATAAAAATGATATTTTTAATAGGGAATAGGAGGTTTGTCAAGTCTAATCCCAACTCTGACCAAGGCGGTTGCATCAAAGCGCCTGATGTAATCTGTTTTGCGAAAAATCCAACCGAAGACGGATCATTGTCACTGGGTTTCAGGTGTCCTTTCGGATAGCCGGGATCTCTTTAACAATCTAAATAGTGTGAATAATTTTCCTGTTTGTGATATCTGAAACGTTATACTGAGATTCGTAGGATCAGATCTCCCGGGATTTTGCATCATGGGTTAAACGGGAGCTTGGTCCGCAGCCTGGGCGGGAGGACGGAAATACAAAAGCGCGGTTTGAATGCAGCTTTAAACTCAAAAGACTGGGGTCCGCCCTGGACCGCGTCCCGGAAAAGAGTCCTGCAATTTATGAAATCGATCCGGATAAAATATTTGAAGTGTGATTATAGAAATGGGACACATAAAGAAAAACAAGAGAAAAACGAAAGCCAAGAAAAAAAGAGGACGGCTGCCAAGGTTCTTCCGATTTGCCCTTTGGACCTGTTTTGCAGGTATTCTTGTTGCCGTTCTCTGTGGAGGCGCCTATACACATTACCTGACAAAACTCGTTGAAGACCGGTTTTCCGGAAGGAGATGGAGTGTTCCATCCACGGTCTACTCCGACTCTACGGTTCTCTATGCCGGACGGGGCATGGATAGGGGCTCGTTTATTGAAAAGCTGAGGAGGCTCGGATACAGACAAAGTGAAGACAAAAGACTCTTTAGGGGAGAATGGCGAAATGCAACAAACGGTATCGAGATTTTTCTTCACGACCTGGAGGTGCCCGGGAAAAAGCGAAAAGGATTTCCTGTTAAAATTCGAATCAGTAATGGCAGGATAGCCGGAATCACCCATTTGAAGACAGGTGATGTTTTGACTATCATAGAGCTCGAACCCGAGGAGATCATGCAGTTTTTCGGCCAAGAGCGTGAGAGGCGGAGCCTGGTTTCAATAAAAAACGTTCCAAAGCATCTGGCCCAGGCTGTTCTAGCCGCTGAAGATGGAAGGTTTTTCAGTCATCTCGGGTTCGATCCTGTTGGACTGGCAAGAGCGTTTTACACAAATCTCAAGCATGGCGAAATTCGTCAGGGAGGATCCACACTCACACAGCAGCTCGTGAAAAATTATTTTCTAACCCATGAACGAACAATAAGGAGAAAGATAAATGAGCTGTTCATCGCCATAGCGATTGAGATGAAATATGAGAAAAAAGAGATCCTGGAGATTTATTTAAACGAGATTTACCTGGGCCGGAAAGGTGCTGTTTCCGTGAACGGGATGGGAGAGGCGGCCGATTTCTATTTCGATAAGAAGGTTGAAGAACTCACGTTGGCCGAAGCGGCCGTTCTTGCAGGCATGATAAAGGGGCCGAATATATACACACCCCACGGTTACAGGAAAAAGTGCAGGAAACGAAGAGATCTTGTCCTCGGCATTATGCTGAAGAAGGGATGGATCAGTGAAAAGGAGCATAAAAGGGCGGTGAACAGCACGGTCCGACCGGCCCAGTATCTTTCATATCGGAAAAGGGCTCCCTATTTCATGGATTATGTCGCATCCCAGCTTAATGAACTCTACCCGTCAGCAGTGCTCTCCAGCATGGGGTACTCTATCTATACCACCGTCGATACCGGTGTTCAGGCCGCTGCGGAGAAGGCCCTCAGAAAAGGCCTTGAGCGACTTGAACAACAAAATTCTGCGCTTAAGAGACAAAACCCGGCCAAGAGACTTCAGGGAGCAGTTGTCGTCATGCAGCCGAGGACAGGAAATATACTTGCCATGGTTGGCGGGAGGGATTATTCGGTGAGCCAGTTCAACAGGGCGGTTCAGGCAAAAAGGCAGCCGGGAAGCTGTTTCAAACCCTTTGTCGCGGCGGCGGCCCTTGAAACATTCAAACCGTCCGATTTTTTTTCAAACCGGAAGAAGACATATAAAGTCAATGGAGAGGAGTGGACTCCGAAGAATTTTGAAAGAATACCCGGCAACAAACTCTCCATGAGAGATTTGCTGAAGAGATCCTGCAACCTTGCCGCTGTCGATCTTGCGGTCAAGACCGGGCTTTCAGAGGTGGTTTCACTGGCTGAAAAGTTCCGGTTCAGTACCCCATTCCGGGAATATCCATCCATAGCCCTCGGTGCGTTCGAGGTTGTTCCCCTGGAACTCGCCACGGCATACTGTGCGTTTGCCGCCGACGGCATTCAGCCATATCCTTTGTCATTGAAAAATGTTGTCGATGAGGAGGGGCATCCACTTGTAAAGAAATATGTCGATATCGCTTCCGTCATATCACCGGGAAAGGCGTTTCTGATTACATCCATGCTTGAATCGGTTGTAAATACGGGCACTGCAAGGTCTCTTTCGAAAATGGGAATCACTTTCCCGGTGGCCGGTAAGACAGGAACCACAAACAACTCCAGGGATGCATGGTTTATCGGATACACGCCTGATTTCCTTGCTCTGGTATGGGTGGGATTCGATAACGGAAACTCGATTTTTGTTACAGGAAGTGGTGCGGCATTGCCGATATGGGCCGATCTTGTAAAATCGATGCCTGAGTATATATCCGGAAACGGTTTCACAATTCCACCGGGTGTGGCAAAAAAAAGAATCTGTAAAGAGAGCGGAGAACTCGCTTCAAGGCGGCGATGTCCGGAGGTATACGATGAATATTTTCTCGAAACCAACCTTCCCTTATCGGAATGCCGCATTCACAAGAGCTCCAGTTTTTTCCACCGGCTTTTTAACAAAGGAAGATCTGTTTTTGGGAAGCAATGATCAAAAAGGATGACAAATGGTTCGGACACGGGGAGCCTATAATCGGTGAAAAAACAAAGTCATTTTTTGCCGCGCTTCATTTGTCGATTTTCTATGGCGACCTTTAAATCTTGAAATTAATGAGGTGTTCTGCATGAAACTCACCGCTGAGGGAATGATCAAAAAAACAGGATCGATGTGTCTTATAGTGGCTACCTGTCTTTTTTTCGGGTGTGCTGCAAAAACGGCAACTCCGCCCGTTTCCGACGGAACCTTGCTTGCACGGGAAATCGTTAAAGAAGAGAGAAGCAGAAACAGTTCCAGAATCATGGCGTCCCACAGCCTTACGAAAGAAGGCGGAAGGCTTATCAAAAAGGGGAACATCGACGGTGCAATATCGATTCTTGAGAGGGCGATCGGAATCAATTCCAAGGACGGAGAAGGCTATTACTACCTTGCAGAAGCATGGATAAAAAAGGGCAACTTGAAACTGGCCGCCCAGTACAACAAACTCGCATGCATATATCTTAGAAATGATCGCAGATGGAGAAGCTTTGCGGAAGAACAGGATCGCCGGATAAGCTCGGCTGCGGGAAAGGGGACTAAAAATTAAATAATGAAGCAGCTTTTTCCCATCCCGCAGGAGAGCCATTTTCTAAATTCCAGCTCCCGGATCAGGGCGTTATTGGCCCATTACGCAACTAATATTTCACAGAAAATGCTGGAATTATCCACCTCCGTAATCTGAGGTATGATGCCCAAATCCGATATCAAGGCCACAAAATTCTCTGCACTCACAGTGGTTGCCTTGAAGCCGTCCTTGCCTGCAATGACACCATGGCCTGTTTTATCGTAATCAATCTCGCCAATAAGCCCGTGTGCCGCCTGTATCTCAAACCATTTCAACCGCTCCCCCCAAAAGCGCTCCGCATAGCTCGAAAAGAGTACTCTCCCCCCGGAACGGGTGACCCGCATCGCCTCCCGGATCAACTTCCGCTGATCAACCTTGAAGGCTGAGATTCCATTCTGAATACAGACTACCACATCGAACTGCCCATCGCAGAAGCCCAATTCGACAGCGTTCATCTCTGCAAGAAAGTATTTCGTTACATTTGTTATTTTTTTTCGGGCCGACATCAGGCTCGCGGGCGAGGTATCAATGCCGACAACGATTTTCGCTTTTTCAGCCAATCTTTGAAGAACCCTGCCATAGCCGCATCCGAATTCCAGCACCAGCGAGGAAGGATTCAATTTGTCCAGAACAAACCCAATTTCGGCATCGAGGTAACGCTTAACCCGTGGATGCGCTATTTCATAGCATAATCGCAATCGCTCAGCCGACAGTTTTTGAGAGTAGTAGTTATTCATCTTACTTCAGCGCTTCCATTCCGGAACTCAGGTCCCGATAGAGACTGAATTTTTCCAGAATGATTCGGTCGTTTTCCGATTCGGTGCCCATGACCATCCGAGCCACGACTTCTCCCACACCAGGCCCGAGCATGAAACCCTGGCCGCACATGCCGGTGGCATGCAGCAGTCCCTTGACCTCATTGTTCCAGCTCACAAACGGCGAACCATCCGGGGTCATGGGATATAAACCGCGCCAGACCCTGCGGACCCGGATGTTTTTCAGCCGGGGCATGAGATGGACCATTCTCGAACAGACCTGGGGCAGAAAAACGGATGTCTCATCGTGGCTGGTTCCCGGGATCGGTGGATCAGGAGTGATACAGAAAATCAACTGGCCGTGTTTGTTCTGGTAAAAGTAGTAGTTGAGGGAGCCTTTGGCCGGGCGCATATCCACCACCATGGCCGGGCAGAACATCTGCACCGGTTCGGTGACTGCGGCCTCGTGGGATTCGGGAGCCACGGGGATTTCAATCCCGTGGGATTTGTTCAGGACTGCTGAATAAGGGCCGGCCGCATCGATGACTACCGGAGTTGAAAAATTGCCGGCCGATGTTCTGACGCCGGTTACCATCCCTTTTTCCTGCAGAATGTCGCTTACCTCGGTCCTGAATTGAAAGGTAACGCCAAGTGCCCTGGCACGCTGGAAAAAGGCGTTGCCTGCCAGCAGGGGCGAAGCCGTGCCGTCATCCGGGGATATGGTTCCGCCGATTAGCCCACCCCGGTTGATGCCGGGCACTATAGCCGCGATTTCATCGGTACCGGCAAAATCGATGTTAAGGCCGAACTTTTTCTGGAAGGGCAGGAATGACTTGAGCAGTTTTTCCTCTTTTTCCCGGTACACGGGAAAGACATAACCGCCTTTGAGCCATTCGATATCCTGGCCGAAGGTGTCCTGCCAGGTGGCAAAAATTTCAAGGGACCGGAGACAGACCAGTACTTTGGCGGAATCGGAATGGGTGGCCCGGATACCGCCGATGGCGTGTTTGTTCTCACCCTGGCCGGCAGACGGGTGTTTGTCCAGGACCAGTGTCTTTATACCTTTTTCAGCAAGCGCTATGGCCGTGGGAACCCCAACCGATCCGGCTCCGACGATGATTGTATCATAATTAGGCATTGCCACCTCCTCCTTTGATTCCGGCAAAATGACCGATGGGTACCTCCACAAAAAGAGGCCGGACGATCCTGTCGGTCACCTTGCTCAGATCAACGCCCTCTTCCTGAAAAATTCTCCAGACCATGGGATGGCAGGTCTTGGAACCGCAGGCCCCCATTCCGGTTCTGGTGATGGCCTTTAACCGATTCAAATCGCGAACGCCGTCGCGGATGGCCTGTCGTATTTCGCCGGCTGTAACCCGTTCGCACCGGCATATGATGGCCTCATCCGGCAGCGGCTCCTTTTCATAGATGGTGGAGGGATCAATCTGTTGCTCCTGTACCCAGATGCCGGCCGCCTCAATGGCGAATTTTTTGTTCATTCTTACCTGCACCAGGAGGGTCCCGGGGTACTTTTTCATGGACCTGACTTTGATGACCGGGAAATGGCCCAATACAGCCCCATCTTCCTGGGTTACAGGGATCATCTGACCAACTTCGACTTTTTCGCGCCAGATCTCATAGGGCAGCGTCACCGTCGGATTTTCACTGTCCTTGCGAAAATCAACCAGGGTAATGGCCAGGCCCGGGCACACCGCCACACAGTTCAGGCAGCCGGTGCATTCAATGGCCTTATCGCGAAAGGGCAGACCAGTGATTTTATTGTCTTCCGTATGAATGGCCTTAACCGGGCAGACCGAGGTGCAGGGATTACATGGAACTTCCTGATAACAGTGGAATATCGGAAATACCTTTTCCTTATACTCGGGTTTTTTCCGGCTGACCGGAGTTTTGGGCCGAGCCTTTAAAACGGCGGCTTTTTCATTCCATTCAATGGGTACTTCGCCCACATCCAGACCCAGGGATCCGGCTATTTTGACCCCTTCTATTTTGCCGGTGAACATGGCGGCCGATGCTTCGGCGATCTCCTGGGCGTCACCGGCGGAAAATACGTCCATGCCCCATTCTTTAGCCTTACTGTAGAATTCATTGACTTCAGTCAGGCCCACGGCAATCAGTACCGTATCCACCTCGTAGGTTTTTTCTGTTCCGGGAATGACTTTCCAGTCCGGCCCTAAGGCCGCAATGGTGACCGATTCCACTCGCTTTTTGCCGTGGGCCGCAACCACTGTGTGACGAGTTAAGATGGGCACTCCCAACCGCATGAGTTTGTCGGCATGTACCTTGTACCCGCCAACCTGCGGAAGGCCTTCGATAACCGCAGCCACATCGATACCGGCCTGAATGGCGTGATAGGCGCTGATTAGCCCCACATTGCCGCCGCCGACGATGAGCACCCGATTGGAAGTTTTGACCAGATCACGGTTCACAAGGGTTTGAAATGCGCCGGCCCCGTATACGCCGGGGATGGTGTTGCCTGGAAACGAGAGCATTTTTTCCCTTGCGCCGGTAGCCGTCAGCAGTTTTTTGGGCCGGACCAGCCGGTATGTGTCGTCTTTGACCACACCTACGATATGGTCGGAGAAAACGCCCACGGCGGTGCTGTTGAGCCAGATTTCAACCGATGCCATGGCCCGAACCTTTTTTTCCAGGATATCGCCGATTTCAAATCCGCGGGTACCGGCAAAGGAATCTTCCACCGACCCGAAAAATTTGTGGGTCTGTAAAACCAGTTTGCCGCCCAGTCGGTCCTTATCGTCCACAAGCAGGGTGGGAACGTTCAGTTTGCCCAGTTCCACAGCCGCTGAAAGTCCTGCCGGGCCCCCGCCGATAATCAGAACGTCAATATCAAGGATCGGAATATCGGAAACAGGGACCTTGTCGTCTTCCGCCGGCAGCTCAGGCAGACCGTCGACACTGGTTACAACCATTCCCTGCTGCAGCGGAGTCATGCACGATTTGACAATATATCCGTCGGCAATCACCAGACATTGGGAACATTGGCCGTTGGCGCAGAAAATTCCCTGAGGACTGCCATCCTTGTAATGGTGACCGAATATATTGATATCGTTGGCGATCAAAGCCGAAGAAATCATCTCTCCGTCATATCCGGTCAGGGTGTTGTCGTTCCATGTAAACGTGACCTCCTTTTTTTCAGGTATGGCAAGGATTGGATGTTCGATAATTCTTTTCAAGGTTATGCGGCAACCTCCTCATGGCTTTTTTGTACTGCATCCGTTTGTCGGATAACATACTGAGATAAATAGCCGGTATATTCAAGTAGGCCGGCACACTCAATGGTTAAACCATTAATGAAATTTTGTCAAAAAAAATATTTATTTTTTGATAAAGCATGCCAGCATTTGATCACAACCACATTATAGGCAGTAATAACAGGCAATTAAATAATAGCTGCCATGACGTGTAAAAAAATATTGACAAAATTAATTAATTCGAATAAATGGTTAAACCATTGTGTCCGTTTATTATCTCAATTTTTGATCAAACGCTCTGAATGACAGGGGTCCCGACACCTGTAAGCGCATCGTTATGTAATTATACTTGAATGCGGAATCTGTTATTAAAAACAAAGAGACCATCGGGTAAATAAAAACAGTGATGTTTCGAGAAGCTTCACAGAATCGAATTTTTCAGGATGTGGTCAACCAGATTCAAGACGCCATACTGGATGGCCGCCTCAAGAATGGAGACATCCTTCCCCCGGAACGTGAACTCAAGGAGATGTTCAACACCAGTCGGGGAACGCTTCGTGAAGCACTGCGGGTTCTGGAAGAACGCGGATTAATTGAAATACGGTTGGGAGTACGCGGTGGGTCCATAGTTAAAACGCTGACAACCCAGCATGCCAGTCAGACCCTGGCGCTTCTGATCCGCTCCCAGATGGTTTCCATAAAGCAGCTCAGCGAATTCAGGGAAGGGATCGAGGGTACGGTGGCGTCGATGGCTGCCCAGCGGGCGGACAGCGCGGATAAAAAACAGCTCAATACGCTTTTACAAAAAGCCCGGGAAATCGTCGAGCAGGAGCCTGTTGACCGGGAGTCCTTTATCGAAAGCGATCGGCGGATTCACCTGGAACTGGCCAATATCAGCCGCAATTCCATCTATATTTTTGTCCTCCACTCCGTTCACGATAATATCCATCAATATTTTTACAACTTCTTGTCTATGGAACGTCCTGAATTTATTGATAATTATAAGGACTTGTGCGATATAGTGGAGGCTGTGGAAAATGGCCTTGCAGACAAGGCCCGAATTCTGGCGCAAAACCATGTGATAAAATTTTATCGCAATATGAAAGAAAGAGAAATACTTTCTCAACCTGAATCCTAGGCCGCAGGATTAAGGGTAGTTTTTCAATCAACAATTCCAAATCATCGGAGGCGCAATAGAATGGCTGTAGTACAACTAAAAGCAATAAAAACAATTGAGTATAAAAGCCCTGCCATTGAAAACGGCTATGCAAACCAGACGCTGGCACTTGATATTTCCGAGTTATCGGTTACCATAAAGCCGGTGGATGATAAAATGAAACAGACTTTTATCGGCGGCAAGGGATTTGATCTGTGGCTGATGTGGCATGCTGTCAAGGGGACAACAAAATGGAATGATACGGACAACACCATCTGTATTGCCTCGGGACCCATGGGCGGAACTCCCGGATATCCCGGATCCGGCAAGAGCATTGTTACGGCCATCTCCCCTACGACCGGGTCTGTAATGGATTCCAATGTGGGGGGGTATTTTGGCCCCTACCTGAAGTTCGCAGGGTTTGATGCCCTGGAGGTGAGCGGGAAGACCAACTCCGATGCGGTGGTTCTCATCGACGGCATCGATCATAAGATTCAGATTTTTGAATCCGAGGGATTGCCCGAGGACGGATACGCCCTGTCCGCTGCATTGACCGAGTATTTTGACCAGGGAAAGCCCCGCAATATTTCGGTGGTTTCCGCAGGACCCGGAGCACAGAACACCCTGATCGGCTGCCTTAATTTTACCTGGTATGATGCCAAACGGAAGATGGTACGATACAAACAGGCCGGCCGCGGCGGTATCGGTACGGTGTTTGCCGACAAGGGCATTAAGGCGATTGTGGCCCGCTGGGACACGGTTTCTCTCTCCACCAATGCTCCTGCCGACAAGGATGCATTAAAAAAGGTTGCCAAACTTTATTCCAGAGAGATGGTCGAACTGGATCCCAAGCAGAACGAAATGGCCCGGGTCGGGACCACCCATCTGGTACCGATTATGAATGACTTCGACCTGCTCCCCACCCACAACTACCGGTTTGGTTCCGATCCCAGAGCGAACCTGATCGGAAAAGATGTCTTCCAGCACTTGTTCGATCCGGGGTTTGACGGGTGCTGGATGGGGTGTACGGTGGCCTGTTCCCATGGCGTCAGGGATTTTGTACCCTTTACCGGGCATTACAAGGGGACAAAAGTGTTTGTGGATGGTCCGGAATATGAAACCATTGCCGGATGCGGCTCCAATATGGGAATTTTTGATCCCTATACGATCCTTGAACTCAATTTTTATTGTGATGCATACGGGCTTGATACCATCTCGTTGGGCACCGGCATTGCTTTTGTGATGGAATGCTTTGAGATGGGGTTGATCAACGAAACCCATACGGGTGGACTGCATCTGAATTTCGGCAACCGTGTGGCAGCCTTGGAGCTGGTGCACCGGATGGCAAGAGGGGAAGGATTTGGTAAAATCGTGGGGCAGGGTATCCGCCGGATGAAAAAAATATTTGCCGAAGAGTACGGCGCGGATGCGGCCATCATGCAGGACATCGGCATGGAATCCAAGGGTCTTGAATTTTCTGAATATATGACCAAGGAATCCCTGGCCCAGCAGGGAGGGTTCGGATTGACCCTCAAGGGGCCCCAGCATGATGAAGCCTGGCTGATTTTTCTGGATATGGTGCATAATTTCATGCCTACCTTTGAACAGAAGGCCGAGGCCCTGCACTGGTTTCCCATGTTTCGCACCTGGTTTGGACTGTGCGGTCTCTGCAAGCTGCCCTGGAACGATATCGTACCCGAGGACAACAAGGATACCATGGAGCCGGCCAAAGTCATGAAACATGTAACCTGGTATGCTCAATACTTTACATCGGTAACCGGCCGGAAGGCGACTCCTGACGATCTGCTTACCATGAGCGAGGGGGTCTACAATTTTCAGCGGATTTTTAACCTGAAAATGGGCTTTGGCCGTCGGGAACAAGATACGATCCCCTACCGTGCCGCAGGGCCGGTGACCAATGAAGAGTATGAATCCCGCAAGGAGCGCTACGACGGCCAGCTGGTTGAAAAACACGGGGTGGATATCGAGGGAAAGAGTACTGCCGAGAAGGTGGCCGTTTTGAGAAAATTCCGGGAAGAGCAGTACGAAAAACTCAAGACGGCCGTTTATGAGCGCCGCGGCTGGACCCCCGACGGCATTCCCACGGTGGCCACTGCCAGGCGACTGGGGATCGATTTCCCAGAGGTTCTGGAGGTCCTTAAAACCAATGGAGTCGAGTAGTGATTATCGCCGACGGCCACGGCCATCCCTGGCAGGAAGGCATGACAGTGGCCGATCTTCTCAACAAAATAGATAACAGCGGTCATTGTGCGGTGGTTCGACTCAATGACCGCTATGTCTCCTTGCCCCATTTTGAAACCACACTGGTGCCGGATCGTTCGGAAGTGTTTCTTTTGCCGATGGTTGCCGGTGGGTAGTAATGATTGGGCAGGTTGATGTCCTGCATTTTATGATCAAGCCTATTTAACATGGAAGCAGGTAATAAATTTTTATGGCACAATTAGAATTAAAAAACATTAGTGTAAGATTTGGTGGACTCCATGCTTTGTCGAATTTGAGTTTTACAATCGGCAATGGCCGTATTGTGGGGTTGATCGGCCCCAATGGTGCAGGGAAAACAACTGTCTTTAATGTTCTCACCGGTGTATACCAGGCATCGGAAGGGAATGTGATTTTTGACGGGGAAAATATCCTCGGCAACCGGCCCTATGTAATTTTTAAAAAGGGGATTGCCAGAACTTTTCAGAATATCCGCCTTTTTTCTAAAATGACTGCTGTTGAAAATGCCATGGTAGCCAGGCACTGCCGCGCATCCAAGGGGGTTGTGGGGGCTCTTTTGAAGACTCGGTCCCAAAAGAGGGAAGAAGTCTTGATAAGAAACAAGGCCATGGAAGCCCTGACCTTCATGGGAGTTGATAAGTATGCCGATGATGTAGCATCCAGTCTGCCTTACGGCCTTCAGCGGAGACTGGAAATTGCCCGGGCGATCGCCTCGGAGCCCAAAGTGCTGCTGCTGGATGAGCCTGCCGCTGGCATGAACCCCTCTGAATCATCAGGATTGATGAAGGATATTGCACGCATAAAAGACCTGGGCATTGACGTGCTCCTTGTGGAGCATGACATGAAAGTCGTTATGGGTGTGTGTGATCATATCATATGTGTTGACCATGGTATCAAAATTGCCGAAGGTGATTCATCTGAAATTCAGAATAACCCGAAAGTAATTGAAGCTTATCTGGGTCAACCTGCCAACCAATAATTTTTTTAAGGAGAAAAAAATGAGAAAAAAAGCTTTATTGATTATGGCCCTGGGACTGATTCTGGTTCCCTTTCTGTGTAGCGCAGTTTATGCAAAAACTTTGAAAATCGGTTCCATGAGTCCGTTGACGGGCTCTTATGCGTCCGATGGGACAGATATTAAAAACGGTGTTTTGACAGCTGTTGAAGTGTTTGAAGAAGCCGGTGGAATGCCGGGCTATGATAAAATTGAGGTTTTCCCCCAGGATACGGCATGTGATCCGAGACAGGCTGTTGCCGCAGCCAACAAACTGCTTAACCTTGAGGTTGTCGGTGTGATAGGTGCCTATTGTTCTTCTTCAACCATTCCTTCGTCTGAAGTGCTGGATGAAGAAAACGTTCCCATGATTACCCCGGCTTCCACCCATCAGGATGTAACGGACCGTGGTCTTCCCTACATGTTCAGGATGTGCGGAAGGGACGATGATCAGGCCCCAGCATCAGCCAACTTCATGAAAGAATCATTAGGAGCCAAAACTATTTTTATAGTGGACGATAAAACCACCTATTCCCAGGGTCTTGCAGATGGGGTTGAAAACGCCTGTAAAAAGCTTGGTATTAAAATTTTGGCCCATGAGCATGTAAATCAGGGTGACAAGGATTTTTCCGCGATTCTGACCATGGCAAAACGGGACAATGCGGATGTTTTTTATATGTCTCTCCAGGGATACTCTCCTGCCGCCATGATGACGCTTCAGGCAAAACGTCTGGGGCTGAAATCCCAGATCGTTACCCAGGATGCCGTATTTCAGCCCAAATACGTGGAGGTTGCAAAAGATGCTGCTGAAGGTGTTTATCTGACCTACGGGTTTACCGATCCCGCAACTCCTGAATACAAAGCCTTTGAAAAAAGATATGTGCCCAAGTACGGAAAGATTGCCGCCTATTCAACTTATGCCTATGATGCGGCCACATCCCTTTTACAAGCCATCAAGGCCGCCGGTTCCACAGATCCTGCCAAAATCAAGGCGGAACTGATGAAGCTGGATTATCAGGGTGTTGCAAAACATATCAAGTTCAGAGCCAATGGAGACTCAGGGTCTTCCTATATTGCCTTTAAAGTAGTTGACGGTAAGTTTGTTCCTTACTGGGAACCTGTCGGTGGCCTGATCAAGTAGTTTTTTGAAAATATGATGCGGCCGGGGCTCCGGCAATGGCCGCATCTTTTTGTTTACCCCCGGAAATAAAGTTAAGAAAATTAAATATAATGGAATATTTTATTCAGCAATTCATTAACGGTTTAACCCTCGGCGGGATGTATGCATTGATCGCACTGGGATATACCATGGTATACGGTGTGATCCAGCTCATCAACTTTGCCCATGGTGAATTTTTTGCCGCCGGCGGATATGTGGGCGCGATTGTCCTGGCTTATTTGGCCGGACTTGGATATATGGAAACCCATCCGGTGATCTGCCTGACGACCGCATTTCTGCTTTCCATGGCCTATTGTGCCTATCTTGCCGTCGGAGTTGAAAAAATTGCCTATAAACCATTGCGAAAAGAGTCCAGGCTGGCCGCTCTTTTGTCTGCCCTTGGGATGTCCATTTTTCTTTCCAACGGCATGATGCTCACCCAGGGGGTGTATGACAAAATCTATCCCAGTGAGCTTTTCCAGGGCGGTATTAATTTCGGGATGGTAACAATTTCCTATCTTCAGGTCATGATTGTATCTTTGACCGCCTGCCTGCTGGTGGGACTCAATCTCCTTGTGTTCAAGACCAAAATCGGTATGGCCATGCGGGCCACGGCCCAGGACAAGACGATGTCAGCCCTGGTGGCCATCGGCAGCAATAAAATCATCTCTCTGACCTTTGCAATCGGTGCGGGACTTGCTGCCGCCGCCGGTATCATGTACGGTCTTTACTATGGATCAGTCCGGTATGACATGGGATTTGTCCCGGGCATCAAGGCTTTTGCCGCGGCCGTCCTTGGCGGGATCGGAAACATTACCGGTGCCATGCTGGGCGGCCTGATTATCGGAATGGTTGAAATCTTCGCTGCAGGCTACATCTCAAGCGAGTACAAGGATGTGTTTGCATTCATAATATTGATAGGGGTACTTTATTTTAAACCAACTGGAATTATGGGCGAGAATATCGATGATACAAGAGTTTAAGAAAGTTTGGAAACAATATACAATCGGCATGTTGTGGCTTCTCGGGCTGCTCTGGCCTCTACTGGGCATTCATCCTGACGGCACCCTGACCTTCCGGACAACAATGATGGTCTGGAGTTATATACTGGCAGGGTCCTTTGTCTGCTTTGTGATCTATGTGATGAAGGCCGGTGATTCCCTGAAATTTATTGTAGACCCGGTTTCCCGGGTTGTGGGCAATATCAGGACAGCTTCCTCCGCCCTTCCCACATGGGTATGGATTCTTGCAATCCTGGTGTTTGCCTTGATTTATCCACAATTTGCGGGCCGTTACGGTACGGACGTGGCCATTAGTGTGCTGCTCTATATCTGCCTTGGCCTTGGCCTTAACGTGGTCGTGGGCCTGGCCGGGATGCTGGATCTTGGATATATTGCATTTTACGGTGTGGGCGCCTATACTTATGCCATTTTAAATACTACTTACGGCCTGGGTTTCTGGGTCTGTCTGCCCTTTTCAGGTGCCTTGGCCTGTGTTGCAGGTTGTATCGTGGGATATCCCACCCTGCGCATGAGAGGGGATTATCTGGCCATTGTAACCCTGGGGTTTGGGGAAATTATCAGGCTTATCCTCAATAACTGGATGACGATGACCAATGGACCCAACGGAATCCTCGGGGTCAAATCCATTGGTATTTTTCTCCCGGTATTTGAAAACGGCTTCACCTTTGAGCATTTCTGGATGAAAAAACTCCAGCTCTTTTACTATTTTGCCCTGGCCCTGGCCATCCTGGCGGCCATCGGAGTACAGCGGCTGAATTTTTCAAGGGTGGGCCGGGCCTGGGAATCCATCCGGGAAGATGAGACTGCCGCCGAGCTGATGGGCGTGAATACTTTTATGTATAAGCTTTTGGCCTATGCCATGGGCGCCGTGTTTGCAGGACTTGCCGGTGCATTTTTCGCCGCAAGGATGAGATTTGTCAGTCCTGAAAGTTTTACTTTCCTTGAATCAGCCATGGTATTGTGTATGGTTGTTCTGGGCGGGATGGGCTCCATTCCCGGGATTATCCTGGGCGTTATCGCATTAATTGCACTTCCCGAAGTTTTTCGCGAGTTTGAAGCCTATCGAATGCTGATCTTTGGCGCCACCATGATTATTATGATGCTTTTCAGGCCTGCCGGTCTGATACCGGCCAAGCGCGTGGGAACCAGATCTGAAGAAAAGGAGGGATAAAGGACTGATGACTACGCAACCGATTCTTGAACTAAAAAACGTCCACTCAGGATACGGGTCCATTAAAGCTCTGAAAGGAGTTTCCCTCAAGGTCATGCCCGGGGAAATCGTGGCCATTATCGGCGCAAATGGTGCCGGAAAATCCACTACCCTTATGACTATCTGCGGCATTGTACATGCAGAAATAGGGGAAGTTTATTACCATGGCAAGCTGATTAACAAGGTGTCGGCGGAAAAGCTGCCCACCATGGGGCTGTGCCAGGTACCTGAGGGACGGCGAATTTTCCCCAGGCTTTCCGTGGAAGAAAATCTGATCCTGGGCGCCTTTTACCGGAACGACAATGACCAGATAAATAAAGACATACAGCAGGCATATGATCTGTTTCCCATCCTCGGGGAACGTAGCAGGCAGGCAGGGGGAACCCTTTCCGGCGGCGAACAGCAGATGCTTGCCATTGCCAGAGCATTGATGACAAAACCGAAGCTCCTTCTTTTAGATGAGCCTTCTTTGGGGCTTGCTCCAATTATAGTTCAGCAGATTTTTGACATTATATCCAGGATCAACAGGGAAGACAATGTAACTGTCCTTCTTGTGGAACAGAATGCTAATCTTGCTTTACAGGCAGCCAACAGGGGATATGTTATTGAAACAGGTGAAATTACCATGGAAGATAAAGCGGATACGCTGATAAAGGATCCGAAGATCAGAGAGGCTTATCTCGGAGAATAATGCTTTGTTACAGTTCACAGTTTTTTCAATCGTGAACCGATAACAGTCAACCGCGAACAGTTATAAAATATGAATAACGATATAATCCATGGGTTGTGGGCGGATACAGCCCCGGCTCCCCCTGCTCTCTCCTCTTTTAAAGGAGAGAGAGAAATTGATATAGCAATTATCGGCGGCGGATATACAGGTTTATCCGCCGCTCTCCATCTCGCAGAGCAAGGCACCGATACAATTCTTCTTGAGGCTGAATATATTGGGTTTGGGGGTGCGGGCAGAAATGTCGGCCTTGTAAATGCGGGTCTCTGGCTTATGCCGGACGATGTCGTAAAAATCATAGGGTCGGAGTATGGGGAGCGATTAATAGAGGCGCTTGGGAATTCACCGGACCTGGTCTTTGACTTGATTGAAAAGCATGGGATTGCATGTGAGGCAATCCAAAAAGGGACCTTGCACTGTGCGCATTCTCCGGGAGGATTTAAAGCCCTGAAACAAAGGGAAAGCCAGTGGAAAAAACGCAAAGCGCCGGTTAGACTGCTGAGCAGAGAAGAGGCGGAACCGAAAATAGGATCAAGCGCCTTTCATGGGGCTCTTCTGGATTTAAGAGCAGGGACTGTTCAGCCACTTGCCTATGCCCATGGCCTGGCTCATGCTGCAAAAAAGGCCGGTGCGGATCTTTTTGTTAAATCCCCTGTTATGAAAGTTGAACAAAAAGATAAAAAATGGAAAATAACCACTTTGGATGGGACGGTGACGGCAAATGCTGTTGTTCAGGCATGTCAGGGGTATGCCGGTCATGGCTTTACAGAAAATATGAAAACACTGATACCATTTAATTTTTTCCAATTTGCAACGTCCCCCCTGCCTGAAA
>Ga0075121_1000050_pt1 | contig 67675 bp, 78 predicted proteins | sample AntAceMetag02UKG_FD_69793 | JGI IMG/M metagenome (GOLD analysis project Ga0075121, IMG submission 69793) | Saline lake microbial communities from Ace Lake, Antarctica - Antarctic Ace Lake Metagenome 02UKG | ecosystem: Environmental > Aquatic > Non-marine Saline and Alkaline > Saline | place... | reverse complement strand
CTTAGCTCACCAGAGATACCTACTGGGTAAAAACTCGTTTTTAAGAACATCCAAAACACTTAGCTCACCAGAGATACCTACTGGGTAAAAACTCGTTTTTAAGAACATCCAAAACACTTAAAAACCAATTTTTACCACTATATTTATGGAAATCAAAGTTCTAAACGAAGATAAGACTTCAATGGACATCGAAATAGACAGCTTGACTATCGCAGAAGTCTTAAGAGCGTATTTGAACAAACAGGGAGTAAAACTGGCAGCATGGAGAAGAGATCATCCTACAAAAAACCCAGTTCTACACATCGAAGGAGACAATCCAAAGAAACTCCTTAAAGCTGCAATTGCAGATCTCGAAAAAGAAATTGACAAAGCAGTTGATGAATTCAAAAAGTTAAAGTAAGTCTATCGCAACAATCCTTTTAACCAACTCATCCCTTGCTGACACATGATAAAAGAACTAAGAATATCAGCAGGTAATTTTGAACTAAACAAATTTCTTTCCGGCGGTTACGAAACAGACATAATCACAACAATCTACGGACCAGGCGGCTCAGGCAAATCAAACTTCTGCATGATTGCAGCAACGTCCCAAGCAAGAAAAGGAAATAAAGTTATATTCATAGACACCGAAGGCGGCTTCTCAGTAGACAGATTCAAACAAATACATCAAGGCGAAAAATTAGAAATCGAAGACAGCCTCCAAAACATTCTCCTCCTAAAACCAACCTCATTCGTCGAGCAAGAAAAAGCTTTCGATCAAATGCTCGTTCATCTAAAAAACAAAAGCATCTCCTTAATTATTATCGACTCAATCGCAATGCTCTACAGACTAGAACTAGGAGAAGCAATCGGATCAAAAGATTCAAAAAAAATATCAGCAGTAAATAGAAAACTAGCAAACCAACTCCGAACCCTAAACGAAATCGCCAGAAAACAAAATATTCCAGTCATCGTAACAAACCAAGTATACTCTTCATTTTCCCCAAACATCGAAGACAAAAAATTCGAAAAACAAGTTTCAATGGTCGGCGGCGATCTCTTAAAATATTGGAGCAAATGCCTAATCGAACTCCAAACTCATTCTGGCAGAAGGAAGCTAATTCTCAAAAAACACAGAAGCTTACCCATTAAAGAATTGGCATTCGAAATCATCAACACAGGAATCAGAAAACGAGGATTATTCTAACCACACAAAGCACAATAATCATCTATAGAAAAACTTCTAAAATCAGAAAGAATTATTCTTTCTTTGCGCCCAGAGTCTTCCTCCATCTCATTACACAACCTATAGCAGTTCCCCATGCTTAACCTTTGAAAAGCAGGAGGAATAGTCACCTTCTTATGTTCGACACCTCTAAGCTCAACAATTATTCCCCTAACAACATCCGGCCTAGAAGTACATCTTTCAACAATTTCCCCTTCGTCACCACGATAAACAATAACATTTACAACTCCAGAATTTTTCCACCTGCCATAATTATCAACAATATAATCAACAAGAGAAGCCTTTTGCCCCTCACTTTGTGGAAGTTCAAAATCACCAACTCTATTCGCAACACCTTCCTCAACATAAGCCGTCTCTAAGCTCATGAGAAATATAAAGTAATTTAATCTTTATAAAAACTATTACACTCTATTTCTTACTTTTCTTCTTAGCAACCTTCTTCTTAGCAACCTTCTTCTCTTCCTTGCCGTGATCAATAACTTTCCCATCTTTATCAACTTCAATCTCCCCACTCTTCAACTTCGCCTTAAACTCCTCTTTCTTTTTCTGCAACTCTTCATTCGACGGACACTTAGGATTAAAACAAAATTTCCAAGGAGCTCGACCCCTCTGAAAACTCTGCACTAAAGGAAATCCACACTCCGCACACATCTCCAAATCATCTTCTTTTTTCCCAGCTTCCTCAGCAGCCTTTTTGCTCAGCCGAGCCGGCTTCATCATTCCCTTAGGCGGCAAACTATAAATCGTCTTGCAATCAGGATAAGCATCACACGAAACAAAATACCTCGAAAACCGCTTTCCATACATAACCCTCAACTTCCCCTTATGACAAACAGGACACTCCGTCATCGTATTCGCCTCTTTCTCTTCCTCCCAAACAATCGCGTTAGCATCAGCCAAACTCTTCCCCATAGCATCCATATGCTTAGTCATCCCCTCGGCAATCTTCGTCACAACTTTCTTCGCATGTCCCAAAATTTTATCCTCTTCTTTCTTCAGTACTTCCATCTCTTTCTTTTTACCATCCTTAGTAGAATCACTCATCTCAATCTCATCCAATTCCTTAGTCATCTCCCGAGTCAATTCCTCATCCAAAATAATCGGCGAGTACTTTTCCAAAGTCTCAGTCATCCTCATCCCGAGCTCAGTCACCTCGATACTCTTATCCCGTACATAACCCCTCGAATACAAAGTCTCAACAATCGAAGCCCGAGTCGCCTTAGTCCCAAGCTCACGCTTCTCCAACTCCTTAACTAATGAAGCAGCAGAATATCTTCTCGGAGGCTTAGTCTCCTTTTCTTCAGTCCGAATCTCCAAGACATCAACTTCACCATCAACAGTGGGCACCTTTGACTCCTTAATCGAAGACGGATAAACATGTATCCAACCCTTTTCCTTAATCTGAACACCCTTTGTCCCAAACTTCAAACCGCCAACGTCAACCTTGATGTGTTTATTCTCAACCCTAGCAGACTCACAAAAACACGAAATAAATCTCTTAACAATCAAATCATAAATCCTCTTATCTCCTTCGTTAATCTTCTTCATCTCGCCAGTCGGATAAATCGCCGGATGCGCAGGATCTTCCTTCGCTCCCTCAGTCGGTTTCTTATTAACAGCATACTTAACCTGCGTAGTAAACTTCTTCAACCGCTTCAAAATCTTATCATACCCAATAGAAGCCGGATACTTCTGACTCGAAGTTCTAGGATAAGAAATAATCCCAGCCAAATACAAACTCTGCGCTGCCCTCAAAGTCTGAGTCGGGGTATACCCACAATTCTTATACGCCTCAGTCTGCAAAGTTGTCAAGTCAAAAGGTGTAGGGGCCTTAACCTCTTCCTCCTTAATCGTCGTCATAGCCTGGCCCTTCTTCCCCTGCAAATGCTTAAACTTCAACAACTCACCCTTCTTGAAAATATCCTTAGGATGCTTAACCTCAATCTGTTGCCCCTTAATATCCTTAACCTGCAAAAAAATCTGCCAATAAGGCTCACTCTTAAAATCATTAATCTCCGTCTCCCTATCAGCAACAATTTTCAAAGCAGGTCCCTGAACCCTACCAATAGACAAAATTCTAAAAGTCCCTGTCGAGCTCAAAGCCTTCATCAAACCCCGCGACAAATTAATCCCATAAAACCAATCAATATAATGCCGAGTTTCCCCTGCTATAGCAGCACCCCAATTAATCGTCGGCAATAAGTTTTCAAACGATTCATCCAAAGCCTCCTTAGTCAACAAAGAAAACTTCATCCTCTTCGCGTCCTTCTGATTACAAACAAACCGCACAACATTCCAACCAATAACCTCACCCTCAACATCAAAGTCCGTCGCAACAATAAACTCATCAGCCTCCTTCGCCAACTTCTTCAAAACATTCAAATACTTCTTCGTAAAAGCACTCCTCCCCTTCTGATAAGACGGTTGCCACTCAACTTCAAAATTAGGAAACGGCCCTCTCTTCGCAACCTGTTGAATCCCATACAAATGACCAACCGCACATCCAACAATATATCTTCGCGATCCCTTATGAAACTCATAATAAGAAACCTTATCCTTGTTTGTAATTTTCTCATCGGTAGCACCAGACAAAGCCGCCGCTATTTTAGCCGCAGCCTGAGGTTTTTCCGTAATAATCAATGTTGTGTTCTTGTCTTTTTTATTCGCCATTAGTAATAACAAAGTCTCCTACTATAATAACGTTACGCACAAAATAGCACTTTAAAGTTTTCTATTTAACTTTCCCCAACTCATCCAATCGCTTCTTACTCCCAATCGCTCCAGAAAACATCTTCCAAAAAACCCGACTCATCCACTCACCCCAATCCTTATCTTTAATTGTATAAAATATAATTAATTTTTTTTCCAGTTCCCTTCTTGAATCAGGAATTCGGACCTCTTTCATATTGACAATTTCTCCATCAACAACCGTGATTCTCAAGGGTTGCTCTCGATGCCGAATCTCAATTAATTCCTTCCCATACTTATAATTCAGGGCCAAAACCCTTTCAATATTTTCATTTCCAACAAAATCGACCCGACAAATAATCTTAATACTAATTCCTCGAGCAATCAATTTTTCAATCTCATTAAAAATATCTATCCCCTTATCTTTAAAATTAACAAAAGAGAGATTACCAGAGAAAAATAATATTTGTTTTTTTGCAGATCTAAGCAACTTTGCAAATACTTCTAACTTCCCAACTTTAACCTCGTTTTCTGCAAAAGCTTTCGAAACTTCTTTTTTACTATCACTAACATGCTGAAAAATATCAAAAGCCATAAAATCACTTCTCCCTCTACCATTCATAATAATATTCTCCAACTCCTCCTGGAAAACAGAATGACTAGCCTTCTCAATACTCGCCCAATAAACAATCTTCAAAGCCCCCCGCGTCCCCTCTCTAAAAACTCGTTTCCCTAAAGTCCCATACTCACTAATAATCTCTTCGACATATCTATCCGCCGTTCTCCAATTCTTATTCAAGTGCCCAGCAATTTCCTGAATACTTCTCGGTTTACTATAAACAAAATCCTCAATTTTTTTCACAATCTCATTATTCAACATAAACAATCATGCCAACCAAACTATTTAAATTTATACAACACTGCGGACAAATTTTACACAGTAAATGTCATATAAAATACAACTCATAATAATACTATGGAAGACAATGGAGGCAAACGAACAATGGAGGTCAAAATAATATACGACGCAACAGAACTTTTCAAAAGAGCACAAGAAGACATTCTCAACGGAGAGTTCTATGTCTACTCGGCGTAATTCATGAAAAAATCAAATATCACGATTTATCCAGCAGCCGCATTATTTAACGGAAGGTCTACCTACTTTAATCAAGCCCTGGTTCAAGGACTAGAAGAAAAAGGATATAGAACAAATTTTCCCCAAAGAGATGGATTCGAATTCGGAAATCTTCACGAAGCACTAAGGGGCGAATTGCCAGAATCAGAAATACCCTCAGCAGTCGAAAATATAATTTACTATTTAGATATGGGCGTATTCATTCCACAATCCCACGTAATCGTAGCAAACCTAGACGAGCCACAAGACGAAGGAGTATTGGTAGAATTAGCCCACGCAAAAAACATACACAAACACACCATAGGATTCAGAACAGATGTAAGGAGCCCGTACGGATCATCGATAGACAATTTCGGCGGTATGCATTTTTTTCCAGCCTTGTATTTATGTGATACATTTATCTCCCACCACATGCCGTGCCAAACACCACAAGACACCAGGTCACAAATGCAGGGATTAGTCGACAAAATTGATGAGGAGATATCACGGCAAGATTTCAAACCAATAACTCCAATAACAGACAACATTTTATTCTCAGGAATTGAAGACATACATTCCTCAGAAGGATTAGAAGAATTAGTCACAAGATATATTTCAAACAAAGATAAAATAGCATCATATGGACCAAAAATAATCAGATAAATTTTTATCTAAATCTCCAAAATCTTCCCACGTCGCCCGACCTGAACAACTCGAGTCTTCCCAATCTTATCCTCAATACCTTCGCCTTCATGAATGTGCGCAGAAATTAACAAGTCGGGCTCAAAATCTTTAACAGCCTTTCTCAAGACATCATCCCCAAGTATACCAGAAAACTCAGCCTTTGTCCCACGAGCGTGCAAATGCGAAACCAAAATTTTCTTCGCCGGCTTCATCCTCTCAAAATTCTTCTTTATCGAAACCAAATCCCCATCATCCAACGACAACTTCCAATTCGGACTCCCAATCCCCGCAATTCCAACATCCTTATACGTCACATAATAATTATGAATATCCCGCCCCTTCTTAGACAAAACCACCCTCTCCTCATCAAAATCACAATTCCCCGGCACAAAAACCACCTTCTTTCCCACTTTCTCAAACGACTCCAAAATATTTTTATCCCCCTCTCCATAACCATAAATATCCCCAGCCAAAACAACCAAATCAACCTTCTCATCCAAAGCCTTCTTCGACAACTTCCTCGCACTCTCAACACTACCATGCAAATCCGCAGCCGCCAAAATTTTCAACTTCTTTACCATGCAGCACTCAATCAACACTTTTTTAAATAACTTACCGTTCCAACTATCATGACAGACAAACCCAAGAAGAAAGGCTACGATTTCACAGAAGTAGAGGCAAAAATCAAAGAATTCTGGGAAAAGGAAAAAATATTCAAAACTCAAATCAAAGATAACATCTACTCAATAGATACTCCCCCACCAACAGTCTCAGGAAAAATGCACATCGGCCACGCATTCTCATACGCCCAACAAGATTTCATCGCAAGATATCGAAGAATGAACGGAGGAGTTTTTTACCCATTCGGAACAGACGACAACGGTCTACCAACAGAACGGCTAGTAGAGAAACTAAAAAAAGTAAAAAGCAAAAACATGAGTCGAACAGAATTCATAAAACTCTGTCTAAAAACAATAGAAGAAATAAGACCCGATTTTATAAACGACTGGAAAAATCTAGGAGTCAGCGCAGACTATGACAAATGCTACTCAACAATCGACGACGAATCAAGAAAAATATCACAAAAAGGATTCTTAGATTTATACAAAAAGGGCGAAATCTACAAAAACAAATTTCCAACATTGTGGTGCCCAGAGTGCCAAACAGCAATCGCTCAGGCAGAATTAGAAGATAAAGAAAGGTCAACATATTTAGTATATATAAAAGCAAAAGTTGAAGACGGGTCTTTCATCATCTATGCAACAACAAGACCAGAACTACATCCAGGCTGCATCGGAATTTCAATTAACGAAAACGGACAATACGTAAAAGTAAAATCAAATGGAGAATCTTGGATAATCAGCAAAGACGCATTAGAAAAAATGAAAGAAGAATTCGACTTAGAATTAGAAGAAGAATTTTTAGGAAAAGACATAATCGGCAAAAAAGTAGAAATACCATATGCAGAACAAACAGTAGAAATCAACCATGACATTTCAGCAAAAACAGAATATGGAACAGGAGTTGTATACTATTGTAGCTATGGAGGACTAGACTGCGTCCAATGGCTAGGAAGACACCCAGAAGCAAAACCAATTCACGTCATGGATGAATCAGGTTCGTATACAAAAGGACTGTTCAAGGGATTGAAATCTCCAGAAGCAAGAGAGAAAATAATCGAACTTCTAGAAAAAGAAGGATCTCTAATCAAAAAAGAAAAAATGAATCACGCCGTAAATACGCACGACAAATGCGGAACAGATATAGAATTCATAGCAACCCCACAATGGTTCATAAAATTAATGGACAAGAAAGATAAATTAATCAAACAAGGCAACAAAGTTAAATGGTATCCAGAATACATGCACAAGAGATACGACAATTGGGTAAACGGCCTCGAATGGGACTGGAACATTTCTAGAAACAGACACTTCGGAATTCCAATTCCTGCATGGGAATGTAAAGATTGTAATGAAATAATCATAGCAGAAGAAAAAGAACTCCCAATTGATCCACTTCAAACAAAAAAGTCTTGTCCTAAGTGTGGCAAAGAAGCAACTCCAGAAGTTATGGTTTTAGATACTTGGGCAACTTCCTCAATGAGTCCTAAAATCGCAAGCAATCTCGTAGGCGACAAAGTAAAACTACCATATTCTCTTCGTCCAAACGCTCACGACATAATCAGAACCTGGGCATTCTACACAATCACAAGAGCATATCTGCACGAAAATAAAATCCCATGGAAAGATATTGTAATCTCCGGAATAGTTTCCCTCAAAGGAGAAAAAATGTCCAAATCAAAAGGAAATGTAATCGACCCAAAAACAGTTTTAGAAAACTACGGAGCAGACGCTCTTCGGTTCTGGGCAAGCGGATCAAAGCTCGGAAGCGACTTAGATTATCAAGAACAAGACTTAGTAGCCGGCAAAAAAACAGCGACAAAATTCTGGAACGCAACAAAATTTGTATTCATGAATCTCGAAGATTACGACGGCAAAACAAAACCAAAATCCCGCTTAGAAACAATTGACATAATCTTCCTAAATAAATTAAACCAATTAGTACAAACATGCACAGAATCATTCGAAAAATATGAATATAGTAAAGCAAAATTAGAAATCGAAAAATTCTTCTGGAAAGATTTCTGTGACAATTACTTAGAAATAGTCAAAAAGAGAATATACAATTCTCAAGGAGACGAAAAAATATCAGCACAGTATAGCCTATACAAATCATTGTTAACAATTACAAAACTCCTTTCTCCAATCATGCCATTCATAACTGAAGAAACCTATCAAACTTACTTCAAAAAAATTGAAAAAGGCAAATCAATCCACACTTCAAGCTGGCCAAAAGCAGAAGGCCAAATAAAAGAAATTCCATGCCATGCCGACTTCGATTCTTTCTCAGAAGTCCTATCACAAATAAGACAAGCGAAAACTGCCGCCCAAAAAGCAATGAACTCAGAAATCACTCTAACCCTTGAAAAAGATATAATCAAAAACTTGGGTGAAACTCTAAAAGACTTGCAAGAAGTTACCAACGCCAAAGAAATCAAAGAAGGCAAATTCAATGTAGCTTTTATCAATTAACCCAAACCTCTATAAATTAAATCTCTCTTCTATAAACATGGATGAAGCACAAAAATTCGAACTCGAAAGTTTAGTTGAAGAACTAGAAGGCTATCGCGGCAGACACACAGAACTCATTACAGTTATGGTCCCAGCAGGAGCTACACTAACCCAAACAACAAAACAACTAGAAGACGAAAAAGGAACAGCAACAAACATCAAATCAACAGGAACAAGAAAAAACGTAATCAACGCACTTGAAAGAGCAATCAGAAAATTAAAAGAAATAGAAAGAACCCCGCCAAACGGCCTAGCAGTTTTTTCAGGAAATGTAGAAAAATCCGACGGCAAAGAATATTTAGAAGTCTGGGCAATCGAGCCACCAAAAAAACTCAAGATAAAAATTTACCGTTGTGACCAAACATTTGTTTTAGATCCTCTTAAAGAAATGCTTGATACCGACGAAGCATACGGGCTCCTAATCATCGAAAGAAACGAAGCATCTATCGGAATATTAGACGGCAAACACATAAAACTCTTGCAAAACATGACTTCAGGCATCCCAGGAAAAACAAGAGCCGGCGGACAGTCAGCTCAAAGATTCGCACGAATACGAGAATCAGCCGCAAAAGAATTCTTTAAGAGAGTAGCAGAAGCAATGAAAAAACATTTCTGGGAAAATAAAAAACTCAAAGGAATCATAGTAGGGGGACCAATCCCAACAAAAGAAGAATTCCTAGATCAAGGCCAACTTGTAACAGCTCTAAAAAACAAGGTAATCGGAGTAAAAGACATAGGCGGAACAGGAATGCACGGACTTCACGAATTAGTAGAAAAGTCAGAAGATCTCCTGGCAGAACAAGAAATGACAAAACAACGATTAATCCTAGACCTCTTCTTTGAAAAACTAGCCAAAGAACCAGAGAAAGTAGCATACGGAGAAGCCGAAGTCGAAAATCGATTAGCAAGGGGTGCAGTAGGAAAATTAATTATTTCAAAATCTCTTTCTAGAGAAAAAGTAAAGTTACTAGAAAAATCAGCAAAGGAATCATCAACAGAAATTCACATCGTCACAAAAGAAACCGCAGAAGGCGTCCAATTCGACAATTTAGGTGGAGTCGGCGGAATTCTAAGATTCGCAATTCATGACTAACGCCGGCGTATGGAGTTGGCGAACAATTCGCTTTTTCGAATCCAAATATATCAAGACTATCTTTCGAAAATGCAAATTGTGAGTAGGAATTCTAAGATTCGCAATCCACGATTAATTTTCCCCACGAAACCTTTTTGCAAACTTAGCCTGTAGACTTGCTTCAATTGAAGCATTCTCTCTTAGTTCATTCAGCCCAAGAGCACAAAGGATTTCATGTCTCTGTTCAGTAGTTAAGTTAGTTATCTCAGGAGGGGAATATCCAACACTAGAATCATAGGCAACATCATCTCTCATACAGGCAACTACATTCTAACATTTATTAAGATTCCTATCCACGACTAATTTTTTAAACTCTCCAAACATACATTTAATATGGAAGAAACTGAAAATCAGGTGACACATAATACTCCCGTTATCACCGAATCAACAGCCGAAGAATTAGACAACACATTCGAAGAAAACGAAAAAGAATCCGAATCAAAAGTCGAAGCTGCCCTTTTCATCGCAGGCCGATTCTTAAATCTCCAAGAATTAATCATGCTAACCGACGTCAACCCAATCATGCTCAAAGAAATTTTGAGTCGTCTTGAAAAAAAATATTCAGAACAAAATTCAAATGTCCTCAGGCTAATCAATCGAAGCAATTCATGGAAAATGGACGTCGATGAAAAATATCACTACCTAATAAACAAGCTAGCAACGGGCAACGCAGAATTCACAAAAGCAGAACAAGAAACCCTAGCAATCATTGCATACAAACAGCCAATCAAACAATCTGTTGTAATCAAAATCCGAGGCAACAAATCCTACGACCATATTAAAAAATTCAGACAATTAGGCTTAGTCGTCGCAAAACAAATCGGCCACACATTAGACCTTTCACTCTCCGAAGAATTCTACGAATATTTCAACGTACATAAAGCCGAACCAAAAGAAGAAAACAAACAGGAGCAAGAATAATGGAATTTCTAACAATCCTATACTTCACTTATACCTTCATCGCATTTTACTTCCTTTTTATCTATATACTAACATACATACAAAACAAAAAACACATCTACGAAATAATTAAACCAAATAAGATAAGGTCCCTAAGTATAGTAGTCCCTTGTTACAACGAAGCTGAAAGCATAGGAAAAAATATAGAAGCATTTTTAGCATCAAATTACGAAGGATTAAAACAATTAATCATAGTAGACGATTGTAGCACAGACAACTCTTACGAAATCATAAAAGAATACGCAAGAAAATATTCAAAAGTAATAGCATTACAAACCCCGAAAAACACAGGTAGAGCCGCAGGAGCAAAAAACTTTGGAGCCAAATATGTTAAAACAGAACTAATAGGTTTTAGCGACGCCGATTCAATTCCTAAAAAAGATGCAATAAGTAAAATGGTAGGATTCTTCAATGATGAAAAAGTGGGGGCAATAACATCAAGAGTTTTTGTGGAAAATCCAAAAAACTTCCTAGAAAGAATCCAATCAATTGAGTATAAAATCATGGCATTCACAAGAAAATTACTTGGATTTTTAGACTCAATCTATGTGACAAATGGGCCTCTAAGTATTTACAGAAAAAAAGCATATGATGAAGTGGGTGGATTTGATATGAAAAATATGACCGAAGATATAGAAATAACCTGGCACTTTGTTTCAAAAGGTTGGAAAGTCAAAATGTCAATACCCGCAAGAGTTTATTCAGTTGTTCCAAAAACAGTAAAATCATGGTTTCATCAAAGAATTCGTTGGAACGTCGGAGGAATCCAAACCGTCGCAAAATACAAAAAGAAAATCGCTCAATGTGGGATGCTTGGATATTTTATTATACCATTCTTTGTTCTCTCCTGGTTTATAGGACTAACAGGCCTCTTCTTTTTGACCTACCGTATAAGTAAATATCTAATCACAAAATATCTCGTGACAAAATATTCAATAGTAGCTCAAGTTGCAGTCTTAGAATTAAACGACTTCAGTTTCAGCCCAAGCATACTTTTCTTCTTCGGAATCTTGCTTTTCACCCTCGGTTTCGCATACACTTTCGTAGCACTAGGCCACTCCAAAGAAAAAGGCTGGCTAATCGGACACTCTCTCTACGACATCTTTATATACTCGTTCTTCTACTTGCTAATGTACCCACCGTTGCTGATAATATCTTTTTATAAATATTTCAGAGGATACAATACCTGGTAAAATGTTAAAAAGTAATAAACATATTTTTTGGGAAGCTCTAATAATCACAATCGTGATTTTCTTAATGGGACTTTTTTTAGGAATGATGATAGAAGCAGGACATTCCAACGAAATCAACAATTTCTATCTAGCATCAGAAGCAAACCTAATAGATGGCATGGCACTCTCACAAATTTCAGGAGGAAGTCATATAAGTTGTGAAACAATAAAGCAAAAAAACATAGATTTCGCAAACAAGGTATATGAAGAAGCAAAGCTACTCGAAAAATATGAATCCTCACAAAAATTAACAGAAAATTTAAAGATAATACATAAAAAATACGATCTACTAAGAACACTGGCATGGATAAGCAACTCAAACTCCCTAGAACAGTGTCAAAATTACGATCTAGTAATCTATCTATACGAATATAACTCAGAAAACATAACAAAAAAAGCAATTCAAAATGTATGGTCAAAAATTTTACTTGATGTAAAAGAAGAAAATGAAGACATGATTCTTATACCAATAGCTTCAGACCAAGACATCACTTCATTAGAAGTTTTAATGGAAAAATATGGCGTATCAAGCTTCCCAGCACTGGTTATCAACAACCAAGAAGTAATCTATTCTCTAGAAGGTTCAGATCAAATCAAGAGCCTTCTAAACTAATATATACTAGACCACATATTTACTTAAAAATAACTTCTTCCATTGAAATTCATGAGATGTACAATATGTAAGAAAGAATCAGATGAGGTAGAATTGTTTTCAGGAATCCTTAACGCAGAAATGGTCAATATTTGTGAAACGTGTGCAGAAAGCGAAAGTGTTCCAATTATCAAAAAACCCTCAGAACAACAACTCGAAAAAGCCGAAGAAAGACAATCCGTCAGAGAAAGAATGGAAAGAATGTCAGGCATGAGAGAGGCAACAGAAATCAGTCCAGAACAAACAATCGTCCAAGGAAATCTAGCAAAATTACGAATACCAGAAAAAAAACAACATCACCCAGACGTCCTAGATAATTATTACTGGACATTAAACATAGCAAGACGAAGATCAAAAATGACAATCAACCAAATCGCAGAAAAAGCCCAAATCAACTCAATCCTAATCAGAGAAATCGAAAAAGGAAAACTCCCAGAAAACTTCCAAGAAATATTCCTCAAATTAGAATCCATCTTAGGAATCAAGCTCTTAAAAAATCACGAAAACAAAATAAACTTCGTTAGAACTCACGACGAAGAACAAGATATTCTAGAAAACGTTCGAGCTAAAATGAACGGCACTTCACTTACAGAAGAAGAAGAGTTCCCCCAAGAAATTGATGAAGAAACCAAGGAAGCAAAAGCAGAGCTTATTAACAAACGAAAGAAAGAAAAACTAGAAAAACTATCAAAAGGAGAGGCTGACTTCTCAAAAAGAACAGACCTAGAAAACGTCACATTAAACGACCTTGTCGAAATGAAAAGACAACGAGAAGAAAAAGAGTCTCAAAGAAAAACTAGGACCCAAGAAGAATCCATGCTTGGAGAAGACATAGACCTAGAACTAGAGGAAATATAATGAGCGGACACATATCACAAAGATCAGCAAATGAATTAGGGTTGAGCCCAATATCCTTTGATGGCTTACAAACAAATTTTGAAGGGAGATGTTCTCTAAGAACATACACGCCAATTTCGTCAGACCCAACTGCAGAAATAATAAGAGCATGTAAAAAAGCAGCTTATACAGACCCATTAGCATTATTCCACTACAACGGAAGACCAAGAAGAACAAGACGAGTAGCTTGATTCTAAATTAACCTCCAACAAGACTCCTTTTAACTCCAGCTGTAAGATGAATATCCGCACCATCCCTTCTAATATTTTTATACGTCCTAGGTAAAAGTGACCTTTTTGCAAATTTAATATAGTTTTCCCATTCACTAATTCTAGTTCTTCCAGTTTGCCTATATGTCTTAAATCCATCCACCCAATCAGGTGTAACTATCCAAGTCTCTCTTTTTGTAACCATATCCCCCAAAGAATCACCCCCATTAATATCACGAACTCGTCGGTCTAAAGAATAAGTCCCCATTAAAAAATAAAACGGCATTCCAAAATCTTTTCCATATCTAACCTGATGATCTAAAACTCTCCAAGAAACATAATTCCTATTTCTAACATTTGGGTCAACACTCTCAGGAACAAGTAAAGTAAATTTAACTTCAATAATTTTTTTACTGTCAATCAAATCAGGTCCAGCTTTCAAATATCTTGTCATCCCAAGCGCATCAGCAGCCCATTGCTCATTAACTCCAGGCATCAAACTATTAAAATATCGAGCTTTCATTCTATCCCAAATATCGCAACCGTCCAGGCCGCGGCTCATAAATCAAACCCTCTTCCAATAACTTCTTAATATCAGCATTAATCAAATCAGGACTAGCCTCAACATCCATAATAATCGTATCAATATCAATCCCACCCTCACCCTCAGCTTCCTTAATCTTACTCATAATCGAATCCTTCAACGACGAATCCCCACTCTCCGCAGCCGGCATATCCTTCCGAGCATTCTGAATCTCCAATTTCCTAACCAACAACCATCGAGGATCAACCTTCTTAATCGCTTCAGGAATCATATACAACTCACCATTCCACTCTCGAACATTCCCAATAACCTGCAAAGTATCCCCCTGAATAATATCCTTCAACGGCTCAATATCCTCCCCAAAAGCCTTCAAACGAATCTGCCCCGAAGCATCATCAACCGTCAAACTCGCATACTTCTTCTCGCCATCCTGAATAAACTTATCAACACAATTCGCCAAAATATTCACCCGCACAATCTTCTTATCACCAAGCTCCAAAAACAAAAACTTTCCCTCGTCCATCATCGACTTACCCTTAAGAATATCACCAATCCGCATCTTAAACGCAACATTCCTCTTCCTAATCTCACCACCAACAGGCGCATCTGCTTCCATCAAAAAAAATATCAACCTGACTTTATAAGGATTATTGGGATTGAGTTAAGGAAATTTCAAATTATTTAACTGCCTCGACCAATGTAATATTCCCATCATCTAAAGCCCCTCTCCAATAATTCTCACCAAACTTTTCTATACCCTCTTTTGATACTTCTAACGGAGCCCATGTAATTTTATTAAACCCAGCTTTCTTAAATGCAGTCTCATAAGTTTGCTTAGACCAGTGATAATTAATAAACGAACACAATTCCTTTTCACCGTCATAAATTGTTATTTTAATTGGGCTACCTTCCTCAAGTTTATTCCCACAAATCGCCGTTGCACCATACTTCTTCCCATTCGTTAGGGGCTGATCGGGGTTAGCATTGATACCAATAAACCGCCCACCCTTATTCAAATTCTTATAAATATTAGTGCACATTAACTCCAACTCTTCAACAGTTTTAGAATAGTGCAATAAAAACTCTCCAGTTACCAATTCAAACTCTCCAAGCTTCTCAAGAGAAATTACATCCCCAACACTATATTCAATATTTAAAGGACTATCATTCTCTTTTTGTTTTGCAATCTTAATCATCTCCTCAGAAATATCTATTCCCGTAACTTTCTTAGCTCCATTCAGAACAAGTTGCCTAGACAAAAATCCATCCCCACAGGCTAAGTCTAAAATCTCCTTACCTTCCAAATCACCCAACCATCTAAAAACTGTAGGCAAAACCATGTAATTTTTCTTAGGATGAATATCTCCAACAAAACTATACTCTTTCGCAATCTTATCATACTCAGCCATAAAAATAAAAAAGAATTCTCATATATATAATTAACCACTTCTCACAATTACTAAATAACTCTCCATCCCTTTCCATATTTTTTCTCAGCAACAAAAATATCATAATAGGAAAAACTTCTCGTATAGGGAAGTCGGCTTACTCTTCGTCTATGACTAGTCCGTCCAATGTCATTCTCATCAATTATAACTCTTGAAACTCCCCACATAGGCGCCCACCCAACAAAATCAACTCTCATTTTCAGCTTTTCCCTTTCTCTAGTTAAATTTCTAGGATCAATAACCTCACCTTGTCTCAAACTAACAGCATCAGACCCATAATCCATCCATAATCTAACAACATTCCCTGGCGCAAAATCCCCAGGAGAATAACGCCTCCATTCTATAATAGGCATAACAATTTCTTCCATCTTCAAAATAAAATACGAGCTGATTCCTTATAAAAATTATTGGGATTGAGTTAAGAATATTAAGTTATTTAACGAGTTCCGTTTTTTCTTCTAGCCCACCATTTTTCTGGTCTAAGCGTTTCCTGCTCCCTTTAAGCTCCTTATAGCAATTTCTCAATACAGAAACACCCTCCCCTACCATATATGCTCCATAAGCCAATGACCCAACCCCAACCACAGCACCTATAAAAACAAAAACGTCATACATAGCTTGAGCTTCACTAGTAGCCATGTTGCAATTTATTCAACAAACTATTTAATCATTTCCGTTCTAAACCCGTTGAACAAATCCCTTCTTGGGCCGAAACAAATCCCCGCCTTTCAACAACTTTCCAACAGCCTCGTCAATATCCATCTCCTTCATCTTTCCATCCAACGCCTTCGTCACCTCTTCCAACGGAACCAACTTCCCCAACCGTTTCTCCAACTCCTCAACCGTATCCATAACCAAATGAATCTTATTCCTCTGACTAGCCCCCTGCCCAGTAATCCTATCAACATCAAAAGTCTTCGTCTCCTTATCATACCCAACCTGCAACAAATAGCTCCTCACCAAATCAATCGCCACCTCAGCATCCTCCTTGCTAACTTCCTTATTCAACCTCATTCGCGCATGCGCCTCAGCCAACCTAACCAAAGCCTCCAACTGCCTAGCCCCAATCGGAATCGGCTTACTCGGCCCGTCCCCAATCTGCGGCATATTTCTGAGTCCCACATAAAAATCCTTCATAATCCCAACAGCCTCATCAGTCAAAATCGGATTAAACTTCTGCTTCGAATAAGAAATATATTTCCTCAACAACTCCTTATCTATAACATCATGCTTCGCCGTCTGCTTATGCTCCATCAAAACATGATTAGCAATCGCCTCATCATTAGCCTTACTCGGCACATCCCTCATAATAAAAATAGCATCAAAACGCGAAAGTAAAGATGGCGCCAAATTAACCTGTTTCGGAATAGACTGCAAAGGATCAAACCGACCAAACTTAGGATTCGCCGCCGCCAAAACAGAAGTCTGAGAACGCAAAGTTGCCTGAACAGTCGCCTTCGAAATCGTAACAGTCTGCTGTTCCATCGCTTCATGCATAGTCGACCTATCCTCCTCATCCATCTTATCAAACTCATCAATACAAACAATCCCCTTGTTCGCCAAAACCATCGCACCAGCCTCAAGCCCCCAACCCTTCAAAATCTCATCCTTAACAACAGTCGCAGTCAAACCCTTCCCAGATGCCCCCTTCCCAGAAACATACCGAGCCTTCGGAGCAACCCCACTAATAAAACTAAGCATAACCGACTTCGCAACACCAGGATCCCCCACAAGCAAAACATGAATATCCCCCCTCATAGCCGTCCCATCACTCCTCGTCTTCTTCGTCCCGCCAAACAACTGCAACGCAAGGGCCCATTTAACATCGCTATGCCCCCAAATCGACGGCGCAATACTCCGAACCATCTTCTTCATCAAATCAGGATCCCCCGCCAACTCTCTTATCGACCGCTCGTCCTCCTCATCAATATCAATATCCTCAAAACTCTCCTCCAACGGAATAATATTATTAGCCTCAATCGCCAAATCAAACCGAGTAAGCATAGCCCCGCTCGAAGACGAAATCGCAATCTCCTTCAAAACCCCAATAATCCTAACCCGACTACCAGGCGTCGTCCTCATCTCCATCCGCGGATCAACCAAGTCCTCCTTTAAAAAAATCGTCATCCTCTTCGGCTGCTCACCCCCACTCAAATTATCACTCGCCTCCTCAATCGTCAAAACCTGCGCATCAACCATTTCCTTCGAGAGCTGCTTAAACCCACCACGCCGACCACACGAACACCTAGACGGTTCCTTAAACTTCTTATCAATCTGCAAAACCGAAATAATCGTCCCACAACTAGGACACTCAAACTTAGCATTAGTAACCTGCGGCCGAACCTCGCTAGCCTGCCGAACAATCCCCTCAATCGAAATCATCTTCCCTAAATGCTTCGCCCGAATATACCGAATCAAAATTTCCTGCCCCTCAGAAATATCCATAAACCGAGCCCTCGCATCATTCGGCGCCCACTCCAGCTCCTCCAAAGCGATCTCCAACATCTGAATCGTTTCCTCGGGCCGATCAATCAAATAATTACCAAGATCAGGAGAATGCTCAGTAAAATCCGTCCAATCAACATGAACAACCTTCTCACCAGCCTTAACAACCTTCCCAACTTCCTTCCGGTTCGCCTCAAAAAACGCCTTAGCATCGCTCAAAAACTCATCATGCCGAATCGCTTCAACATCCCCAACACCTTTTTCTTTACCTTCTCCCTCTGCCATAAAATAGAAACAAACTCCTCTTATTTAAGCATTATTAGACTCCAATGTCATCAATTAAACACAAACTCACTCCGCCCAAAAATAATCTCCTCACTCCCTCTCTTGTAAATCCCAACAAAATCTTCCCCACAAAACAAAGCAAAAACATCCCCATTCTTCAAATCATCCCCACCTTCAACATTAGAACTATACAAAGGCTTCCCCGTATGAAGCGACTTAATAGCAGACTTATCAACCTGGGCAACAGGCAAAACCTTCTTTATAGCATCCTCAGCCCGAACAACCATCCCCTTCAACAAACTCCCATCTCCACTCTTATACAAATCAACCGCTTTCTCAAAATCATACAAACTAACAATACTACCCTCATCAAAAATCCCAGCTTCACCTCTTCGTAACTCCCCCATATGCGCCCCGCCAATCATCTCGCCCAAATCACTACAAATCTTCCGAATATACGTCCCACCTTCAACCTTACACTCAAACAAAAAATCCCGCTTAGTATCCCCAGCCTCCAAAAATTTAAAACTATAAACAGTCCTCTCCCTCTCCTCCCTCTTAACAGCACTCCTATGCGGCGGCGTCTGCTTAATCTTCCCAACAAAATTATCATCAATCAACTTCTGCAACTCCGTCATATTCTGATCCTTATGCGTATGCAAAACCCCAACATAACTCTTATCATGTTTAATAAAATATCCAGCCAACTTACAAGCCCGCCCAAGCGTAATCGGCAAAACCCCAGTCACCTTAGGATCCAACGTCCCCATATGCGAAGTCTTCTTCAGCCCCAACTTCCGCCGAACAAACTCACTAACAGAATAAGACGTAGGCCCAGCCGGCTTATCAATATTAATCAAACCAAAATTCAAAAGGTCTTCCATAACTAGAATCATCAAATTGGGTTTTTATATCTAATCTTCACCTATGTAAAAGATTTTAAATAGCAAAGTTTCTTTCACTACGTATGCGGATTTCAATAAAAAGAGAAATATTTGTAATAGCGAGTTTGATTTTAATATTTAATTCATTATATTTTGTTTTAGCTCAAGATACAATCCCCATAGAAACTGTGAATAGGACGTTGCTTAAAATGAGGCAATTTAATATTGAAAATATATTACCTTTATCAATTCTACTAGTTTTTATTGCAATTGGTATTGTGTTATTAATTCGTTCAAAAAGTATAAAATCCAAATCTCTAAAGACATCGATAATTCTCCCTTTAATTTTTTGGATTATGGGATTAGTTCACTTGGTTGGTTCCATGTTTAGTTCATATCTTACCGGAGGGGTATTATTAGACTTTGGAGCATTCCTTATGTATTTTTGGCTTCTTTTTGCACCTATAATTTTAGTATCAATTGGTTTTTCAATATTTGCTCTAGTAAAACTTCAAGAAAAAAAGATATCCACTACAAATTTAATTTTGAATATTATATATTTAATAATTTGGATTATATTTGTAAGCACTGTTAGAATGGGATAAATTCATTAAAACTAACTCTTTCCCCGCCGAAAACACCCAGCCTCGTGGTCATCAACTATCCCCACAGCCTGCATAAACGCATAAATAATAGTCGACCCAACAAAGCTCATTCCCCGCTTCCTCAAATCCCGCGAAATCTCATCCGACAAATCACTCGTCGCCAGCACGTCCCTCCAAGTTTCAAAATTATTCTTAACAGACCTCCCATCAACAAACCCCCAAATATAATTATCAAAACTCCCAAACTCATTCCTTATCTCAATAAAAATCTTAGCATTATTAATCGCCGACCTAATCTTCAACCGATTACGAACTATTCCCTCATCCCCCATTAACTCCTCAATCTTCTCATCCCCATACAAAGCAACTTTCTCAAAATCAAACCCATCAAACGCCGCCCGATAATTTTCCCTCTTCTTCAAAATCGTCGACCAAGAAAGCCCAGCCTGCGCCCCCTCCAAAATCAACATCTCAAACAACCGAACATCATCATGCACAGGCACACCCCACTCCTCATCATGATACCTAACATACAACTCATTCCCAACTGGAACCCATTCACAACGCTTCATTCTAATCTAAAAGAAACCTAAATTATAAATCTATTTTTTAAGAGATTTCCTAACAGGAGCAGTCTTCTTCAAATGAGCACCCTGAGCAGTATGCTTCTGAGTCTTAACCGCAGCAGCCTCAACCTTAGCCGATTTCTCAGCCCCAGACTTAGCATCCTCTTTCTCTTCAACCTTATCAGCAACGCCATCCTTATCTTTATCGGCATCTTCCTTCTCTTTTCCCTTCTTTGGCATCTTAGTCTTAACCTTAGCATCCGCACTCTTCTTCTTTTCATCCCGCGCCATAATAAATTTAACAGCCTCAGGAATCTCAGCTAACTCAACATAAACAACCCCATCAATCTTCTTCGCCTTAACCTTAACCTTATTCATCGGCTTCTTAATCCCTCGAAACCAAATCTCATTATTCAAATACCGATCAATCTTAACCTTCCGAACATCCCTATCCTCAACCTTCATATGACGAACCAAAAACTCCCGAATAACCTTAACAGCCCTCTTCGCCCTCTTGTACTGTGGAACTTTCAAAACGCCTTTCTTCAAAGGAATAACATACTCCCTCTCAAGCTCAACCTTCCCCTCAACTTTCTTATCCTTCTTTGAAACCTTGGCAACAGCCGGCTCAGATTTTTTATCATTAGATTTTTCTTCCTTAACATCTTCTTTCTTTTCCTCAGCCTTTGTCTCTTCAACTTTAGTTTCTTCAACCTTATCCTCAACAACAACCTCACCATTAGCCTCGGCAACAGCTTTCTTATTCTCAGGAGTCTCCTTAATATCATCAAGTTTCTTAACTTCTTTTTTCTCTTCCACCTTAATCTCAATCTTCTCGTCTACCATTATCCTAAATACTTCTTAGCGGTCTTTCGCGGTTTAATTTTCAACTTACTTCTCGACCAACTTCTCTTAACGTGAGTAATACTCGAAGGATGAACTTTCTTCCCCTTTCCAAACTTTTTCAAAACCGTCCAAAACGGCGCCCACTTAGTCTGCCTCTTAGCTCTATCCAAATGCCTCTTCTTGCTACTCGCCATCTTTGACTTTCTACTCGCCATCTTCAGCCTCCTTAACTTCCTCTTCAACTTCAGGGTCAGCAGGGCCATTCTCTGGGGACTCAACAATCTCTTCACCAGTTTCCTCATCAGTATTCTCTTGGGTAATCTCCATTGGCTTAGTTGCAATCTCTTCAAAATTCAAACCTACCTTCTCCTCAACTTCAATAGAATCCAAAAGATCTCGACCCTTAGCAGTCAACCTTCGACCATGTTGCATCCGACTCACTTTCTCAACCAAACCAGCAGCCTCAGCCTGTTGCAAAATCATTCGAATAACCTTGCCTCCAGCTTTCATAAATTTATCAGGCCTTCCACCTCTATTCTTCCTAGAACCATAACGCGTCCGAAGCTTTCCAACACCAACGACCCCCTTGATATATAATTGTCTCAAAATCGAAGCAGCCCGAGTATACCAAAAATCATTCAACATAGGAGGTCTCTCTCGAGAAACACCAGTCTTAACATAAGCCGCCCACTCTGGAACCTCAAACTCAGAAACACTCTTCAAAGCCTCAGCCAAAGCTGGAATAAACTTCACAGGGTCTTTCATAAATATTGTTTTCGCCATATTCGTATTCAGGCTCTTCTTTCGAAGATAGACAAGCCGCAGCCCGTTAACCTAATATTCAATCAAAAATTCACTTTATAAAACTTTGGTATGAATTCCGTATCAAACAAAAGTAGTAAAAAGAAAAATTTATAAACCAACTTTATACATAAATTATGTATAAACTATAAAGTAGTAACTAAAATGAAAGAAAAAACAGAATTCACCATTACTAAAAAAATTGCAAAACATGGTAGTCAAGCAATCATAGTTATACCAAGAGTTCTAGAATCCCGTCTAAAACCAGGAACAATAGCCGAAATAAAAATAAATATTTTAGAGGAAAAACAAGATGATTAATGCGGTCAGACCAAGGCAAAATCAAAATCTAGAGGAGCTTCTAAGAGATATCCAAGAAACCTGTGTTGGAAGAATCGAAGATGTAAGTGTATTCAAACAAGGAAATAATCACGCAGGAACAAAAGCTATCTTTAAGGGAACAGATGGAGGCAGAGAAGTTATTCTTGCAACAGTAGGAAGAAACTTGAGGGGAGTAGGAGAAAAAGTTGCTAATTCGGGGTATGGCTTAGAAAATGAAGTAAAAATTGGCAAAGATTTTGGGTTAGTTGAAGCATATGAAAATCATCTAGCAATTGCCAATGAAACATTTGAAACAAATGGTGGAGAATTGGTGGCAGTTTCTCCAAGAATAGAGGGTGTTTGTTTAGCAGATTATGTATCAACAAATAAATTTAATCAAAAAGATTTCAGAACTTTTTTCGGACAAGCAATATCAACGCAAAAATTTATGAAAGAAAAAGATGTTTGTCACAGAGATTTAAGCCCATATAATTTATTGGTTAAGAAAAATGGAACAATGGAGGCATGGACAACCGATTTAGGTAGTGCATGCAAAACAGCTGAAGCGAGGGCAGAAACACTTCACACCAGAGGTGCAAGAACAGTTAGAGACCCAAGATTATTTTTTAACAACTCAACATATTCAGACAGACAAGAGGTTTACGCGTTAGCGCAAAATATGTTAGTAGCTTTAAATGGAGAGCCAGCAGTCAAATATGATTCATGCAATTTCAAAGATTGGAACTCAAAACTTCATGATAAAAAAATTAAACAGGCAGTAAAAAAAATGCCAAGATGGGCAAGAAAAAGATATAAAAAATTAATATACAAAGCAATGAGTTCCGAAGGGGGATGTTCTATAGAGGAATTCCAAAGAGATTTTCAAAAGGTCAGTAGGGTAGGAATTCTCGAAACCACAAAGAGAAAAGTATTGGCAGGTACTCTTGCTGGAGCAATTACTCTCGCAGGACTGGGGATAAATGAAGCAAGTAATCATTATCAAAACAACCTAGAACAAGCAGTTAATCAAGCATCTCTTTACCCTGTAACCACAAATCATCTAGGAGAAAATACGGAAATAATAAATAATCTCATAGGCTTAGATTTAAGAATATCAACAAAGCCAGGATATGAAAGATTATATAGCAAAAACAAAACCCCAGAGTTTATCAAATTAAAGCAAGGTCAAACGATAAGAGTTTTGCCTTATCTTGAAGAAAAACCTCGACCCGAAATAGCCCATTTAGCATTACCAAGCTTTAAGGTAAGAGTCTATTTTGAGGGGTATCCAGCAAAAGAATTCCATACTCCATCAATTTGCTCAGATCCATATGTATACGAAATGGGAGGTCCAATCCCAAGAGAAGAAGATATAACTGTTCCAAAAGAAATGAGAGACGGGTGTTATCAGTTGGTGACCGAAGTTTATGCGCACACAAAAAAAAACAAAGTAAATATGCACGATGCCACAGAAGGTATGATATATGAAAGTCCAGGAAGAGCAATAATTAGAAAGCCAATAAATGTTGTCGTAGGAGACCCAAAAGATTATCTTTTTGTTAATTACTTTAGAGGAGAGTACTCTCCTTCAATAGATTTAAGAAATTTAAGAAAAGTTCCAAGAGAGCAAGACCCAAATTTTACTTCAACTAAAAGAGTAGAAGAGGGAACTACTGCAGAAGCATCATTCCCAGGAATGGGGTATAACCCAGGTCAAAAAGAAATAAGAGGTCTGGGTGATCATTTCCAATGGGCAAGATTCCCAAAAATGACAGACACCAAAGAAAAGATAATGCAGGTTGTAACAAGACAAGATGGCAAAGTTACAGGTTACCAATATATTCCAGTCAAAGGAGAAAAAATAGGAAATTCATATTGGATGCAAGCTTCCCGCCCAGGTCCAGACTTCTCAGATAAAATAGTCGAACTAAGAAAACAACTCTATGAAGAATCAGGCGATTAATCCAGTCAGAGGAGAAACTCCCTGATAAAATTGCCTTATAGAAGACATAATTCTATAAACAATTATATTCTCCTTGCCACTCGTTTTTTCAATCAAAGAATATGCTTTGCCCAAAATTAAATCTTTTTCAAGTTTATGAATTTCACCAAGGTTCTCAATTTTTTTATTTTTATAAGAATCAATCAATAATATAAATATTTTTTCACAACCATTCAAAAGTTCAACCGTTTTCTTATTCACTTTAACATTGTCAATTATCTTATTTAGATAATACAAATCTCTATACCCCCTAATTATAGAAGACAAAAAGGCCCAAAACATTTCAGAATTTTTCTCAAGAAACTTTCTTTTAATAATTATCCTCCTACAAAAATTATCATATTTCTGTATTAAACTAGACAAATCTTCGTAATCTTCTTTAGTCCCATCCAATCTCTTTTTTGTCACTGAAAACATTTCCTCTATATTCATAAATATTTTATCTAATATATTTTCAAATTGTTCACCCGAAGGCTCAGTCACATTTTCAACAATGCAAAAATTCCCTTTTTTATTTATTATCTCAAACCCAATAAGACGCGTATCAACAACCTCTTTCATTATCACAAATTGTTGAGTATTCTCAAACTCAACTTTTATTTTATCGTATCCTAAACGATAGGTATTTGTTATCATTGTTCTAATTGAGGATTCAGTAAGCCCAGTTAATTTTATTGAAGTCTCAGTTTTAATTTCTTTTGAAGAAGTAGAGACAAGAAGCCCCTCTTTCAATTCTTCAAGATTAATTTCACTTCCCTTATCAAGACCATTTAATCTAACCCACTTTGAGGGCAGAGATATCATCATTGTTGCAGTTCCCTGTTTTACTAATTTACGTCTCATGTAACAACAAGTAGATTCATTTTTATAAACTTTTCTAAAATATATATAGATTTAAATTAATATATATAGTTTAATAAAAAAGTTTATATTAAGATTTAAACAGTAACTACTGTACAATGAAACATAAAAAAATGTCACTATGTAAAAGCGTATTAGTAAGCGGAGCAACAGTAGTTACAGGATTAGCAAACTTAGTTAGCGGAGCAAATTCTGGTACATTATCCAACCCAGTGACGATACAAAACGCTCTAAAAAACGATTACTCATTGAGAACTAGAATTGAGCAAACAGAAGCAGAAGACACACACTTAACAAAAACTACATTTGGTATGGCTCCATGGCAGGATGGACATAGTAGATTCAAGGAAGTTTTCAGAAGCTATCATTACGACGGGAAACAAAACGGTTCCAATGTCGATTGGGACACATATGGATTAATAATTCCAAAATTCAATAACGGAGGTTTGGAACATTCAATTAGCGTCTTCGGAGAAACTGGAGACAGAGAGGGTATGGGAATGGAAGCCATAACAAGTTTCGGGAAATTAGATTTATATCTAAACGCAGAAAAAAGTTCATCAAATGACGCGAGAAGACTAGGTTTTAGATTCGAGCATAATTATGGAGGAACCTTTAATCTCGGAGCAGGTTTTGATGAAGTAGAAACCGTAGGGGGTAAAACGAATTATTGGAGCGGTAAGGTAGTTTGGAACATGGATGAAAACCATCAATTAGGAGGAGCTCTAAGATTATCAGATAACGACACCGGAACAAATAGAGCCGTAGGCTATGTTATGAGACATGGGAAGGATATCAGTTGGGGAAATAGAAGTTTTATTGTTTATGACCAAAAAGAGGATTTCGAAAATATTTGGTTTAGAAGTACATTTGCACAGAACCCAACATTTAGTAGAAATGGAAGTGGTCCAGCATTCGTAGGAACAAATCAAGGATATATTGTAAGTCCACACGTGGTAAATTCGCCAGTAACGACAATAGAACCCCCTAGCACAGTCGAAAGATCAAGTAACGGAGCCGCTCTAAGAATTGGTGGCAATATTTCTAACACAGATGGTTTAAGAAAAGGTCACATAGGAACCGAAGTTGGTTATCAATTCGGAGGAAATTTCGGTGTATATGGCTATTCAAATAATGGGATAGGCGGAGTCGAAGATTCATATGGAGTTCATGCCGTAGCAAGATTAGGAAAGTATGTAAAACTTGAAGTTGATCATGATTTTAAAGGTGAAGATACATGGGCAAGTGCAAGTATGTGTATTCCATTAGGAAAGAAAGAATAATTACCTTTGTGCCTTCCGATACTTAACAACCGTCAAAACATAACCAACCAACTTATAATCATACTTCTTTCCCAATGCCTCAATCAAGTCCCGACCAATCTTTTCAGCATCCTTCTTATCTCGACAAGCCGACTTCAAAATCGAAATCTTAACCAAAGTCTCCTTCTCAAAAATAGATTTAACCTGATCAACAAACGCAGCCGTCAGGCCATTCTTCCCAATCTGCAATCTCTTAATCTGTTTCATAATAAAAAAAGACAACATAAGATTATAAAGCTTTAGCAGACAAGTTAACACAGATACCAAACTAATATAAATCAAAATTTCGTATTCATAAAATGGAAGCAAAAAAATTCGGACTTATCGGTCATCCCGTCGGGCACAGCTTATCAGCAGTAATGCACAACAGAGTTTTCAAAGAATTAAACCTCCCACACACTTACGAAGCCTTCGACGTTCTCCCAGAAAATCTAGAAAATTTCATAGCAACAACTTCTCTCGACGGACTAAATGTAACAATCCCACACAAAGTTGCAGTAATGAGATTCTTAGATGAGCTCGACCAATCAGCAAAAGATATTCACGCAGTCAACACAATACATTTCAACGACATAAAAATGGGACACAACACCGACGGAATCGGCTTCACAAAATCCCTAGAAGAAGAAGGCATAAAAATTAAAGGAAAAAATGTTTTAGTAGTTGGAGCAGGCGGAGCTTCCAGGGCAATTTTATCATCATTAGTTCAAAACGAAGCAAACGTAACTTTAACAAACAGAACAAGAGAAAAAGCAGAAATCCTAATCTTCGAAATGGGCGAACAAGAATTAGTAAAAATCTTAGACTATACTCCAGAAAAACTAAAAGAAGTTTTACAAGAAACAGACATCATCGTCAACACAACTTCCCTGGGCATGCATCCAAACGTCGACACTTCTCCAATCCCAAAAGAATTCCTAAAACCTAACCATGTAATTTTCGACGCTGTTTACAATCCCATAGAAACAAAACTAATCAAAGACGCAAAATCCATCGGTTGTAAAACAATCTCCGGCGTCAGCATGCTCGTTCACCAAGGAGCCCAATCCCTAAGAATCTGGCTTGGAATAGAACCCCCGATTCAAATAATGAAAGATGCAGTTATGGAAAAATTAATTTCCCAATAATTCCTCAAATTTCAAAATATCAACCTTTTTAACCTTCAACTTCTCTTGCTTCCCAACGCCCCAAGTCCCAGCCTTCATCAAAGCACCTTTCTTCATATCACTCTTCAAAAACTTATTCACAATAACATCCCTTTTCCCATCACGCCAATCCTGAGAATACTTCGCACAAAAAACCGCAGCCTCTTTCAACTCTTCCTTAGAAGGGTCCTCCCCAACATTCACAAACGGACTCCCAGGCGCATCAGTATGCAACATCATATCATTCCGCTTCGCCCGCCTCACAAGTAAATCATTACTCTCCGCAGACTTACCGCCCAAAATCTTAAACCCAGACGAAGTCACAAATTCTCTAAAATCTCCCATAACAAATTCACGAAAAAAATCTTTATAATTCTTGCCTAAGGCGTTTGACAACAAGTCTCCGCAGCAGCAGAACAAGTATAGCTCTGACAAGCTGTTCCTCCAGGTAAAGATGCCGAAATGTCTACAGCAAATCCACAAGTTTCTATTGCAGTATCTCCAGTCTCTCCAGGAAGTCTCCAATCATGTTCATCAGTAAGACAACTACTAGCACAAGTCGCACCACCACCACCATTGCAAAAACTACTTGTTGTTCGATAAGCTATAATAGTTTCCCCAGCCCCACAACCAAAAGTCCCACTATTGATATAAATATTACTCTGACTCGTATCACAAATTCCCCCACTACTTCCACCAACCTCACTCCAATCACTTATGCAATTTCCATTCAAACAAATCTTATTTACATTAATCTCAGGAATTGTATCACTCCACTCTAACTCATCAAGACTATGCCCCATCGTGCTCGCCGGACCTCCAGAACCATAAGCTATAGCATAACCTACTCCCAGAACAACAACTATCAAAAAACCAAAATACCACGCATCTCTTTTCCCAAGTTCTATCTTCATAACACACCTCGTACAACAAAAAGACAAAAAGAGTTTATATACATTACTAAAATTATTTTACAATCTCAACAATTTTTATCTTAAAAATCAAAACCTTCCCCGCCATAGGATGATTCATATCAACACTAACTTCCTTATCAGTCACTTCCATAATTTTAGCAGGAATCTGCTGACCACTAGGCAACGGAATCCCAATCATCATTCCAGCCTCAATCTCCATCGGGAACTTATCCTTAGGAACTTTCTGTATCGCCGCAGGATTAGGTTGTCCATAAGCATCCTCGGGCTGCAAAGTAAACTCTCTCTCCTCACCAACTTCCATCCCAATCACAGCATTATCAAAACCAGGCACAACCATCCCTTCACCAGCTTTAAATTCCAACGGCTCACCATGCTTCTCACTCGCATCAAAAACCTCACCGTCCTCAAAACGCCCTTCATAATCAACCTTAATCACATTACCTTTTTCAACTGTCATAACAACTTTTAATAAAATCTATATTTAAGTCTTTGGTAATTTTCAACTGTCAAAGAATGACACAGCAAAAAATATATCTGATAATTTCAGGAGTCACATCTCGTGAAATTATCCCAAAAAATTCTGCAGAATTTTCCCAATGATTTTTTCACCAGAAAAAATATTGATCCCTAAAACTCGTCTTCTTCCTTAGCCTTCTTAGCAGCCAATTCCTTAATCCTTTTAAGCGCCGCTCTAACATTCTTATTCAACTGAATCATAGAATCATCCAACTGAGCCTTATTCTTAGTTCCAGTACAAACCAACTTTCCATTACTAAAAAGCAAAAAGGTCGCAGTAGGATCTTCCAACTTGTAAACCAAACCAGGAAACTGCTCCGGCTCATACTCAGTATTCTCAAGCTCCAAAGCCAAAGTATTTAAATTCAAATCAAGATTAATCGCTCCACTCGCCACAATATTCTGAACAGTAATCTTTGGTTTAATAGTAACATTTACCCCAATTTTTTTCAATTGCTTAATAACTTGCGTCACCACATCTCGAACCTGTGAAATCGACTTTGTCCCAGTACAAACCAAATTTCCAGAACTAAAAACTAAAACCGCAGATTTGGGCTTCTTAACTCTCAAAACCAAACCAGGAAAAGTATCAGGATTATACTCAGTATTAGGCTGAGTTCGAGCTAACTTAGTCAACGAAACATCCTTACCCAAGGACGTAGTTGCGACAATGTTCTGAACTTTCAAAGAAGTATCTTTTTTTGCTACTACCACTCAATACTTTAGAAAAAATCCTTTATAAAGCTTCCCTTTTACCGTCGGGATAAAAATAGCAAAGTTATTATCCAGCTTCTTTCTCAACTTCCTCAATCGTCGCAATATCACTAGATCCTCTATCATCCCTAAACCGAGTAATCCGTGGGAACCTTAAAGCATAACCCGAAGAGTAAGTCGGTGACTTCTGAATATTCTGATACTGAACCGTAACAACTATCTCAGGCCGAACCTTAACTCGCCTCCCATCAACCTCAATAACCAACTTCTCCAACATATCTGTCATCTCCTCAAAACTCAAACCTTCATCTTTTAATTCCTTCAATCCTGTCGAAACCTTACCAATCTCCAATAATTCCCCATCTTCACCCCTACAAGAAACATCAAAACTAGTCAACCACCCAGCTCTCTTCCCGGTCCCCCACTCAGCCCCAGTAATCACCAAATCAAAATCATTATCCTCCGGCTTCAACTTAACAGCGTGCCCAATGCGAGCCCCAGGTTTATACGGCGCCTCCAAATTCTTCCCCATTACACCCTCCTGATTGTCTGCCAAAGCCGCCTCATAAAATTTCTCAACCTCACTCGCATCATCAGTAATAATCTGCTTCGAAAGCACAATCTTCCACAGCTCCTCACGAACAATCTTTTCAATTAAATGCCGACGCTCTCCAAACGGAGTATCAATCAAACTCTCCCCATCATAATAAATAATATCAAAAACCGCGAGCTCAATTGGCAAACTCTTTTGCATCTCATCAATCCCATACTTCCGCCGAATCCTCTGACTTATCGCTTGAAAATCAGTATACTTTTTCGTCTCCGAATCAAATCCAACAGCCTCAGCATCCAAAATAAAACTCTTTCCCTCGACATGGCTATTAACATACTCAACAATCTCAGGAAACTGCTCAGTCACCTCCTCAAGTCTCCTCGTAAAAATCTTAATCTTCCCATCCGTCTCCTTGTTTATCATAACCCGAAACCCATCATACTTATACTCAAAAGCCGCCGGCCGACCAACAATACTAAACGCATCCTCAACATCCTTCGCCTTCGGAAACAACATCACCTTCACGGGCTTCCCAGGTTCCAATTTAATCTTCTCTAAAGAATCATCACGAGCTCTCTCAAAGACTTCGGCAAAATCAGTAGCCTTATCATAAGCTTCCTGAACAGCCTTCGCGCAAACCTTCTTATCCTCAATATTCTTAGGCTTAAAACAATTCTCAACAATCGCATCCCTTAAAATCCCAGAACCAACACCAATTTTCAAATCACCCAAAATAGTTCGAGCAATATACTTAGCCTCAATCGGAGTCGCTGAGTGCAACAAGTCAATAATCAAACCAATCTTAATATCAACCGTCCCCTTTCCCTCTAGCGTCGGAATTTTCGTCAAATTATCCATCACCTTCTCAACGCTAAGCTTCTTAGAGAACAAAGCAGTTTGCAACTTCTTTTTTCTCAAAATAAATTCCGCCGCCTTCCCCAAATCACCTAAATTCTTAAACTCTTCAACAACCTCATTGTCGCCAATTCCAGCCGCTTTAGAAATCGCCCGAATAACCAACTGATGTGAAATCCCAAGTTCCCTATTATCATAATCAGCAAAAATCCGACCTTGCAACAAATAAATCAAACCCGGTTCCTCTCGAATCTTTTCCAAAAAATCTGCCAATATAACAGTCTTCTCTAATCCCTTCGACGTCGATTCCAACGCATGATAAACCTCACATAATTCCGAATAATCCATTAAATATCGAAGAGAAAACTCTTTTTATAATTTCCCGCCCCAAGAAAACTTATAAACCCGAAGATCGTTAACACAACAAGGTGATACAATGAATAGAAAAAAAGCTTTCGTTCTCCCATTCGATAAATTACAAATTGAAGACGTGCCAATCGTCGGCGGTAAAAACGCATCCCTCGGCGAAATGTACCAAGACTTAAAACGAAAAGGTATCGCAGTCCCAAACGGTTTCGCAGTAACAGCCCTCTCCTATAGATACTTCATAGAAAAAGCAAACTTAAAAGATAAAATAAAATCAATCTTGTCAGACCTAAACACACACGATACAAGAAACCTAATGGAGCGCGGGAAAAAAGTCAGAGATGTAATTCTTAACGCCGAAGTGCCAGAAGAGATACAAAAAGAAATCATAAAAAGTTACAAAAAATTGTCCAAAGAATATGGCGACAAATACACCGACGTCGCAGTTAGAAGCTCAGCAACAGCAGAAGATTTGCCAGACGCTTCATTCGCAGGACAACAAGAAACTTATCTTAATATTGTAGGAGAAAAAGCAATTCTTGAAGCCTGTAAAAAATGTTTCGCATCTCTTTTCACAAACAGAGCGATTTCATACAGAGAAGACAAAGGCTTCGACCACTTCAGCATAGCTCTTTCAATCGGAGTCCAAAAAATGGTACGAAGCGACTTATCATCAAGCGGAGTAATGTTTTCAATAGACACAGAATCAGGATTTAAAGACGCAGTTTTCATAACAGGAATTTACGGACTCGGAGAAAACATAGTCCAAGGTGCAGTAAACCCAGACGAATTCTATGTCCATAAACCAACTTTGAAAAAAGGATACAGACCAATTATTTCAAAAAAAGTTGGAGAAAAAAAAATCAAAATGATATACAATCCAAAAGGACCAAATCCAGTAAAAAATATTCCAGTCTCAAAAGAAGATATGCAAAAATTCTGTATTACCGACGAAGAAATCTTAAAGTTAGCAAGATGGGCAGTAATCATCGAAGATCACTACAATAAAGCAATGGATATGGAATGGGCAAAAGATGGGAAGACCGGAAAATTATTCATTGTACAAGCAAGACCAGAAACAGTTCAAAGCCAAAAGAACGCAGGCGAGTTAGAAGAATATGTGCTAAAGAAAAAAGGACAAGTATTAGTCGTTGGGAGCAGTGTAGGTGCGAGAATAGGAGCAGGACCAGTAAGAGTAATCAAAGAAGTCTCAGGAATTCACGGCTTCAAAAAGGGAGACGTCCTAGTAACTGAAATGACAGATCCAGACTGGGAACCAATAATGAAAATCGCTTCAGCAATCGTAACAAACAAAGGCGGCCGAACATGCCATGCTGCAATCATCTCAAGAGAACTTGGTATACCTTGTCTAGTCGGAACAAACGACGCAACAGAAAAACTAAAAACAGGCGACAAGGTAACAGTTAGTTGCGCAGATGGAGAAAAGGGGCGCGTGTACAAAGGAATTCTAAAGTATGTCGTAGAAAAACACAATTTAAAATCAATACCAAAAACACGAACAAAAATAATGATGAACATAGGAAACCCAGAGTCCGCATTCGAGCAAAGCTTCATTCCAAACGAAGGTGTCGGACTAGCAAGAGAAGAATTCATAATAAACTCCCACATCAAAATTCATCCAAAAGCTCTAATTAATTTCGAAAAGATAACCAACCAGAAAGTAAAAAAACAAATATCAGAAATCACCGTTGGCTACAAAGACAAAAAACAATTCTTCGTGGACAAATTAGCAGAAGGAGTTGGAATGATTGGCGCAGCATTTTATCCAAAAGATGTAATTGTAAGAATGTCGGATTTCAAATCCAACGAATACAAAAACTTAATCGGTGGAGAAGAGTACGAACCAGAAGAGGGAAATCCAATGATAGGATGGCGAGGAGCGTCCCGTTATTACAGCGAAGAATATAGGCAAGCTTTCGAACTGGAGTGTGAAGCAATCAAAAAAGCAAGAAACGAATTCGGACTAAAAAACATAAAACTAATGATTCCATTTTGCCGAACAATCGAAGAAGGATTAAAAGTCCAAGCGATAATGGCAAGGAAAGGACTAAAGAGAGGAAAAGATGGATTAGAAATTTACGTAATGTGTGAAATCCCATCAAACGTAGTCTTAGCAGACGAGTTCTCAAAAATTTTCGACGGCTTTTCAATCGGTTCAAACGACTTAACTCAATTAACATTAGGTCTAGATAGAGACTCAGAAATTGTTTCATCAATCTACGACGAAAGAAACCAAGCAGTCAAAACTTTAATTTCAACAGTAATAAAAACAGCAAGAAAAAACGGGAAGAAAATAGGAATATGCGGACAAGCACCGTCAGACTTTCCAGACTTCGCCCAATTCTTAGTTAGATGCGGAATAGATTCAATTTCTCTAAACCCAGACACAGTTATTAAAACAAGATTAAAGATTGCAGAACAAGAAAGAAAGTTAAGAAAATAAAATTATATATTAGCAGCCTTACCCCAAACATTATCAAATTCTTTAGATAAATTATTAGCCAAATCTTTATTCCAAATTGTTACAATAGAAGAAATTTTACTTTCGCTTAAAGGATTCAAATTCAAAAACAAAACAGTTTTTTTATCAACAATACCAAAATAAGAATTAATTTTATTGACAGTTTTCACTTTTATTTTATTCCCTGCAATTAATTTAGAATAATCCTTATCGAGTTTAAGTTGATCCAATGTATCTCGAGTCATAATTAATCTAAAATCAACAGAACCATCCAAAGCCTTTTCAATTTTATCTAAAATTTTAGAAGCAAACCTAACATTCACTTCATGCAAAAAAATATCAACACTAATTTTTGGATCATAAAATAATAAATTATTTATTCTATCAATTTTGTCTTCGTCTAAATCAGTAGTCCAGAAAATCTTTTCATTTTTATTTTGAAGTTTTTTTGAAGAAAACTCATTCATTAAATCAGAAACAGTTTCTTTAAGCGAAGTTATCTTCTTGGAAAACCAACTTTCTTGATTCTGAGTATATTTTTTTAACGCAATTTCTGGTTCAACTGCCCTGTATTTTTTCGGCTTAGTATTAAGTACCTCAACAAAACCCTTACCATTTAATGAATCCAAGGTAGAATATATTTTACCAAATGGAATGTTAGCCTTTGTGTAAATAGTTTTGGCATTTGTCTCATCGTATTTCAAAAGTTCCATATAAGCCCTAATTTCATAATCAGTCAGCCCAATCTCAGATAACAATTCCTCTTTTTCCATATTAAAGGTTACAAATTTACATTAATAAGTTTTGTTACAACCACAAAAAAGTTGTAGCCAGAGTATAATCCCTTTAAAGCAATTTTTTTTAATATTTTGATGGGGAAAGTAAAAGTCTTACCAGTATACCCAAGCTCGCCTCCATCATTCTGGAGTTTCAACGAAGCTTTGAAAATAGAAGGGAAAAAAGCAGCAATGCCTCCAACGGGTTTAGTCACAGCAATGGCAATGTTCCCCGAAGAGGAATTTGAAATAATGCCAGTACAAGATTTAAATATTGCACCCCTAGATGAAAGAGCATTGAAAGAATCGGATTTAGTTGCAACCTCTTCGATGGTAATCCATGAAAAATCTCACAATAAAGTAATGGATTTAGCGCATAGATATGAAAAAAAAGTAGTTGCAGGAGGACCGTTCCCATCATCTTCTCCAGATAGAAATACAAGAGCAGATTATATCGTAGCAGGAGAAGCTGAAATGACACTAGCACCATTCTTACACGATTTTCTAAAAGGAACTCCAAGGAGAATATACACAGAACAAGATGCAGCGAGAACGACATTAACAAAACTTACAAGATCGGGAAAACCAGATTTGTCACAAACACCACTTCCGAGATGGGATTTAATAGACATGAAAGCCTATGACTCCGTAGGAATACAGTTCTCAAGAGGATGTCCTTGGGATTGCGAGTTTTGTAATATAACTTCGTTGTTCGGCAGAGAAGCAAGAACAAAAGGCGTTGACCAAATGATCGCAGAATTCCAAAGTATTTATGACGCAGGCCACAGAGGGGGAGTTTTCTTACTAGACGATAACTTAATAGGTAATAGAAAAAACGTCAAACAATTACTCCCAGCCTTGGCCAAATGGCAAAAGGCAAGAGGCTATCCTTACGACATCGGAACAGAAGCAAGCATGAATTTAGCTTGGACAGAAAACGAAGGAATATTAAATGGAATGAATGATGCAGGATTCGTTAGAACTTTCCTCGGAATAGAATCTGTTGATCCAGAAGTAATTAGTGGGATGAATAAGCAGCAGAATCTCAAAATGTCACCAATAGAAGCTGTAAGAAGAATCCAAAACGCGGGCTTAGAAGTAACAGCAGGATTAATAATCGGCAACGACGGAGAAAAGCCGCAAGTCTTTGATGATTTATACAATTTTGTTCAAGAGGCAGGGATAGTTCTCCCAATGGCAGGACTTCTAGGAGTAGTACCAGGAACAAAATTAGCAACAAGGCTAGAAAAGGAAGGAAGACTAAGAGAATATAATTGCGGATCAAACACACACTCATTCTCGTTAGACTTCGAACCAAAGTTAGCTCCAGGATTCACAGAAGGGCAACTCTTATCAGGATACAAAGACCTCCTTCAAAGATTATTTTCTCCAAAAAGTTATTATGATAGATGCAGAGTTCTCCAAAAAGAACTAGGTCCAAGCCACCAAGAAAAACATTCCGCTCTTGAAAGTATGGCAATTCTAGGAAGGTTTGCAAAACATCAACTCACTGGAGGAGCTAATCTAGAAACTGCAAAATATTTAGCAGAGACAGCCGCAAGATCCCCCTCACAACTTACAGTAGCAGTCACCCACACAGTAAAATACCAACACCTAAAAAGCATAACACAACAAAGCCTAGCAGCCGACAATTATCATTCACAACTCGAATCAATGTACACGGATTTTGTAGCAGGAGCCGGAGAAGTCGCAACAAAATACGGAGAAAATATTAGAAGTGCCAGGAGAGCATTGTTCAGAAAAGCAAGCAGGGTTCTAACAAAGGCAGAAAAACTCTATGAAAGAATTCATCCCTCTCTCAGGACAGAAGCCCATAAACATAAATTAAGAGAATTAAAAAAAAGTGTTTCGGAAAAAGCAGCATAATTAACACTCTGCAAATTTACAAGCAAACTCACTAATATCAAGAGTAGCTACTCCAATCACAACACCAACTACCAAAGCAATAACTCCAATCGCCAAAAGCCACAAAGCCAATTTTTTAAGGTTCATATTTCTTAAAAGCCCGAACATTTAAATCAATATACCATTTCATCGCCACCACAAAATATTTCACAACAAAATAATTTCCAATCATCCAAAGTCCACCAAAACAAAATATCGCTACAGATAAGAAAGCAAGAGCCACAGGATGAATCCCCCCGAGAGAAATATACTCGGCCATCCAACCACTCGAAATCAAAGGATAAATCAAACTAAGTATAAATCCAGCAAGTCCACCGACAATCATTCCAAATGCTCCAGCAATCAACCCAATTATAACACCAATTACCCCAATCAAAAAATGAATAACAAATACTACATTAAGCACAACCAAAGCTATCAAGATAAAAATATTATCAACATTACTAGGCTTCCCCCTTTTCACCATACTAAACAAAACATTCCAACCCTTAAATATCTTTCCAGTTAACACAGATAACCAACATTTATAAAATAAAAATCATAAGACTAATTATGGAAATCGATGTTAAAGACGAAACTTTTGAAACAGAAGTGATTGAAAAATCCAAGACAACCCCAGTCCTAGTAGACTTTTGGGCAAGCTGGTGCGGACCCTGTATGATGCTAAAACCAATCTTAGAAAAATTAGCAACAGAATACGAAGGAAAATTCATTCTAGCAAAAGCACTAACTGACGACAATCAAAATATGGCTGGTAAATTCGGAGTAATGTCAATCCCATCAGTAAAGCTTTTCAAGAACGGCGAAGTCGTCGACGAATTCATGGGCGCTCAACCAGAAGCTACAATCAAACAGTGGCTAGATCAGAAGTTATAATTCTTAATCAATCAGCACAGCCTTAAATCCCATACTCTTAGCCTTCTTCGAAATAAGTTCATTAACGCTCATTCCCCTTTTCTTAGCAGTAATTCTTGCTTGCTCTAAATCATTAACCTCAAATTTTCTAGACTTTAATGCAGCAATCCCAATCTCCCCAAAAATTTCTTTAGACCCTGTGTCATAAGCCATCGACTGAATAGTAAACGGAGTTCCAGTAAGAAAGTTTTCAACTGTAGGACGAAGCTTTCTTCGAATATTTTGGTCAATTAAATTCAAGGGTATGTGATCAATAGAAATTTCAGAATTAGTAATTTTCCACCCACCATAACTATTCTTCCCAATCTTCCAATCCTCAGGCAAATCAAACTTCTCGACACATTCCTCAACAATAAAATCAAAATCAAAAGAATGCTGTGGTGTTCCATAAATCAACTGATTCAAATTCCTAGATAACGCCCCACCAATAAGCCAAATCTTCCCCTTGGAATTCCGCCTCACAATATCATAAGCAATCCTATAACTCTCTTCCTTTTCAATATATTCCTCAAAAACTTTTGAAATATTCATAAAATAACAACAGAATCACAATTTAAATTACTTCCTAGGCGTAATAACCCACATAATCAAATAAGCCAAAATTCCAGCTCCAAAACTAAAAATAGTAATCAATATCCAAAGCAACCGAATCAAAGTCGGATCAGCCTCAAAATAATTCCCAATCCCAGCACAAACACCACCAAGCATAGAATCCTTCTCCGCCGCCCGATACAACCTCTTAACCTTCTTAGCCATAACATATACAACAAAAATTACTTTATAAAATTATTCTTCAGTCTCAATTATCACTTTGCCAGTCGCAACAGAGTTCAATACTTCATTATTATCTTTTACGTAATCATAAAATTCACGATAGGTCATCACCTTGGACCCACTATTTTCAATGTATTTTAGAAATTTATCTAAATCTTTAAGCTTTTTCTCGCTATCAAAGGTATTAACATGAAGCTGCAAAACAAACAAATTAGATTTCTCAAAAGCATCAATCCATTCATCAGAAGAAGTATGCCTAAAATCTTTAGTGTACCAACCATAATGCCATATAGGATCATAACTACGAGGAGTAATAATAACACCATCATCAAAATAAGTTTTTGGGACATGTGTATTTCCAATAATCTTAAACCCAGCTTTTTTAACATTATCATATTGTTCATCAGTCCAGTAATTACCAGGAGGAAAATAGGAGACAAAAGATTTCCCAAAAGTTTTTTCTAGAGACTGTTTTCCTATAAAAATATTATACCAAATTTCTTCATATTTAGGACAATAATTTACATTCCTACAATGATTGTATCCATGCATTGCTAACTCATATCCCTTATCATCTAATTCTTTCAGATATTCAACCATCTCCTCATCATCATTCAAGTCAAAATTTTCTTGAACCTCCTCCACAAAAATATACGGAGTAAGTCCCAACGAAGCAGTAAAGCCATATTTATCAATTATATCAGAGACCTCTCTATATCTTTCCATCGTATAGCCATAACTCGCGAAATAAGCCGATGTATCATTTATATTCCAGTAATCATCAATCTCAATTATCAAAATTTTTTCATCTATCCTAACTGTAGTTTCCTCATCTAATTTTGCGGAAGTATATTTAACAAATCCAAGTCCAAGAAAAGAAACAACAACCAAAAATAAAAAAATAAAAAATAAAATTTTTTTATATCTCTCAGTCAATTTAACTAACATCTTAAAGAAACGATTCAATAATCCAAACTCTATCAACAATAAAAATATCAAAAAGACAATAGCAATGTCAAAAATTCTTATAGCTAATACATTATAAAATTCAGACAAATCCATCCCAGAGTAAAATCCCAACATAAAAACAATAATTAAAATTACTTTATAAAATTATTCAAAAACTCTAATTACCCCTTCTACGGTTCGCTCGAAGCGACGGTCTAACCTTAGGAGCCTTAATAGGACTATTTCGGAGTCCCCTAGCCTTTCGACCAGCAGAAGTAATTCCCCTCAAAGATCTCTTCTTTGGAGCCTTAACAAAAGCGCCAAGTTCCTTATCAGACTTAATCTCAGGAGCAACACGGTCAACCAAAATCACTTCAAAGAAATAATTCATCCCATCCTTTCCAACTTGATAAGAATTCAAAACTTCCATATTATTATATTTCCGAGCAACCCTAGACTCAGCAATCTCCTTATAATTCATCTTAAGATTTTTCCTAATATGCAACCTCTTCGTTCTCCTCGCTTTATTCGGCCTACTCTTCTTATGACCACCACGCTTAATTCTAATCCTAACAACAGTAACGCCCTTCTTCGCTTTATACCCAAGAGCCCGAGCCCTGTCCAATCTCAACGGTTTCTCAACCTTAACAATCGACTCACCCTTTCGCCACTCAATCATTCTTTCCCGAAGTATTTTCACATCAGGCTTTCTCCATGCCAATCTCAAATATTTTGTTAAACTCATACTATCTTATCAAAAATTTCCTTTTTAAAGTTAATCATTATCCCCCAAAGTTTAGCTCACCAGAGATACCTAAAGGGTTATAAATCAAAAATTCGCTAAGTATTTACATGAGGCTGTAGCGCAGTCAGGTAGCGCATCGCTCTGATAAGGCGGGGGTCCCAGGTTCAAATCCTGGCAGCCTCATTCATCCAAATATGAAGATATTAAATTAACCTCATCTTTCCGACCTATAGATTCATAGAATTTTTTAGTATCATCTAAAGAGAGAATGGGCAAACGCAAATCTCTCCACAAAACCTTTTCAATTTTAACGAATACATCAAATTTCCTGTCTCCATAAGAATTTATCTCAACCTCAAAACCACATATATTACAAATCAAAGAAGGACCATTTATTTTTTCACTAAAAAAATCTTTAACAATAAATTTTTTTAAATTATCTCTAAAGAATTCAATTCCCTCGTCATTGGTAGTTATATCTAAGTCCTGAACAGAAACATCGATACCATGAATTTTAAGATTCGCACTTCCTTCAATTATCCAGAAAACATCACTACCTCCAACCCTATCCAAAATCACTTCCAAAATTTCTTTAATATTTTTTTCTTCCACGGTCTTTTATCCTTCAATCTCCAAAAAAACCTTTTCCTTCTCAACATAATACTCAATTATTTCAACCTTCAAAGGAATAAATTTCACATAACACTTATCTTTAGAATAAGCTTTAATTTCCAACCCCGACGCTAATTCAGTCACAACAACATCAGTCTTAGCTTTAACACCAGGAGTTTCAATTTCATAAACAATTCTATCTGCAAGCCGTCTCACTTTAGATTCAACTTCCACCTTAGGCAAGCCCATCCTTCGTCGATTCTCCTCATTACTAACCTCAACAACATCAATCTTCTTGACCGGCGATCTTTGAACAACTTGATTTCCCTGAGGATTATTCCTAGCAACTCTAATCTTAATCCCCCTCGGCACACCATTCTCACCATTTAACTCATTCATCTGCTTCTCCAACTGTTTCACCAAAGAACCAACAATCTTATTCATTCCAAAAGGCAATTTCACTTCATCCTGAATCTCATCAATATCTCCTCGCCCCAACATCCCAAAATTTTCCCGCTCTCTCTTCGCCTTAAACGAGACTCCACAGTAAGGACAAAAATTAAATTTCCGATCAATCTTACTCGCGCACGCAGGACACTTCCTCTTTACCATAATAATAAAAAATATTCACTCTATTTAAATCTCACTATGCCTCATTTCTGGACTCAAATCGCTTTATCCTTCAAGTCATCCTTCATTAATAAAATATATTCCGCATGACTCCAGCCTAAAGGATTAGCCCAATAAACCATTTCAGTCCCATTAATTTTTTTTATAGTTTTTTCAATCTTTTTCATCTCATTCAAAATCCGACTATTAAATTCAATTTCATTAACTTTCCAATCATAATATTCCTTTTTGGTAGCTATGTGTTCTGGCAAATTCTGATTAGAAAGAGAACCAATTTTTTCAATCCAATTTTTACATTCCTCATAATTCCTTTTTCGATTCACTTTCTTGTAAAACCTCGCTGCAATAGCAGTCAATCCACACCAACTTCCAGAACCTCCAGTATACCAATGCCAATCATCACAAACCTCAAATTTTCTAAACCTACGAAATCCACCAGTATCCTCCTCCCATATGTGCTCCTTAAGATAACCCAATGTATTCCTCAAGATTTTTTTATCATCAACTATATCAAAATAAAATGGAGCCAATTGAGAAATGTCAGGATTATTCGGAAATCTTTTATTTTTTATATAAAGACCTCTTTTCTTATCAAATAATTGCTTATTAATATTTTTCAAAATTTCTTCAGCCTTCTTGTCCCACCTTTTCGCCTTATCTTTATGATTTAATGCCTCAGCTATTTTTGCAGCATCCTTCAATCCCCTACAGCAAGCAGAATTAACCCAAATATCATAACCCTTTTCCAATTTATCATATTCATGAATACTACAATTCGTTTTAACTAACCCGTTCTTAGAATAAGAAAAAATTAAATCAACAGTCTTATCAATTACAAGCCACATATTCTGTATAAAAGTTTCTTTACCATTATGTAAATAAGTATCATATATTCCATGCAAAAGCATTCCTTCATTATCGTTTTGACCCTTCCTGGTAACCGAAGGTTTTCCCGAAGAAGTATATCTTTGAAAAACTTCCTTATAATCATCAATTTTAACAAACCTCCTCATAAAATAATAAAATTTTTCACTCGCCTTAACGTTCCCAGTCCTATTCAATGCCTTGGTTATAATAACACTATCTCGAGTATAAACATAAGGATAGGCACCGTCTTTAGGCGTAGCCAAAATACCACCATTGGGCAACTGAAGACCCTTCAAAATTTTAACACTTTTCTTAAATAAATCTACCATCAATCTCCTCTCATAAAAAGAAACAATCCTTCTTTATAAATTATTTGAAACCTCTTTCTATTAGACGTAATGTTCTACCTTTTTAGCAAAACTTTCTACATTATGAACGCTATGCACCACTCCATCAAGAGGATGTATCTCCCTAAAAAAATAAGATGGTTTAAATTCTTCTTTTATACCCCTAACCTCTTTTAAATAACTAAGTCCCCAAATAGCAACCACAACTCTTAAAATAAAAGCAACTAGGAAAATAAAAAGAAGGGTGTTCATAAACGAAACTCCAAAGAGAGCAATAATCGAACCAATACCAGAACCAATAAATGCACCCATACCAACCATAAGATTCATATAAGAATTTCCAAAACTCCTCTTTTCTTTTTTGACCGCATCAAAAACATAATTATTCGTAGCCAATAAAAAGCCAGACCAGGCAATACCACCCATAAAACCCGGAACAATAAAAAGGAATGCAATAAGCAAAGGCCTGCTTGTTATTAATGCAGAAATAACATATATGATAGGAGCCAAGGCGCCCACAAAAGAACAAAATTTAATCACACTAACATTTCCAAATCTATCCGAAAGTTTACCCCAAATAGCCAAAAAAGCTAACTGAAATAATAATCCAGAAGAAACAACTGCAATATACCAAAAGTATGAAAATCCAAGATTTTTAAGCATATAAACCGCCCAAAACGGTGTAGCAACACTAATTGCAATACTATAAAAAAATCTATATATAGTAAACCTACCAAAAGGATTCTTTCTAGCCTGCTTAATGAATTGCCAAAAAGAAAAATAATCCCTCTTTCTAACCTTTATCATAGGCTCATACTGTCGCGCCAAATAAACAAAAGAAACAAACCTTGAGACAATTGCCATTAAGAACAAAATACCAAAACCAAAAAGAGTATAAATCTCAACCTGTCCAGATATAATACCCCTATTCTTAAAATTATCAAGTACCAATGCAGCCAAAATAAGAGTGAGAATGCCAAATGAATTAAATACAAAACTCTTCCTAGAAAAATATTTACCTCTAATCTCATCAGGAACAAGAGAACCCATCCAAGAAAACCAAATGGGGTACGCAACACCCCCAAACGCAAAATACGCCGCAGCAAAAATCATCATAACCAAAACGGCATAATCAAATCCGATATAATAAAGATATCCAGAAAGAAAAATCGGAATTAACATTAAAAGTTGCAAAAAAACAAAAAACAAAACTATCTTCTTTCTCTTAAACCTTTCAATCAATCCAACACTAAATAACTGAGCAACACTAGGAACAAAATAAGTAAAAGAACTCAAAATACCAATCTGAAAGTTCGTCGCTTTCATAAAAATAGCAAAAGGCGAAAAATAATATATTCCCGTATTCTGTGAAACAGAAGAAAAAGCACCCTCACGAACACTAAGCTCTAAACTTTTCTCAATTTTTTTTTGAACTATTGGATGATTTGCAGAAACTATTTTTTTCTTTTTTTTATCAACACTCTTTTCTTTTCGCCTCATGCAAAAGAAAGAACATTTTATTTTATAAAATCTTCCAAACCGCCAAACCCCTATATAATCATTCTCTCATAATGTAGCGGACGTTCTAGTCATATCTTTCATCCTAATCATATTAAATTTTTAAACACTAAGGTATTCCAAATAACATGCGTGAGTGGTATAGTGGTAGCATGTAAGCTTCCCAAGCTTGAGATCCGGGTTCAACTCCCGGCTCGCGCATCCTATCTAGTTAAATTTTTATACACATCTTTTCTCACTATTCTATGGCAAAAAAATTTTACATAACAACGGCAATCGACTACGTGAATGCGAAACCCCACATAGGCCACGCCTTCGAAAAAATCCTAACCGATACAATCGCAAGATGGCACAGACTCCAAGGCGAAGAAGTCTTCTTTCTAACGGGAGTAGATGAAAACGCCCAAAAAAATGTCCAAGCAGCAGTTGTCGCAGGATTACCAGTAAAAGAATTCATAGACCAAAACGCACAATTATTCATAGACCTCTGCAAAAAATTAAATATCAGCTACGACAAATTTATAAGAACATCAGCAAAAGAACATTCAAAAGTTGTAGAAGAAGTAATAAAAAAAATAACAGACAAAGGCGATATTTACAAGGGAGAATACGAAGGAGAATATTGTGTAGGCTGCGAATCTTTCATAACAGAGAGAGACCTAGTAGACGGCAAATGCCCAGAACACAACAAAAAACCTGAGCACAGAAAAGAATCAGCATACTTTTTCAAATTATCAAAATACCAAAACGAGCTAATCGAATTCACAGAAAATTACATAACCCCAAAAGAAAAGAAAAATGAAATCATATCTAGATTAAAAGAAGGTCTAAACGATTTATGCGTAAGTCGAGCAGGAGCAGAATGGGGAATTGATTTCCCGGGAGATAAAGATTTCAAAGTATACGTCTGGGTCGACGCTTTAATTAATTATTTATCCGGTGCAAAAAAAGAATGGCCAGCCGATGTCCACGTAATCGGGAAAGGAATCAACTGGTTCCACTCAGTAATCTGGCCAGCTCTTTTAATGTCAGCAGAAATTCCACTCCCCAAAAAACTCTTAGTCCACGGATACATCAACATCGCCGGACAAAAAATGTCAAAATCTCTAGGAAACGTAATCGACCCAGCAGTTTTAATAGAAAAATACGGCGCAGATTCAGTAAGATACGCTCTTCTAAGATGTTCAGTTTTTGAAGATTCAGATTTCTCAGAAGAAATACTAGTAGAACGTCACAACAACGAACTCGCAAACAAACTAGGAAACTTAGTCTCAAGAACCTCAGCTCTTGCAGAAAAATATGGGATAGAAAAAACCAAAAACCAATTAATAGAAAAATTAAAGCTAGATGAAATCGAAAAAAACTTTAAAGAATTCAAAACAGACAAAGCATTAAGCGAAATCTTCGCATTTATCGACGTTTGTAACGAATATATTCAAGATAAAAAACCATGGGAAAGTCAAGATAAAAAAGTCCTATACACAATAGTCGACTCCATAAGACAAGTTACAAAACTACTTTCCCCCTTCATCCCAGATACAGCAGAAAAAATATCAAAAATATTCAAAACAAGCAAAATAAAAAAAGCACCAATCTTATTTACAAAAATAGAATATGTACAACCAACACAAAACCTTAATAAAGATGAAGAGCCAAAAGAAATTATGGAAGGAGTAGCAATAATAGAATTCGACGATTTTGCAAAAGTAGACCTAAGAGTCGCACAAATAAAAGAAGTTAAAGAAATTAAAGGAGCAGACAAACTCTACAAATTATCAATTAACGTCGGCGAACTAGGTGACAGAACGATTTGCGCAGGAATAAAACAATTCTACAAAGCAGAAGACCTAAAAGATAAAAAAATAATTATAGTAGCAAACTTGAAATCTAGAAAATTGAGAGGCATCGAATCATGCGGAATGCTTCTTGCGGCAGGTTCAAAAGAAGCAAACACTTGTGTTCTAATCGTTCCAGATAAAGATATCCCAACGGGAACAATAATAAGCTAAGCGGGCAATCTCTCAAGAACTATTTATGGCTTTAAGAAAGCGAAGTTTTCTTCTTTTGAAAATCGAAGATTTTCAGTTTTCTATTCATGTTTTTATAGACTCTACTTTCTAAGCAATCTTTCAAGAAAAGTCTTACTTATTTCAATTTTCTCACCACTAACTTTTCGAGCAATCTCAACATACTTCTTCGCAACCTTGCTTCGTGGATGAGTGTGAACAACGGCATCCCTCAAATTCAAAGCTTCTTTAACAGCCTTATCTTCAGGGACAACTCCAATTATCTGAGCCTCAAGCATAGACTTAATCGAAGACAAAGGCATCTCGTATTTCGCATTACTATGTCGAGTCACAACAACCCCATTAATCTCCTTTCCCATTTGTCGAGCAACCTTAACAGCCTTAAGCGCATCAGTAACGGCAGGCATTTCAGGATTAGTCACAATAATAATTTCATCAGCAGCTTCAATAACAGCAATAACCTCGTCACCAAACCCAGCAGCAGAATCAACAATTACATAATCACAAAGTTTAGCCAACTTCTTCATAATCTCAGGTAACTTCTTCGTATTAAATTTAGTCAACTCCTTAACTGAAAGCGACGACGGTATAATCTTAGTTCCAGAAGAATGTTCGTAAATAGCGTCCTCAATATCAGCTTTCCCCTTCAGAACATGATTTAAAGTCACAGGAACAATCGGCGCACCAAGCTGCAAACCAACATTAGGAGTATTCAAATTAGCATCGACAATAATAACTTCCTTATCCAACTTATTCAGCGACGTTCCTAAATTAATAGCAGTAGTGGTCTTACCAACACCGCCTTTCCCTGAATTTATTACTATTATTCTTGCCATAATTTCATCTTCATAATAATGGTACTCTTCGAGCGCCATAATTTTTCGTCATAATAATGGTACTCTTCGGACGCCATCTTAAATCAACGTGTAAATATCAGAAAAACTCGGTTTATAAGCTTTATCAGTCGAAAGGTTAAAACGCCTCGACCTTTAAAAAAGAATATTACTTTGCAAGAATTTGTTTAACTTCAGCGATAAATTTTTCGACAATATCTGAATACTCCCCAAGTTTTTCCATATTAATTTCAGTAGTTTTAGTAGCTTCAATAATTTTCAAATTCACATTTTTTCTAAATTCACCCTCTCGAGTCTTCTTTAAATCGGGCACTCTCTTGAAAAAAATATAAAGTGGAATCACAGCCTGGATAACATCTCCTTTCCTAAAGTATTTCTTCATAAATTCAATTCTCTGTTTGGGATTCGTAGGCATAGCAGGAATTTTCCCCCCCTCAACTCTATGCTCAAGAACAGCGTCGAAACTAATCTCAATCAAACTTTTCCACCGAGCCAATAAATTCAAAATAACGTCACAAGTCTTGGTATACTTTAAACTGACGTATAAAAGATGGTCGGCACTCGTCTTTTCCTTTATAATTTCCTCAATCATATATATTATGCCTCTAAGCGTAAAAAAACAAAAGACAGCAACCTTTTTATACTTGTCGAAAAATCAAGCATCAATATTCTCACTATTCTTTAGGAAATTTACCAGCAGCACACTCAACAGACCTCAAAAAATCACCAATTCTCTCAGCTTTCAAAAAACGATACTTACCTTCAATCAATAAAATAATTTTATCCCCTTTCGCATACTCAATTGGCGAAGTCTTCTGCGCCCTTTCAACCTCCAAAATCTTAAATAAATTCTCCTTCGTCAAATCATCCAAATACTTAGGCGCAATATCATCCATAAAAACCTTTAGGCTCCTTTCCCCCACATTCTCATAATCAAAAAACGCCCGAATCAAATCCCCAGCAGCCCGCGCCGTCTCATTAATCACCCCAATCAAAAACCGCTTATCCGCAAACTTCCCATAACCATCAAACATCCGCCGCGCCACACTCAAATGATACTTCGCATTTATCAAACTCTCCCTCCAATCCATAAAACAAAACCCCAAGAACTCTTTATATTAATTATTGCGATTAACAATTTTAATTTATAGCTGAAAAGTTCGCAGTATAAAAAATTTAGACGCGTGTTTTTACACATAAGAAATTTTTTATCAAGAAATTTTCGCTAGAAATTGAAATTATTTCAATTCCATTATCGCCTCAGCAATATCCCCATCACTTTTCTCCAAAGCAGCCTTGACTTCGTCCTCGCTTTTCCCAGTTTTCTCAATAACCATAACAACATCCTCTTCACTAAAAACCTCAGTACTTTCTTCAACAGCTTCCCCAGTAACCTGATAACTCTCCTGACCTTGCATCATAATCTTAATCACCGACGGATCATCAATAACCAAATTCCCATCCGCCATCTCAAAAATAACTTTTCTAACAGGCAACGGAGTCTGAGAAATCCCCATCTTTTTCATCATCCCCTGCATCTTCGCAGGATTCATTCCACCAAGCATCTTAAGTAAACCATATCCGAAGACCAACAACAAGCGCAATCACCGCGATAATCATCCCGACAACAGCCCCAGGTCCGAACTTCAATTTAGAATTATACTCTTCCTTATACCTCATCAACCCGCCAAATCCAGCAGGCATTGCCATATCATCTGCCATACATAAACAAACTAATTTCCCTTTTTAATTCTTTCCAAAGCCAAATCTTCCCTATTCCTCGACCGCCCAACAGTCTGCCCAAACCGAACCAAAATCCAATTAATAGAATTCCAATATCTCCGCGGAAACAATTTATTCAAATCCTTCTCAACTTTATTTGGATCTAAATTCTTAGTCCAACCCATCTTCCGAGAAATCCGACCAACATGGGTATCAACCCCAATAGCAGCAGCCTTTTTCACCTCAACCAAATAAACATTCGCAGTCTTCCGCCCAACCCCAGGAAACTTCATCAACTCATCAACGCTCTCATTCAAACCACCTTCAGCAATCATCCCAGCCGTCGCCTTAATATGCCGAGCCTTAGTCTTATAATAATTAATAGAACCAATATCTTTCTCAATCGAAGAAAGCCGAGCCCTTCCCAATTTCTCAACCTTATCATATTTTTTAAAAAGTTTCTCACAAACAGCAACGGTTTTTGTATCTCGAGTCTGAGCCGATAACATTATAGCAATCAAAGTTTGCCAATTCTCATTCCAACCCTCGGCAGCCAACCGCGGACTTTCCCCAGTCTGTTCGACCAACTTCTCAATCTCTTTCAATTGCTCCACTGCAAGTTTAGAATCCATAAACTATCAAGCACACTTTCCTTAAAAAACATTTATATAACATCTATAGAGACATAAAAACACTACGTCCACGGCATCTATATCTACTCGCAAAATATAAATCAGATTAGAGCATAACCTCACGTTTCAAAAACAAATACCACATTTCTTAAATTATCCCCGCATGTTCAAAGACTTCACAGACCCCATCAGAATAAATAGTCCACCCAAAGCTCCCAGAAGCAAGACGTTCCCTCCTCCTAATTTCACATGTCGTAGGAATAGTTTCTCCTCCAATAAAATTATTCTCCCTCAAAATTTCCTCGGCTGCCTCTTGCATTTCTTCATCACTCATCCGAGCCCAACTACATCCCATAAAATCACGATATGCATTTCCAATTCCAGAAAGCGCAACAACAATCCCAGATTCCGAATCTTGACTAATACCAGTAATCATTAACTGCGAATCAACAAGAGCCTTATATCCTCTCAACCTCCTCTTGACCCCTGCAACATACCCTCTATTAACTTCCTCAAAAGCCAAATGACTCAAAACGTCATCCAATCCTACCTCCAATTCAAACAAAGGATTTCCATCAACAAAAAATCCCAACACTGATTCCAACGGCCCACTCGTAAAAATAAAAAATCATTCGAATATATAAAAATTGTTACACCAAACTATCCTACTTCGCCCCTATCTTCTTCAACCCACCCATATAAGGCTGCAAAACTTTCGAAACATTAATCGACCCATCCTTATTCTGATTATTCTCCATCAAAGCAATCAAGGCCCTTGGCGAAGCAACAACTGTATTATTCAAAGTATGCGCAAAATAATTCCCACTTCCACCATTAATTTTAATTCCAAGTCGCCGAGCCTGAGCATCCTCTAAATTAGAACAACTCCCAACTTCAAAATACTTCTTCTGCCTCGGACTCCACGCTTCAACATCCGCCGATTTCGCTTTCAAATCCGCCAAATCTCCACTGCAACATTCCAACTTCCTAACAGGAACATCAAGGCTCTTAAAAAATTCAACAGTCCAATTCAACATCTTGTCATACCACTCATAACTATTCTCAGGTTCACAAACGACAACCATCTCTTGCTTCTCAAATTGATGCACACGATAAAGACCACGCTCCTCAGCCCCATGCGCCCCCTTCTCTTTCCTAAAACAAGGCGAATAACTAGTCAAAGCCTGCGGAATCTCACCCTTCTTCATCGTCTTATCCTTAAACATCCCAATCATCGAATGTTCACTCGTCCCAATCATATACAAATCCTCACCTTCAATCTTATACATCATCGCGTCCATCTCCTCAAAGCTCATAACGCCAGTCACAACATCACTCCTAATCATAAACGGCGGCACACAATACTCAAAGCCCTTACCAATCATAAAATCCCTAGCATAGGTCAAAACCGCCGCATGAAGTCGAGCAATATCTCCCCTCAAAAAATAAAACCCCTGCCCCGAAGTCTTCCTCGAACTCTCTATATCTAACCCCCCAAGTTTTTCAGCCAACTCAGTATGATTAAAAATCTCATAATCAGGGACTTTAGGTTCGCCAATCTTCTCCAACTCAACATTCTCAGTATCATCCTTACCCAACGGCACAGTCTCATGAATAATCTGCGGAATCCTCATCATTATCTCTCGAATTTTCTCACCCAATTTATCTTCCTTAGCCTCAATCTTTGCAATCTTCTCAGGAATTTTCTTAGCCTCCGCAATCAAACCCTTTGCATCCACTTTCTTCCCCGACTTCATCACCTGATTAATCTGCTCACTAATCTTATTCCGCTCACTCCTCAAGTCATCCGCCCTCTTTCTCTCTCTTCGCCACTTCAAATCCAAATCAATCACTTCATCAACAAGCTTCAACTTCTCATCCTGTCCTTTCTTCCGAATATTCTCTCTAACCAAATCAGGATTCTCCCGAACCAACTTAATATCTATCATATAAAAAATAAACTCAGAATATATTTAAATCTACCTGATACGTCGAGCCAAAACCCGACCCAAATTTTCAAGTCCTCGATTTCTTATATATCTAATTTTTTCACAACCAACTCCAATTTCTTTGGTGATAACATTTATTTCTTTACCCTGAAAATATATTTTTCTTAGAACGTCAGCATATCTTTGCCCATCAGGATTTTCAGAACCATAACCTTCAGCACTATTTCCTACAGAATAATGAATCTGTTCCATTTCACCCAAGGCTGCTTCTATCTCTTCAATTAATTCAGCTCTCTGTATCCTATCTTCATATGGGAATTTCCGAAAAAGACCTACGGTTTTCATTCTATCTTCAAATTCTCTTTGCGCCTTAGATGTTCCAGGATGATCCCTCATTCTCTCCCTAATCTTAACATAGTGCGACATGCTACGACATCCCTTACCTCGCGCCCAATTATTCATATCCATTATTACTCCCAAGAATTATTACTTTTAAATTCTCCCTTTCATAAAACTTATTAACATAACTCTCTAGCCCATACCCATGGACGACAAAGAGCTCATAAAAAAAGTAAGAAATTCTCTAATTGCAAAAAAATCCAAATCAGAAATACTACGAGGTTTCCAAAAAAGAGGCTACAAATTAGAATACGCTGAAGCACTCCTAAACAAAGCCAAAAAGCCAAAAAAAGTCGTCACGGTCCTAACTTTATTAATAATCGTTTCAGCCCTACTATTCGCAACATTCTACATCTCATTTTTAACAGGCCAAAAAACAACCTTAACAAATCCGCTTGCAGGCTTCACAATCACAGGAAATACTATAGCAGATTCAAATCCCCAGATTCCTCAAGGTACCCAAATCCTAAATCAAAACTCAACCACAGAAAAATCCCTAGAGCAAATCGAAATAACTCCAGAATTCATATCCTTCCTACTCCAAGAAATTGGCGCAAGCCAACTCCATTCAAATCTCCTAGAAAAACCAATAATAAACGTCAAAATAGAAGATCAAGTATTTCATTCAATTATCGGAAACGAAATAAAAACAACAGAAGGTCTAAGTGAAGATGCAGACATCCAATTCAACACAAATAAACCAGATTTAGTCGAGGCTATAATATCAGACAATCCAGAAATAATCTTCAAAGAATCAATCACAAGCGGCAACACTCAAATCGAACTCAAAACAAGCGAAACAGAACTCTTCTCAAAAGGATACCTCGGACTTTACGATTCCCTAAGATAACCAATAATTTATTTTGTCTGCTACCACTCTAAAATTTTCTGTCACCAACGCCCAATTCTTGTACCTACTACCCATGGACGAATTTTCAGAGAAAGACTTAAAAGCAAAATATCATTCTAATATATACATTAGAACATATATGTTCTACCTTAAAACCATGGGAGACAGCTTTGATTTATTTTTCAGAAGAAAGCCAGCGATGATGCTCATAGCCCTAAAGAAGGTTTCTCGAGCAAAATACGGATCACAACTAGCAAAAGAAGTTGACTGCACATATTCTCACGCTGTAAAAATTCTACAAAACCTTGAAGAGCTAGGGCTAGTAAGCTTCGAAAAAAAAGGCAGAATCAAAATAATCAAGTTAACCAAAAGGGGAACTGATGTTGCAGAACATATAGAAGCAATCCGAAAAATTGTTGGGTAATTCTCAAGTAATCCTAAAGATTATATATTAGTCATAATTTTATTCCGGGAGTCGCGTCTCGCGGAATAAAACAAAAACAATTCGGCAGAATCACCTTGCCCACAAGGCATTAGTCACATAGAAGCTATCCGAAAAATTGTTGGATAATTCCTAAACACCTTCTCGACTTTCTCTCAATATATCTTTCCCACTAAAAAGAATTAATAAGCAAAATCCAATAGCCGAAACTATCAATCCCCTAACTCTATAAATCAAACTAAAGAGAAGCCCAGCCCCGGCCTCATTTTTCAGCAAAGCAAAGAATCCACTTTGTCCAAATTCCATCGAACCAAGCGCCATCGGCAAAGGAATAAGCGTCGTAATCCCAACAATCATAATTACAATAATCAACTCAAGCACATTAGTACTTACCCCAAAACTCAAGAGTAAAAACTTATATTCAATTATGGCAATAACCGCAGACAAAATATAAAAAGAATAACTAGCAAAAAAAGCCTTTTTCTGATGAATCATAAAATGACTCAACCTAGAATCAATATCCTTCAAACTCTTTCCCATCTTCTCCAATCTTTTCTTACTCAAGAAAATGCTAAACAAATTATGAAACAATCCCTTCTTACGGCTAAGTCTATAATATACATAAGTTAAAACTAACATAGAAAAAATTATCAAACCAAAAAGAATTAATCTAATAATACCAGGCATACCCGGAATAAAAATCAAAAGAACAACACCTACCAGCCCAAACGTAAGCGAACCCAAATATTCCATATATTTATCAAGTATAATACTCGCCGTCCCAGTTTTATAATCAACATTAGATTCTTTCTTAAGCATATAAATCCTCAAAGGCTCACCACCAATCCTCGAAGACGGCGTAACAAAACTCACAGCATAGCCAGCCAATTGCATTCTAAGAAGCTTCAAGAAACCAACACTTTTCCCATAACCTTTCAAAATTGCTTGCCAACGCCAAACAAGTGGGAAGATTGACACTACCGTAAAAAAAGCATAAAGCCACATATACTTAGCATTAAAATTCGCCCGAAACAATTCTATCCCATCCCCGCCAAGTGCATAAAGACTATAAACAAATAACAAAATACCAGCAGTAAATAAAAAAATCTGCATTTTACTAATCCTCTTCATTAAATAATCTCGTAAAATTCATTATTAAAACTTTTCATCAAATCTTGCTACGACAATAACAAGGCCAATAAGCAATAGTTTTTTAAATCAAATTTATCATAAATATTTATGGCTTCGTAGCTCAGCCTGGTTAGAGCACTAGACTCTTAATCTAGGTACAATTTTTGTTACCCTCTGGAAAGTGCTTTAGAATTATCGACCTTTTATCGTCGATAAGAGGAATAAGACGTTATCGTTTTTATAATTTTCGGTTTTCCCTCAATTCTTAAAATAGTAAGATATAAAAGTAAAGATTTTTTTGATAGTTTACGATTGGCTTCGTAGCTCAGCCTGGTTAGAGCACTAGACTCTTACTATCTTTTAACTTCGGTTAGGAGAGGAGATATCTAGGTGTCGGGGGTTCAAATCCCCCCGAGGCCATTCTTTATTCCCCCCCCTAAGGTTTAAACTTTCTCCTTTTTCTATGTCACAAGTAAGTGGTCGATAAAAAACAAAAACATCCACCCATGGATGTCACAAAAGTCCTGAACGCCCCAACCGGAGTTCACTAGTGCGTAGGTTCTTTGTAAAAGATTAAGATATTCTAGCTAAGAGGCTAACGGGGATAGAATGCTTGTAAATTTATGAGAATACTACTTGTTTTTAATATAATTTAGTTAGTTAATTGAGGTATTTAAATTTATTTTTAATATAAGGCCCTAATATCATATCTTTATATCCTGCACCAACTGGAACTATTGGATAAAGTATTTCCTCTTTATCTGTACATATTTCAAGAAAACAAGATCCTTCTTTTTTCAAAAATATTTTTAATTCAGATTCTAATCTATTTTTATCAATTATCCTTTTAGTATAGCAGAAACCCAAATTTTCTGCAATTTTTGAAAAATCCACATCGCCCTGTCTTTCGGTTCCAGTTCTCAACCCATTATATGCTTTATCTTGCAAATTCATAACCATACCATCGCTTCTATTGTTAATCATGATTATTTTAATTGATAAATTCAATGTAGCTATAGTATGTAATTCACCAAAATTCATTCTAAGACTTCCATCTCCATCTACTGCAATAATTTTACAATCAGGATTCGCAAAATAAACCCCTACTGCAGTAGGTAGTGAAAATCCCATTGTTCCATATGATCCGGAAGTCATAAATGATTTTGGCTTTTGCATTAATAGGTATTGTGCAGCAAGCATTTGGTGATTCCCTACACCTGTGATAATCTTTGTTTTTTCATCTATATGTTCTGATAACAAATCCATTACTTCAGCAGATTGAATAAACTCAGAATTTTTATTATAATCCAATAAACAATCTTTCTTAATATTTATGGCTTTATCTTGCCAGCCCTTTATATCTAAATGAATATTCTTCATTTTTGCATATTCTAATAGATCATCAAGCGTAGTACTTGCTTCACCTATATATGAAAATTTAGGATTACGTTCAATCCTTATCTGATGCATTTTAACTGGATTAATATCAACATATGCTATTTCAGAATCTATAGCAAAACCTATTTTCTCCGCAATTTTATCATCCCATCTAGCTCCGAGAACAAAAAAGAAATCGTTTTCTTGAATAATAATATTGGCAGAAGGTACTCCAAACATACCAAGCATTCCCATATTCAATTCAGACCTTTCATTCATAACTCCCTTTGCCATTAAAGTATGAACTAAAGGTATACCGAAATAATCTTCAAACTTTTTAATTGAATTACTTCCAGCTTTGGAATTTAATCCACCTCCGATATAAAGTAATGGTTTTTTTGATGATAATATCAAATTAAAAAATTTCTCACATTGATCTTCACTAAGATGTTTTTCATTAACATAACTTCTCTCAAAAGAGCTTATATCAAGCCCATTATACTCATGTATTCTTTGCTGTTTATCTAATGGGAAATCTATAACCACAGGTCCAGGTCTTCCTGATTTTGCTAGATAATATGCATCTTTTATAGCTACTTCAATATCTCGACCATTAGACAATGAAATAACTTTTTTAGAAGCATTTTTAAAAATTGACTCCACATCTATATGCTGAAAAGAGTCCGTACCTATTTTATGCTCAGATACTTGTCCTGCTATAACAATTAAAGGAATACTGTCGCTATATGCATCTGCAACCGCAGTTAGAGTATTTGTTATTGCAGGACCCGAGGTAACTATTGCCACTCCAATCTTATTACTTGATCTAGAATATCCTGCTGCACTAAAGGCAGAAGACTGCTCATTAGAATTTATGATAACCTTTATCGAACTTTTCCCAATTGCATGAAAAACAGGTAGTATAGCTCCACCAGTATATCCAAAGATATACTTAACTCCTAAGTCTTCCAGACTTCTTACCAAAATTTCTGCTCCTTTTAATTTTTCCATTTTATTTTTTTAGAAAAAATAAATAGACTCAAAATATATTCTATAATAGATTAAAAAACATACACTCGAGCCAGATATTTTTCTGCTCAAGCGACCAACACTAAGACTACAAGTAAGACAACATTCAAAGAGTAGCTCATGTGTTTATTCAACATATAATAAGACATAGCAAGAAGTATTTAAATGTTATGAGTTAAAGAAATCATAAATTTATAAATTATAAAAAAACACAAACAATGATTTTAAAATAAAAAAATGAGAGCACAAATTTTAACGTTACCCCTCTCAAGCTTAGCCGAAACCAAACATAAAGCCAGGTTGAAATTAACCGAAGCTAACAACAAATGGGCTGAACAATATATAATAGATACTAAACTATTTAAACATTACTGAGTTGGAATTTTGGAATTATTTTTGGAATAAAACAGAAAAACAGCGACGACAAAAACCTAAATATGACAAACCAGCGACGCTGTTTCAAAACGCCCCAACCGAGAGCTGACCGTTTTAGTTCACTTTACTATAGGGCGTTGGGTTGATTGTGATGATTATTTTACCAGAGTTTGGTGTCTAGATAAACAGGAGAATCTGTCTCCAATATACTTTTTATAAAATTACCATTATCACAAAAAATTCCGTCACCATTCTCAACTGGTGCTGGCTCTCCAGTTTCTGGATCACGATACCTGAAACGTTTCATGAAATCCTCCTTAGTTCCCATGCCGATTTTCTCATAAAATGGTGTATTCTTTTTAGCACAAAATCCAAGTCCTGGTCTTCCCATGCTTTTTAGATGCTCAATCATTGCTTCCATTATTATCCTGCCATATCCTTCTCCTCGTCTAATAGTCACGATATCACCTACTCCAAAAAAATCATGCTTCTTTCCAAGATGGTCTGCAACAACTGGGTTCATTATGCCAAATGCAATAATATCATCTTCATCTTTAACAAAAAAACACTTTGATTCTCCTGGATATAACTTCTTGAAATCACGAATGTATTTCTTTCCAAATTCTTTTTCCATCCATGTGTTCATTAATTCCATTTCAGAGTCCAAAAGAGAACTAACTGTTCTTATTTCAATCTTATGAGTCATACATAAGAAGGGTGTTGATAAATATTTAAAACTATTGATTTTTGTCTTATTTCGGAGTAATTAAAGGCTTAAATACCCTTAATTGTGTGACAATATATGAAGATAGGGATATTGGTTCCTGCATATAACGAAGAAAGCATAATTGGGAAAACGTTAGATGGCATCCTTAAATATTCTAAAGATATTGTTGTTATTGATGATGGAAGTACTGACAAAACCCATGGTATACTAGAGGAATACCCTGTTAAAATTATAAAAAATAAAAAGAATATGGGGCTGTCTGAAACTGTGAAAGTGGGGCTAAGGTATTTCTTAAAGAATGATTATGATTATGTTATAAAAATGGATGCTGATGGTCAAATGATGCCGTCAAAAATAAAAGACTTTACGGATAAAATTAAAAAAAATCCAGATGTAGACGTTTTTTATGCAACTATTGATAAGATAAGTTCATGGGAGATAAAAAAGGATATAAAATACTTTTCATTACTTTTTTATCTCGGGACGGGAATAAAAATATCAGATTTTCTCTCAGAATATAGGGCGTACAATAAGAAGTCAATGAAATTTTTAATTCGAAATAAGGAGAATGAGGGATACGCTTCATGTTTTACACTAATTGATATGAAAAGACTGGGCTTTAAACTTTCTGAAATTAATGGTGGTGTTATATACACAAAAGAAACTGCAAGACCATTTCCGCTAGAAGGTAAAATACAATTTACTAAGAACTTTATCAAGAAGACATTTAAATTCAAAGGAATAAGAAGTAAGATAGTAGCCTCATCAATAATTTTTCCGTTATTGGCTTTGATTATCTTTAATTTAATCTTTTGTTCGAGATTTAATTCAATTCTTCCAAGAAGATTTTTAAGATGACAAAACACACTGTTGCAATCATAGAGCCTCATTTTGATGATTTTTGGCTTAATATGGGAGGCTTTCAATTGATAAATGACGATTATGATTATATTGTAGTTTCTGTCTCGAAGGACGATTCCTGGAATTATGTTAATCATACAAAAGAGTTAGGAAGCATTTTGAATGGGAAGCTGCAGACTTTTGCGTTAGGATATGATTCATTGCCTATTGAGAAAGAGAAACTTAGAGCACAATTAGCTAATATGGGTACAAAAAATGAAGAAGAGTTATTTTTAAGAACTAATAAGTTAGATTCCATGGGACAATTAGCCGAAGGAATCAATGAGAGAGTAGCTGGAGCGGATTATGTGTTCTTGCCAATGGGACTTCATCATCCGATGCATAAGGTCTTGTCTACGCTAGAAATAGATAAGCCCTGCTTGAAGTATGGGGAATATCCTTATCGATTTTATCCTTCTGAGAGAGATAATCTTAGTGAGTTAGAAAGTGGTATGCATAAATATGAGTTGGACGTATCTGATGTCGTAGATAAAAAATTAGATATCTTTAAGAAAATTTATACTACTCAGCAATATATTTTTACTGTTTCAAAGGTTAATACTCCTTTAACTGATGCGACTAAGGAAGTTTTTTATTCTAGTTCAAAAATTGATAGTGATTTAAATATAGGAAGTTGATTATTTAATTTTACTTAGGCTGATAGAAATCTATATACTTCTTTATCTTTTTTGTAGGATATAGCTTTAATGCTTCGCCTAATTCTTTGCAGATTAAAGGTATATTTTTTTCATTTAAGAATGGGGAGTTCGTTTGAAATCTAAGAGCAGAAAAAGATTGCCCCGATTCAGTCTTTGCGAAATTTAAAACAAACCCCAAATAAGGCCATTCCATATATCCCTTTTTATTATTTGAGAATATGAAATTATAGAACTTCTTCACTTCTCTATTGTACTTCTTCACTTCTTCGGAATTCATTCTAAGCATCTTCTCTACCGTGTCTATCTTTCCTACTTTAAATGTTATTACCGAACTAAAGCCTGCAGAGTTTTTATTTAATAATAAAAAATCGTTTCTCTCGATTTCTTCTCTTATTTTTTTAGTCAACTTTATCATATGAAGAAGGTAATCCTCTATTCCTGCTATTCCTAAATAATTTAGTAATATCCACGCTGAGATAATGGGGGAGGCGCTTCGTGAATGGTCTAAAGATATAAATTTTGTAAAATTCTCTCCAAAATCTCCATGGATAAATTTTTTACCCCGGGTAACTATATCTAGATTTTTTTTATTTTTGAAAATAACTGCGCTAGAAGTGTAGTGCGAAAGTCCAGTTTTATGAAAATCTACCCCAAATGAATCTGCGTACTTTATCTCATTTTTTAGTTTTACCGCAAATTTATAGTCCGATTCACTTATATTTGTTTTATCTGGATGATATAGCCATAACCATCCGATAACGGAATCAATGTGGATGTGTGGCAAGTAATCTAATTTGTACTTCTTGGCTAACCTGTTTCTGATTTCATAAACTTTTTTTATATCATCGACAATATTTCTGGTTGTGCTTCCTGCGTTCAAGACAATGCAGCCAATCTTCTTTTTGTTCTTAATTTGTTTTTCTAATTTTTTTTCCAATTCATCTAAATCTATCTTAAATTTATTATTTTTTATTCTTATTAGGGATTTTGTTCCAATTCCTAACCAATTGCAAGTGGATTCTAGGGTGTAATGGGATTGATCTGAGGCTATCACTACAATTTTTTTGTCTATTCCATATTCAAGAGATTTAGGAGAGCATTTCGTGATTCCTATTTTAATCGCATGCAATGTTGTTATTTTGCCCCCAGGAACAAATAATCCTCCAGATAAATTCTGATTGTATCCTGCCATCTTTGACAAGTGTTTTATTACAGCTCTTTCATAATTCAACACTTTCCCCGCAGTATAATCCATAATTGCATTGGGATTTAGAAGGTTCGCAATTGTTGATCCTGCAATGGCTGGAATCAATGGGGTTGGTGTAATATTAAATATTGCCCTTGGGTCATTCCACCTAATACATCCCTCAAAGGCTTCAGCAAGCTTCTTAGAAAGTTCTTTTTTGCCAAGCCCCTTATATGGGACATCTTCTAGTACCTTGAATTTTTTCTCATTCAAATATAATCTTGGAGATTTCTTGGATATTTTTTTCTGGATATCTTCCCAAAATAGATTTAGATAGCTAATTAGTCCCGAGTTTGATTCGTCATCCGGATTTAAGAATAATTCTGAGATTTTCTTTCCCCCAAACTTTTTTATCATCATAACTAATCTTAAATTTATTATTTAAGTTTTTCTACAGGCATAATACCTATCATGGCATAAAATAAATTCTTTAATCATTTAATCATTTCATTAAAAGAAGTCTCGTCTAATGTCATCAAAAATCTTACTTTCTCTAACATACCTTTGTCAATATCTTTTTCTCTTTTTACTATGGTTCCTCTTTTTAGATCCACAAACCCCCAAATCCCATATTTCAAAACTCCAAATTTAAATGCCTCAAATAAATTATCTTTTTCCCATGAAGAAAAGGGCCTAACTTTATCGTAGGCCGAAATAAATTCCTTGAGCTTTTTAGAAGAAAGCTTCTTTCCACTTAAATTAAAGCACGCAGTCATTGTGCTTCCATAATCAAAAAAAGCACTCGTTTTTCCAATCTCCCAATCAATAACATACTTTATTTTTCCTTTTTCAAAAACTATATGCCCTGGATTAAATTCCGAGTAGTACCCCGTAGAGTATTGATTTTTTGGACATTTGATTTTTTTAATTTCGTTCTCCATATAATTCAAAATATTTTGAATGTTAATATTAAAGCTTTTTCTTTTTATGAAATATCTATGTATTTGTGATACTATGTCTTCATAAGTACCTGGGGCAGTCGGCTTTATTTTGATTGATTTAGTTAATTTGTGAAACCTTGCTAAGGTTTTTCCTAAATCGTTAACTTCTTCTAAGTTTAGAGTTTTCCAATCATCTCTTAGGTTTGGAATAAATTCATAAAAAACAACCTTTTGGTTTTTATAATTCAAATAAAGCTTCTTGGATTTTGTTGAGAATGTTTTATATGTGGGGAAATCTTGCTTCTGCAAGATGTCTGCTACCCTGAGACTTTGCGAAATTCCCTCATTAAAAGTTCTCAAGACTTTCATAAAAAATCTTCCTTTTGTTGTTTCAATTATTTGACCAAAGGAAACAATATCATCTTTCTTTATTTTTCCAGATGTCTTAAATTTACCAATATCGTAATGAAGTAAAATATCATCAAATTCCTCTTCTGTAAAAATACTTTCCATATATACACCATAGAATTGTTTGTTATAAAACTTTCTTTAATTGTGAATGCTCAAATTCCCTAACCGTTCGAAAATGTCACGCTCTCGGTTGGAGGATTGAGAGAATATTTGATTTGTTTATGTAAAAGTATCGGGCCCGCGTTCAACGCCCTGAATTTTAAAAAGGAAAATTACCAAATCACCGACGACAAATTATTCAACAGCGACGCTGTTTTTTACGCCCCAACCGGCGTGACTGGAGAAGTGTGTCTTTGATGGGTGGATGATATTACCATCCCCCTATCATTTCTTCCACTTTATTAGACCAATTCCTAATTATATCCCTAATAATTCCCCTAATTTTCACCCTAGAACTGCATTCATAGGTATAAACGTATCCTCCGTTGTCGAGGTTTTTCTGATGCCGAATAAGAATTCCTTTTTCATATAATTTCTTGACTGCTTTCTGGATTGTTGTTAGGTTCAAAGACATCTTCTTAGAAATAGTCAAGGTCTTACATTCCTTTTTATGACTCAAAAAATATTTCATAACCTTGAACTCGGTTTTTGTTAAACCTAGCCCACATTTAATAATATCATCTAAATTAAACTGTTTACATGCAAAGTCTATCATTTTCTATCCATAGCATTTCCACATTTAGGACATTTAATTTTTGAACAAGGGATCCCCTTCTCGTGTTTTTGTTCATGCCCACATTTAGGACACACACAAAAGCCACTAGGTCCCCTTCCCTTCGCCTCTTTAATTCCATCCTTAAACCTACCTTTCCCCCGCCACTCAAAACCATGTCCAAAACTTATTTTAGAATCAATCCCTTTTGGCTCAAAAGAACTAGTTGTCACATCATGACTCTTAATCTGAATAGCTACATACTCCAAAAGATCAATTTCTTCAATTAAATCCTTCTTCAATTTCTCAGAAATTTGGGTTGCCTTCGAAACCATAATGTCCTTGTTTAATCTTATTTCAATATTAGCAGTAACAATAGAACCTTTCTTCTGGGTTCTTAATTCAGCCACCTTAACTTTATTTCTCTTCGTTATTTCCCTAATCTTATCCTCAATTTCTTTCCCTGCCGAAACATCCAACAAAGAATCCGTTGCTTCTTTCCCGAGCTCAAAAGATTCCTTAATGATATACAACCCAATTAAAAATGCAAGGATTGAATCCACATAAATCCAATAAGGCATCAAAAATATCCCAATTAAAACGGCTATCGAGGCATAAACATCTACTCTATCGTGAACTCCATCAGATAACAAGCTTAATGAGTTTTCCCTTTTCCCATAATAAATTTTTAAACGCGCCATAATCTCATTCAGAACCACAGACAAAAGCATTATACCCAATGCCAAATAGCTAATAGACACAATTTCTGGATCAATAAATCCCCTATATGCCTCATAAATCATCCATAATCCTGCAAGAAATAAAAGACCTGTTATAACCAGCCCCGATAGAACCTCAAACTTATAATGCCCATAAGGATGTTTTTCATCCACCGGCTTTTTAGAAATCTTAATACCCACGAGACTTATCCCTGAAGAGATAACATCCATCCCTGAATGAATTCCTTCTGCTAAAACCGAAGCCGACTTTGCCAAAACTCCTGCAATAATTTTTCCTATTGCCAAAATCAAATTCACAAATATCGACAACAATGCAATCCTCTCTTTCATTCTAAAATAAGGTTTCCATCATTTATTAATTTTTCGTTCATCATCTTCAGATTAAAGATTAATTGCACCATTCTCAGACAAACTTCTTAGTTTCATTCCTTCACTTCAATAACTTTAATAATATTGACAGGACAAACCTTTTCTGCAACAGAATTGCATCCAATTTTTGCAAACTCCCATTTCAAAGGAGAAGCTTTTCCATTCGTTCCAATTTTCCAATTATTACATTGAGTACAAGCACCACATCCAAGACAATCTTTCTTCTTAAATTCAATTTTATATCTTACCATCAACAACCACCCCTTTTATCAACTCTTCAATATTATCACAGGATTTACTCAATCCTTTTTGAAATCCATGATCTTCAGGAAAAAGACTTGCAACATCTCTCTCCTCCTGCTTTACATAAGCAATAATCGTCTTCCCATTCTCATTATAAACAACAACTTGTTTTGGCGGAAGCAACATCGCACCCCTTACCGGAATCATAGATATACTCTGATAAGCTTTTTCAGGATTACAAAGCATTATTGAATAATAGACAAAACCATCATCAACTTCTATATCATGATGCCTGAATTCCTCGGCCATGTCAAATACTTCCCGAACAATAAAGTTAAAATCCCCAGCCTTTTCCTTTATCATTTTAACTATTCCCTCTGGACTTCCGTCAAATTCTTTTTTTATAAGCTTCATTTTTTCTCCTCGGCATATTTATCTAGAATATCCGCTTCAGTAAGAACACCTTCAAGATTTCCCTTTTTGTCAACTACAAGAACTTTATATTCATGTTTTCTCTTCATCGTACAAATAACCTTTTTGATAGGTGTGTTTCCCTTAATCAAAATAACCTCGTCAAGTTTTATAGAACTAAGCTTAATGTTAGTCTTTTTCTCCTCAGCCAAAAGGTTAATTATCATCTCCGCAGTTATCATTCCGATAGGTTCGCCCTTTTTATTAAGAACTGCCACTGAATGTATATGTTCTTCATCAAGAAGTTTTATTGCATCATGAAGCGTAGAGTTATCGTGTAAAGCAAAAACTCCCTCTTCCATAAGATACTCTGCAGTATCTTCTGGAGCTTTTCCAAATAATTTATCAGTAAATTTGATATACCAAGCACCCGCCTGGACTTGAATAATATATGCCATTGCAATTATTAATGCAATATCTGAACCTTGTTTTCCAAAGACTGTCATTGCTATTGCTAAAGCGATTGATAAGTTTCTCATAACGGTTCCGTAAACAAGAGCGATTCCGTCTCCTCGATTAAAAAAATATTTTGCAACAATTGTACTTAGTAAAAAATTAATTGCGTATAAAATTAACAAGGGAATTAATAATCCAATCAACATAGATGGTTGGGAAATTATTGTTTTAGATTTTAATGCCATTGCAACAAATACAATGCCTAAAACTCCTAATGTAGAAATCATTGGAAATTTTTTCTTGATATCTTTATGGTATTTTGCTTCACCATATTTCCATAGAATAAATCGTTGAGTCCCATAACCTGCGAACATAGGTAAAAATACAATTAGCGCTATTTGTTTAAAAACGTTGAATAATGGTATTGAGATAGTGGCTCCCATTAACCAATTTGCATAAAGGGGAGTAGCCAATGAGCCAACAACCAATCCAATCACAGTCATCTTTATTGCAGCATTCAGATTTCCCTTAGCAAAACCCGTCCAGGAAATTGTCATTCCGCTTGTCGGAAGAAGGGAGGCTAATAATAGACCTAATGCGATTAAGGGTTTATCTTGAAAAAATATTTTTCCAATTCCAAATGCAACGAAAGGAATAATTCCAAAATTGATTATTTGAGTAAAGATTTGAACCTTGGCTCCTCCTTTTGAAAACACTTTCTTTAATTGGAGGTTTACCATCATTGGATAAACCATTAAAAAAGTTAGGGGAAGAATAAGCGATTTTAAATTGGAAGGATCTGTGAAGTAACCAAAGAGAAGTCCAAGGACCATAAACGAAGGAATACTCCAAGTTAAGTTTCTCTGTAAAAAAGATATTTGTTTCCACATATTAATTATGAATATGCATTCATAATACTATTTAAAAGCTTTGAAGTAAATATAAAAACTGATAAAAAATTGAGGTACTTAGCTCAGAATTTACAATTCAATCCATGCTTTTTAGACTTCGAGCATTTCAGATGTTTTATTAGTAGCTCAATATAAAGCGCTACGGCCGCGAACATTGTAAGTGCTAACACGCCATAAAGAATTGGATTTGTTAATACATATTTATACGCAAATGCGCCGAGAACAACAAATGCCACTAACGGACAAATAAATCCCCATTGAGTCAAATAAAAATCCTTGAAATGATGATTCTTAAAATAATCCCTTAGCAAATTCAATCCGAATAACATATACCAAATCTCAAAAGCAAAGAACAACCCGATTACGATGTAGAAATATGAATCTAAATGAAATCCTTTAGTGGCCTCTAAAAAATGCCCAAGCCTAAATAAACTAAGTCCGTAAAGTGTCAAATTTGGAATAACAATTAAGAAACTAGGTAAAAACTGCTTTTCTGGAAGCCTTTTAGCCAAAAAATGTTTTCTAAAAATAAGAATCATTTTAACGCCAAGTAAGAATAACCCCATGCTAATTGCAATCAAAGACATAAATGCCGCTAAATTCGCAATCTGCGGATCTTTAGACATTGCCGCAATTCCAGTCCCAACAACAGAAAGCATACCTAATGCAAATGGGTGCAATAGCCAACCAAAACTGATTTTATCGACGTCAAACCCTTTACTAAACGAAATCCCTAACAATTTAATTTCCAATAATATTAATGAAACAAATATTACACTCCAGAAAATCATGGCAGGTAAAAACATTGACTGAAAATTAGTCTGCATCCATGGCACAAAATATCTTACAACTCCAATAAAAACATTCATCGTCATTAATATCGAAATAAATGGAACTAATATCGTAGCATTAGTCAGAGGATTCTGAATCAACTTCTTATGTCCCCCAGACTTCAACCATTTAACTAACTTAACGCCAAAATAAATCGTCAAGAAGAAGTGTAATATAGCGAACACAATCATAATTGTCTCTAAAGATAAATAATAAAATTTACTAATTCCAGTAAATCCATTTGCCCACAACTGAGTTCTTGTTACAAGCCCTGCTCCATGACTAACAGTATACTGAAATAAAACAAACGGCATAATTACGATACCTCCAGCCCCCAAGGATGCAAGGAATACTAACGGATTAAATTTTCCATTTTCCATTACTCCACCCTTCCCAAAGCACTTTCAATCTCTTTTCTTAACGAATCTTTCGGTTTGAATCCAACAATTCTTCCAAACTCCTTGTTTCTCTTAACAATGGATAGCGCAGGAATTCCCTGTATTTGAAAATGTTCTGCTAGTTCTGGCTCTTCTTCAGTGCTAATCTTTGCGAACTTTAGTTTTCCCTCATACTCTCCACTTAATTCTTCAAAGATAGGCCCCATCATTTGACAAGGCCCACACCAAGAAGCCCAAAAATCAATGATTATTGGAATGTCTGACTTTAGTATTTCTTTCTCAAAATTTTCTTTTGTTATTTTTATTGTTGCCATTTTATTGTTTTGTAAATTTAGTACTGATAGAAAATGGAAGTACTTTATAAAGAAATCGGAGTGCAGATAAAATCATATTAAAAATGGAAGTACTTTGGGGTCTAAGAAAAAGTAGCCACAACGCTTATAACGTCCACCCATGAATGTCACAAAAGTCCCGTACGCCCCAACCGGGTCTTCAGAATTGTTCGTACGCTCCTT
>Ga0075121_1000044_pt1 | contig 71594 bp, 46 predicted proteins | sample AntAceMetag02UKG_FD_69793 | JGI IMG/M metagenome (GOLD analysis project Ga0075121, IMG submission 69793) | Saline lake microbial communities from Ace Lake, Antarctica - Antarctic Ace Lake Metagenome 02UKG | ecosystem: Environmental > Aquatic > Non-marine Saline and Alkaline > Saline | place... | reverse complement strand
CGGACGCCCAGTTCAACCGCCGGATGCGGAAAACCGCATGTCCGGTGGTGTGGAAGGGTCACGGGGTGCAACTCCCCGTGACCCCATCCGATCAATCGGACCGTCCCTGTACCCGAAAAATGCGGCTACGGAATAATTAAATATGCTCTAGGTATCCACGGCTTCTATTTTTGAAAGAGATTACTTGCCGCTGAACCCTCGAACTGCTTTCAGCAAATCCGCGGCAGCTGCTCGCCGGAGGGGGGCGTCAGACGACGCACGGTGCCCAGGGCCGTGCGGGCAGAGAGTCCGCCGCCGGTAGCGCCCACTTCGCCGATGACGCACGCCTGTTGGGTTACGGCATGCTGTTTTAGAATGGAAAGGGTGGCATCGACCGCATCTACAGGTGTTAAAAGAACCGCGCAACCCTCATTCGCCACAAACAGCGGGTCGAATCCCAGCAGTTCACAGGCGGAGCGCACAGGCTTCACAACAGGAATCGCGGCCTCATCGATCTGCATGTCCAGATGGGAGGCAGCAGCCAGCTCACACAGGGCCCCGCCGAGACCGCCGCGGGTCAGATCGCGGGCGCAGTGCGGCACCGGTCCCGAGGTGAACAATTCCAGCAGCGGGGCACTCAGTGAAGCGCAGTCACTTTCCACCGGCGGATTGAAATCCAGCTTGTGCCGTTCAGCCATCACCGCGATGCCATGCCGCCCGATGTCGCCAGTCAGGATGATGACATCGCCTTCTCGAATGCCCTCTGGGGCGAGGGCAACCGGAGTGATGATTTCACCAACGCCACTGGTATTGATGTACAGGCCGTCACCATTCGCGCGTTCAATGACTTTCGTGTCGCCCGCGACAATCTGGACGCCGGCGGTGTCCGCTGCCTGCTGCATGGATTTTACGACGCGGGTCAGCGTTTCCAGCGGGAGGCCTTCTTCCAGAATGAACCCCGCGGTCAGGGCCGCAGGTCGTGCGCCACCCATCAACAGGTCATTAACAGTGCCGTTGACCGCCAGCGAACCGATGTCGGCCCCGGGAAAGAACAGAGGCTGCACCACATACGAATCCGTGGTGAATGCCGCACGCCCGCTGCCCAATTCGAACGGCGTCGCATCATGCGGCGCCCCCGGGCGCGCGCCAAATGCGGGCAGAAAGATTTGCTCGATCAGCGATGCCGTCAACGAGCCCCCGCCGCCGTGGGCAAGGGTGATCGTGTCGTAGCGCGGGGTCGGCATGGGACAGGAAATACTCATAAGGTGAAGATACCGCAGCCCCCCTGATTTGAACAGCAGAGAAGAAGTGCGGTCACCCGAGCCCGGATTGTTTCGGATATGTCTTGTTTCTCTCTCCCCGATTTTTAGAATCGGAGGATATGAAAACACTCCACTTCCCGTTGGTGATGGCCCTGGCTGTCGTGTTCTCTTTGCAGGCCTCTACTGCACAGCTCCCGATTCTGCCTCCTTCCGGAGAGGTGCTGTTCACTGCAAATGGACAGCAGTACACCCAGGAGCACTTCAATAAGGAAGTCCGCTTTGTGGAGTTTATCATTGGTGCACCGATGTCGGAGGTGGAAAAGCAGATGGGGTTGAAGGAGACGGCACAAAGCTTCAGCCTCGACCCGGGGGGTGTGATCCAGGCTTCCCTTGAGGTGGATGCGCAAATGCAGCAGATCCTTCAGCTGACGGATGTAGCCCAGATCGGCAGCATGCGGTCCGCGCTTATCTATCAGATATATTCCGGCACCCAGCACCTGCAGGAAAAGCCATTCATCGTCCAGCTCATGATGAAATATGTGCCGCTTCTGGCCTACGATCCGCAGAACCGGCTCGCCTTCACGGCCGGGGATTGCCAAGGCTACATTCAGCTGATGCAGCTCAACGCACAAATGGCAGGGCAGAACGCCCAGTTGAGTGCCCAGCAGATTGACCAGATTCAGCAGATGCTGATGCAGCAGTTCCCGATGATGTCATTGGAACAGAAAACGAGCCTCTGCGGCATGCAGGTCCTCTATCGCTATCTCTCCAATGTCTACGCACAGATGACGCCCGGGCAGAAACAACAGATGCAGAACCAGATGATTCAGCAGCAAATGGCCCAACAGCAAATGATGCAACAGCAGCAGCAGCAGATGTCGGGAGCGGATGCTGCCTTTGCTCAGGGGTACCAGCAGGCTCATCAGCAGGCGACGATGGAGCCGCAGTGGCCGGCCGGGGTCGATACGCCCGCCGAAAAACAGGCGTACCTGCAGCAGATGCGCGGAAACATGAATGCAAATGCCGCCACCATGGGGATGTACAACGATATGATGATGGGGACCCACGCCACGATGCTCAACACGATCGAGAACTTCGGCGATACGGGTGCCTACTGGGAATATAAGTAGAGAGGGCCATTCTCGGCTTCGGATGAACTTGCGGGGAGGGGTGTCCTGCGGGTAGGATACGAACTGATATCGGAATCTTGAAAGGATTGAACCACACATGACGATTCGCACACGATTTGCCCCCAGCCCGACGGGCAATGTCCACATTGGAAATATTCGCGCCGCCATCTACAACTGGCTGTTCTCGCGTCATGAAGGCGGCGAGTTCCTGCTGCGTATGGAAGATACCGACCGGGAGCGTTCGACGGAAGCGGCCGTCCAGACTGTCCTCGATTCCCTCGCTTGGCTCGGAATGGATTTTGACGGGGAACCTGTCTTTCAGAGCACCCAGAGCGAACGTCATTTGGAAGTCGCGGAAAAGCTCCTGGCGGAGGGTCACGCTTATAAAGAAGATAAGGGAGGCACCGGGCAGGGAGAATGCGTTATTTTCAAAATGCCGGGCACCGATATCTCGTTTCATGATGAAGTGAAGGGCGACCTGTCCAAAAAGGCGAAGGATCTGAAGGATTTTGTCATCGTGCGCTCCAATGGCACACCGGTCTTCCACCTCGGCAATGTGGTGGATGATATCAACATGGAGATCACCCATGTGATTCGCGGCGATGACCACGTAGAGAATACCTTTAAGCATGTGGCGATGTATCAGGCGCTCGGCGCACCGCTGCCGAAATTTGCGCACCTGCCGATGATTGTGAACAAGCAGGGCAAACCCTATTCGAAGCGCGATGGTGCGGCCTATGTCGGTGAGTTCAAAGAGAAGGGCTTCCTGCCGGAGGCGCTGTTCAACTCGCTGGCGCTGCTGGGCTGGTCGCCGGGCGATGATTTGGAAGTCATGAGTCGAGACGAGATGGTGAACCTGTTCACGCTGGACCGAGTGCGCAGTTCTCCCAGTCAACTGGATATGACCAAGCTCCTCTGGATGAATGGCGAGCATCTCAAAAAGCAATCCCCCGAGGAGATCGCCGCCGGATGCAAAGCTGCGATGCAGCAGCAGGGCCTCTGGAACGATGACATCGACCCGGACTATTTTGCCGCGGTGGTTGCCTGCATGGGCGAGCGCATCCGCCTCTATACGGATCTGGGCGAGCAGGCGGCTTTCTTCTTCAACGAAGACTTCCCCTACGATGAAAAGAGTGTCCGAAAGCGCCTCCTGAAAGAAGGTGCCCTCGACATTCTCCGCGAAGAACTCGCGGTGCTGGAAGCGCTCGAGCCGTTCACTTCAGAATCCACCGACACGGCCCTGCATGAACTGGCCGAGCGCACCGAACGTGGCATGGGCATGCTGGTGCACCCGGTGCGTGTCGGCGTGTCGGGCACGGCCGTTGGCCCGGGCCTGTTTGATATGCTGGCGGTGATGGGCAAGGAGCGCGTGCTTCGCCGCATCCGCCGTACACTGGATATCTACGGAGAGACGCCTGCTTAAGGGCGCTATGAAGACCACCAGCGTTATGTCTGAATTTTCCATGGTATGGAAAAATGTTTCGCGATTTTTCCACAGTATGGAAGAAATGTTTGCCACTTCGATCGCCTTGCGCTCTCGTTCGAAGTGCAAAGCACTTCGCTATAGAGCTCGCGTTCGTTCTTCGTCTTCGACTCGAACTCGGCACTCGCCTGTTCCACAGTATGGAAAACTTGCCTGTGGCGGCCTGCTGCTCATGGGACTGGTGCTGAGCGGGACTGGGTGCGAGAGCGTCAAGGCCAGCCGGCTGGCAGTTACGAAGGTCGTGCATTGGCGGGCGACCGCCTCGGCATCGGCGGAGGGGCATGGCCCCGAACAGGCGATTGATGGCAAGACCGACACCTGGTGGCGGAGCGGGACCGAAGAGCCGCAGTGGATTCAGATCGATCTGGCGCGGCCGGTGATGGTGTGCAGCTTTTCTATGGAATGGGCCAAGCCGTATGCAACCACCTATTCGGTGCTCACGAGCCGGGATGGGGAACACTGGGCGCTGGGGGCGGAGATTGCCGACGGGGACGGGGACTGGGATCAAATTTCGATCGAACCGATTTTGGCGCGATATGTCCGCCTAGTGGTGAAAGAAGGTCGCCAGGGGAATGGCGCCGCCTTGTCGATGCTGGACGTGCAGGGGCTGTCGGGCCGCCCGCAGGTGTGGGTGGATGGCATCGTGGTGGCGGATGCGGCCGCGCTGCTGGACGGGGATCTGAGCACGGTGTGGCATTCGAGCCTGCCGGAAGCCGTGCTGGAAATCGATTTGCGGAAGGTGAAGCCCATCGGGAGCGTACGCGTGGATTGGGGTACCAACGGGTACGCTTCCACCGTGGCGGTGGCGGTTTCGACGAACCGGGAGAACTGGGTGGAGGCGGGGGTAATCCGGGCGGCCGCCGGCGACTTTGATGTGCTGATGACCGAGCGGGTTCATGATGCGCGGTATGTGCGGTTGTCGTTTTCGGAGGGCGCGGAGACCAACGGATTTGCTGTGGCGGGCATCACCTTGCGCGGATCGGAAGGGACATCCCGTCCGTGGGCGAAGTATGAACTGGCCGCCTCGCATGCCGCCGAAGGAATCTATCCGGATGCCATTCACCGGCGGCAGACCTATTGGGCCGTGGCTGGCGGACCTCTGCCGGAGGATCCGGAAAGCCTGCTTGATGAGTGGGGCGTGTTTGCGTCGAGTGCCCGCAGCGCGTCGCTGTCGCCTCTGATCTTTTCCGGCGGCGAAGTGTTTTCTGCGCGTCAGGCGGAACAGGTGGAGTACCGGTTGGGGGCCAACGGGGCCCCGATGCCGGAAACTGTCTGGAAGCTGGACTCGGGCCTTTCCTTGCGCATCCGGGCGCTGGCCAAGTCGGGATCCTCGCCGGCCAGCAGCTGGGTGCAGTATGAGCTGGTGAACGACTCTATCATGACACAGACGGGCCGACTGTGCTGGGTGGTGCGTCCGGTCCGTGTGCCCCCGCCCTGGGCGGGCGGCGGGCTGGCCCCCATCTATCGGATGCGGATCCGGACGACCGATTCTGGCTGGCAGGAGATGCTGGCCGACGGACAGCCGCTGTTTGCAGTGCCGAATGATTCCCTAGTGGCAGGGGTTTCCGCCTTCAAGGAGGGGGATATCACGGAACAGCTGCTGCGCGGCGAAAGTCCGAGCACGCATTTTGCCCGCGATGAGGCGGGGCTGGTTTCGGGGGCCTGGAGCATGGCGTTCAATCTGGAACCGGGCGAGCGGACCCGGATGGTGATCGGGGCGAATGCGCAGGACCGATCCCATGCCGCGTTGCGACATTTCCCCTGGCCGAAGATGGAGGGGGATTTGGATCAGGTGGCGGATGAGTTCGATCGCGAATGGGTGGATGCGAGCTGGCTCTGGCGGGCGGAGACGGAACGATACGCTCCCAAAGTGGATCGGCCGGATGCCATCGACTGCCTCCATGCCCAGGTCGGCTGGCTCTTGAGCCTCCATTCGCTGGTGGGCGCGGGGGAAGGGGAGTCGCTGGATTCGATTCAGATGCGCGTGGCGGCCCTCTGCCGGGCGGGGCAGGCTTCGGCGGCGCTCCCATGGATTGATCAGGTGGCGCTCGGGATCGAAACCAATGGTTGGGTGCCTTCGCTCTTTTTGTCGAACGGATCCCCTGCACCCCGTTTGGGACAGGCGGGACGACACGCCTCTCAAGGTCAGTTTGCTTTCATGGTGATGGAATATTATCGTTTCACGAAGGATTCTGCGTTTCTGCAGGACCGGTATCCGGCCCTGCGACAGGCGCTGGTGTATCTGCAGGGACTCCGTCAGAAACTGGAAGAAACGGAATGGCAACTGTCGGACGAGGATCGCTTCCTGCTGGAAGGCCTCCTGCCGCTGTCCGGGGCCCAACCGGGCAGTCCGCGTCCGGTGCATTGCTATGCCGATCAGGTGTGGGCGCTGCTGGCCTGGAAAGAGGGGCGGGCGGCCGCTTCCATTCTCGGGCTGGATGAGGATGCCACTTGGGCAGATGAACAATATCGCGCCCTTCGGTCGGCGGTTCGCCGCTCCCTTCGCGCGCATATGGATGAAATGGAATCCTCCTGGATTCCGGCCTCTGCCGAAGAGGATACCTTCGATGCTCACCTGTTGGCCCTTCTTTTCTGGCCGGCCGAGGAGACCGATCTGGTGGAACCGCATGAATTGCAAAGCAGTTTGGATACCTTTTATGACGAGTTTCTGGCGCGACAGGAGCCGGGTTGGGCGGGACCCATCCCTTCGGATGAAGCTCTGTTGCTGACTCCGCTGGCCCGGATGGGGCGCGGGGACTATGCCCGGGAAGTGCTCTATGCCCAGTTGGAGCGGCGCCAGCCACCGGGATGGCAGCTCTGGGCGGATGTGATGACATTGGACCCCCGTCAGCCGGGTCAGATCGGCCCGATGCCGGATATCCGGGCTGCCGCAGCTTATTTTGTTGCGGTCCGGGGGCTTGCGGCCCGGGAGGAAGGCCAGCGGTTGGATTTGTTCTCCGGCGCTCCCGCCGAATGGATTCAGCATGGGGAAGGCTATCACGTATATGGCATGCCGACGGAATTTGGACCGTTGGATCTGTCCTGCTATTGGCAGCGGGACCGAATGTGGATTGAAATCGGCGGTAGTGCAGAGCCTCCAGAGGGATACCGCATGTGGTGGCCGCGTCAGATTGCCCCGGATCGGGTGCTTGCCAACGGCCAATCCATCAACACGTTCGATGAGCAGGGGCTGGATCTGCCCCATGATTTCGAGGGATCGGTGGAGATCTTTTTCCCTTTCCTTGCTCCTTGGCCCCGGGATCCGTAAGTCATGGACTCGCCGGTTCCGGGCAAATGAGGAAAATCTGAAGATTAAAATGCTGTTCGGCCGGGGCTTTTCCTTGACGCAAGTGTCCTTGGAGACTTATGTTCCAACTGTTGGAGGTTCTCGTAGCAGACTGTATGGAAGGCAGGACATGATGCAAAACTTGACGAAGCGAAACTTGGCGATCCGAATCGCTGATGAGACCGGATTAACTCAGCAACAAGTAGTTGCTGTCATTCAAAAGACACTGGATTCAATCGTAGATGCGCTGCGTGAAGGGCAGACGGTTGAATTTCGAAAGTTCGGGGTTTTTGATGTGCGGGAACGCCGTCAGCGGATCGGCCGCAATCCCCATAAACCGGATCAAGTGGTCGTGATTCCCGCGCGGAAAGTTGTACGCTTCCGCCCGGGCAAGACGATGAAAGAAATGTTCAAAGCGATCTGATTTTCCAGGTCGTTATTCTGTTTGCTTACACGCCATCAGGCGTGTCTATGATGGACCCCTTATGTCTTCAGCCAACCAGCCTGTCCAAGGAATGTCTGACATTGGTGCACCTGAGGTGCGCCTGTGGCAGCGCATGGAGCAGGTGGCGCGTGATGTCCTGACGCGGTATGGCTTCGAAGAACTGCGCACGCCGGCGGTGGAGTATGAAGCTGTCTTCACGCGTTCCCTTGGCGAAACCACGGATGTAGTGCAGAAGGAAATGTATGTGTTTGAGCGCGGCGGCCGCCGCCTCTGTCTCCGGCCGGAGGGAACCGCCGGTGTGATGCGCCATGCCGCCGGACTCGGCGCCGTGGAAACCGATGGGGCCCGCTGGTATTATCTGGGACCGATGTTCCGCTGCGAACGACCGCAGGCCGGTCGCAAACGTCAGTTCCATCAGTGCGGCGTGGAATGTCTCGAGCCGCCTTCCCCTTTGGTCGATGCCGAAATCCTGGCGCTCCAGGTGGATCTGCTTCGGATGTGGGGACTGGATGATTGCGCCGTCCGCCTGAATACACGCGGCGGGGCCGGCGAGCAGGTGAAGGTGGCTGCCGGATTGCGGGAAGCGCTTGCGTCACACGAGAGCGCGCTATGCGAAGACTGTCAGCGGCGGATCTCGGAAAATGTGCTGCGTGTGCTCGATTGCAAGAATGAATCTTGCCAGGCCATTGTGGCCACGTTGCCGCCCGTGACTGATTTTATGTGCGAGAAATCCCGCGAATATCTGGCGCTTGTGGCGGCGCATCTGGATGCCCTGGGCGTGGCCTATGAGATCGATCCCCTGCTGGTGCGCGGTCTGGACTATTATGAGCACACGGTCTGGGAAATCGTCAGCAACAATCTGGGGGCTCAGAATGCCCTGGCGGGCGGCGGTCGCTATCGGATGAAGCTGGGCAATCGTGAGCTGACCGGAGTGGGCTTTGCCATCGGCTTGGAGCGCGTCGTGAGTGTGCTGCAGACGTTGGGGCGGGATGCGCAACTGCTGGAAGCGGTTCGGCCGCTGGTTTGGTTGGTCGGGCTGGGTGAAGAGGCTATCAAACAGAATTTAGCGCTGATGCAGACGCTTCGCGCGGCCGGGGTGGCTTGCCGGATGGCGACCGGAGGCAGCATGAAGTCGCAGATGCGTGCGGCCAACAAGGCCAACGCCACCTGGGCCCTGATCCGCGGGGAGAATGAGCTGACCGAAGGGGTGGCGGCTCTCAAGGATATGGAAGCGGGTACCCAGGAAACACTTCTTCTGGATCAGCTTCCGGCCCATTTAACGGCTCAGATTGCCGCCCGGGCCTGATTCGGCCCTCTTTCCGCCGCCGTTTTCCTTTCGGATCCATTTTTCTTCCCACTCGGAGTGAAATATGGGACATTAATGGCTCATATAGGGACAAAATGTCCCACTTAGGGCCTGAAATCTATCAAAGTCTCTCCGAAGAATAATCTCTTATCCAACACTAATACAATGAATTACATATATATAGCCCGACTTGGCACGGGGATTGCTTACTAAGTAGGCAGTAGATTTTTTATCGTGATATCTAAGTGTAGAAAGAAAGGAACCACAATATGTCAAAAGTACTAGGAATCGATCTGGGAACGACTAACTCCTGTATGGCGGTGATGGAAGGCGGACAGCCGACCGTCGTCCCGAATGCAGAAGGGGGTCGGACCACTCCGTCCATCGTGGCATTTACGAAAAGCGGCGAGCGGCTGGTCGGCAGCGCAGCCAAACGGCAGGCGGTGACCAACCCGACGCAGACGGTCTTTTCGATCAAGCGTTACATGGGCCGGAAGTTTGATGAAGTGCAGGCCGAGAACAAGCGCGTGCCCTATGAAGTGGTGCGTGCCGATAACGGCGATGCCGCAGTGAAGATTGGCGACAAGACGTACTCTCCGCCGGAGATTTCGTCGATGATTATACAGAAGATGAAGGCGGATGCCGAAGCGTTCCTGGGGGAGACCATCTCTCAGGCCGTGATTACGGTTCCGGCCTATTTCAATGACAGCCAGCGCCAGGCCACCAAGGATGCGGGCAAGATCGCGGGGCTTGAAGTCCTGCGCATCATTAATGAGCCGACTGCCTCCACCCTGGCCTACGGGTTGGGCAAGGATAAGGAAGAGAAGCTGGCCGTGTACGATCTCGGTGGCGGTACCTTCGATATCTCGGTTCTGGATATCGGCGATGGTGTCTTCGAAGTGAAGGCGACCAACGGCGATGGCCATTTGGGTGGTGATGACTTCGATCAGCGCATCATGGATTGGCTGGTGGATGAGTTTAAAAAAGAGAGCGGCATTGATCTGTCCTCGGATGCGATGGCCCTTCAGCGCCTGAAAGAGGCAGCGGAGAAAGCCAAGTGCGAGTTGTCGAGTGCGCAGAGCACGGACATCAACCTGCCGTTCATCACGGCCGATGCCAGCGGACCGAAGCATTTGAACGTGACCTTGAGCCGCGCGAAGCTGGAGCAGCTGGTCGGCGACCTGATCGACCGGACCATGGCGCCGGTAGAGAACTGCCTCAAGGATGCCGGCATTACGAAGGGGAACATCGACGAAGTGATTCTCGTCGGCGGAATGACCCGCATGCCCCGCGTGCAGGAAATTGTGAAGGAAGAACTCGGCAAGGAGCCGCATAAGGGCGTGAACCCGGATGAAGTGGTCGCCGTAGGCGCCGCGATTCAGGGTGGCGTCATGAAGGGCGAGGTCAAGGATGTCCTCCTGCTGGATGTGACGCCGCTGACGCTGGGCATTGAAACTCTCGGCAGCGTCATGACGCCGCTGATCGAGCGCAACACGACGATTCCGACGCGCAAGAGTGAAATCTTCAGCACGGCGGCGGACAACCAGAACACCGTGGAGATCCATGTGCTGCAGGGTGAGCGCAAGATGGCGACGGACAACAAGACCATCGGTAAATTCCACCTGGACGGGATTCCGCCTGCGCCGCGCGGCGTTCCGCAGGTCGAGGTGACCTTCGATCTGGATGCCAACGGCATCTTGAAGGTGAACGCCAAGGATCTGGGCACGGGCAAAGAGCAGAAGATCACCATCACGGCCTCCAGCGGTCTGAGCAAGGACGAAGTGGAGAAGATGGTGAAGGATGCCGAAGTTCATGCCGGTGAGGACTCCAAGCGCAAGGATGCTGTGGATGCCAAGAACAAGGCCGAAGCGATGGTGTACGAGACCGAAAAATTCCTGAAGGACAATGGGGAGAAGGTCCCCTCCGACAAGAAGATAAAGGTGGAGTCCGGTATTCAGGCCCTGAAGGACGCACTGAAGGGCGAAGATATCGATGCCATTCAGAAGGCCAGCGAAGCCCTGACAGCGGATATGCAGGCGGTTTCGGCCGACCTCTATGCGCAGGCCAAGAAGGACCAGCCGGCTGCGGATGCGGCCGGTGGAGCCCCCGGTGAGGGAGCCCCGCCGCCGAACGCCGACGGCAAGGCGGATGGCGATGTCATGGACGCCGACTTCGAGATGGTCGACGACGACAAAGATTCAAAATAAACAAACGGTCGGTCCGGCGCAGGGATCCCCTGTGTCGGGCCGGCCAAAACGTAGAACAAGGAGATGGAAGTAGATATGAAGATCCAACCATTGGGAGATCGCGTGCTGGTCCAGCCCGTGAAAGAACAGGAAGTCGCAAAAGGCGGGATTATCATTCCCGACACCGCTAAAGAGAAGCCCCAGCAGGGCACCGTCATTGCCGTGGGAACCGGCAAACTGGATGACCAGGGCAAGAAGATCGCCTTCAACGTCAAAAAGGGCGACAAAGTCCTGATGCCGAAGTATGGCGGGACCGAAATCAAGCTGGACGGTAAAGAATACCAGATCATGCGTGAGGAAGACATCCTCGGCATCCTGGGCTAATTGGTTAAAGAAGGAAGTAATAGACTATGTCAGCAAAACAGATTGTATATGACGCAGAGGCCCGCCAGTTGGTGCTGAGAGGCATCGAGAAACTGAGCCGCGCCGTGAAGAGCACCCTGGGCCCCCGCGGTCGCACCGTGGTAATTCAGAAGTCGTTCGGCAGCCCGACCATCACCAAGGACGGTGTGAGCGTGGCTAAGGAAATCGAGCTGGAAAATGCCTTTGAAAACATGGGCGCCCAGATGGTCCGTGAAGTCGCGAGCAAGACCAGCGACATCGCGGGCGACGGCACTACGACCGCCACCGTGCTGGTCGAGGCCATCTATCGTGAAGGCCTGAAGAATGTGACCGCCGGTGCCAGCCCGATGGAAATCCGCCGCGGTATCGACCTCGGAACAGAAACCGTCGTTGCGGCCCTGAAGAAGCAGAGCAAGCGCGTGAAGGAAAGCGCCGAAGTGGCCCAGGTAGGGACCATTTCCGCCAACGGCGATGAAACCATCGGCGGCATCATCGCGGAAGCGATGGAGAAGGTGGGCAAGGACGGGACAATTACCGTCGAAGAAGCCAAGGGCATTGAAACCACGCTGGATGTCGTCGAAGGCATGCAGTTCGACAAGGGCTATCTCAGCCCGTACTTCGTGACCAAGCCGGACACGATGGAAGTGATCCTGGAAGATGCCTACATCCTTCTGTTCGAGAAGAAAGTCTCGAATCTGCAGGACCTGCTCCCCGTGCTGCAGAATGCGGCCAAGAGCGGCAAGCCCCTGTTGATCATCGCGGAAGACATCGAAGGCGAAGCGCTGGCCACCCTCGTGGTGAACAAGCTGCGCGGCACCCTTCAGGTGTGTGCGGTGAAGAGCCCGGGCTTCGGTGACCGTCGCAAGGCCATGATGGAAGATATCGCCGTGTTGACCGGTGGCAAGTTCATCAGCGAAGACCTCGGCATCAAGCTCGAAAGCCTGACGCTGGCGGACATGGGCACAGCCAAGAAGATCCGTCTGGATAAGGAAAGCACCACGATCGTGGAAGGCGGCGGCAAGACCGGCGACATTCAGGGCCGTATTGCTCAGATCCGTCGTCAGATCGAAGACACGACCTCCGACTACGACCGCGAGAAGCTTCAGGAACGCCTGGCGAAGCTCGCCGGTGGCGTAGCCGTCATCAATGTCGGTGCGGCCACCGAAACGGAGATGAAGGAGAAGAAGGCCCGCGTCGAAGATGCCCTGCACGCCACGCGTGCGGCTGTCGAAGAGGGAATTGTTCCGGGCGGCGGCGTGGCGTTGATTCGCGCACAGGCTGCTTTGAACAACCTGAAGATCGAAGGCGAAGCGGCCATCGGCGTCGAAATCGTTCGCCGCGCCTGCGAAGCGCCTCTGCGTCAGTTGACCGCGAATGCCGGCGTGGATGGTTCCATCGTCGTGCAGGATGTCCGCAAGGGCAAAGCGGCCTATGGCTACGATGTGGCCACGGCAACCTACTGCGACATGATCAAGGCTGGGATCATCGATCCGACCAAGGTCACGCGCGGCGCGCTGCAGAACGCGGCGAGCATTGCCGGTCTGCTGCTGGTGACGGAGGCGATGATCGCCGACATCCCGCAGAAGAAGGATGCAGCTCCTGCCATGCCGGGTGGCGACATGGGCGGCATGGGCGGTATGGGCGGCATGTACTAGGCCTTCCGGTTCGACCCACGACGGGGTGCGCATGGCGCACCTCGTCTTTTTTTGTGCCCGCCCCGGATGGGACGGGTTTCTCTGCCGCTTTTCTGTGGCTTGCACATTGCATTGAGGGAGCGGGGTGTGTTAGAAACGGGAGATTGAATGCTGGATTTGTTCCGGCCGAATGGACTGAACGGAGCGAAGGGTTCGGACAAGGATTCCCTTCAGAGTGATTTTTCGTATCAAGGAAAATCCACAACGAAACGAGTGATCGACATGGATGATGAAGTCAGCGCGGAGAACGGGTCGCCGGAGAAGCCGGAAGTTTCGCTGGATTTGAATTTTTTGCCCACTTGGGCACGCAAGCCGCCTGAGAATCCCTATACCGGCCGTGAAGGCGCAGGCGGGGGAGGACGCGGCCGCGAAGGTCCGGGGCGTCGCGATGATCGCCGAGGCGGGTTTGGATCCCGTCCTGGCCAGTCTCGAAGCACAGGTCGTCCCGGTGGCGGATTTCAATCGCGCCCCGGTGGAGGCGCCCGCCCGGGCGGCGGCTCCCGTCCAGGAGGGGCTCTCGGCAACTCCCGTCCAGGCGGCGGGTTTCCCCGGCCGCGCCGTGATGCCGATCGTCGGGATCCGCGCCGTGAAGGAGGCGGAGGCCGCCGGCCGCCGCGTCCCTTCCAGCCGCGGCTGGATGTCCGCATTTCCTTTCTGCCGGATCGCGAACGCCTGGCCCTGGTGGTGCAGGATATCCAGGCGAGTCGGCGTGCCTTTCCGTTGATTCAAATTGCCAACCGCTTTCTGAGCCGTGATGATCTGTATCTGGTGAAGCTGGAGTTGCCGGCTCCGGCCGAAGGGGCCGAACGGCAGACCTTTGTGCAGTGCCTCGAATGCCGCCGGGTTTTTCGTTCCCGCGCGAACGCCGAAGCCCATATCCTCAAATCCCATCTCGAGAAGTTCTTTACCATTGAAGAGACCGAAGTGGAGCCACCGAAGGGGACCTTTACCTGTGTGGCCCGCTGCCGCTTGAGCGGGGTCCTGCTGGGCCCCTCGAATCACCATGGCTACAACGAGAAAATCCAGGAGATCTGGTCTTCTCGCTTTCCTCAGATGTCCAAGGCGGAATATTTGGGCAACATCGAAACGGTCCGAGATGAGGCCTTGGTGGAGAAGTGGAAAGAGTCGTTGTGCAAAAAGACGGTCTATCGCCTCAAGGACCTGCCGGAAGGGGAAGAGGCCGAGGCCATGACCCAGGCCCAGGCGTGCGAGTGGGCCCGCGGAGGGAAGATCAACTCCCTGCTGCGCGAGTCGGCCCGCTGCATGGTCCCCGGTCTACAGTCCAAGCAGTTTGAAGACGGTTCGTTGCGGCAGGCCATGTCGCTGGCATGGCAGAAGGAAAGCCGTTTCCCGTTTACCTTGTCGCTGGCCCTTCGACCCGCCTTCCGGCATATGCACCTGAACCTGTTCAAGGTGAATGCCAAAGAGACCTATGTGACCGCGGTCCTTCCCAAGCCGGTGGAGCTCGAGACGGCTCCGGCGGTTGCCCGCGAAATCGTGGCCCATCTGGAAGCGAATCCAGGGCAGGCTCGCCAGCAGGTGCTGGAAGGCCTGCGGGCTGGCGCCGATGCCGAATCGACGGAAGCCGCGGAGGTGCTCCTGCACCTTGGGAATCTGATTGCCAATGGCGGCGTGATTGAATTTTTCAACGGGACCTTGTCGCTGCCGCGCGGCGGCGCGCGACCGGATTCCAAGCCGGCCCGGAAACCGAAGTCCAAAACGGGCGAGGATGCCTCGAAAGCCAAGAAGGAAAAGGCTGCACTGGAGTCATCCGCTCCAGCCGATGAGAACAAGGAGGCCATGCCGCCGAAGAGCGGCGAGGAAGCGGCCCCGGAACCGGAAGCGGTGAAGGCCGAACCCGTGCCCGAGCCAGAAGAGGTGAAGCCGGAGGACGTGAAAGCCGAAGCGGTTCCCGAGCCGGAAAAGGTAAAGCCGGAGCACGTGAAAGCTGAAGCGGTTCCCGAGCCGGAATCGGTGAAGCTGGAAGAGCCGAAAGTGGAAGAAGCGGAAGCGACGCCGGAACCCTCCACGCCGCCCGCGGAGACAACAGAAACGGTTCCTCCCACAGAAGAGTCTGTGAAGTCGGAGTAATGTGACATGGGCATGAAATACGCAGTCTTGGGCGATATTCACGCGAATTGGGAAGCGTTGAGTGCCGTATTGGCAGATGCGGAATCCCAGGGGGTCACCAACTATTGTTGTGTCGGGGATATCGTGGGCTACAACGCCGACCCGGAACTGTGCATTGATAAAGTTCGCGAATTGGCCGGGGATGGGGTGGTTCGCGGCAATCACGACCACTACTGTTCCCGGGATGAAAATCTGAACGGATTCCATCCGCTGGCCGCCGATGTAGTGGACTGGACTCGAAAGCGCCTGAACGATGAACAGCGGGAGTGGCTGGCCAATCTGCGATACTCCCGGACGGTTGAAACCTTTATGCTGGTGCACGCCACGCTGGATAGTCCGGAAATGTGGGGCTATGTCTTTGATAAGCTGGAGGCGGAAGCCAATTTTGCCTATCAGATGTGCTCGGTCTGCTTCTTCGGCCACACGCATGTGCCTCTGGCGTTTGAGAAGGCGGGAATCGTGCGCGGGGGTCTCTATACCAAGCTGCGCATCACCGCGGGTCGAAAATATTATATCAATGTCGGCAGTGTTGGGCAGCCGCGGGACGGGGATCCGCGTGCGGCCTATGCGATTTATGATCTCACGCAGAATGTAGTGGAGCTGAGGCGGGTCGACTATGACATCGCGGCGACACAAGAGAAGATCCGTGCGGCGGGTCTGCCTGAGCGTGCGGCGACGCGGCTGGAAATCGGCCGCTAAGGCCGTAGAGGAGATTTTTCAATGAGGCGAATTTCGCTATGGATGACGGCCCTGCTGCTATGGATGTGTGCGGGAGTCGTAGAGGCTCAGATCGAAATCAGATGGGGCTTGGCACATACCCGGACGGTGTTGATGGAGCCGATCATGGCGACCCTCCAGATCGGCAACTATACCGGACAGTCGCTGGACCTTTCTTCCAACGGAAATGCCCACCTTGGATTTGATGTGGAGGACCAGCCGACATCGATGGTCCCGACCACCGGCAAGCCCCTGGTGCAGCGCGCCATTATCATTCCCAGCGGCGAAACCCGGGAAATCGTGGTGAATCTGCTGGATGCCTATCGCATTCTGTATGGCCAGTCCTACATGCTGACGCCCTTTCTTGAATTCGGAGGCATACGGTTCTTTGGTCAGCGGCTTTCTCTGGAAGTGCAGCCCGGGCTTGAATTGCTCAAACGGGACTATGGCATGCTTTCTTCAGGAAATTCCCGCTCGGTGGCCGTCCGTCTGATCCACCGGGACCGGACGGATCATCTGTTCTTCCGCATCGATGATCCCGGAACCGGGTATTGCCTGGGGGTCTACGATCTCGGCCCGGTGATCCGTTTCTTCCCGCCGACCCTGGAGGTGGATCCGGAAGGGGTGTTCCATCTTCTCCATCAGACGGCGCCGGACCGGTTCCGTTATTCGGCCTTCGACTATGACGCGAACCCGGTCACTCTTATGTACTATTCGGGACAGGTGGGGAGCATCCGTCTGGTCCGGGATGAGGCTGGGGCGGTTTCCGTGGTGGGCGGCACCGCCTATGTCGAAGATCAGGCCAATCCGGGTATGCTGGTGGCGCCTGCGCTGCCTCCGTCGACCCCCTATAACATGACGCTGGGTGAATTTCCGGAAAAAGGCCGGAAACGCACCCGGAAATAGCGTCGCGAAAAAAAGGTGAATTGATGCATTCCTCTCCAATGTTTTTAAGCGGCTTTCTGATTGCGCTGGGTGTGCTGGGGGTGCTGGTCGGAATCGCGATGCTGCACTTTCCATCCTCTGTGCGGGCCGGTCTGTTGGCCTTTCCCCGGTCCCGCTGGCCCGGCTGGGTGTTGACGGTTTTGTGCGTGTTCTGGGTTTCTTGGGTGGTGTCTCATGCCGCGTTGGGCCGGTTCGAAGGACTGAAACCCCTGATTCCCTTCGCCGCCATCCTCTTAATGGCCGCGGTGGTCTATTTCATGGATGAACTGCTTTCACCCCGTGCCCTTGGCGGCCTGCTTCTCCTGCTGGCCAATCCGGTGCTGAATGGCGTGCGCTGGGTGGATTCATCCTGGAGCCTGGTGGCTTCTTTCATAACCTATGTCTGGGTGGTGATCGGGTGTGCCCTGATGCTCAACCCCTGGCTGTTCCGAAAAATGACCCTCCGTCTCACCGGTTCGGAAGCGACTCTGCGTTCGGCGGGCTGGCTCAAACTACTGGGCGGCGTCGTGTTGCTGGCGGCGGGACTGTGGCAGTTTAGTTGAGGACCCTGCGGTGCCGGAGCCCAAGGAGTTGCCCTCGCCTCGTTTTCTGATCCTTCGTGGAGGCGGCATCGGGGATTTTATTGTCACCCTGCCTGTCCTGCAGGTGCTGCGCACGCAATGGCCCAAGGCCCATATCGAGATTTGGGGCTATCCGCATATCTCCGGGTTGGCTGTGGCGGCCGGTCTGGCCCAGACCGTGGTTTCCCTGGAACAGGCCGACATGTCCCGTTTCTTTGTGCCGGAGCCCACCTTTACGGATGCGCAGGTGGGTACCATCCGTTCGTTCGATCTGCTCTTCAACTATTTGTATGACCCCGTGGGGCAGGTGCGCAGCAATCTGCTACTGGCCGGTGCCAAACAGGTGCTTTCCGGGTCCCCTCTTATTAAGAAGGGTCACGCGGTTCCCTTTCTGCTGGAGCCGCTGCAGGCACTGGCTCTCTATGACACGGATCTCGTCCCTTCGCTGGAACTGCCGGAAGGCCTGAGGGAGCAGGGGCGAAGCCGCCTGCAGGCGTTGGGTCTGAAGGGGCGGCCTCTGGTCGTGCACCCCGGGAGTGGCAGCGGAGCCCCGCGTTGGCCGATAGACCGGATGCTTGAGATTCTTCACCGTCTCCAGAAAGAGGGAGAGGAGACGGTGGCGGTTCTGGGCGAAGCCGATGACGATGTGGCGGCGGTCTTGGCCCGTAACATGCCGCACCTCCCCGTGCTGACGAATCTGACCCTGCCGGAACTGGCCGGAACGCTGGCCGGATGCGCCTCTTTTCTGGGGAGCGACTCCGGCCTGGCGCATCTGGCCGCGGCGGTGGGGCTGCCGGTGGTTGTGCTGTTTGGTTCTTCGAATGCGGAGACCTGGGCTCCACGGGGCAAGGGAGGGGTGACCGTGCTGCAGGCACCCGATGGCGATTTTTCGCACCTGCCGGTTTCGGCGGTGTGGGAGGCTCTGTCCTAGTGGGCCGTTTTCGCTTTTGGTTTGCGCGGAGGAGGCGGGTGCGGTACAACCCTACGCCGACAGGAGCCCTTGAATGAAGCCAGAGTCCTATTACATCACAACCCCGATCTACTATGTGAACGACAAGCCTCACATCGGTCACGCCTATACCACGGTGCTTGCCGATGTCCTGGCCCGCAGCCAGCGGATGTTCGGGCGCGACACCTGGTTTTTGACCGGAACGGACGAACACGGCCAGAAGGTGCAGCAAGCCGCCGATAAACTCGGGATCGAGCCGCAGGCGCAGGCTGACAACACCGTCTTGCGCTTCCAGGAGGCCTGGAAGCATCTCGAGATCCAGAACGACGATTTTATCCGGACGACCGAGCCCCGCCATAAGGAAATCGTGCAGGAAATCCTGCAGGATCTCTTTGACCGTGGTGAAATCTATCGCGATGAATACAACGGCTGGTATTGCGTGCCCTGCGAACGGTTCTTTACGGAGAAGGATCTCGTCGATGGCAACTGCCCCGAGTGCGGCCGCCCGGTCGAGCGGGTGAAGGAAGCCAACTACTTTTTCAAGATGAGCCAGTATCAGGACTGGCTTGTGGACTATATCAAGACCCACCCCGAGTTCATCCAGCCGGACTTCCGCCGGAACGAGACCCTCGGCTTTTTGAAGAAGCCGCTGCAGGATCTCTGTATTTCCCGTCCGAAGAAGCGCTTGGCCTGGGGAATCGAACTGCCTTTCGACGCCGACTATGTCACCTATGTCTGGTTTGATGCCCTGGTCAACTATATCAGCGCCATTGGATACCGCCGTGACAACGATCAGTTCAATGCCCGCTGGCCGGCCATCCACCTGATCGGCAAGGACATTCTGACGACCCATACCGTGTATTGGCCCTGCATGCTCCAGGCGATGGGGGTCGAGATGCCCAAAACCATTTTCGCCCATGGCTGGTGGATGTTGGGCGATGCCAAGATGAGCAAGAGTCTGGGCAATGTGGTCGATCCGATGGAGATGATGGAGCGCTATGGCGTGGATTCGTTCCGTTATTTCCTGATGTCGGAGATGGCGATGGGGCAGGATGCCACGTTTACGGAAGATGCCTTTGTCCGCCGCTATAATGCCGATCTGGCCAACGATCTGGGCAACCTGCTCAACCGTGTAGTCAGCATGATCACCAAATATTGCGACGGCATGATGCCGACGCCGCAAGCCGGTGCCTTCGACAGCGGCCCCGCGGCGGATCTGGATGCGCAGGCCCATGCGGCCGTCGAGGGCTTCAAGACCTCCGTCGAGACCTTCACGCTGCATTCCGGCGTGGCGCAGGTCATGGAGGTCATCCGGGCTACCAATCGCTTTTTTGAAACCCAGAAACCCTGGGCACAATCCCGTGAAGCGGACAAAGGTCCGGTTCAGACAACCCTTTATGCCGCAGCCGAGGTGCTACGCGTGTGCGCCGGCCTACTGATGCCCCTGATGCCTGCCAAAATGACCGAGTTGCGGGCTGCACTTGGAATGGAGAACCCCATGACTGTGAACCCCGAAGAATTCTCAAAACCTGAGCGCCTCAAATCCGGCGTGTCGGTCACCGCCTCCGGTGCCCTGTTCCCGCGCATCGAAGCGCCTACCCCGGAGCCGGCCGCAATCCCCACCCCGGCCAAGCCGGCTCCCAAGGTCGGCGTCCCGGCTCCGGCGGCCGCCCCGGCCCCCGGTACTGTGGGAAACCCCGAAGGGGTGATCACCTACGACGATTTCTCCAAAGTGCAGCTCCGGACGGCTAAAATCATGTCCGCGGAAGCGATGGAGGGCTCCGTCAAGCTTCTCAAGCTGAACGTCCTGATGGGGGCGGAGCGCCGCCAGATCGTGGCTGGCATTGCGCTCTACTACAATCCGGACGACCTGATCGGGAAGACCGTGATTGTGGTCTCCAATCTCGCTCCGATCAAACTGCGCGGTGTGGAGAGCCAGGGCATGATGCTGGCCGCCAGCAAGGGTGAACGTTTGCGCCTGGTGACCGTGGATGGCGACCTGTCCAGCGGCGCGGTGGTCAAATAACCGGTTTTTATGGGCCACCGGCCCTCTTTTCGGCCCGGAAAAACAGGATTTCCCCCTGCAGGTTCAGAAAATGTTTGGTTGCGTCTGAAGGGGTCGGGGGGTATGATTTCGCAAAATGAAATACCTAAGGTGTTGTGTGCGCTGTGAACAAGGAGAAGCAAGTATGAGTTTTCAAAAATGGTTTTTGGCTGCGATGGCCCTGTGTGTAACCGCCAGTGTGTCTCTGGCCGATCCGATGCGGACGATCTTCACCAAGGAAAATAAATTCCCTGAAGCCATGGGCTGGGAAGTGTCTGTGGGCGGCGGTGCCTCTTCCTATGAGGGCGATGACAACAGCAAGCTGGATACAGCCTTTGGCGCCGCCGGCGCGCGTTTCGGCGTGACGGATCGCCTTGCTCTGTCGACTGAGGTTCCTATGGCATACTATTCCTCTACGGATGACAATGAATTCGGACTGGGTGACATCTCCTTCGGTGGGGAGTTCCTTTTCTTTGAGGATATCTTTGAATATGCCTGGATTATTCCCCATGCGGACCTCATTCTGCCGACGGGCAATGAAGACAAGGGCCTTGGCAATGGTAAAACCCAGGCAGAATTCGGACTTTCCATCGGGACCACTGTCAACGATGTAATTCATTTCGCGGTCGATGCTTCCTACACCGCCAACGGCAGCATCGATGAAGACGGCGACTACGACAAGCTGGTGAGCGGCTCTCTCTCCATTGTCTGGGATCTGGACGCGCGCGCCAGTGTTCTGGGTGAGGTTCGGTTGCGGGATGACACCTTGGAGGAGGATACCTCCTATGGAACCCTCGGCCATCTGGGTATGGCCTACCGGGTTAACGAGAATGTCAGTCTGATGATCTATGGCGGTGGCGCTTCGGATTTGGCGATTGATTATTACGGCATGGGCCGTCTCGTCTATCAGTTCTAATTGTAGCGGACCATGAGGTCCTGCTGACGAACCGGTTTTGGCAACAAAACCGGTTCTTTTTGAATCCGGTCCGAGCCGCAGGATGAAAGAGCAAAGGATGCAATGGATATTCGCCTGAATGACATGGAAAGCCGGTTCCCGTCGCAGTGGAGCGAGGGGCAGGTCGCCGCCGCCAAAACCCTCTTTTTTAAAGCGCTGGCGCTGGAAGCGCACCGCTACTACGGCGGCATGATTCAGGTGCTGCCGCGGGCTCCACTGCCGGGCATCCAGTGGTTCAACGCCTGGTATACCCCCGGAGTTTCGGCGGTCTCCACCGCCATCCGCGATCAGCAGGACGAGTCTTTTGAGCTGTCCTGGCGGGGCAATGCGGTGGCCATCGTCAGCGATTCCACCCGCGTGCTCGGCGATGGCGATGTGACGCCGCCGGGCGGCCTGGGCGTCATGGAAGGCAAAGCCTACCTGATGAAAGTGCTCGGAGGAGTGGATGCCGTTCCCCTCTGCATCGACAGCCGGAATGCGGCCGGAGAGCATGACCCTGACATCCTCATCGATTTCGTGCGCCGCCTGACCCCGTCGTTTGGTGCCGTCAACCTGGAAGACATCAGCCAGCCCAACTGTTTCAAAGTGCTCGATACCCTGCGTGAGGAGTGCGACATCCCGGTTTGGCACGATGATGCTCAGGGCACCGGCTGTGTCACGCTGGCAGGGCTGCTGAACGCCGTGAAGGTGGCCGAAAAGAAGCTTTCAGACTGCCGGATCGTCTTTTTCGGTGCGGGGGCCTCCAATACGACCATTGCCCGCCTCATTCTGCTGGCGGGGGCAGATCCCTCCCGTGTGGTCATGTTCGACTCCCGCGGCGGACTGCATGCCGCCCGTGCGGATATCGAGGGGGATTCCCGCTTCTATCGCAAGTGGGAAATCTGCCAGGCCACCAACCCGGATCAGATCAGTGATATTGAACAGGCCCTGAAGGGCGCGGATGTGTTGATTTCGCTGTCCCGTCCCGGCCCGGATGTCATCCGGCCCGAATGGGTGGCTGGCATGGCCGACAAGGCCATTGTGTTTGCCTGCGCCAACCCGGTGCCGGAAATCTATCCCCATGCCGCCAAGGCCGCCGGAGCGCTGGTGGTCGCGACCGGACGGGGGGACTTCCCCAATCAGGTGAACAATTCGCTGGGCTTCCCGGGTATCCTGAAGGGGGCCCTGCTGGTCCGGGCACGAAAGATCACCGATGCCATGGCCATTGCCGCCGCCGAGACGATAGCGGCCTTTGCGGAGCGTCAGGGGCTGTCTCCGGACCATATTATGCCGCTGATGACCGATCAGGCCGTCTTTGCCGAGACCGCCGCCGCGGTGGCGCGTCAGGCGATCGAAGATGGCGTGGCCCGGCGTCCGCTCCCTCCGGAGCAGGTGCAGGAACTCGCAAAACAGGATATTGCCGCAGCGCAGACCGCGCTGGAACTGCTGATGACGTCCGGTCTGATTGTGTCCCCGCCCGAAGAGATGATTCAGCGCTGTCTCGATCAGGCGATTGCCGCCGTCGGGGACTAGGCCCCGTGATCCGTCAGCTTTCCGTCGCTTCGATGATTTTAGCGCAGACGTCCTCCTGGGAGAGTCCGGCGCAGGGGATCGTGATGTCCGCATACCGGGTGTAGAGCGCAAAACGCTCCTCGAACAGTTCTTCAAAACTCTGATCCGGTCGCCGGGCCAGACCTCGCGAGCCGAAATCCTTCACCCGGGCATTCAGGGTGTCCAGATCCACATCCAGAAAGACGAGGATCCCGTTTTTCTTGAGATGCTTCATGGCCGCATCGCTGTAGACCGCGCTGCCGCCTGTGGCGATGATGGTTTTGCCTACCGTCAGTTCCAGCAGGGCATTTTCTTCAATCTGACGGAGAATCACATATCCGTCTGTATCTACAATATCCTGCAGGGATCGCTGCTCCGAGATCTGAATAACCACATCGGAATCGATAAAGCCACGCGAGGACTTCTTTGCCATAATCACTCCGACCGTGCTCTTGCCTGCGCCGGGCATCCCGATCAGGACCAGGTTGGTTTTGGAGGGTGTTTTCATGGGTTTGTAAAATTCAGAGGCCTTCTTGAGGAATGGGTTTTTATCCCTTTTTCACGACGAGGCGGTTGCCGTGGGCTTCGGTGATGATGACGGATTCGCCTTCGTTGATGTATTCGCCGGAGGTGACGACGTCGAGTCGCTGGCCGTCGATGCGGGCGGCGCCGACGGGATGGAGGTCGGTGAGGGTGAGGCCTTTCTTCCCGATCCAGGCGGAGGTGTCGGGCGAGGCGGTATAGCCGGTGGCGGCGCTGGTGGCGGCGGAAAGGGTGAGGCGTCCAAACAGGCGGCTCTTGGGCAGGAACTTGCCGATTAGGAGGACCCCCGCCCCGGTTCCGACCAGAGCGATGGCGGTTTTCATGATGGGGATTTCCAGGTCGCCCCATGCGGGAAGCATGGGTCCGCCGGGCACGATGCGGACCATGGCGCCGACGAGTGAGATGAAGATGAAGGCCAGCCCGAGAAGCCCGGTGATGCCGAAACCGGGAATGATCAGCAGTTCCACCAGAAGTAGAACGACGCCGAGGGTAAACAGGATCAGATCCTCCATCCCGGCGAGACCGGCGATGTGGTGGCCCCAGAAGAAGAGGGCCAGGCAGATGGCGCCAAGGATGCCGGGCAGGCCGAAGCCGGGCGTCTTGATTTCAATATAGATGCCTAGGAAGCCCAGCATCATCAGAATGGGGGCGCCGGCGGCAATCAGGCGCGCGAGCTTTTCGGTGGAGGTGATCTGCATCGTGACGATCGGGCGTCCGGCCAGGGAGAGCGCCTCGATTACGGCCGGAAGATCCGGTAGCGTTCCGGCGGAAAGCAGCGGCTCACCATCGGCATTGGGCTGTGAGGCCTCTTCGGCTGTCAGCGTAAGGAGGTGCCCGGCCGGGCTTATGACCTTATCGCCGATTTTGAACTCCAGCTCGCGGCGCACCATTTTTTCGGCGAGCTCGGGATCGTGTCCGGCGGATTGGGCCGCAGAACGCACCTGGGCGGCGACGGCGGAAACCGCTTTCTCTTCGACGGATTCGGACATTTCCTGCACGCCGCCGATGGGGGAGATCATGATGGGGAGGGCATCGCCGATGACAGAGCCCGGGGCCATGTAGATGGCTTTGGTGGAGAGCGCAATGATGGCGCCGGCAGAGAACGCCTGCTTGTCGACAAACGTATAGACCGGTACATCGGAGGCCTGGATGGAGGCAATGATGTCGCCGGTGGCTTTGAGGGCGCCGCCGGGGGTGTCCATGACGAGAATGACGGCGGCGGCTTGCTTGGCGTCTGCTTCCGCGAGGCCGCGTCGGATGACATAGAGGAGAGCCCCTTCGATCTGGCCGTCGATGGGGATGACATAGACCGGGGCATCGGGAGCGACCGGCGGGGCCTCCGGAGCGGCGGGGGCCGATGCGCAGAAGAGGAACAGGGCGGCCAGGATAAGAGGTAGTGCTTTCATGGCCTGAGTGTAGACGTGGGGAGGAAGGGATTCAATATTCAATGTCCAACATTCTCAAGTGGGAAAGAATTGGAGAAGAGGGGATTCAATATCCAAGTCGGGAAGAGAATTTTTGACAGGATAAACAGGATGTTCGGGATGAGGAGAACAACCGTGTCTCGTCCTCAAATAGGACAGAGACATCAGGCCATTCCCTGTATTCATCCCCCCCCCTTTGCACCCATTGCATCTTTTGCGTTAGAATGCCTTCTCTTTATCGCTATGGTTCTCTGTGGGTTCTGTGAGAGGCCATCCGGATTCAACTCTTGTCTTTTTTCTGGGCCTTGTCGAGCCGGTCCATGAGGGCGGCGGATGCGCACTTTGGGTCGCGCTGAAGGCGGGCACCTCGGGTGACATTGCAGAGACTACCACCGATTTTCTGTGCGATTTTCCGCTGGGGCATGCCTTCGCGGAGCAGGCGGAGGATGGTCCAGCGTTTCCGCAGGGCAACCAGTTCAGAGCGAGTGAGCAGGTCACCGAGTACGCGGCGCATTTCATTCGGATCTTTGATGGTGCAGAGGGCCTGAAGGAGGTCGGCTTCGTCTGATTTCATGATTGGACTGCGGGGGCTGAGGGTTCGTCTTTGGCTTGGTCCTGAAATTGCATCTGGTAGAGGCGGCGGTAGATTCCGTCGCGGGCAAGAAGGTCCATGTGACGGCCCCGTTCGGCAATGACGCCTTTATGGAGAACCAGAATCTGATCAGCGCGCTGAATGGTGGACAGTCGGTGGGCAATGGCGAAGACGGTGCGTCCCTGCATGGCGTCGTTGAGCGCGGCCTGCACGGCGCGTTCGGATTCGGTGTCGAGTGCACTGGTGGCTTCGTCGAGGATCAGAAGGGGCGGATTGCGCAACAGGGCGCGGGCGATGGCCAGCCGCTGGCGCTGGCCGCCAGACAGCAGCAGCCCGCGCTCGGCAATGACCGTGTCATAGCCCTGCGGCATGGAGAGAATGAACTCGTGGGCATGGGCCTTTTTTGCGGCGGCCTCAACCAGTTCTCGGGTGGCGTCAGGTTCGCCATAGGCGATGTTGTTGAAGACCGTGTCATTGAAGAGAATGGTTTCCTGCGTCACCAGACCGATGTGACGCCGCAGGCTGGTCAGGGTGAACTCGCGCAGATCTTTCCCGTCGATCCGGACATGACCTTCGGTAGGGTCGAAGAAGCGGGGAAGCATATTGACCAGCGTGGTCTTGCCGGAGCCGGAACTGCCGACAAATGCAATGAGTTCGCCGGAATTTGCGGCCAGGTCGATGCCCTTCAGGACGGCGGGTTTGTCCGCGGCATAGGCAAAACTGATGCCTTCGTACTTGATTTCGCGGATGGGACCTTCCAGATCGGTGGCGCCCTCATGGTTGGCGACATTGTCCTTCGTGTCGAGGATCGAGAAGATCCGATCCCCGGCCGCACTGCACTGCTGAATGGACAGGTGGACGCGGGAGAGGCGTTTGATGGGGTCATACATCAGCACCATGGTGCCGAGAAACAGGATGATGTCGGACAGCTCCAGATGGGCATAGCGCGAGTACAGCATCACCGCACAGGCGGCGATCGCCGAGAAGAACTCCATCAGCGGGTTCACTGCGGCCTTGGAGGCGGTGATTTTGATCATGCGGCGGAAGAAATCATAGCTGTGGGCTTCAAAGCGCTTCTGCTCGCGGTCTTCGGTGCCGAAGGCTTTGACGATGGCGGCCCCGCTGATGACCTCCTGCTGCAGGCTGGAGAGGTCGGCGATGCGTTCCTGACCGGCCTTGGCGTGGCGCCGGACCCGCTTGCCGAAAATGGCGACGGGCAGGATACAGATGGGGAAGACCGCGATGCTGATGACCGCGAGCCGGAAATCGAGAAAGAACAGCCAGGAGGCGGCGGCAATCAGAACAAAGGGTTGCTGGACCAGATCGCTGATGACTTCGGTGATGCCGCGCTGGATCAGCTGGGTGTCATTGAGCGTGCGGGACATCAGCTCGCCGGTGCGTGAGCCGGTGAAGTAGAGCATGGGCAGGTGGAGAATCTTGCCGAAGACCTCGTTGCGCAGGTTCATGACGACCCGCTGGGCGACCCATTCGATGAGATATTTGCTGAAGAAGAAACTGATGCCTCGGAGGGCAAAGAAAAAGAGAACAAGACAGAGAAGGAACAGGGTGATCAGCAGATCATGGTTCAAGCCACCCGAAAACCAGTGGTCGACCCAGGCTTTGGCGAAATCCTGGACACGGGTGGCGGTCCCGCCAAAGACCTGCGACATGCCGCCTTTGGCGGAAAACAGCAGGCCGAAAACGGAACTGCCGAAGAGGAATCCGAACAGCACCGCAATCGTGAGGCGCTTGCGATAGGGTTTGGTTCGACTGAGCAGGCGCAGGTAGACCTGTCTTTCCTGATCGGTCAGTTTTCGTTTGGGTGTGCTCATTCGCCGAGAGATTCCAGGTAGTGCATAGCTTCGATGGCGGTGCGGCAGCCGGTGCCGGCGGCGGTGACGGCCTGGCGGTAGCGGGCATCGGCGACATCGCCCGCGACAAAGACCCCGGGGAGCTTCGTGGTGATGCCGTCGGTCAGGAGGTAGCCGTTCTTGTCGGTCTCCAGCACACCGGCAAACGGGGCCGTGGCCGGGACCAAACCAATCGCGACAAACAGCGCACCGACATCCATCGTGCTTTGCTCGCCGGTGACCGTATCGCGCAGCTGCAGGGCGGTGAGTTTGCCCTGGGCGGGATCCACCAGACCTTCGACAACGGCATTCCAGCGCATCTCGATCTTGTCGTGGTTTAGCACTCGCTGCGCCATGATTTTGGAGGCGCGGAGGGCGTCCCGGCGGTGGATAACCGTGACCTTGGAGGCAAAGCGGGTCAGAAAGAGGGCTTCTTCCATGGCGGTGTCGCCCCCGCCTACGACGGCAATGTGCTGGTCGCGATAGAAAGCTCCATCGCAGGTGGCGCAATAGGAAATGCCATGACCCGAGAGTTCCTGTTCACCGGGAACGCCAAGCAGGCGGTGATCGGCGCCGGTGGCGATGATGACGACATCGGCCTGAATCGTGGATTGATCATCCAGCAGGAGGGTTGCACCGCCCTCGGGGAGGGGCGTGAGCGTCTGAAGGGAAGAACTCTGGAAGCGGGTGCCGAATTTTGAGGCCTGCTTGCGCATCAGGTCGACGAAGTCGAATCCGGCGATCCCGTCAGGGAACCCGGGGATGTTCTCAATTTCTGGCGTGGTGATGAGGGGGCCGCCCGGATGGGGGCCATCCAGAACCAGCGGATCGAGGCCGGCGCGCGCGGCATAGATGGCGGCGGTGAGACCGGCGGGACCGGACCCTAAAATGACGAGAGTTTTCATCGCGCCAACCTACCACCGGGCGGGGAGGGGAGCAATTAAGAAGTAAGAGTTAACCATTCAGAATGAGAATGTGAGAAGGGCGACTCTGTATTGGAAAACGGGGATCGAAAAATGCTGCGGAGGGAATGAAAATGCTACTCATCCGCATCCATGCCATCTGGTTCCGTAAGGAAGGCATCTTCCGGCTTGAGTCGCCGGAGCAGGCGGGGGAGCCAGGCAATGAGGGCAAAGAGGCCGGCCCCGGCAAAGAGTATCAGCAGGACGCGCCAGTCCATCTGCCCGGTGGCGAGTTTGCCGGCGGCGTCCGCCGTCCACAGCAGGGCCATCACATTCGGGATGATGCCAATGAGCGAGGCCAGAAGATACGACCTGAACGAAATGGAGGTGAGGCCATAGGCGTAATTAAGAAAGCCGAAGGGATTGATGGGCAGGAGGCGGGAGAACAGCACCAGTTTCCAGCCCTCGCGCTGCATGTTTTCTTCGAGGCGGCGGTAGAGGCGGGTGTCGCCGATGCGGCGTTCGAGCCAGTCGTGCACCAGATGGCGGGAAATCAGGAATGTACTGGCCATTCCCAGCCCGAATCCGGCGAGGCAGATCGGCAGGCCCTTGGCGACGCCGAAGAGAAGGGCGACCAGAATGCAGACAAGCGTGGTCGGGAGAATCAGAATGGTGAAGAGGGCATTGAGGAGGATACAGAGCAGCGGCGCCCATGGCCCCGAGGCCCGTACCGTTTCCTGAACATCCTGCCAGCTGGTCTCGCTGACTGCGGTGGACAGTTCCGACCAGAACAGCGCTGTGCCGCCTGCGAGAAGGACGACGGCGAAGAGAATCGCGAGGCTTTTCCGCTGGAGGTAAGGGCGGCTCACGGGGCGTCGTCAGGCATCACCACCACAGTGACATCACCGTCTGCGGAAAAAATGGATTTCGCGGCGGCGCGAACGGTTTCTGCATCGAGCTGTTTCAGGCGTTCTTCGGCCTCGATGGAATGGCGGTAGCCCAGTCCCAGCATTTCATCGAGGGCGCACTGCTGGGCAAAGCTGCCATTGTTCTGGCGTCCCCGGGCCAGTTCGGACTGCAGTTGTTCGATGGCGCGGGCAAACTCCTCCTCACGCAAACCGTCTTCGCTCAGCCGGTCGGCCTGTAGGCTGACCTGATTCTCCACTTCGGGGAGGCCTTCTTCGGTGGTGCCGGCATAAATTTCGAACAACCCACCGACCGGGCCGCTGAAGTGCGTGGCCCCGGCATAGTAGGCCAGGCCGCGCTTATCGCGCACTTCGATGAACAGATCGGAAGACAGCCCGCTCAAGGCATCCATCAGAACGGAGATGGCATCCTCTCGGTCATCGCCCAGCGGAATGCCGGGCCAGGCGCGGACCAGCACGGTCTGCTTGAACGGAAGGCGTTTTTCGGTGCGGACCGGCTCGGTGGGGAAGGGAGGCAGGGCCGGCCATTCGGGGGCCGGGGTCGTCGGCAGGGACCCGAAATCCTTTTCCACCATGGAGAGGATTTTGTCGGCGTCGACATCGCCGAACACGGCCAGCACCAGGTTCGAGGCACTCAGCAGTTTTTGGTGATGTGTCACGAGATCCTCGCGGGTGAAGGCGGCAACGGTTTCCGGGGTTCCTTTGGGTGAGAACTGATAGGGGTGACCGGCAAAAAAGGCGTCACGCACCATCTGCTGGGCATGGGTCATCGGTTTTTCAAGAGCCCGGCGGATCGCCGCCAGCTGGAGGGCCTGCTGCTTTTCCAGTTCGTCGACGGGAAACTGCGAGTCGATCAGACATTCCGCGACGGTTTCCATCATCAGCGGCAGATCTTCGGAGAGGCCTGTGGTCGACATCCCGAAGCTGTTGCGGCCCGAGAAGGTGGACAGAGAGATTGCACGCGACTCCAGCAGTTCGGCCAGTTCAGCGGCGGTATGCTTCGACGTGCCCCGTGTCAGCAGGTCGGACATCAGCTGGGTGAGACCGGCCTGTCCGTCCTCTTCGGAGAGCAGACCGCCGCCGGCCACGGCGGAAATATAGGCCATCGGAAGGCGGGGGTCCTCGCGGACGATCAGGCGCAGCCCGTTGGAGAAGGTATGAAACTGCAGGTCCAATTCGGAGGTCTTGTCCCGTGCGAGCGACTCCTCGGCTTCGGTTTCCGGCGCCAGAATAGCCCAGGACCCGTTCTCGGTCTGGAGATATTTCCGGGCGACCCGGGTCAGGTCCTCCGGGGTGACCTTTTTAACCTGCTTAAGATACACCTCGGTGTGGCGGGGATTGCCCGCATAGAATTCGCCGGAGGCCATCGCATTGGCCTGCCCCTCCATGGAGGCCAGCTCCTGGATGGCGTGGACCAGCACTTCGCGGCGCGCGCGCTCGATTTGGGCGGAGTCGAACGGTTCGGTCTGCCAACGCGCGACTTCGTCACGGAGGGCGGCGATGACTTCGGCTTCTTTCTCCGGTTCACATTCGGCGCTGATGCCGAAGAGACCGGGCTCCTTGGGGGTGTAGCTCCAGGCGTCCACATCCAGCACGAGCTGTTGCTCTTCGCGCAGGCGCTTGACGAGGAGGGAGGATCGGCCGGAGCCGGTGGCTGAGGCCAGCACATCCAGGGCCGGTGTGTCGGGATCGGCCAGATCGGTTGTGTGGAACACCCACCCGATGCGGGTGACCTCATAGGGGCCGGTCTTGCGTCCCTGGCGTTCTGCCAGCTGCACGGGTTCCTCCGGAATCAGTACGGGCTCCCGCGGCGTGCGCGGAATGTTGTCGAGAAGCTTTCGGATATCGGCTTCCATCTCATCGATGGGGACGTCGCCGACGACCGAGAGAATCATGTTGTCGGGGGAATAGTGCCGCTGGTGGTAGGCCATCAGGTCATTGCGATCCATGGTCGTGAGGACATCGAGCCAGCCGATGACAGGAATGCGGTAGGGATGCACCCGATAAGCGGTTTCGCTCATCAAACGTCCGATGACGCGCCCGGGATCATCTTCGCCCATGGCAACTTCGCGCAGGATAACCTCGCGTTCGCGGGCCCATTCATCTTCGGGGAAGGCCGGATGGAAGACGGCATCGGTCAGCACCTCCAGTCCGACCTGCCAGCGTTTCGCCGGCAGGCTCGTATGAAAGACCGTTCGGTCGTTGGAGGTATAGGCATTGATGTCGCCGCCCGCATCAGCAATTTCCTTGGAGACCTGACCCGGGCCGCGCGTGGGGGTGCCTTTGAAAATCATATGCTCCAGATAGTGCGAAAGTCCGCCCCCGAGCTGTTTGCCCTCATGGATGGAGCCGGCGCCGACCCAGTATTGGATGGCGGCCATCGGAGCAGAGCGGTCCTCTTTCAATAGGACCGTCAACCCGTTGTCGAGCACCACGCGCCGCACGCCCTCATTCGAGGCTTTCAAGACTTCAACGGGATCCTTGGCCATGACGCACTCCTGGGTAAGCAATAAGGCGCAACACACGCCCATCCATTGGAAAAATCGTTTCATGGCAGAAAAGGTAACACGAAAGAGAAGAAAACACAGCGGATTTTGGCCTGGAAACCCTTTCGGAATGACCGGATGATTCCCAGCTGCTTGTTCGTTTTTGATAAGTTTTAAGCCTTTTTGGGCAAGTGTCAGCCCTGCATTTGACGGTTCGGGTTGAATCTCGTAAACTCACACCGCCTTATCGACACGTGAAAACGATTTGGAGTCAAGTGGAGGTTTGTCTGCCGAAACAGTCAGGGAACAGGAGAAAACAAAATGAAATGGATTGTGATGTGGTTGGTTGTGGCGAGTGTGGCGTTGGCGGGTTCGGGGTGTTTGGGAACCAAGGCCGCCAAGCACAAGGTCAAGAAAGCGATGCCCGGGGCGCAAACGGTTGACGAAAAAGCGGCCCAGAAGGTCGAGAACGTCACTGACAGCACGAAGTCCAAGCGCGATCGCCGATAGGGTTAACAGAAAGGATTGGCAGAGATGTTTATCAAACAATGCGTTTTGGGACTCGCTTGTGTGTGCCTGATGGTCGGTGCGGCCGGAGCGCAGGAACTGGTGGTGAGAAAATCAACACCTTTGCAGCTCTCCTTGTTTCCTCCTCTGCAGCTGGTCGATTCCGACTCGGATGTGACGGGACTGCGCCTCGGCGTGTTTTCGATGAACCATGATGTGACGGGTATCGATCTGGGACTCATTAACCGGACCACCGGCTCAGAAACTGCGCTGCAGTGGGGTCTCTTCAACAATCCAGACGGAGAATTTGTCGGCATCCAGTTTGGACTGGTCAGTCTGGACCAGGGCGGGTTTGTTGGCTGGCAGGCCAGTCTGGTCAACCTTGATTCTGTGAAAGCCATTGGCTTCTTCAGTGGCGTGGCCAATATGGCCTGGGAAGAGGGGGTGGGCTTTCAACTGGGTGCCTTTAACTATGCGAAGAGCTATGTCGGCCTGCAGCTTGGATTTGTGAATGTGACCCACGAACTGGTCGGCATTCAGGTCGGAATCCTGAATTTTATTACCGGTCGGGATCATCTGCCGGTGCTGCCGATCCTCAATGCCTCGTTCTGAGGCGGCTGCGGCCTGAAATTCGGATTTTCGGCCAGAAATCTGGCAAAAACGGCGGTATAGAGCGTTTTACCCTTGCGGTTAGGGTTTTGTTACGACATCTTATTCTCTATGAAGTCTGCCTCCTTCCATTTTGGGATTCTGGCGTGCTGGCTGGTCGCGGCAGCGACGGCCGCCGGACAATCCTTCACGACACCGGTGCGGGTGAGCTGGGTGGGGGATGCCCGCACGACGGCGGCCGTGACTTGGGATCGCCAGGCGGCCGGCCGCGGCAAAGTACAGTACGGTCTCACAACCAGCTACACCGATACGGCGATGGACGGGGGCGGAACCTATCGGCATGTGGTTCATCTGAGCGGGCTCACGGCCAACACGCGCTATTATTATGAGGCGTCATCTTCCGACGGCTATCTTCAGGAGGGCACCTTTCGCACCGCGCCTGAGGCGGGTGATCCGATGTCATTTGTTTTTCACGGAGACCTGCAGGGAGGGCTGAATGAGCCGGGGGCTCAAGGCGTGTCGGACCAGATTGTGTTGGAAGACCCGTCGTTCATTCTCAATCTCGGCGATATGGCAGATGAGAGGTATGGAGTGTCAGGGTTTGCCACGTGGGAGCCGTTTTTCCGGGTTTGTTCGAATGAGCTGTCGCGGGCGGTATTCATGCCGCTCATGGGCAACCATGATGCCATGTCGGGAGGGAATACGACGCGTGCGTTGTACCATCGCATGTTCACGCTGCCAGAGCCGTCTTTGGGTTCTGCGGTCTATGCGTTCACGGCCGGCAATGCCCGTTACATTATCCTGAATACGGAAGAGTCCGCTTCGGCGCAGAGTGCATGGCTTTCACGGGAGCTGCAGGCGGCGGTCAACGACCCGGAGATCACATGGATATTCGCCCTGTGCCACCGTCCGCCGTATTCATGGGGTGAGAGGGCGGGATGGGATGATGCCAAAGACAACTGGGCGCCGATTTTGACGATGTATGAGGTCGACTTTATGGTCAGCGGTCACAGCCATAATTATCAACGGTCGGTGCCCATTCGCGGCGTGCGCTATCTGGTGAGTGGCGGTGGGGGCGGCAGTCTGTACGATTCGGCGGTGGATCATGAATCCCACGCCTTTGCGACGACCTGCTACAACTATGTCTCGGCCGATATCACCAATGATGTGATGTCGCTGCGGGCCATTCGCAGCGATGGTCGGATTTTTGATACCGCCACGATTACCAGTCGGCGGCAGGTCCGGGTAGAACCGGCATTCCCCCTGCCGGGGGAACCCGCCACCATTTTCTACCGAGCGACGGAGGGGCCGCTTTCCGGCGCGAATCCTGTCTATATTCATCTGGGGCAGGATGACTTCTCCAGTGTCTTTTCCGATGCTCCGATGACCTGGAATGCGTCCATCGACCGCTGGGAATATCAGTTCACCGTGCCGTCCTCTGCCACGCAGCGCCTGGCCTTTGTGTTTCGGGATGGAGGCGGGGTTACGACCAACTGGCACAATAACTATGATTATAATTGGCAGGCACTGCTCGGACGGGTCGAGCTCAGTCCATCCACTCCCGCGGCTGGCTCTTCAGCCGTGCTGAGGTATGCGGCGGATATGGGGCCGTTGTCCGGTGCGACCACCGTGAGTGCGTGGCCGGCTTTTGACGGTCAGCCCTTCTCGGGTGAGAACCAGCTGGTGATGAGCAACACGAGCGGTTCGGAGTGGGAAACGACCGTTTCCATTCCGCCCTCGGCCGGGGAGCTGACGGTTGCATTTTCTGCGGATACGGGATGGGATGACGATGATCGGCGTAATTGGGTTTTTCCGGTTACGGGTGCCACGGTGCAGGCTTATGCGCCGGAACCGGTGGTGGCGCAGGCATCACCCATCGTGACGGATTCGCCGCCGGCGGGCTCGGGGGAGCGGAACAACATCGGCGACAATTTCGATTTGGCCCAGGTAGGGCCTTCGCTGCGTACCCAGGTGGGTCCCTATGGTTTTGGTGGATGGGGGTCGATATGGGTCAATCAGGATGCCACCAATCTTTATCTGGGTGGATACGGTGTGGACATGGCCGGGAGCAACAACGTCATGGTGCTGTTCCTCGGAGTCGATACCTTGTCGGATAACGCCTGGAACCTGTGGCACAAGGATTTCGTGCCCAATGCGTTGAATTTCCTGCACAATGTGCGCTTCACAGAGCCGATGGATATCGCCATTGTTCTGGGCGATCAATACGGGGATGGGAATGCCTTCACCAACTTTGAGTACGGTGGGGCCGATTTCGGTCAGGGGCTCTTTTACCTCGGAACCGACACCAGCGAATTTGTACCGGTGACAGGTGCGCGTCTGTCGCAGTTTGATGGCGAGGGCACCACGCCCTGCGCCACGTCATGGGATTCTCCTCATCGGCAGACCCTGCGCTGGGAGGCTGCCATCCCGTGGAGTTCGCTGGGTGCCGCCAGTTCCACATCGGCCGTCAATTTGTTTGTTTGCGGGGTGTTTGGATCTTCCTCCGTGAGTACCAACGACCGCTATTTGTCCCGGTCGACCTTGGGGGAACGCGCCTGGGGCGGTCAGGATGCCTATGGCCAATATGCCTATTCCACCATCAACGTACGGCCGCAGCGCGTGAACCTGCCTCATGGGGACCGGGTGGGCGACGGCCTGTCAAACGAATGGCGGCAGGAGTACTTTGGCACACCGGGCGGCCCGCCCGCCGATGCCGACAGCGATGGCGATGGCCAGACTAATCGTGAAGAGGAAGTCGGTGGCACCGACCCGACGGATGCAGATTCGCTCTTCGGATTCGAAGAAGATTCCTCCCGTTCACGCTTTCGCTGGCCGCATGTCGAGGGCCGTCTGTATGACGTGTATGCGACAGCCAGCCTGACGAATGCCTTCGAACTGTCGGTGCCCGGTCTAGCCACGAATGTCTATACCCCGACCACCGCCGGGTTCTATCGCGTCAAAGCGCGGAAATAGGCTGAAGATGGCAGGTCGGGCGGCCAGCGGGGACGGAGACTAGGGCTGCCGACGGGTGAGGACACGGATGACAAGAATGAATCCAAACCCGGCAAGCAGGGCGATGAGCGCAAAGAAGGGGATGAAGATGACCTGGCTGATCAACATGTTCTGGATGTCCAGTTGAGGATTCACTCCGATCAGTACCACGACAGAGAAGAGGAGGGTTGCCAGCATCACCATCGCCATGCCTCTTCGGGCCCGTTGCTTCAGCCAGGGCAGACTCACAACAGGAACGAGTGCGAGGGCGGCAAGGGGGAAGGGGAACTGAGCGGCCGCCATTCGAGAGAGCCAACCCATCTGGTGCATGAATGTCCTCGCTTCCGCAAACGGGTTCACCAGAACGATTGCCTCGTATTGTCCCCGGTTCAGCACATGCCAGAAGCCGTCCCAGGTATGGGCTCCGCCCATGTTCATGGGAGGGTTGTGCGCGGCGGCCAGCGGGAGATAGAGATACGGGAGTAGTCCGGCGAGCATCAGCGCAAGAAACAGCGCTATGGATTTGGTGGGGCGGAAGATCGATAGCGTCAGGGTCAGCATCAACGTGGCCCCCAGTATGGCTCCGCCGATGGCCGGTTGGGCCTGTCCCCAGGTGTATTCTGCAGCAAGGAACCCCATGAAGAGTAGGATGGCGCTGCCCATGTGAACGAGTGTATTCCTCGAAACAAAGGCGGTCGAAAGCAGCAGGATCGGAGCCAGAAAAATCAGCAGGGGCGACACGGAAAGACTGAAGCCGTAGAGGCCGGCCAACAGAGCGGCGGTTCGACCCGTCCCAGTTGTGATCCACCTCAGCGAGAGGGTCAAAAAGAGAAGAAAAGCGAAACTCGTCAAGGTGTGGGTTTCGGCAATGACGGCTTGCGACCACTGGACCGGTGAAAGGCCAAAGAGAAGAGCGGCTCCGATCCCGGCCACGGCCCCTATCCACTCGGAACTTCGCCGGGGAATGCCCGGGGTATCGGGGAAAAGAAATCGGCTTTCAGAAGAGACCAGCCCGGCCAGCAGACCGCAGGAGAGGGCGCCGAAAACGGTCGACATGACGTGTACGGCCCATGCGGGATTGGGATGCCCATGATAGGTCGCAAACGGAAACAGGCAGATAAATCCCTTTGCCAGCAGGGTCCACACCGGGTAGCCCGGCGGCCGGGCGACCCCCAGATGGTCGGCGGCTACGATCAGTTGACCGGAGTATTCAAGCGTGACGGTCGGGGCCAGGGTGGACAGATAAATCGCGAGCATCACAACAAAGGCGATTCCTCCCGAAATCCAGTGAGGTGTTATGAAGAGTCGTGGCCCAGCCATAGCCTGAGGCTACGCCGCTGGAATATCGGGGTCAAGCGGAAGTGGGGGTAGAAGTGTTCTCTTGGCTTCTTCCCCGTTTATTCCCCGAAGGAGGCCATGTGCTCAAAGAAGGATAGCCCCACTCGATGCAGGGACAGAATCAGCCCCTCCGTTTTCTCCAGCAAGCGGTCGTTCCACCGCTGGACGGCATCGCCGGAGGTGGAGGCCAATTCGTGATTGGCGAAGTAGCCCACTGTGATGTGCGGCGTGTAGCAGGGGTGGGGACGAACGCCGAAACGGGCTTCATAGGCGTCGGAAAGAGCATCGCGGGCCTGAATGAGCTGCTGGAGGGATTCCTCAGAGGCTTTGTCCACGGGAACCAGCCGCGCCACCAGAGAGACATCACTCCAGTTCTCGATCTGTTCACAGCGCAGGCGGAGGTTCCAGTCCGGCCGGCGAAGCAGCTCCGACTGGAGAATCTCCCGCAGCAAAGGATCGGAGGAGGAGGTGTCCGGGATGTCCTCGAGGAAGCGCTGCCAATCGGAACGGAATTCAGGCGCTACGCGGGAGAGGTTCCCGTCGTTGACGCCATCCCAGACCGTGACATGATGGGCCCGCGCCGGCAGGAACCGGAACAGATGCTGCTCGACCAGGGGGTCTTGAGCCAAGGATTGGAGGCCATTGTTCAAGTGACGGTACAGGGCGCGGCCTGCCGGAGAGCCGGGGTTCTCAAACAGCAGGGAGACGCCGCGAAACGAAGCCCAGCGGGGCTCCAGACCAGTGAGTTTGGCATTGGTGATAGGAGGGTTGTTCATGAATCCAGTTCTAAGAATACCTGAATTTTAGGGTCATTTCCATCCTGTGGAATTGTTTTGAAGGGAAGCTTACCAGAATCCGGTAGGGTTGGATTGATGCAACCTTCCTTTGCGCAGTGGGTAAAGTAGAGAATCAGTCTGAAAAAACAGCCAATAATCCCTTGTTTAGGGGAGGTTCTTTCCCTATTGTATTGTATAGGAGCTGGGTGGATTACACTTCGCCCGTTTTGTTTGAATTCAATTAAGCCAATGCATGGTTGCGAAGGGTGGGGTGACACCTCGCCGGAGGACTTCGGAATGGAAGAAGGGACTGCGAGACAAGGACGTATTTCAAAACGTCGGATAGGGGATGGCCACATCCTTGGTTCGGGCGGAATGAAATCGCTTGCGATGCTGTCGATGCTTCTGCTGTGCGCCGCGCTGGTGCTGCCGGCTTCCGCGCAGATGATGGAGTCGTTTGAATACTGGTCGCTTACACCCGGGCAAACAACTCCCGCCGGTTGGCTGAAATGGCAAGAGGCCGGAGGACGAGGCTGGTCGAACACATGGGTGGGCCGCCAGCCGATGCCGGGCTGGATGAGCGGGACCAACAGCGCCCCACCGGATGCGGATGCCGGCAGTCGCATGGCCTATGTCACCTATACTCATGGTGGCTCCAAGACCAACGACCTCTGGCTGATTACGCCGACCCTGAAGGGAATTGTCGCCACCTCGACGGTCAGTTTCTGGTATCGATCGTGCTTCTCCAACTTCGCGGACACGATCCGCGTGCAGATTTCGACCAACCCATCCGCGTATCGGAAGTCCGACTTCAGCATTGTGGCATTCCAGCATACCTATCCCCGCAACTGGCCGAATAATTGTGCGCCAACTGCGAAATGCGATTTCCCGCCCTGGACGAACATCGTGGTGGATATCGGAAGCCTAGTGCCCGCTGGAACCGAGATTCGTCTGGGATTCCAGGAATACTACAACAACAACTGGTATGATGTTCGGGCGAACGAAATGGATGTGGTGCGCAGCGATTTGTGGGCGGAGCCGGTCCTGACAACGTACGAGGTGCGCCTCATCGATCCCACCACGGTGGAGGTGGATTACTATGCATTCCCGGGCTATCCAACGAGCCAGTGTTACATGGGCTGGGCTCCCGACCCAGATGCCATGCGGCCTTATCAGGCCGTTAAGCTGGCGCCGGGAAGCAACACCTGTGTCATCAGCAACCTGCCCGCGGCCCAGACGCTCTTTGTCCGCCCGTTCACGGACCACTCACGGGCGGGACGCATACACGGGAATGCGGTGGAAATCCGTCCGGGGGATTCGGAGGGAGAGGGCTATCTGCTGGAGTCGTTCGAGGATGTACCAATCGTTCCCGGGGATATGCCGCCGGCGGGCTGGCTGAAGTGGCAGGAGGCTGGCGGTCGCGGCTGGTCGAACACGTGGGCGGGCCGACAGCCCATGCCGGGCTGGATGAGCGGAACCAACTCGGTGCCGCCGGATCCGGATGCGGGCAGCCGGCTGGCCTATGTGACCTATACGCATGGCGGGTCCAAGACCAATGACCTCTGGCTGATCAGTCCCACCATTCATAATGTGCCATCGAATTATCCGGTCAGCTTCTGGTATCGCTCCTGCTTCTCCAACTTCGCCGACACCATCCGTCTACAGGTGTCCGAGAACCCGAATGCCACCCGAAAATCCGATTTCTCAATCACAGCCTACCAGCACACCTATCCCCGCAACTGGCCGAACGACTGTGCGCCGACAGCCAAGTGCGACTTCCCGCCCTGGACGAACATCGTTGTCGATGTCGGGGCGTTGGTGACCCCGGGTTCGGACATCCGCCTCGGATTCCAGGAGTACTACAACAACAACTGGTATGATGTGCGGGCGAACGAACTGGATGTGATCCGCGCGGGGAGCCAGGTGCGCAATGCGTTGCAGTTTGATGGCGTGGACGACGGCATCGACCTGCCGCTGACCAACCAGCCGACAGTGTATACCCTCGAAGCATGGGTGAAGCCGGCTGCGGTCGGTGCGATGAATATCCTCGCTCAAACCACCACGAACTACATGGCCAACTACAACCGGCAGCTACGCCTGACGGCCGCCGGCGTGTTTGAGCATTATGTGTGGGACGGGGCCGTCCAAACTGTGACCGGCAGCACCGTGGTGCAAACCGGTCAGTGGGCTCACGTCTGTGGTACGGCACAGGATAACGGCACCATGCGCCTGTTTGTCAACGGTGTGGAAGAGGGGACCGCTGTCCCCATCGGCACTATGCAACACGGAGCGAATGACCGGATGACGGTGGGGCGGGCCACCGGCGGCGGATCCGGTTTCTTTAATGGCTCGATCGACGAGGTGCGCACCTGGACGGATATCCGGAGCACGAATGAAGTCCTGGACTCCATGAACCTGTACCTGCGCGGCATCGAGGAGGATCTGGAGTCTTGCTACCGCCTGGACAGTACGTGGGGAAGCGACCTGTTTGATTCGAGTGCGGAAAATCATGATGGCTGGTTTGGGCCCTCGGTTGATTCCTACACCTGGACCCACCAGGCCACGTTGTATGACGGGGTGGATGACTTTGAGGTGCTCCCGCAGGCTACTGCCCCTCCGTCGGGCTATACCCTGGAGGCCTGGATTCGTCCTCAGTCGTCCGGGATCCGCAACATCCTGGTGCTGACCGATGGCGATGCGACGACGTCCTACAACCGTCAGCTACGGATCAGCCTAGGCGGCCAGCTGCAATTCTATGCCTATGATGGAGCTTCGCGCCTGGTGACAGGGACGACGGTTCTGCCTAGCAACCAGTGGACCCATGTGGCGGGGACGGCCACAAACGGTGGGACCATGCGTCTGTATGTCAATGGCGCGGAGGAGGCGAACGGTCTTGCCGGGAATACCCTCTATACGACCAGTATGCAGTATCAGGTAGCAGCGGAAGCCTGCTGGAGTCCGCGCTATACCTGGTTCAAGGGCCGCATTCGCGATGTGGGCATCACCAATCGGGTGAAGACGGCCACAGAGATGCTTGCGACGGTCTCGAATGCGACATGGTGCGCGACCAACCAAATGCCGCAGTGGGTGGAGGCAGCAACGCCGCTGGGCGATGCCATGGCCTCGCAGCAGTGGAAGAACAGAGGCATCTGGTCCTTGCGCTCCGATGCCGGCGCCTCGCGCGGCTTGCGGCTTGCGACCAGTCCTCTCGGTGGGATCACCAACTTCCTGGTGTTCGGGGACAACAATCTGACCGGCAGCACCAATACCGATCTCGCGGCAGGTCTGGCGGAGGGCCGCCTGATCCGTATCTGGCATCTGGATATCCATGGCAAGACCCAGCTAATCAGCAAGCTGATTTATGATCCCATTGTTGCTGGAGCCAGCGGGGTGTTGACTTCCACCAATGACTATCTGCTACTGCGGCGGGACGGCACGAGCGGGAATTTTGCCGTGATCCGCGGCCATGCCGATTCCATCGCAGCGGGAGAGGTGCTGTTCAACGCTGTGGGCTTCGATGAAGGCTACTACACCCTCGGGGTGACGGCTCCGCGTGCACCGGCCGTACTCCCTGCAACAAACATCACGGCGTATACATTTCTTGCTAACTGGAGCGTTGTGGCGGATGTGACGGGTTATCAATTGGATGTCAGCCCCAATACGGCTTTCAGTTTGTTTGTTCCGGGGTATCAGGACTTATCTGTGGGCGATGTCGTGACGTCCTCTGTCACCGGATTGCTGCCCGGCGTGACGTACTATATCCGCCTTCGCTCCGAGCGCGATGGGATTTTCAGCACGAATTCTGTCATGGGATCCGTGACGACCCTGACCGAGGGCGCGATCGATATCGATCCGCTGGTGCTGGACTTCAGCTGTACCTATGGAACGAATCCCGCCGATCAGACCCTGGTGCTGACCAACAGCGGTCAGACCGCCTATGCCTTCAATAATTCCGTGACCTATTCCGCCGGGGCTTCCGGCTGGCTGAACGCGATGGGAGGGACCGTTGTCTTCAATTCCTCGCTGATCCGGACCGCTCAGGTGGCCGCGGCCACGCTGGATGTGGGCGTGTATATCGCGACCAACTCGATGGTGTCCGCCACCGCCACCAACAGCCCGCAGTTGCAGTTGGTGACGCTGGCGATTTCCAAGGCCGATCAGTCTATCACTTTCCCTGCGATTTCGAACCAGATCACCACGGCCGCGGTGGGGTTGAATGGTACCGCGGCTTCTGGCCTGGTGGTTTCCTATGCGGTGGGTTTAGGACCGGCGACGATTTCCGGCGGCACGAATCTGTCGTTCACGGGTGCCGGCAGCGTCTCGATTGTGTCTAGCCAGCCCGGGGACGGCAATTGGAATGCTGCGGTTCAAGTGACGAACACCTTTACCGTGACTAAAGCGGTGGCCACGGTGACCCTGGGCAGTCTGGCTCAGGGCTATGATGGAACACCCCGCACGGCGACTGCGGTTACCGTGCCGGGCGGCTTGAGTGTGGACCTTACGTATGACGGCAGTTCGACCGCACCGACATCGGTGGGCTCCTATGCCGTTACCGGCATCGTAAACGACGTGATGTATCAGGGAATCGATACGGGCACGCTGGTAGTCTCCAAGGGCGATCAGACGATTTCTTTCTCGGCAATTTCTCCTCAGGAGACCACCAATCAGCTCGGGCTGGCGGCTACAGCGACCAGTGGGCTGGGAGTTTCCTTTGCGGTGAGCTCCGGGCCGGCGGCGATTGCCAGTGGTACCAATTTGACCTTCACAACGGATGGCGCCGTTGTCCTTACGGCAGTACAGGGAGGCGACGGCAACTGGAATGCCGCGCCGACTATCACCAATACCTTCACTGTTACCAAGGCTCCGTCAACGGTCTTTCTGCTGAACCTGGCCCAGGTCTATGATGGTACCGCGCGGACCCTCACGGCGACTTCGATGCCGGCTGGCTTGACGGTCGAGATCACCTATGACGGCGGCACAGCCGCTCCGACCAACGCGGCGACTTATGCGGTGACGGGAACGGTGAATGATTTGATGGTTCAGGGCTCCGCCGCGGATTCTCTAGTGGTGTCGCGTGCGCTCGACTCAATCACCTTCAGCGATACCAATCATGTCTATGACAGCACACAGAAAGTGGTGACGGCAATCGCCGGATCCGGTTCGACCGTGAATCTGACCTATGACGGCGCGGTAGCCGCTCCGATGAATGCAGGAACCTATGCGGTGACCGGTATCGTGAATGCTGTGAACTGGGAGGCGACCAATACCACCGTCCTGACAATCGCGAAAGCGGATCAGATCCTTACCTTCCCGGCCATTGCCAACCAGGAGACAACGAATGAAGTGGGGTTGGTGGCAAGTGTCTCCAGTGGGCTGACCGTTGTATTTGCAGTGGGTTCCGGACCGGCTTCCATCGCCGGTGGAACCAATCTGGCCTTCACGGGGGAGGGGAGTGTTTCCATTGTCGCCTCGCAGGTGGGCGACACGAACTGGATCGGTGCGGCCTCCCTGACCAATACCTTCACTGTGACCAAGGCGACGGCCCCTGTCTTCCTGCTGGATTTGGCCCAGACGTATGACGGCACCGTGCGGACGATCACCGCTACAACAATGCCGGCAGGTCTGACGGTCGAATTCACCTATGATGGAGGAACGTCAGCCCCGAGCAATGCGGGCACCTACGCCGTCACCGGCACGGTGAACGATGTGATGTATCAGGGGACTTCTGCCGGTGCGTTGGTGGTGGCCAAAGCAGATCAAGGGATTAGCTTCCCGGCCATCGCCGATCAACTCACAACGGATGAAGTCGGATTGACGGCATCATCCACCAGCGGGTTGTCGGTGGCATTCAGTGTGGCCTCCGGGCCGGCTTCCATCGCCGGCGGCACCAACTTGACGTTCTCCACATCGGGGCAGGTGAGCCTTGTCGCGTCGCAGGCGGGAAATGCCGACTGGAATCCCGCGCCGGATGTCACCAACACCTTCAACGTGAGCAAGGCCCCCGCATCCGTATTTCTGCAGAACCTGACTCAGACTTATGACGGGACCGCGCGGACCATTACTGCCACGACGATGCCGGCGGGTCTGACCGTTGAGATCACCTACGACGGCGGCACAGCCGCTCCAGCCAACGCCGGGACGGTTGCGGTGACGGGAACGGTGAATGATCTGATCTACCAAGGGTCTGCCGTGGATTCGCTGGTGGTGGCCCGCGCTCTGGATAGTATTACCTTCAGCGACACCAACCATGTGTATGACGGCACAGCAAAGACTGCGACGGCCGTCGCCGGTTCCGGCTCAACTGTTGGTCTTACTTATAACGGTGCGGCTGCCGCACCGGTGAATGTGGGAACTTATGCGGTGACCGGCATCGTGGATGCCGTGAACTGGGAGGCGACCAACACGACAACCCTCACCATTATCAAAGCGGACCAGACGATCACCTTCCCGGCGATTGCCAATCAGGAGACGACGAATGAAGTCGGGTTGGCGGCGACCGCCGCCAGCGGGCTGACGGTTTCGGTTGCCGTGGGATCCGGCTCCGCCTCGATCGCCGGCGGAACGAACCTGACCTTTACGGGTGAGGGGAACGTTTCCATCGTGGCCTCGCAGGCGGGCGACACGAACTGGAATGGTGCGGCCTCGCTGACCAATACCTTTACCGTGACTAAGGCCGTGGCGCCGGTCTTCCTGCTGGACATCACGCAGACGTATGACGGCACGGTACGAACGGTGACCGCGACTACGATGCCGGCGGGTCTGACGGTCGAATTCACCTATGACGGCGTTGCAGCAGCCCCGAGCAATGCGGGCACCTACGCCATCACCGGCACGGTCAACGAAGTGATGTATCAAGGGACTTCTGCCGGTGCATTAGTGGTGGCCAAAGCGGATCAGACCATCACCTTCCCGGCTATCGCCAATCAACTGGCGACCGATGCTGTGGGGCTGGGCGCCACAGCCGGCAGCAGCTTTGCAGTTTCATTCACCGTGGGCTCGGGCCCGGCGGCCATCGCCGGCGGTACCAACCTGACCTTCTCTACATCGGGGCAGGTGAGCATCGTGGCCTCACAGGCGGGGAATGCCGACTGGAATCCTGCCCCTGACGTCACCAATACCTTCCAGGTCACAAAGGATCTGGCAACCGTTACGCTGCTGGATCTTTCCCAGACCTATGACGGGGCTTTGCGGACAGTTACCGCCACAACCATGCCAGTAGGTCTGACCGTCGAGTTTACCTATGACGGTTTGGCATGGCCACCAACCAATGCGGCGACCTATGCGGTGACAGGCACGGTCAACGACCTGATGTATCAGGGTTCCGCCGCGGATTCCCTGGTAGTGGCCCGCGCCCTCGACACGATCACCTTTACCAACACCATCCAAACCTATGACGGTAGTGCAAAGCTCGTCTCCGCCACAGCCGGCTCAGGATCGCCGGTGGCGTTGACTTATGATGGCGCAGTTCCGGCCCCGGTGAATGTCGGAATTTACGCGGTGACCGGCATCGTGAATGCGGTGAACTGGATGGCCACCAACACCACAACCCTGACGATCCTCAAGGGTGACCAGGTCATCACAAACTTCCTGCCGCCGGATGGAGCTCAGTTTATTCTGGGTGCCAGTACCTCTTTGAGTGCCCAGGCTTCAAGCGGTCTGGGGGTCAGCTTTGCCAATCTGACGCCGGAAACCACGCTGATGGCTGGGCTGAATGTCACCTTCACCAACTCCGGACTGGCCCGTGTGGAAGCTTCGCAGGCGGGGGATGTTAACTGGAATGCGGCTTCTCCGGTCACCCATGAATGGCGCATTGGCGGCCTCATCACCAATGTGGTGCCTGCCGTGGCGAATATCGGTGGCGGGATCGATATCCTCATTCAGGGACGCTGGCTCGGGGATGGAACCGATATCTCAAATGTCTTTTTAGCGGCCGTCGAGGCCACCATCCTTACGCAGAATGTGAATGACGTGACGGTGAGGGCTGAGGCTGCGCCCGCAACGGTCACCGGGGATGTGCAGGTGGTCTCCACCACCGGCGGCACCATGGTGATGAGCAATGCCTTCACCTATCTGTGGCTGGATGCGCCGGTACAGGCCGATCCCATCGATATCACGCTATCGAATCTGGTGGTCCGCTGGCAGCCGGTGCCTGCCGCCAGCACCCACTTCCTGGATGTGGCCTTGGATACCAACTTCGCTGTTTATCAGTCCGGCTATGATGAGCTGGATGTGGCGATGGTGGAACAATATCCCGTAATGGGACTGACGGAAGGTGTCTGGTATGCCATCCGGCTCTTTGCCTGGAACACGAACGGCTTCAGTGGACCGTCGAGAACCGTCTGGATTCCAACGACGACGAATACCCCGTATGAAACCCATCCGCCAGCCCCCGGCCCGGTTTCGCAGGGCGCGATCATGCAGCAGCCGCTCTCGAACATGTTCTATGGCGCCGATATGGTGTACACGGCCGAGTCCAGCGACAGCAATGTCGTAGGGACCGCCATTTCTGCCGGTGGAGACCTCGAACTGGATCCGCGCAATACCGGCCAGGCCACGGTCACGATTCATGCCATGAATCCCCTCACCGGCTACACCTGCAGCTATTCCTTCCTCGTGAACGTCGTGAATGAACCCACCATCCTCAGCCAGGACTTCCTGCCGCGCGAGCTCTGGAACCCGCGCTTCACTCAGCTTCTGCAGGTGCGCAATGACTCTGGACTGGATGCCATCGGCGTCCGCGTGCTGTTCTCGGATTTGGAGGAAGGCATCACCATCGAAAACCAGACGGGCACCTCCGCGGACGGTCGGCCGATGATTGAGATGGAAACGGCGTTCACCAACGGCGCGACCCTTGATCTGAATGTCGTCTATCTCTGCATGGGTGCCTACCGCGTCGATCTGTATCCGGCTACTGTCGAATTGCAGTACATCCTGCCCGAATGGATTCCGCCGCTGCCGGGTGAAGGCGCCGTGATCGGTAATGGAGTTCCGCTGTCCGGTAGTCGCTATATTCTGGAATTCGATTCTGTGGTGGGTCATCTCTACGCCATTGAATATCGCAACAACTTCCCGGGAGGGGAATGGGTCCAAGTGCCCCTGCGCCTGCGCGCCACCGCCAATCAGACCCAGTGGATCGATGCCGGTCCGCCTGCGACCCAGCCTCCGGAAGGACTGCGGATTTATCGTGTGAAGGAACTGGCGGAATAAAAGTCTGAATAATAATTTTATGAATTGAGTCTGGTTCGGGAAATAGGCCGAGTGCAGGATAGAGCAGGATGATGGCATGGAAAGTTGGCGGAATATGAAACAGAGACAGATATGTGGATTTGGGGTGTTGGTGCTTCTCGCGGGACTGATGTCTTCATCGGTTCACGCCCAGCAGGTCGGCACCTCGATCAGTGCGGATGGCGCCCTGCCGAATACCAATGCGATGCTGGATATCCAGTCTCCGGCGATAGGCGACGGCAAAGGCCTGCTGATTCCGCGGGTGACGCAGGCTCAGCGCACGACCGCCTCCAGTGCGGTGAACGGGGGTCTGCTGGATGACAGCGGGAACCTGCGCGGCGGCGCGGCCCACGGGCTGTTGGTCTATCAGACAGATGGGGCCCAGGGGCTGTATTACAACTATTCCGCCGTCGTCGCTCCAATGTGGTTCCGCACGGGTGATTTCATGTCGGATGGCTCCGTGGCCATGACGGCGCCCCTGAATATGAACAATAACTTCCTGACCAATGTCTATTCAATTGATATGGCCAACCTCAATGTCCAGATCGGTGAGGCCACCCGGGCCTACAGCTGCTCCTCCGGCAGCGTAGCCATCGGCCGTCAGGCGACTTCCCGCTATCGGGTAGGAGGTGTAGCGATCGGCTGTGGTGCGGATGGCGATTACAATGGAATCGCCATCGGATATTCGGCGGATGGTCAGTATAGCAATATCGCCATTGGCCATGCCGCCAGCGCCTATAGCGGATACGACCGCATTACTATTGGCCGCGGCATCACTAATCGAAGGAACCATACAGCAGTATTTCGGGGTTCCCTCTATATGGACGGTGGGACGGGTCTCATGTATCGCTCCACGGTAGGTACGGGTTCCTGGGTCGCCAAGGCCTTCACCATAGACCATCCCCTGGACCCCGAAAACAAGGTGCTGCGTCACTTCTGTGTGGAAGGCCCGGATGTCCTGAATATCTATGAAGGCCGAACACAGCTGGTCAATGGAGAGGCGGTGGTTGCCCTTCCTGACTACTACTCCGCACTGAATCGAGTGGGAGCTGAGGTCTATGCCCTGACCCCCATTGGGGCTCCGGCTTCACTCTATATCAAACAGGAGGTGGCGGGTAACCGGTTTGTCATTGCCGGGGATAGTGATGTGAAGCTGTCCTGGACCCTTCATGTGCCGCGCAACGATCCAGCCTGTCTGGAGGATCTGAAGAACCGTCCCGTGGAACAATTGAAGAGCGAAATCCAGCCCGGACAGATCTCGGCGGAGAACCAGTCTGTGAACACTGTACGAGTGACACCTGAAAGGTAAATGGACTCAGGGTTATTCCTGACAACAATCGGTCATGAAAACACAGATTAAAAAGTGGATGGGTTTGGGAGTGGTTGCGCTGCTTCCAATCCTGTCGGCGCAGGCCGGCACCATCCGTGTCGCAGGCGGCGAGTGGCAGTTGGGTTCCCAGGTCACCGCTACAAACTTTGTCGTGGAGAGCAGCGCGCAGCTGAACGGCACCGGAACGGTCCATGCGGCCGCGACCATCCGGGGGACCGTGTCTCCCGGTACGCAGCTGACCGATGTGGCCTCCTTGACCTTCACGGATAATCTGCTTTTCGACGGGGGCCGCTATGCCTGTTATGCCGCGACATCCAACTCTCTGGATCTGTTGCAGGTCACAGGCGATGTATCCGGGATCGGGACGGTTCTAATTTCGCGTGCAGGCGGAGCCCTGCCGGATCAGGAAGTGATTATCGAAGGCGCATCGGCCAGCGACTACAGTTCTTTTGTGGCCTCACCGGCAGCTGGCTGGCTGCTGGGGGAGAGTGGCTCGCGGGATCTCTGGATAGGCAGCATTCCCAGCATGGAAGTCCTAGGTACAAACGGAGCGGCTGTCGCCAGCGGGGAAGCGGCCGTCCTGGAGAAGGGCACAAAATTTGTTCCGGCTTTGCCGGGCTCGGTCACGATTCATACCCTGAGTCTGACCAACAACGGCAATGCCGCATTGAATATCGCCGGTGTTCAGACTAATGGCAGCGATGTCCAGTTGTTCACTATTTCCAGTCTCCCGGCTTCCGTTCCTGTGGACAGCGCCGTCACCTTCACGGTGACCTATTTGCCCCTCGCACCGGGTTCCCATTCAGTTTCTCTGGTGATCACCAACAATGCCCCGACCAATAATCCCTATATTGTGAACCTGGCCGGGGCCTGTTATGCGATTTCCACAAATAACGGGCCATTCATGGGGGGCAATACACTCACGATTACCAATGGCAACTTTGGCACCATCACTAATGTACTGGTTGGCGGGACTTCCGCGACCATCGTGGGCAGCGGCACCAGCTGGGTGACTATCACCATGCCCGCCACAGGAAGTCCGGGAGTGAAGGATATCACGGTCCAGACCTCGGACAATGGCGATACGGTCCTGCCAGGGGCCTATACGGTGAATCCATGGGGAATTCTGGATACAGTAGCCCCCACGAGTGGTTCCTGGACCGGCGGGTATCCGGTGGTCCTCAGCGGCACCAACTTCGGCAATGGTTCCGATGTGACGAATGTGACCCTGTGTGGAGTCTCCGTCGCATCGATTAATAGCCAGAGCGCCACCCAGGTGGTGGTGACCGCTGGCACGGCTGCCATCGCAGGCATCGGTGAAGTGCGGCTGCAGTCTGTCAGTTATGGCGATACCTATAATCCGAACTCATTTGAATACCTTCGCGAGCCACAGGCGGCACTGGGCTTTACTCCGAGCACCCCGCAGGCCTATGCCTCGACCAATCCATTATCTACCACCGGCGGCTCCGGAACCGGTGCGGTCAGCTATGCGGTCTCCAGCGGTCCGGGTTCCATTGTCAGCGGCCCGGGTCTGAGCGTGACCGCGGGAAGCGGATCCATAGTGGTGGTCGCCACCCAGGCGCAGGATGATTTGTATTTTGCGACCTCTTCAACCTCCACTGTAACAGCCATTAAGGCCGGTCAGACCATTACCTTTTCGGCGATTGCCGATCAGGAGACGACAAGCCTGGTCGGGTTGTCCGCCACATCCGGGAGTGGGCTCTCCGTCTCGTTTGCGGTGGACAGTGGCTCGGCAACGATTGCTGGCGGTACCAACCTGTCGTTTACAGGCGAGGGAAACGTCTCGATTGTCGCTTCGCAGGCGGGCGATGGAAACTGGAACGCGGCAGTGAATGTGACCAATACCTTCCTGGTGACCAAGACCGTGGCTTCGGTCTTCCTGCTGGACCTGGCGCAGACCTATGACAGCACTGCCCGAACGATCACCGCCACGACGATGCCTGCTGGCCTGACCGTCGAATTCACCTATGATGGAAATGCAACGGCTCCGAGTAATGCCGGAACCTATGCGGTCACGGGGACGATTAACGACGTGATCTACCAGGGGGTTGCCGCAGACTCCCTGGTCGTGGCCAAGGAAAATCAGACGATCACCTTTACCGGCATTGCCGATCAGCTGACGACCAATGAGCTCGGTCTGGCCGCCACCGCCTCCAGCGGACTGGGCGTATCTTTTGCCGTGGATTCCGGTCCGGCGTCCATCGCCGGTGGCACAAATCTGACCTTCTCGACATCGGGGTAGGTGAGTATCGTGGCCAGTCAGGTCGGGGACGGTAACTGGAATCCGGCCCCCGAGTTCACGAACACCTTCTTGGTGACCAAGGCCGTGGCTCCGGTCTTCCTGCAGGATCTGACGCAGACCTATGACGGCACGGTGCGAACGATCACCGCCACAACGATGCCCGCCGGGCTGACCGTTGAATTCACCTATGACGGACTGACCTGGGCTCCAACCAATGCCGCGACCTATGCCGTGACCGGCACCGTCAATGACCTGATGTATCAGGGCGTGGAGACCGGCTCTCTGGTCGTGGCCCGCGCGCTCGATACGATCACCTTCAGCAATATCACGCAAAGCTATGATGGCACTGCCAAGTCCGTGGTCGCTACAGTGGGATCCGGTTCAGCCGTTGCGGTGACGTATGACGGTGCGGCTCCCTTACCGGTGACGGTCGGAACCTATGCCGTGACCGGCATCGTGGATACCGTGAACTGGATGGCCACGAACACCACGACCCTGACCATCATCAAGGGCGATCAGGTCATCACCAACTTCCTGCCGCCGGATGGCGCGCAGTTCATTCTGGGGGCCAGCACCTCCGTCAGCGCGCAGGCCTCCAGCGGTCTGGCCGTCAGCTTTGCGAACCTGACCCCTGAAACCACCTTGATGGCGGGCTTGAGTGTCACGTTCACCAATTCCGGACTCGCCCGGGTGGAGGCGACGCAGGCGGGCGATGCCAACTGGAACCCGGCTCCAGCCGTCACCAACGAATGGCGCATAGGCGGAATCATCACCAATGTGGTACCGGATGCCGCGAATGTCGGCGGCGGCCTCGATGTCCTGATCCAGGGCCGATGGCTTGGAGATGGTACAGACATCTCCGATGTCACGCTGGCGGGTGTGCAGGCCACCATCCTGACGCAGACCGTGAACGATGTAACGGTGCGGGCGGAAGCTGCCCCAGCTGCAGTCACCGGTGATGTGCAGGTCATCTCGACCACTGGCGGCACCATGGTCAGGACCAACGGATTTGAATATCTCTGGCTGGATGCACCGGTGCAGGCCGATCCCATCGATATCACTTCGTCGAATCTGGTCGCGCGCTGGCAGCCGGTTTCCGCGGCAACGGCTCACTTCCTGGATGTGGCGCTAGACACCAACTTTGCGGCTTATCATCCCGGCTATGAGAAACTCGACGTGGCGATGGTGGAGCAGTATCCGGTGATGGGGCTGGCCGATGGCGTCTGGTATGCCATTCGCCTGTATGCCTGGAACAGCAACGGCTACAGCCATCCCTCGCGCACGGTTTGGGTGCCCGCTACAACGAATACACCCTATGAAACGCATCCACCGCAGCCCGGCCCGGTCTCACGGGGCGCCATTATGCAACAGCCCTTGTCCAACATGTTTTATGGCGCAGGGATGGTCTATACCGCCGAGTCGAGCGATACCAACATCGTGGGCGTATCCATTACGGCTGCTGGAGAAAACCTCGAACTGGATCCTCGCAGTTCAGGGCAGGCACTCATCACCATCCATGCGGCCGATCCGGTGACCGGTTATACCGCCAGCTACTCCTTCCTCGTGGATGTGGTCGGCGAACCCGCCCTCGTCAGTCAGGACTTCCTGGAACGCGAACTGTGGAATCCCCGCTTTAGTCAGATTCTGGAAGTGCGCAATGAGTCCAGCATGGATGCCATCGGCGTGCGCGTGCTCTTCACCAATCTGATGCCGGGCATCACCATCGAAAATCAGACGGGCACCTCCTCAGACGGCCGCCCGATGATCGAAATGGAAACCGCCTTCACCAACGGCGCCACGCTGGAACTGAGCATTGCGTATATCTGTACCGGCGCCTATCGCGTGGATACCTCGCCTCCGACGATTGAGCTGCAGTATATCCTGCCGGAATGGGTGCCACCTCTGCCGGGCGGAGGCACCGTGATCGGCGATGGCGTCCCGCTGTCCGGTGGCCGCTACCTCCTCCAGTTCGATACCGTTGTCGGTGCGGTCTACGCCATTGAATACCGCAACAACTTCCCGGGCGGGGAGTGGGTCCAGGTACCCCTGCGCTTGCGCGCCACCGCCAATCAGACACAGTGGATCGATGCCGGCCCTCCGTCCACCCAGCCCCCTGAAGGCCTCCGCATCTACCGCGTCAAGGAAGTCACAGAGTGACCCTTATTCAACATGAAAAACCTAAAATATATAAATGAATCTGTCGCGCCCATTTCGGGCTGTGGGCAGGATTTGAAGTGTAGTAGGAGTGAATGAATGAAGAAGATCGGAATGGCAGTCTGGCTGGCAGGGGCGGTGATGTGTTCCGGGCAGGTCTATTTTGAAGCAGGCCCTTGGGTGCGCGGCGGCATGGATCTGACGGTGGAGGGCGGCTCGTCCGCTGCCTCTGCCGGAGAGATGGCGGCGATTCCCGGCACACAGGGCGATAGGGCCTGGACCGATCCGATTACCCAGCCGGATGACGGCACCGCCCAGATTCACCGCACTTTTGATGACGGCTATGTCGGGCCCTCTGGTTGGGCCTGGGCTGAATCGCTTGGATTCAGCCAGTACTTCGCCTATCAGAATGCGGGGCAGTACGATCTCACAGCGAACACGCTATCATTCACCCAGAGCGATTCTGCTTTCTCGAGCGCCCAGCGCACGAGCACCCGGGTGACGTCCGGGACCGCAGGCTGGAGCGGGTCGACGGACCTCGACGGAGTAGGGGCACTGGCGACTTTGGGCTATACCTTTGTAACGGAACGCCTCTTTGATGCCTCAATTCAGATGCAGGTGGGCTGGCTCGGAGGCATGGACGCCTCGTTCTGCGGCGAGCAGACCTGGAGCCAGCAGGTGACCTGGACTCGGTACGAATCCGTCATGGAACGCTCGCAGAGCTGGAGCTATGCCTATGACACCCTCGGGAACACATCCTTTCCGACGGCGCCATACGTGATGACTGATCCGAGCGGATTAGGCCCGTTGATTGCCGATCACCCTATATCCATTGAGGAGAGCGAGAGCTCGTTCACTTCGACTGACCGCGTTGTGGGCCGGAAGCAAAAAACAGCGATCAGCCGCGTGGACCTGGATGCGGATTTGAATGCTTTCGTGCTGACGCTGGGCCCGCGACTTCGGTTGCGCACCATCGAACGGGTGGCGATTCTGCTGCAGGGGGGCGTGACAGTCACGCTGCTGGATGCCGACCTGTCGCGCACGGAAACCTTCGCTTGGGAAGATGGCGGCGTGATCCAGAGCTGGACCGATGAGGTGGATAAACAGGATTGGCTCTGGGGTGCGACCCTCTCTGCCGGTCTGGAACTCGATGTGACGCCGTCGGTCTACCTGCTCGCTTCCGGCGGCTACGATTGGGTAGATCGCCAGGAATATACCCTTGGCCCCGATCGTATCGAGGTGGACCTGAGCGGATGGAATGCCTCACTCGCCCTGGGATGGCGCTTTGGCGGTCGCTGATTGCTCGACGATAGGGAACGCACTTCTCCATCCGCTTGCTTGCGAGCGACTGGCCTAGCCTGATTTTTCCATAGTGTGGAACAGGCGAGTGCCGAGTTCGAGCCAACGGCGAAGAATAAACGCGAGGTCTATAGCGAAGTGCTTTGCACTTCGAACGAGAGAGCAAGGCGATCGAAGTGACAAACATTTCTTCCATACTGTGGAAAGCGCACACTTTGTGCACGGATTGCCGAAGGCAAGTCCCGCTTCGGGACAAGGGCCAAGCGTGGCCCGATGCCAAATCGCGAAAAGTTTTTCCATACCATGGAAACTTTTGGTTGCCGCCGCTGGGTGCAGGGAGTAGCCGTTGTGAGTCCGGCGGAATTCGCGCCCGCCACAGAGGGCGGGCCTACAATCGGACCGTCCTTGCAACCGAAAAATGTGGCTACGGAATAAATATATATCTGCTAGACGAGCGGCTTGAACCAGACGTTCATGCTTTCGATCTGACCGGAAATCTGGGTGTTGTTTTTCAGGCGTCCACCATAGGCATAGCCCGCCTTGCGGAACGTGATATTCATGCCGGCGGATAGGGCCCGCGCAATCGTGTAGGCGGTGCGGATGCCGCGGGCCTTCATATCCGTTTCCATCCGGGCCAGGAGGTGCTGGGCCAACTGGTTTCCGCGCCAGCGGGGGGGGGTGGCGAAATCGGTCATTTCCACATTGGAGGATTTTACATCCATTTCCGCAGAGGAGATGGCGACCAGTTCGCTGTCCGCTTCCACGCCGAAATAGGCGATGTGGCTTTCCATGGTCTTCAGCAGATAGGCGGGGTCGTGGATGGGGAAGGGATAGGAGGGAAAGACATCGGCATAGATGCGGGCCATGGATGCCACATCGGCTGGACCGCAGGGGCGGATGGAAAAGCAACGGTCCAGTGGCGGCAATTTCTCGATGGGCTCTTTGGCCATTGTGATGGCGTGGATCTCGTCCAATTTGTCCGCGTCCGATTCCCGGCTTCTTGCCGCGTCCAGATAGAACCCCATGAACAGGGCGCTTATTTCGCCGGCATAGAACCCGGGGATTAGGGCTTCGTTCTCGAAGCCCGCCGCGAGGAATGGCGCGGCATCCGGCTCCCGGACTTTCGCGAAGATTTTGGAGTAGCCCTTCTCACGGGACAGTGCAATCAGCTCAAGCGGCAGCTGGGCGGGGCAGGGGGCGACGGCCTTCATCAGATAGATGCGGTCGTTGGAGGGACCATGCTGAATGAGGGATCCGCACGGGAGCGTCTCCAGGCGGTCGGATGCGGGGTCAGGCATGGGCATCCGATCCGGTGGCCTGCTGGAGGATGTCGCGGATGCGGCCTTCTGCCCGCACTTGCCCTTCCTGCATATAGACGCCTTTTTCAGCGGTTTCCTTGGCAAATGGGAGGTCGTGAGTCACGATGATGAAACTGGTATCGGACTGGAGTTCCCGGAGCCATTGTGCGAACTCCATGGTGGTTCTGGCATCCAGCGCGCTGGTAGGTTCGTCCAGCAGCATCACCTTGGGCTTGAGCATCAGGCCCCGGGCGATGGCCACGCGCTGGGCCTGGCCGCCGCTCACCTGGGCGGGATAGCTGGCGGCCAGATCCGCGATCCGCAGCCGTTCGAGCATCTCCATGGCCTCGGCCCGCGCCTCGGATTCGGAGCGCCCTTGGACGCGCCGGGGGGCCAGGGTCATGTTCTCCAGCACGCTCAGATGCGGGAACAGGTTTAGATGTTGGAAGATGACCCCCACCTGTTTCCGGAAATCGACGACCTCCATTTGGTTGATATCCTGTCCGTCCAGCCGGATGCATCCGCTCTGGGGTTGGAGAAAGCGGGCGATGCAGTTGAGCAAGGTGGTCTTGCCTGAGCCGGAGAAGCCCATGATGGCGAAGATATGCTCAGGCGGACAGATCAGACTGACGTCCCGGAGGGCCTGGGTTCCGTCGGGATAGGTGTAGGTAACATGCTGGACTTCAATCATGAGAAAATCCTTTCGCCTGAATGGACTTTTCGAGGCGTCCGGCCAGTTTCATCAGCGGGAACGTTACGGCAAAAAACAGTAGGCCGGCGATGGGGTAGTAGATTTGGGGTTCAAACGTGACGCTGATGACCGATTGGGCCTCCCGAATCAGTTCGGGGATGGAAATGATGGACACCAGCGCCGTATCCTTGATCAGGGCCACCACGCAGTTCATCAGCGGGGGGATGGCAATCCTGAAGGCCTGGGGCCAGACCACGAAGCGGAACCGGTCCAGAGAAGACAAGCCCAGGGCCCGGGCCGCGATATTCTGGCCGGCGGGAACACTCATGAGGCCGGCCCGGATGACTTCGGCCATGTAGGCCATCGAGGCGATTCCCAATGTCAGAATGGCGGCGGGGAAGGGGCGCAGGCCCAGCCCCAGCCAGACGAAGAGGAGCTGGATCAGGACGGGCGTGCCCCGAAGGACATCCACAATCAGGCGCACGGGGAAATGGAGGATCGCCCACGGTCCTTTCGGGTGTGCCAGAATCAGCCCGCAGGGGATGGACAGCAGGAACCCAAGGAGGATGGCGGCGGCCGCAATCCCCAGCGTGATGGCAAATCCCTTGAGGAGTTTGAGGACGATGACCGAAACCGGCATGTTCCCGGGGGCCGCGGCCTGGGTGCCGCTGAGGCCGAAATAGCGGTTGTGGATGGCCGACAGAGTGCCATCGGATTCCATATCGGCGAGAGCTTGATTGACCTGCGCCAGCAACTGCGGCATTTCCTTGCGGATGGCAATGCCGATGCGCTCTTTATACAGCATTTCGCCCACGGGGACGAAGGGGCGACCGGCCTGCTTGATCTGCCAGGCCCCCACCAGGCGGTCGGTGACGAACCCGGTGATGCGCTTCTGCTCCAGCATCTCAAAGATCTCGGCACTGGACTTCAGCGTGACGACTTCGATTTCCGGGAAGCGGGTTTCCAGAAACTGCTGATAGGTTTCGCCCAAGACAACGGCAATGCGCAACCCATCGCATTCATTGATGGAATAGACTTGGTCTGGATTGTCCCGGTGAACGAAAAGCTGGGCACCCGACTGGTAGTAGGGGGTGGAGAAGTTGACGCTTTCCTGCCGCGCGGGCGTGATGGCCATCGAGGCGATGATGGCATCATATTTCTTGGCCAGCAGGCCCGCGAGAATGCCGTCCCATTCCGTGGCGACGATCCGGGAGGAGCGGCCGATGCGCTGGGCGATTTCGCGGGAGACGTCCACATCGAAGCCGGCCAGTTCTCCCTTGTCGTTGGAGTAACTGAACGGGGGAAACTTGCCGGTGAGTGCGGAGGCCAGTTCTTCCTGAGGCTCTTCGGATCGGGCCGGCACCCAGCCCGTCAGGAGGTACACGGCCAAGAGGAGAAAGCCCGTTCGGGCGAAGACGGTTCTGGGCATGCTCACTTTCTCCTTTTATGGCGCGTGTTGGATGCCGGGACGAGAGCGATGGCCTTGTCATAATCGGCCAGCAGTTGCTCGATCCCCACCGCGCGATATTCCGTCGCCGCTTCGGTGGAGATCTGCAGGTTGCAGTCGTCGCAATTCCGGTCGCAGAAGGTGGGCTCGTAGGAGTCCGGCTCCTTGTAGGTGGTGATGACGCCTTCGTAATTCCGGAGGATGACCTTGTTGGTGGACCATGAGATCAGATAGTGCGGCATGATGGGAATTTTCCCGCCCCCGCCGGGCGCGTCGATTACATAGGTCGGCACGCACAATCCGCTCGTATGGCCGATCAGACTTTCGATGATCTCGATGCCCTTGCCGACCGGTGTCCGAAAATGGCTCAGCCCTTCTGACAGGTCGCATTGGTAGAGATAGTAGGGCCGCACCCGGTTGGCCACAAGTTGCTGCACAAGGGAGCGCATGATCTTGGGGCAGTCGTTGACCCCAGAGAGCAGGACGGTCTGGTTGCCCAGCGGGAAGCCGGCATCGGCCAGTTTGGCGAGCGCCTCCCGGGAGGAGGCTGTGATTTCCCGCGGATGGTTGAAGTGGGTATTGATCCAGAGCGGTTGATGTTTTTTGAGCATGTTCGTGAGCTCGGTCGTGACGCGATAGGGCAAGACCACCGGGATGCGGGTGCCGATGCGGATGATCTCGACATGGGGAATCTTGCGGAGTTCTGTCAACACCCAGTCCAGATAGGACGTGGACAGCATCAGGGGATCGCCTCCGCTGAGCAGGACATCACGCACGCGAGGGGTGTTGCGGATATAGTCGAGCGCGAGACGGATCTCCGATTTCTTCGGAATGTTGTCGATATCCCCCACACGGCGTTTGCGCGTGCAGTGGCGGCAGTACATCGCGCAGGTGTTGCTGATCAGGAAGAGGACGCGATCGGGATAGCGATGGGTAATCAAGGGCACGGGGCTGTCCTTGTCTTCATGCAGCGGGTCGGCCATATCGGTTCGTGAGACATCCAGCTCGTGGATCGAGGGGATGGCCTGACGGAACACCGGATCGTTTTCCAGATCCTCGGTGTTGATCAGAGACAGATAATAGGGCGTGATGGAGAGGGGAAACTTGTCTACCGTTTTCTTCAACTTCGCGCGCTGGGCCCTGGGCAGTTTGATGCCCAACAGGGTTTCCAGCACATCCAAAGACCGCACCCGATGCTTGATCTGCCATTTCCAGTCCTTCCATTTGGATTTGGAGGTGGTGCGTTCGATCCGTCCCGCTATTTTTCGCTGACGTTTATTGTAAATCATACATGGCCTTTTGATTGCGGTGTCACTCTGGGCCTGGAGGTCTTTCCAGGGATCAGGGCGGTCCGGACGAATATGCCACCGCGGGGTCATTCTGTGTCCGAACAAGATTTAGTGTAGCAAAATCAGGAAAAATTGCAATTTCCCTCTCGAACGAGTCCTGTGCGCGGCATGAAATCCCCACCGGTCCCGGCGAGGGTCGAGATGGCTAGAGGGCTTCGGCGATGAGGCTGAAGGGGCCGGCCCAGGTGATGCGCACCTGAATCAAATCGCCGGGTGCGGCTTCGCTTCCGTCAATAAACACAGGTTTATAGTCCGGGGTGCGGCCGTAGCGTCGGCCGTTCTTTTCAATGCGTTCAACCAGAACTTCAACCGTTTGACCCTGCAGCGGAGCATTTTTCTCTGTCAGCAGGACGCGGAGCTGGGCTTCCAAAGCCACACGCCGCCGCTCCTTTTCGGTGTCACTGACGTCATCCGGCAGATGCCGGGTCGCATAGGTCAGGGGCCGGGAGGAGTATTTGGCGATGCGGATCATGTCCGGGTTGATGCGTCGCATCAGGCCCATGGTTTCGTTGAACTGGTCGGCGGTTTCGCCGGGGAAGCCCACAATGATATCCGTGGAGATGCCCGCGCCGGGCACGGCCGTCCGGACCCGGTCGATCAGGGCTTCATAGTCTGCGACAGAATAACCGCGGCGCATATCGGTGAGGACGGCATCGGAACCGGCCTGCACCGGGATTTCAAAGTAGGGGCACAGCTTCGGAGTCGACGCGACGGCTTCAATCAGTTCAGGCGTGATCCATTTCGGGTGGCTGGTGAGAAAGCGGACGCGCTCCAGGCCGGGGAGGGTGGCCACCTGTCGGAGGAGCTCCGGGAGCCGCATCTCTCCCTCCCGGTCCAGGCCGTATCGATCCACAATCTGGCCGAGAAGAATGAGTTCCTTCACTCCTCGCGTAATCAGCGCTTGGGCTTCGGTCAGGATCTCCTCGGAGGGACGGGAGATTTCCCGTCCGCGCCGATAGGGGATGACGCAGTAGGTGCAGGCATGGGAGCAACCCAGCACGATGGGCAGATGAGCGACGATCGTTTGACCCGTCATCGAGTCGGGCAGGGGCGGGGGCAGGAGCTCATCCAGCGGCGGCGCATCGGCTGGGGGAGCCCATCCGCGCTCGTTTGCATACTGGAGTAGCGGGTTCAGATCGGAGGGGGGCAGGAAGAGATCTACAAACGGGAAGCGTTCCTGCAGCATGGCGAGCTGCCTGGGATTTTTCCCGACCAGACAGCCCATCAGCACCACGATCATCTCCGGGTTCTTTTTCTTGAGCTGGGACACATAGGTCAGGCGGCTGTAGATCTTATCTTCGGCCTGCTGGCGGACCACGCAGGTGTTCAGCAGGAGGAGGCTGGCTTCCCGCACGTCCGAAACGGAATGGAAGCCCATGGATTCCAGCACGGCAGCGGCGCGCAGGGCGTCGGCTTCGTTCATCTGGCACCCGATGGTCCAGAGGTTGTAGGTATGGGAAATCAAGAGGGGGTCACAGACAGGGGCGGATCAGGCCTTCCGCTTTTTAGCGGTGGCTTTCCGGGGTTTGGCTTTCGCCTGGGGAGCGGACTTGACCTTGGCCTTGGTTTTCACCTTGGGTTTCGCAACCGCTTTGGTTTTGGTTTTGGCTTTCGGTTTGACCTTGGCCTTCGAAGCGGTCTTTGCTTTTGCTTTCGCCTTGGGTTTTGCCTGGGTCTTGGCTTTGGCCTTTTCCTTCATCGTTTTTGCCGGGGGAGCAGGAGACTCAAAGTCAATGAGTTCGCTGGGTTCGTCATCAGTGAATTCATTGGCGAGAAGAATATCCTTCTCTTCCTCGGTGGGTTCAGCAACCTCATCATCAAAGGCCGCCTGTGCCGCGCAATCGGCACACAGGGTGGAATGACGGAAACAGGCGGAGCAGTATTCAATGCCGCACAGGGTGCATTCGCAGAGAAAATCTTCTCCATGAATCCCACATCCGCGTCCATAGCCATATGGGCTGTATTCTTCCTCATCCATGTTCATCTGCTTCACCTGTTTGTTTGTCTGTCTGAAAATGTATCGCGGGATTTACGGCGCTTCCGCACCCTGTGATACTGATCGCACGAGAATGGGGCTCCGTCAAGGGGCGAGTGGACGATTTCTGTGATTTTTTTGTTTGCGGGGTTGGAGCGCATCGTAGAGAGTACGAAGGCACCGGTGGAACACCGAAAACAATGAAATCAGCATTCTGGAACAAGTTAATTGAGAGGCTGGACAAGCTCGACCCGGGGAGCGTTCAGACTCAGTTTTTGCGCCTTGCCTCCGAGCGGGGCTTGCTGGAGACCATTTTTCATGCCTTGCGCGAAGGCATTTTGGTGCTGAATGCGGAGGGGTGCATCGAATATGCCAATCAGGGGGCCTGCCAGTTGCTCGGATTGGATGAGACCACCGTGATCGGCCAGCCCATGAGCGAGACGATCCGGGATGTGGAATGGTCCAACCTGCTCCGTCTGGACGAGAAGGAATGGGCGCGGATGGCCAGCCGTGAAATCGAAATCTCCTATCCGGAACACCGTTTTCTCGCGATCTATCTCGCCCCCCTGGAAAACCCGACGGACGGGAGCCATGGCGTCGTGATGATTCTGCGGGATGTGACTCAGGAGCGCGACAGCGCCGACGAACGGGTGGAGTCCGAGCGCCTCAACGCCATTTTGATGTTGGCGGCCGGCGTGGCCCATGAAATCGGCAACCCGCTGAACTCGTTGACCATCCATTTGCAACTGATGGATCGCGAGCTGCGGAAACTCCCCGAAGAGAGTCAGTCCTCCCTGAAGGAGCTGCTGGATGTCGCGCGCGGGGAGATCACACGGCTGGACCAGATTTTGTCCCAGTTCCTGAAGGCCATTCGCCCGAGCCTGCCCAACTTTGAGCGATCTTCCCTGTCGGAGATCGTGTCCGAGACGCTTGAAACGCTCGCCGCAGAGATTCAGGACCGTCAGGTGGTGGTGGAACTGGAGCCGGCGGAGAATCTGCCCAGTGTCTGGGTGGACCGGGTGCAGGTCCAGCAGGCCGTTTTTAATATCATTCACAATGCGGTACAGGCCATGGCAGGAGGCGGTGTGCTCCGGATCTCCTACACAAAGGAAGACCGTCTGGCGGGCGTCATTTTCCAGGACACCGGTGGGGGCATTCCCGCCGAGAAGATGGGCAAGCTGTTTGAGCCGTTCCATAGCACCAAAGCCACTGGCACCGGGATGGGGCTCATGATTGTGCAGCGGATACTTCGGGACCATGGCGGAACCGTTCTGATCGACAGTCTGCCCAACGGTACGCGGATCCAACTGAATTTCCAGCGTGAGGATCAGCGGATCCGCCTGCTGGCGGCGCATGCCGCGGGCGCGGAAGCCACCGAGGCCCCGTCATGAGCCGTAAGCCGGTCATTCTGATCGTTGACGACGAAAAGAACACCCGCGAGGGGCTCTCTCGCGCCTTGCGCGACGAGTATGCTGTGGCCACCGTCGAAAACGGACAGAAAGCCCTGGAGTGGCTGGAGACACGCCAAGCGGATGTCGTACTCTCGGATCTGCGGATGCCGGGGATGGACGGCATGGAGCTCCTGTCCCGTCTGCTGACCCGCGATCCGAAGCCCGTGCTGATCATGCTGACGGCCTATGGCAATATGGAGACCGCCGTGGAAGCCATGAAGCGGGGGGCCTACGACTTCCTGGCCAAGCCCGTGAATCTGGACCGTCTGGAGCTCCTGTTGAAGCGCGCGCTGAGCGAGCGTGACCTGGGGGAGGAAAACAAGCGTCTGAAAGCGCAGTTGGGCTCCAAAGTCGGGTTTGAGAACATTCTGGGCACCTCTCCGGCCATGGAGGAGGTGTTTGATACCATTCGCCAGGCCGCTCCGTCACGAGCCACCGTCCTGATCCAGGGGGAGAGTGGAACCGGCAAGGAACTCGTCGCCCGCGCGCTGCATCAGTGCAGCCCTCGTGCAGAAAATCCCTTTGTTCCGGTACATTGTGCGGCCCTGTCACCGACCTTGCTGGAGAGCGAGCTGTTTGGCCACGAAAAAGGAGCCTTCACCGGTGCCGTGGAGCGCCGTCGCGGCCGCTTTGAAATGGCCGATGGCGGAACGCTCTTTCTGGACGAGATTGGCGAAATCGATGCCTCCCTGCAGGTGAAGATCCTGCGGGTGCTGGAGGAACGGAAGTTTGAACGCGTAGGAGGGACGGAAACGATCAGCGTGGATGTCCGTCTGGTGACGGCGACCAATCAGGATCTGAAAGCCATGCTGGAAGAGGGGCGCTTCCGTGAGGACTTGTTCTATCGCCTGTATGTCGTGAATCTGATGATTCCCCCGCTTCGGGAGCGGGACGGGGATATTGTTCTCCTAGCCCAGCATTATCTGCAGACACTCTCGGAAGAGAACCACAAGAAGCCCGTCAGCCTGACGACCGATGCCATGGACGCCCTGATGGCCTACCCCTGGCCCGGCAACGTCCGGGAGCTACGGAATGTCATCGAGCGGATGGTGGTGCTGGGCCATGGCAGCAAACTGACCGTCCGGGATCTGCCGGTTTCCCTCCGCCCCGATAAGGGGCGGCTCCGCACGGGGTCCCGAGCCGGCAACCGCATGCGCGACACCGAGCGGCAGCTGCTGGAAGAGGCGCTGCGCCGCCACAAGGGAAACCGGACGCAGGCCGCATTGGATTTAGGAATCAGCCGCAGAACATTACACCGCAAGCTCAATGAATATGAGTTGCGGGAGCCCCGGGACGATTGATAAGGAAGGTCGGAGACAATGGCACTTCAATTTGAATCCAGTTTACAGAACCTCGTATACCAGGTGGATGCCGGAACCGGTCGCAAAGTCATCCAGGTGGTGCTCTTTGCCCTCTTTGCCTTTGCGATGGGCGCTCTCTATACTTTTTCGAATTTTCAGGGGCTCAAGGATGAGCGCGCCATGGACTATGCCCAGATCGCGCAGAATTTCGCCATGGATGGCGAGATGACCACCCGTTGTGTCCGTCCGCTTTCGATGTGGAAGGTGGCCGAACTCTCCCCCGATGGGGATGCCGCACTCTTGTCGCATCCGGATCTGTTCCATCCGCCGGTCTGGCCGACCCTGCTGTCGGGCGCCCTCTGGCTGTCGGGCAGCCCCCGGACGGGGGAGCCCACCACCGCTTTTGTCTATGGATGGGACTACATCCCCGTAGCGCTGAACCATCTCTTCACCGCGCTTTCCGCCATCTGGGTCTGGCTCATCGGCCGCAAGCTGTTTGATCGCCGGGTGGGGGCCTTGTCGGCCGGCGCCTTTCTCATCAGCGATCTGGTCTGGCAGCAGAGCCTGCTCGGTGCGGATCTGGCCGCCGCCACCTTTTTCTGCCTCGGTGCGGTCTATACCGCGCTGTGGGCGGCCGAATTGCCCGAGGGAGCCGCTCCGGGCAAGGAGCAGGGGCCCATCTGGCGTTGGATCCTCCCACTGGTGCTGTCCGCTCTTCTGACCGGTCTGGCCTTCCTGACCCGCTATGCGGCCGGAAGCATCGCGCTGCTGATTTTCCTCTACCTCGGCGCCTCCCGCCGTAATCGTTCTTGGGCCAAGGCTTCCCTGTATATCGGCCTGACCGTTCTTCTGGTGCTGCCTTGGCTCGCCCGGAATGTCGCGCTCAGCGGGAATCCCTTCGGCCTGGTTTTTCATGAAATGCTGTCCGGGACCTATCTCTTTCCCGGCGATGCCCTGATGCGCTCCATCCATCCTGAGATGCCGGATCCGGGTGCGGCCTTCTATGCGGTTCAGATCAAGATGGTCTCCAACCTGCGCGCTTTTATCGCCTCCGGCTTCGGCATGGCTAACGCCGGTCTGCTGCTGGGCCTGTTCGGTGCGATGTACTTCCACCGGTTCATGCGCCCCTCCAGCCGGGTCCTGCGCTGGTGCATGGTGCCGGCCGCCGCGCTGCTGGTGCTCTTTGCCTCCGCGTTCGGCGAGGACAGCCTGCGCGCGCTCACAATCTTCTGGCCACTGGCCATCCCCTATGGCTGGGCCTTTTTCCTCATCCTGCTCGACCGCCTGCAGTTCGAGGTGCGCTTCCTCGATACCGCCGCTCTGGCTATCGTGATGTTTCTTACCGGTTTGCCGTTGCTGCTGAATGTGCTGCCACCCAATACCGGAATTCCGTATCCGCCGTACTTCCATCGCTATGCCGGCTGGGTCGGCTCGATGGTGGAGCCGGAGGAGTGTCTCACGACCGACATGCCCTGGGCCACGGCCTGGTACGGCGGGGCGACCTCCATTCTGCTGCCCCGGAACATCGACGGGTTCTATGAAATCGACGGGAAGATCCATCCGATCGCGCTGGCCTATTTCACGACCCTCACTCGGGACAAACCCTGGGTCCGGAGTCTGGCGGATCCTTCCGCCCCGGAATTCAGCTGGTATCAGGTGTTTGCCGATGGCAAGGTCCCCGGCAACTTCCCGCTGACCCAGGGACGCTTTATTGCCGGCAGCGACCAGCTTGTGCTGGCCGACCGCCCGCGCTGGTGACCTGCGCTTTAGGGGAACCGCCTGAGCCCTCATGCCGTTTACTTGCGGCATGAGGCTGAAACTAAATCAGTACTTACGCAGATGCGGGAAGCCGATTTCGGTGTTTGGCGGAATGGGGCCTCCGGTCCAGCGTACCCGAACTGCCGCCTGGCCGCCTCGATCCCGATATTCCATTCTAAATGGATGGATGCCTTTGCTGAGATGCTGTGTCGCATGCACGCCGCGCGACCACCCGGGGGAGGTCCAGTTGTCGACCAGCAGGACCCCGTCAATCCACAGCCGCATGCCGCCGGCGCACTGGGCATAGAACACATAGTCGGCTTCCTCCGGGACACAGAGCTGTCCTTGCCAGAGCGCGCTCCATGCATCCCGTCTCATCCAGGGCAGCGGCCGTCCCATCCCATAGTCCCGGTTCACGCTGAACGCCGTGCTCCAGCCGCGGAAAGACTGCAGGTCCTGGCCGCTGTAATAGGCCACGCGGCTGCCCCATGGGGCCATCAGGCAGGCCCCGCGGAATACCAGCCATCTATTTCGTGTGATTCGCGCCTTTCGTAGTGGCCGTCTGGGATTGGGAATCTGTGTCATCTGTGAAATCTGTGGATACTCTCTTTCCCATTCTGACTTCTGAATCCTGACTTCTCTCTTTTCAGGTATAAAAAAAGCGCCCCGGAAAAATCCGGGGCGCGTGTCGCAGGGTGGGGAACCCTGATGGATTCACGCAACAAGTCGGGTGCAGATGCGAGGCGTCAAAAGGTGAAGCTGTGGAGCTCTACTGCGAACCTTTTGCAACAAAGCAGATGCGCCTGAATCGTTGCGCGTTCCGTGAAAATGGACAGGAATAGCATTTATCCGGATAGGTAACTAAGTCCCATCCATTTTCATGAATCACTCAGGCTAGGTCTTGGGGGCCACCTCTACATCCGCGAGCTTCGCGTACTTCGCCCAGGTCTTGGCGATATCTGCCTGGGCCATTTCCAGCAGCTGCGCCGCCGCTTCGGGATGGCTCTTCTGGAGCATCTTGTAGCGTGTTTCGTTGTAGATGTAGTCTTCCAGCGGAATCGCGGCGGCCTTGCAGTCGAGTTGCAGCGGATTTTTGCCTTCGGCAACCAGTGCGGGATTGCGACGGAAGAGAATCCAGTGACCGGACTGCACGGCCAGCTTCTGCTGGCTCAGGCCGTCCTTCATTTCCTTCATCCCGTGCGCAATGCAGTGGGAGTAGGCAATGATGATGGACGGGCCGTCGTGCGCTTCCGCTTCCTTAAAGGCCTTGATCGTCTGCGGCGTATTGGCACCGAAGGCGACGCGCGCCACATAGACGTTGTCATAGGCCATTGCCATCATGCCGAGATCCTTCTTCTCAGACGGCTTTCCGCCCGCGGCAAACTTGGCCACGGCACCCATCGGGGTGGACTTGGAGGCCTGACCGCCTGTGTTGGAATACACTTCCGTGTCCACCACGAGGACGTTCACGTTCGCGCCGGAGGCGAGCACGTGATCCAGTCCGCCGTATCCGATGTCATAGGCCCAGCCATCGCCGCCGACAATCCAGACCGACTTCTTGATGAGATAGTCCGCCACGGAGATCAGGTTCAGGGCTTCGGGCTTGCCCACACCGGCGAGTTTCAGCTTCAGGGCCGCCACGCGTTCGCGCTGTTCGGCGATACCGGCTTCATCGGCCTGCTCGGCACTGAGGATGCCGTCGGCCAGTTCCGCACCGAGATCATCCTTGAGAGTCTCAACGAGCTGGAGGGCAAAGGCCGCCTCCTGGTCGCACGTCAGACGGAAGCCATAGCCGAATTCGGCGGCATCCTCAAAGAGGCTGTTGGACCAGGCCGGTCCTCGGCCGTCGCGGTTCGTCGCCCACGGGGTGGTGGGCAGATTACCGCCATAGATCGAAGAGCAGCCGGTTGCATTTGCGATGAGGGCGCGATCTCCGAAGAGTTTGCTCAGCAGGCTCAGGTAGGGGGTCTCGCCGCAGCCGGCGCAGGCGCCGGAGAACTCAAACAGCGGAGTCGTGTACTGCACATCCTTGACCATGCCCAGGTTGAGGCTGGCGCGGTCCATCAGAGGCAGGCTTTCGAAGAACTTGATGCTTTCGCGCTCCACTTCCACAATCGGCAGCTTGGGACCGAAGTTGATGGCCTTCCGGGTGGGATCTTCCTTGTTTTTCTTGGGGCAGGAGGCTATGCAGACGCCGCAGCCGGTGCAGTCTTCGACATAGACCTGCAGGGTGTAGGCCTTGTCTTCCTTGTTGCGGATCGGCGCGGACTTGAATCCGTCCGGAGCGTTTTCCAGGAGGGCTTTGTCGTATTCGTTGCCGCGGATGCACGCATGCGGGCAGACAAAGGAGCACGTGCCGCACTGGATGCACTCGTTTTCGTCCCAGATCGGCACGTTGAGGGCCACATTGCGTTTCTCCCAGCGCGTCGTCGCGGAGGGGAAGGTGCCGTCGATCGGCAACTTGGAAACCGGCAGCGAGTCGCCGTCGCCCGCCATGATCGGGGCAATGACTTCCTGCATGAACGCCGGGGAGTCGGCCGAGACCGTCGGGGGAATCCGAAGCTCAGAGGTGACACCCGGGGTTTCGATTTCAAACAGGTTTGCCAGCGTGTTATCCACGGCCTTGAAGTTCATCGCAACGATATCGTCGCCCTTCTTGCCGTAGGTCTTTTTGATGGCGGTCTTGATCTTCGCGATGGCGTCTTCCTTGGGCAGGACACCGGAGATGGCGAAGAAGCAGGTCTGCATGATGGTGTTCACGCGGGACCCCATGCCGGATTCTTCAGCGACGGTATAACCGTCGATGTTGTAGAACTTGATCTTCTTGTCGATGATCTGCTTCTGGACCCGGCCCGGCAGCTTGTTCCACACCTCTTCTTTGGTGAAGGGGCTGTTGAGAAGGAACACGGCTCCGGTGGAGGCATAGCGGAGGATATCGGTCTGGAAGAGGAACTCATACTGATGGCAGGCAATGAAGCTGGCCTTCTGGATGAGATAGGGGCTGTGGATCGGGTTCGGGCCGAAGCGCAGATGCGAGGTCGTACGGGAACCGGACTTCTTGGAGTCATAGACGAAGTAGCCCTGTGCGTGGAAGTCGGTCTCTTCGCCGATGATCTTGATGGAGTTCTTGTTCGCCCCCACGGTGCCGTCGGCGCCGAGGCCGAAGAACATCGCGTTGGTGACATCCGCGTGGCGGATGAAGAATTCCGGATCGATCTCCAGGCTCAGATGCGTTACATCGTCATTGATGCCGAGGGTGAAGCCGTTGATGGGCTTGTCTTTCTTCACTTCCTCGAGGGCCGCCTTGACCATCGCCGGGGTGAATTCCTTGGAGGAGAGACCGTAGCGGCCGCCGATGATGGCTGGCATGCTGCGGACGCCCTTGGCAGAAGCCTGCGCCAGGCAGGTGAGCACATCCTTATACAGAGGTTCGCCGTCGGAGCCGGGCTCCTTGGTGCGATCCAGTACGGAGATACCCTTGACGCTCTTCGGCAGCGTGGCGAGGAAATGCTTCACCGAGAAGGGACGGTAGAGGCGCACGATGATCGCGCCGACCTTTTCGCCCTTGGCAGCCAGAAATTCGACCGTCTCGCGGGCGACTTCAGAGCCCGATCCCATCAGGACCACCACCTGTTCGGCATCCGGTGCTCCGACGTAGTCGAACGGCTTGTAGGCCCGGCCCGTCAGTTTCGCGAACTCATCCATCGTGGATTCCACGATGTCGGCGCAGGCGTCATAGAACTTGTTGACCGCTTCGCGGCCCTGGAAGTACACATCGGGATTCTGCGCGGTCCCGCGGATGAACGGCTTCTCGGGGTTGAGTGCGCGTTCGCGATGGTCGGCCACCAGCGTATCACTGATCATCGCGCGGATGGCCTCATCCGGCACCACTTCAATCTTGCTGACTTCGTGGGAGGTGCGGAACCCGTCGAAGAAATGGACGAAGGGGATGCGGGACTGGAGGGACGCGGCATGAGCGATCAAGGCGCTGTCCATGACTTCCTGTACGCTGTTGGAGGCCAGCATGCCCCAGCCGGTGGCGCGGGCAGCCATCACGTCCTGGTGATCACCGAAGATCGAGAGGGCGGCGGTCGCGATCGAACGCGCGGCCACATGGAACACGGTCGGGGTCAGTTCGCCCGCGATCTTGTACATGTTCGGGATCATCAGCAGGAGACCCTGCGATGCGGTAAACGTCGTCGTCAACGCACCGGCCTGCAGCGCACCGTGCACCGCACCGGAGGCGCCGCCTTCGGACTGCAGTTCGGCGACTTTCGGGATGGCGCCCCAGATATTGGTTTTGCCTTCGGATGCCCACTGGTCCGCCCACTCTCCCATATTGGAAGAGGGGGTAATCGGATAGATGGCGCAGACTTCATTGACCTTGAATGCGACATGCGCAGCGGCTTCGTTGCCGTCGATAATTGCGATCTGTTTCTTGCTCATAATGAACGGATCTCCGGGTTGTTTTTTAAATCGCTTTGCGTCTCTAAAGGAAACGCCACAGTACATAGTCGCGAATATTATGCATTTGACGCCTCCGATGCAATCGAAAAGTGGGGGCATTCAGGAAGAAATAACGTTTTACAACCACAAGTCGCTCCTTCTGGCCTCTCCCCGAAATCCAAGAATGAATCTTTTTGCTAAAAATCGGCGTTTTCAGCATGAAAATCGATCCCGAAACCAGCCGTTTGGCCCCCAACCCGCCGATTTCATTTTTTGGACCCTTTGACAGAACACGGTCGCTTCGGGCCGAAAATCGGCCTTTTGGGCCTGAAAAGTATGAAAAAATGGTAAAAAATCGTCATTTTTTGGCCAAAACAGACCGAAAAGGCCCCAAACCGGCTCAAAATCAGCCGTTTGACTGCGAAAGGACCCCAACCGGTCAAATTGTCCACAGATTTCGCAGATTCCACAGATTTCAGATCCTGATTATCCGGTCCATCCTGTCTAATGATGCTGTCCGGCGCCGTAGGCCACTTTTCTCTTTTTTTTCCTTTTCGTACCTTTCGTGTGTTTCGTGGTGAAATGTTTTTGGCTCTTCTCTTAGCGCCGCAGGCCACTCTTTATGCCTTCTTCACTTTGTGTCTTCGTGACTTCGTGTGAAACCTCTTCCTTCAGTTCATTTTTCGCGTCATTCGCGTGATTCGTAGTGGCATTTGTGTTTTTCAAAGCCCAGAATCAAATCTGGCAACGAAACTCACCCTTATTAAGGAGGAAAACGATGATCAAGGTATTGCCCGAAAGCAGTGGAGCCATCTTCGGGGTCGAAATCAGCGAAAAAGTGACCCTCGAAGAAGAAAACGACATGATTGCCAAAGTGGACGCGCTCATCGCAGAACATGGCAAGATCAGCATCGTCGCCGTCTTGAACCCGGATGCCGGGTGGGGCGTCAAAGCCGGCCTGGCCGACATGAAATGGGGCATGACGCACATGAAGAACCTCAACAAGATCGCCATCGTCACCGACAGCTCCGTGTATAAGTGGCTCATCAAGGCCGATGCGCAGTTCGCCAAACTGGCGCACATCGGCGAGAAACACTTTGAGATGGTTCAACTGGCAGATGCCTGGGCCTGGGTGCAGAGTTAAGATCTGTCCACAAATAGATGAGAGACGAGTTCAAGCCGACGGCGCAGAGCGAACGCGAATTCTATAGCGGTCCACCAAAGGTGGAGCGAACGAGAGAGTGAAGCGAACGGAGTGGCAATTTCACGGATTACACAGATTCCCGATCTAAGAGTCCTCTCACCGAGAGCACAGAGAGGCGCAGAGAAGAGGGCGTAAGAGTTGTCCGCAGATTACGCAGATTGCGCAGATTATCGATCCGGAGAGAATGGCAGGAATCCCGTTTTCTAAGGAGAGCGGGATTGACGAGGACTGTTTTCTGTCGCCGGCCACCCGCCGGGCGTGTCCGCTCGCCAGAACTCAGCCCTCTGCATGCCTCTTCGAGGCATCACCTGCCATTAAAGAATCTGTGTGAATCCGTGGCCATCAGCCAGTGGCTATCGCAACAGAGATTCACGAAAGCTCGATAAGATCTTCGTGGGGTTCTGTTAAAGGCCTAAAATGGTCTTTGGGGAGCTTCAAGGCAAGGAAAAGTGCTGC